>ERZ795051.4-NODE-4-length-376691-cov-9.879457_pt1 | contig 376691 bp, 314 predicted proteins | sample MGYA00375135_ERZ795051 | MGnify/ENA primary metagenome ERZ795051 (study PRJEB30180, sample SAMN05720222) | activated sludge metagenome | isolation source: Anaerobic digester | place: Japan | collected 2015-05-26 ... | reverse complement strand
ACGAACTGGCGTTTTCGTCCGGTTTTTTCATCGGAAATATTGCAAAATTCATGAATAAATTCCTTCGCCCAAACGTCCATATATATGAAAAATCGTTGAGATGGCCGCGCCATGTTGTGGTAAGATACCGGAACCAAAAGGAACGCATATCAAAACGCGAAAATGGAGGTAGTGCAATGAAAACGTGGACGTTGGCCTTGACCGTGGCAGGCGTCGCGATTGTGTTTGTTTCGTTGACCGGCTGCCAAACGCGGGCGCAGGAAGGCGCATTGCTGGGCGGTGCGCTGGGCGCCGGCACGGGCGCGATTATTGGCAGTACGACCGGCCACGCGGCCGGCGGAGCGCTGATCGGCGGCGCCGTTGGCGCATTTTCGGGCGCCATCATCGGCGATCAACTGGATCAGGCCAACAAGCGGCCTGCCGCGCCGCCTCCGTCGAATACCACCCGCGGCCATTACGAGAATCGCATTGTCCGAACCCCATCCGGAGAAACCTACGAAGAACGGGTCTGGGTGCCCGACCGCTAATCCCGCTTCGGGATTGATCACGCAGCGCCGCTGGCGGACCGTGTGCGCATGCACAACGGCGGCGGCGATGTTGATGGCGTGGTGGGGGCCCCATACCGTGGACTGGATACGAAATCCCATCGCCTTTTTCGGCTATTGGGTTCTTTTCGTGTTGCTGTTGGCAATCACTTTTTTCACAGTCGCTCTGGACATTCGTTACATCCGGTTGCAGTATCGGCTGGGACAGCGTGAATTGCTGCGCCAGACGCTGGAAGACGAGGAATTTCGGCGCGCGTTGCTGGATGCCCGGAAAGCGGGGGGAAACGGCCGCCAACGAGATTGAACGGGCAGGCAAGGAAGGGTGTTCCGTGCAATTTCCAAAAATTTCCGCAAGGGAAATACTAATCGCTGTGGCGCTGATCGTGGTCGTGATGACGATCTACGGGCGGACGGCGCAGTTCGAGTTTTTGAATTACGACGACAACCTGTACGTGACCGGATGCGTGCAGACCCGGAACGGCCTGAATTGGGACAATGTCGGGTGGGCGTTCACCACAGGCGCCGCGTCGAACTGGCACCCGTTGACGTGGCTGTCGTACATGCTGGATGTGAGCCTCTTCGGCGACAAACCGGGGCCGATGCACCTCGAAAACGCCGTCTGGCATGCCGTCAACAGCGTGTTGCTTTTCCTCCTGTTGCGAATGACCACCGGCGCCATGGGACGCAGCGCGTTTGTGGCGGCGTTGTTTGCGCTGCACCCGTTGCATGTGGAATCGGTGGCCTGGATCGCCGAGCGGAAAGACGTTCTCAGCACGTTTTTCTGGTTCTTGACGACACTGGCCTACGTCCAGTATGTTCGCCGTCCGGGTGTCGTGCGCTATCTGCTCGTGCTGCTTCCCTATGGGTTGGGTTTACTCGCCAAGCCGATGCTGGTGACGCTTCCGGCGACGTTGATGCTTTTGGATCTGTGGCCGCTCGGACGCTATGAAAGCGCCGAAAAATGGCCCCTACGCGCCGTCCGTTTGTTTGTCGAAAAACTGCCCTTGTTCATTCTTGCCGCCGCGTCGTCCGTGGCCACGATCATTGCGCAACATGGCGGCAAGAGCATGACGACGCTCGACGTGTTGCCCTTCGCCCAGCGTCTGGCGAACGCGTCCATTTCCTATGTCGTTTATCTGGTGAAAACGGCATGGCCGGCGAATCTCGCCCCGTTTTACCCCCATCCGGGTCCGGCGATATCGTACCCAACCGCTGCCTTGTGCGCCTTCTTGCTGTTGTCGGCCACGATAGCCGTCTTGGTCGTCATCCGCCGCGCGCCTTATGTGGCAGTGGGTTGGCTGTGGTATCTGGGAACGCTTTTGCCGGTGATAGGCATCATTCAGGTGGGCGCGCAGGCCATGGCCGATCGCTATACCTATGTCCCGCTGATCGGCATCTTCATGGTTATCGCATGGGGGGGCTACGATCTCGTGATCGCGTTTACCCCTCCCCGGCGCAAAATCGCCGCGCAATGGGCGATCAAAGGAATGGCGTTGTTGGTCTTGCATGTGTTCGGCATTGCCGCCGTCGTTCAGACGCGGCATTGGAGCGACAGCATTTCGCTGTTCCGGCACACACTGCGCGTCACCAAAAACAATCATCTCGCCCATAAGAATCTCGGCGTGGCGCTGGCCGATAAAAAACATTTCAAGGAAGCGATGGAAGAATATGTTAAGGCCATCCGGATCAAGCCCAACGATCCGGACCTGTATTACAACATGGCCAACGCGCTGAGCGAACTCCAGCGATCGGAAGAAGCCGTCGAATATTATCGAAAAGCCATTGAAATAAACGCGGATCATCTTAACGCCCACTACAATCTCGGCAACACGCTGGCTCACATGGGCCGTTTCGGGGAGGCCGCCGCGCAATATCGGGAAACGCTTCGCATCGAACCCAATCATACGGGCGCGCTCGTCAACATGGGCAACACGATGGCCATGAACAAACATCTCGACGAGGCGGAAAAATATTACCAACAGGCCTTGCGACTTGAACCGGGCAACCAGGAATCGCTGTCCAATCTCGGTAATGTGTATGCCGAGCAGGGGCGAACCGGCGAGGCAATCGCGCAATACCGCAGGGCCGTGCAAAACGACCCGCGCGATGTTCAGTCCTACAACAACATGGCTCAGACGCTCATCAAGGCGGGGCGGTTCACGGAGGCCGCCGAGGCGCTTGATCACGTCGTCCGACTCGATCCGGGCAATGCTGCCGCCCGAGAAATGGCGAGAAAACTGCGGGAAAGCGATCGCCCGCCCCCCGCGGCTAGCCCGTGAATTCATACATTCGCCACAAAAATCATCCCAGGATCATGGATCCTTCGGAGGCGTTTCAAACATCGAATTTTGAGTTGACTTGGGAAGTCTTTTCGGATATGCTGCAACTGAACATATTTACAGTATTCGTATGAGCCGCCGGATTCTCCATATAGACATGGATGCCTTTTTCGCGTCCGTTGAAGTAGTGCGCAATCCCGCACTGCGCGGGAAGCCGCTGATAATAGGCGGCGGCGCAAAGGATACACGCGGGGTCGTTTCGACGGCATCGTATGAGGCACGAAAATATGGGGTGCATTCGGCGATGCCGATCATGGAGGCCCGCAGACTTTGTCCGCATGGAATATTCCTTCGTGGAAATTACGCGGCCTACCAGGAAGCGTCCGAACAGGTCGGGGCTATCCTGGAGACGGTGTCGCCTTGGGTCGAGGGGGTAAGCATTGACGAGGCCTATATTGACATCACCGGATCGCAGAAATTGTTTGGAGGCGACGACGCGATCGCCGCGTATTTGAAGTCGCGGATCCGCGGGGAAACGCAGCTGCCATGCACCATCGGCATCGCGCCGAACAAACTGGCGGCAAAGGTCGCGACGGATGCGGCCAAGCCCGACGGATATCTCCGCATCGAAGAAGGACAGGAGCGGGCCTTTTTCCACCCGTTGCCCATCGGCAGACTGCCGGGTATCGGGCCGCATACCGAAAAGATGCTCGAATCGCTGGGTATCGCAACCATCGGCCAGTTGGCCGACATGCCGGTGGACCGGCTCCTGCGCGTTTTCGGCCAATCGGGACATGCGCTGCAACGGGCCGCGCAAGGCGTTTCGACATCGCCGGTTGAACCTTTTTCGGCAACGAAATCGGTTGGGCGCGAGACAACATTTGAACAGGATCTGCTCGATTGGAAGCAAATCGGGCGCATCCTGTTTTCCCTTGCAGAACGGGCCTTGTATGCCTTGCGGGAAAAGCAAATGGAAACGCGATGCGTCACGCTCAAGGTCCGTTACAGCGATTTTTCGACCTGTACCTTTGCAAAGACGCTGCCGGATCCCACGTGCATTGACGCGGACATACACGATGCCCTGCGAGGACTCATCCCAAAGGCCCAAAAAAACCAAGCGCCCGTCCGATTGATCGGCATAACGCTTTCGTCGCTCACCCATAAACAACACCAGTTGCCCCTGTTCGGCGGCGAACGCTCTCAGCGCTGGGAACGCGTTCTTGAAAGCGCGGACCACATTCGCGACCGTTACGGGCTTGAATCGCTCCGGTTCGCCCGTTCGATGGATTAGCCGGATGGCACGGAAGGCCATTCGGCTTCGACTTCCGCGATAAAAGATTTGAGTTCGTTCTTGAACTCGTCCGGATAGCGCCCCAGGAAATTTTCGTGATGGCCGTCCTTGAAAATATGCAGCCGTTTTTTGCTTGCCGCACAGCGATTGTAAAGATCCATGGTTTCGGAGAGTTTGAGAAATCCCTCGGCATCGCCGGCCATGACCAAAGTGGGCATCGTGCAGTACGGCATGTACGCCAGCGGCTGCATTTCCCGGGCGGAAGCGCCCATGCGCCAATGGAGAAGAAGACGGCCGGGAAAAATCAGGAAATGGGGAACATGGTAAAGGTCCACCCGGTTGAAGATGGCGTTGTCAATGGTGTCGTAACTCGATTCCAGAACGGCAAAAGCGAGGTCGCCGCTATCTTTGAGTGAATAACAAATGGTGGCCGCGCCCAGCGAGATGCCGTGTGCGCCGATGTGCCGGTAGCCGCGATCACGCAGGAACGCGCGGCAGGCGGCAAGGTCTTTGCGTTCGTGCCAGCCGATCGAAATGAGGTCTCCCCCGCTCTTGCCCGTTCCACGCAGGTCCGGCATGAGCACGGAAAAGCCAAGCGTGGAGAGATAGTATTCGGCGCGCGAATTGAACTGCCGCCGGTCGGCGCCGATTCCCGCAAGAAAAATGACCGCGCGATCCGGCGCATGCGCCACGTGCCACGCAGACAGCCGTATGCCGTCTTCGGTCGTAATGGCCACATTTTCGACCGGCTTGCCTGCAAGGGTTTCCGGATCCTCGAAGGTGCGGTGCCGCGGTTGGGTTACCATGTGGGCGGCGATGGCCCCGCCCCCAATCCAAATGGCAAGAAACGCCACGGCGATGATCGCGGCAGCGGCAATCGTTATCTTTTTCCACTTCGTCATGACTGAAATCCTTTGTGACAACGGTTCGCCCCGTTTTGATGGTCTTTCATGAACCGGATGCGGCGGCCTCCTCGATGATCGCGCCCATTTCCCGCACCAAGCGATCCAGCGAAAAACATTCGTATGCGCGCGCGCGGCCTTTCTCGCCCATTTCGCGGGCGCCTGCGGGATTGTCCAAAATCGCGATTATCTTTTCGGCCATGGCGGCCGGGTCGTTGGCTGGCACGAGATGGCCCGTTTCGCCGTCCACGACGGTATCGAGCGGCCCCCCCGCCGCCGTCGCCACGACCGGACAACGGGCGGCCATCGCCTCGACGATTGTGCGGCCGAACGGTTCCGGCGTCGCCGAGGGAAGCACCAAAACGTTCGATGCCGAAAAGACGGCAGGAATGTCGAAACGTATGCCGGTGAAAAGGACCTGTTGCGAAACACCCAGTTCCTCGCATCGTTTCCGCAACATGGGTTCGTAATCCGGCTTGTTGACGGCGGGACCGCCCACAATGAGAAATTTTGCTCGGGGATGACGTTCGAGAACGCGGGGAATCGTTTCGACCAGCACGTGCTGGCCTTTCCAGGGTTCGAGGCGGCCGACGGTTGTGACGACGGGAACGTCGGGCGCTATTCCAAGTTCTTCACGCAGGGATTGCCCGTCGGGCATATCATCGTATTCGGACAGGTCAATCCCGTTGAGGATCGTCCGCAAGCGCGGGCCGCAAGCGCGCATCGAGTCCGCCACGGCGTTCGAGATGGCCACGGCGCGTGTCGCAAGGCGCGCAACCATGCGCAACAACAGCCTTACCACGCGCGAATCCGGGTCCATCTCGCGCACGTGCCACACGAGGGGTCGCCCGGCCAGTTTCGCGGCCACGGGACCCACAAGATTGTACAGGGTGTTTACATGAACCACGTCGGCCTTCAACCGGCGAATGATCCATGCCACATGCAGGACCGACACGGGATAAGAAAGGAAAAACCGGGCGAGTTTGACCGGATCGAGCGCCTTGCGCGGGGGCACGAGCATCGTTTCGATCACGGGTATATTTTGTGCGCGATACCGCACGGCCATCGGATCCCCCGTCTTGAGAATGACGGCGGCGGCAAAACGGTCGCGGGGCAGGTATGTGACAATATCGAATAGGGAACGGTCGGACCCCCCGCAGATATCGGAGGTGTAATGGCAAAAGACCACACGCAGCAGTCCGCCGGAAGATAGTCCGCCAAGCGCCATTTCCTTCAGCCCTCCTCCGGAACCGGCGCCAAGGAGTTTTCGACCGCTCGATCCGCCTGGGCCGCCATCAGCGTTGAAAGCGCCAACAGCAGCCAGAACGATTGCGCCATCACGGGCCACTGGAAAAAGTTTTCAAAGGCCGAATGCAGGAGGTAGCCGAGCAGCGCCGCGGTCACACTGGTTGTGAGATTGTGGGCCGGTTCATCGAAAATTTTAAGACGGCGCGCCCGAAGCATGACCCGAAACCAGAGGAACAGAAACCACAGCAGCGCAGCAAGACCGACGGCGCCGATGCGGACCAAAATCTGCAAATAAGCGCTGTGGACGGTTGATTCAATCCAGAGCGGTTTCCGGATGACGCGCATGCTGGGCGGCGGCGGCACGTAGCCGCGGCTCTTCACGATGGCCTGTACGCTGAATTCGCAACCCCAACCCAGTCCAAACACCGGATATTCACGGAATATGTGCCATGCGGCGGTATAATAATAGATTCGTTGGAGCAGCGACCTTTCCCGGTGCGAGATTTCGATCGTGCCAAGCCGTTGAATGACGAGATGACCGAAAACCGCCGAAAACAGCGCGCCGATTACGACCGTGGCGGCTATCATGAACCAGGTCTTCCGGACGGAGAAAAAGATCCACGCCAGCGCGAAGGCAATCGCAATCCATGACGCGCGGGTGCTGGTAAAGACCGCCGCGGCCAGACACACGCACACACAACCCATTCCTATCAGTCTGACGAGATGGGATCGGCTGGACAACACCAAGCCCACGGAAATCGCGACGGACAACACCATCAAACCGCCCAGTGGAGTGGCTCCGTAAAAAGAGCCACTACGAATGCCGCCATGGAAAACCTGGTCCGAAATCAACTGATTGCCCGCAATGCCAATGCCGGTAAATCGTTGAAGCACGCCATGAAGGGCAACCAGAGTCATGCCCGCCATGAAACAGAACAGGATCGTCTTGACTTGCCGGGGGGTATGCACCCGATGCAGGGCCAGCAGATACAGGACGATATATTCGATGTACTGCCGCCAGTCCTGCAACGCCTGTTTGAACGAATTGCCCAGATAAAAGGCTGTAATCAGTCCGACAAGCGATGCGCCCACATACGCCGCAAGGCTCGCCTTGGGCAACGCCGGGGACAGACGTTCGCCCCGCACAACAAACAGGAAAGCCTCTTTCAAGACCAGCACGAGGATTATGACTTCGGGCAGATTGATCGTGATCGAGAAAAATTCACGTTGGACCACGCCAAGCGGACCGATCGCGAACGCCACGAAACACAGTCCATAAAATGGATTCCAGACCAGGGCGCCCCCGCCAAGCAACGCAAATGGAATAAAGAGCGCCATCCAAACGGGGCCATCGGCCGCCGCCAGCGCGAAAAGGGAAATGAAACCTATCCCCGTGGCCGCCAGAACGGCTAGCGCCACGCCCAAAGGCCACGACATCGGCGGAATGCGGGAAGCCGTTGGCGCCGCGCTGTCCGGCATGATCAGCGTCCGAACACCGGTTGCAGGATCATCCGGCGCACAACGGAAAAGGCCGCGAAGAACGCCAACCCCGCGCAGAAAGCGGCCGCTCCGAACAAGATCGCGCGGCGAAAGCGCGGCAACGGCCACTCGGCTCCCTCCGAAATGACCTGCAGGACCGGGTGCTTGATTTGCCCGGCCACTTGGGCATATTCATGCTTCGATTTGATGTTCTTGAAGGTGGTTGATGCGATTTCGAGTTTGCGCTCGACCCGCTCCCGTCCGGTAACGGCTTGGGCGTACTTGGCTTGGATTTCAAGCCGTTCCGATTCGAGTTCATCGAGCACCGACAAGGTTTCCTTCAATTCGGCTTCCTTGGCGGCCACCCCCGCGTTCGATGCGGCAATTTTCCCCTGAATGTCAAGAAACGTCGTGTTGATGTGTTCCATGGTCAGCAGCGGGGCGGAATCGGACGGTTTGGAAGCGTCTTCCTTCGACATGGGCAGCCCCCACTTGCCGCCGAAAACGTCCAGCAGGGGCTTGGATGGCTGCACCTGAAGTTTGATGGTCGGTTCAAAATGGCTCAGGGATTCCGTAAAGGCTTGTAATGAAGCCCGTTCCGCAAACAACTCGCATTGCAGCCGGGTCCGGGTTTCCTTCATCCGATTGATCAGGCCGACCAGATCGTTGAGGCGCAGTTTATAATATTCAACATTGTTTTCCGTCCAAAACTTTTCACTTTCGAGTTCCGCCTGTTCGAGTTCGCTTCCCAATTTTTCGACACGCTCATCCAGCGCCTCTGCCGCCGGCTGCTGCACGGCATCCTGAAAACGGGTGGCCGCTTCCGAGACAATCGCGCCCCATGCGTTGACAAGGACTTTGGCGTCTTTGGGAACGCTGCACTTGGCCGTCAGTTCCAGAATCGGCGCGTAGGTGAGTTCATAGGGCGTTTCCTTGGCGATGGTAATCTGGTAACTGAGCCGCGTCTTGAGTTTCGTGATGTCCTTGATGGGCGCGCTCAATTCGTTGGACTCATTGACGCGCTTGAGCGTGCGTTCCAGCACTTCGTCGCCCATGCAAATAAGCGACAGCGACGTCACGTCCAGCGGCGTGGCCATCATGATGGCAAGATTGTCTTCGGTCGCCTTGGTGTTGGCCCGCAAGGGCATGGGCGTCAACACCAGTTGCGCCTTCGATTTGCTTTTGTTCGTTAGTTTGCCGATTGCCGCGCCCATGGCGCCCAGGACAACCGCGCCGATTAGAATCAGCGCCATGTCCTTGCGAAGGGCCTGGAGCATGGTGTACAAATGAGCGCTATACCATTGGGAAGAACCGATTGCCGCCTCGGACATGCCTTGTCTCCGCCATTTTCCGCAGGGCTGAAACGCCCGCAGGATCACGATGAGTCTAGCACACGCGGAAAAGGGTCCGCAAAACTTGTGCGCCGCCTTGCGAATGGCGTCCCGCCCCTGCTAGTATCCCGCAAGGATCAATCCGCCATGGGCCCGGGCAATGGGGCTGATGTGCGAAAGTAGCGGAAGAGTCTGTACGGGCGCGAAGGGCGCCTGCGTGGAGGCACGACAATGCGAAAGCAGTTCGGCCGGTTGGTGATCGTGGCGGCGGCGCTGGCAATGATGCCGTGGGCGGCCTATGCCCAGTGGACATGGACGCCGCAAACAGGGCGGTTTGTGAATATAAAAAGGCTTCCCAAGGAAACCGCCGAACTCCAGATCGAATTCGCGCGCGGTTTCCTTGTCAAGGGAGACCATAGCCGGGCGTGGCGGGAAACCAACAAATTTTTTGAGTTCTACCGCAAGGATCCCCTTGCGGATCAGAACCAGTTTCTGCGCGGCGAAATCCGCATGGCGGAAGAAAAATGGGTCGAAGCCGCCAAGGAGTTCCAACTCGTCATCTCGAAATATCCCGGTACCAGCCTGTATGACAAGGTAATTGCCAAGCAGTATGAAATCGGCGACAAACTGTACGCCCTTGGCCAGGCCAAAATAAAAAAGAATTTCCTCCACTTCTTCAAAAAGCGGCCCTTCAAAAAAGCCATCGAGGTCTACTCGATGGTCATCAACAACCAGCCGTTTACGGACGCCGCCGCGGAAGCGCAATACAAGATCGGCCTGTGCCGCCATACCCGCAAGGACTACACGGAAGCCGCATTCGAATACAAGCGCGTGATCGAAGACTACTCGACCTCCGAATGGGTGGACGAGGCCTGTTACGGTTTGGCGGAATGTTATTACGAGTCCGCCCACGGACCGCAATACGATCAAGGCCCCAGCAAACTGGCCGTCGAGGCCATGGATGATTTCAAGAGGCGATATCCGGACGACGAACGCAATGCCAAACTGGACGAAAAGCGGGCCGCCATGCGTGAACGAATCGCCACACAGTATTTGGAAACGGCCAAGTATTACGAAAAGCGCAGGGAATTTGATGCCGCCCGGATTTATTATGAACTCCTGACACGCGATTTTACCGATACGCCGCTTGCCGAAAAGGCGCGGGGCTGGATGGAAAAACACCCCGCCCCCGAACCGTCGCCGGCCGAACGCGTATTGCATTCAGGACAAACCTCCGCGTCATGAAACGATTTCTTCTATCGGGCGCCTTAATGCTGACGGCGGCCGTTATCGCGGCAGGATGCGGCTACTCGGCCCGAAGTTCGCTGGACGCAAAATACCGGACGATTTACATTCCGGCCTTTCAGAACACGAGCAACGAATACGATTTACAGGCCGCGCTCACAACGGCGGTCATTCGCAAGTTTACGGCGGACGGACGCCTGCGCGTAACCGGCCCCGGCGAGGCGGATCTCATTCTCGAAGGAACAATTCGCTCGTATGCGCTGCGCGGGCTTACCTATGATCGCAACGACGAAGTCACCCAGTTCCTATGCGCGATAACGGCGCAGGTGCGTCTCAAGGAACAGGACACCGGCAAGGTTGTTTGGGAAGATTCGGACATGGCCGGCGAGACCACCCTTTACACGCGCGCACCCGGACTGGGCGCGGATCGTCTGCGGGGCAATGTGCAACATTTTCTGCCCACCGTGCGTTCCTTTGCAACCGACGCCGAAAACCGCGCCGCCACCGAAGCAATCGAACAACTGGCATCCGATATTTTCTACCGCACGGTGGAGCCGTTTTAGCACGGAGTATTCCGGTGAACGTCCAATCATTCCTAGAAGGAATCGGAAAAAGTCCGCCCCCGCCGGTAGTCCTCCTTTGTCCCGGAAAAGCCAATCCGAAATCAAATAAAATCACGTTCGAACCTTATTTGGCCGAGGAGGCGATTGCGCGACTCGTGGACGCCGTGGTGGATCCCGGCGTGCGCGACCTCGCCTATACCGTTTTCCACGGAGATGAAACCAGCGCGCAGGAAATCGTGCAGGAAGCGCGCACCGTGCCTTTTCTCGCCGAGCGCCGGGTCGTGCTCGTACGCAACGCGGACCGTTTCGGGGCGGATTCAGGCGAGGAAGCCTTGTTGGAATACCTGGAAACGCCGTGCGACATGACTTCGCTGCTGATGCTTGCGGGACAGGTGGACCGCCGCACCCGTTTCTACAAGCTTTGCGAAAAAGCCGGCCTCGTCGTTGAATGCCCCATGTTGAGTCAGCGGGAAGCCCCCGCATGGGCCATAAAGGAAGCCCAAAAGCGCGGCAAAAGACTGGCCGTCGCAGCCGCGGAACAATTGGTGCATCGGTCGGGACTTCATCTGGGCGACATCAATAATGCCCTGAACATTGTGGTCTCTTTTGTCGGCGACCGTGAAACAATCAGCGAAAGCGATGTGGTCGCGGCCTGTGCCGATGTGGCCGAGGAGGAAATCTGGACGTTGACAGACGCGATTGCCGCGTCGGAGATGCCCAAGGCCCTTGAATCGCTCCGGCGCCTGCAAGACCTGGGCAAGCAAGAAGACGAAATTCTCGGCTCGATCAACTGGCTGCTCACCAGCGCCTATGCCGTCGAATCCGGCGGAAGCCATGCCACCGTGCATTCTTTCGTGGCCGAAAAAGTTAGACCCCTCGGCAAAAAATTCGGCCTGAAAAAACTCCGTGACGCTTTTCAACTCTGCACCGACACGCATTTTATGATACGTTCGACCGGCGTGGACGGCCCCTTGGCGCTGGAACTCCTTGTCCTCAAGTTGGCGGCGCCTTTCCCCAAACCCGCCCGGACGTAAAATCATCCCGGATGGAATGGCCCGGCCGAACGTATTGCCCTTCGGGTAAAGCCTGCCGGACCCACTCGGCGCCCCGTGTTGGTTTCAGCCTTTGTCGTTTCCGCCGTCGCGCAAGGCGCGGATGGCGTCGAGTCCCGCCCAGTATTCGTCGAGCGCGTCATGGCCGGCCTTGGTCAGGCGGAACGCCGTGTGCGGAATCTTGCCCTTGAAACTCTTGATTACCTCGACGTATCCGGCCTTCTCCAAACGGTCCATGTGGGAAGACAGATTGCCTTTGGTCAATCCCAGCGTTTCAAGCAGGAAGTTGAAATCCGCCATGTCAACACCGGCCAGGATCATGACAATCCGCAGCCGGGCCGGCTCGTGTATGGTGCGGTCGAGGTCGTTCATTCGACCTCATCTCCCTTTGAACGATCCTCTTCTTCCATGCCGGCGCGAACCAGCGCCTTCAGGCGGCGCAGGGCGTAACGGCTGTAGAAATGTCCCACGAGAATGGCGATAAGGCCGCCGCCGAATATGGGCACCAGCACGTCGAACGCAAACCATTGTCCGTGGAAATGCAGCGGCGCGCCCGCGACAAGCGCAACCGCATAGGCGGCATACAACGCAGGCCAGACCCATGCCCACCACCCCAATCGCTGGGTAACGATCATGACGGCCAGAAACGGGGCCAGATACAGCGCCGACAACGGCTGGATGTACTCGACCGGCAAACGACGCATGCCGATAAGAAATGCGCCCACGAGATGATAGAGGCACAACCCCAGCGCCAGCGTCACAAACCACCACGGCCGGCGGGTTCTCTTGTCCACTTTGCCCTGGCCGTAAACGGCCCAGCCTTCCTTGCCGTAGAGCCATTGGCTGATACGCCAGATTTGTTCACCGCCCCATTTGGCCACCGAAAACCACACCAGCAGCAGATTGGTCAACGCCAGCGCCGCGATGCCGATCCAGACCAGCGTGCGGTGCTGCGTCTGAAAGGCCCGAAGCGTGAAAAACGCCAGCGCGCCGACGATACTCACGAGCACCACGATGAACACCCACTGCACGAGAAAAGGAATCGTACGGCTGCGTGCATATCGTTCGGCCCACTGCGCAATCAGGCGCGGGTCGTTGCGTATATCCGGAGACATGAGCGAACCTCCTTTGCGAAACTGGAGACAAAAGCGGTTTTAGCACTATCGCCCGCCCAAGTCAAGGTTCATTTGTCGTAAAACGTTATTGTTCCGGGAACAGGCCGAGCAGGACGCGCGCAAAGAGTTCATGGCCGCGGACATCGGGATGATTGATGGCGTTGGCCAAAAGGGTGATATAGGGAATTCCGCGCCGCCAGAGCGCACACCATTCGGCGGACGCATCAGCCACCGCGATGCCGTGCGCTTCGCCGAATTGCCTGAGACCACGGACATAGGGCCGCGGATCCTCGTCGAATTTCATCGTTTCGACTTTCATCCAATCGGGCCGGACAAGATGCGGCGTAATGAGGATCACTTCTGAACCATTCTGCTGCAACTGCCCGACAACTCCCGCGTAGTGCGCGGCGACTCCGGCCTCGTCAAGATAGGCGTCGTTGACGAATTCGATGGTAACAAGGTCGGGCTTGGGTTCGAGCACGTCCCGGACGAAATCATGTTCGCTGCCGCGCGGCGAATCGAGGTAGGCCTTGCTGCTGGCCCCGCCCCATCCGGCCGTCAGCATCGTAACCGGCGATTTCGGGAAACGCGCCTGCAACAGTTTTTGGAATTGATATTGATACCAGTCGGCCTTGTTTGCGCCAACGCCGCCGCCGCAGGTGACGCTGTCGCCGAATGCGACGACGACAACCGGTTTGCCTTCACGGAGTTTTGCAAGCGTCCGGGGAAGCAAGCGCTCGGCAACAGGAATCGAGCCGGAATAGGCGGGAGGAAGATTCGCATCCACCGGGAAAAGACTTTCTTCGGTCAGTTTGCGCGTCTCGCCCGAGATAAAGACATTCGCAATGACGGTTTCGCCCGCGTTCACTGCCGGCGGCAGGGCCAGCGCCTGGGCCGGCGCGCCCCGGACAACGCGGAGGACGCCGTCAACACCGGCCACAAGACTGTCGAGGCGGTGATGCGCATATTCGTAATCGCAGTACACCGGCTGGTTTTCGGCAATGGCGCCGCCTTCGATCCGCCCAAAAGTGGCCCAAAATTCGTCGAAACCATAATCCTCGCCGGCCACAAAAAAACGCGATGAACCGGGCGCATCTTTCATGCGGAACGATCCGGGGGTCAGCAGGCCCGTGGCGGAACATTCTTCGGCTTGCAAGGGCGGCATCTTGACGCCTTTGAGCCAGCCGGGCGCCTTTTCATTGAAGACAGGGAGGCGGTCGTATTTTTCATCGGTCACTTTTACGAGCGCCGGCGGCTCGATATCCAGATGCACGGCTTTTTCGACCACGACGCGCTTGCCGGCAAGATGGATGCTGCCCGGCCCCACTTCGATCGCCCAAGGACCCGCGATATGAAGCGGAATCGTCGCGGGCGCGGCCGCCATGCACAATTTGCCTATCCACAAGACGGATGCCAATACCATGTCCCAATCTCCCATGCGGGCACGAAGCGATTAACAATTCACTTTTCGTCCCATTCTTCGGGCCGGGGCGATCGATCGGCGAAAGCCAGGGCCTCCTGCATATAGATCTCCGCGGTCATTTCACCCAGACACGTCTCCGTGATGTACTTGTAGCGGTCGAAACTGTTCCAGTCCACTTTGCAGAGCATATAACCGAAGGCGTCGTTCGTTAGGCCGAACAACAGGTTGTGCCGCCCGTGCATTTTCCGCTTGAGGTAATAACCGACATTCGGGAGCGCCTCGCCGGGGATAGTCAGGATTTGCGCGTTGCCGATGTTGACCAGATTGACTTGCGTCGAGATAGTCCTGTCGTCGTTGGCTTTGTATCCGAGCGGTGAATGGGCAAGGATAGCCAAGAGCAGATCCGAATCTATGGGCAAACGCAACGCGAAAGCCGCGCAAAAGAGTTTCGGATTTTCGTGCGGGGTGGCCGCTTCCGCGATGCGCAACGCCTCGTCGGCCATGAGTTGTCCTATGCGGATGCACTCGTCCCATGTCTGGATGTCGCCCAGCGGTCCGCGGCAATCCGCCGTGACCATGCCGCCCTGGGCGCTGTTCATAAAGAGCCCCAAGCCGCCGCCCTTTTCCTCGATGCGGTCATACAGCGGCCCGCAGAGATCCGGCGAGAGAATGCCCTGGCTGTCGCCGATGATTTCGGGATGCGTCGCGTAATTCACCAGCGTCGCAATCGGTTTTTTCTTTCCTGCAACTTGGATGACGCTCATGCGGGGATCGTACAGTTGCGGCGCATAGTAGTTGTACGCGATTTTGCCGTGCGCTTTGTCCGTGGCAATTCTGATCGAAGCCGGTTGCAGTTTTTTGACGGCTTCGTTGACGGCTTCGGCCGTCTTGGCGCAGACGAATTCGATGTATTGGAGATCCGCGGCGCACTGGCCCTCCCTGTTGACGAACCCGTACAGATCCGGCGCGCTGTGCGTATGGGTTGCGCCAATGATGATATTTTCCGGCGGTACGTCTCTGACTTGTGCGCGCACGCGCGAGGCGAGCACACCCGGAAATCCGAGAAAATCCGTTCCCACGAACACCACGCGCGTGCCGCCCTGTTCCATCGCCAGCGCGCGAACCGTTAGTTCGCCCATTTTTTTCGTGGCGGGACTGGTTCCGCCCGCACCGCCCGTTACCGGCAACAGCGGATCGGGCGTGACCACGCGAAACGCCGCGCCGGCGCGGAACTCGGCCGAAGCAGGCGTTGGACATACCGCAAGAAAAATCAAAACGACAAGAACAAGGATGGACAGATGTGCGCTCATGGCTCTCTCCGGTCTCCGACGCAATGCCGGCGCCGTTTCAATGGAAACGGCGATGCGTTCTTCTTGTTGTTAAGACAGGGCGGCCGGGCCGCCTTGGGTTATTTGTTCAACTCATCCAGTTTGGCGCGGATGAGATCGTGGATTTCCTTGAGTCGCTTGCGGGAGTCCGCTTCGCAGCGCATGACGAGCACGGGGGAGGTGTTGGAAGCGCGCAGGAGTCCCCAACCGTCCGGAAATTCGATGCGGGCGCCGTCAATGGTATTGACGTTGTAACCCTCGTCCTGGAAGTACTTCGTCGCCTGGGCGATGACGGCGAACTTGCGCGATTCCTCGGTCTTGATGCGGATTTCTTCGGTTACGAAGGTCTTGGGCACGTCGGCGAGATGTTCGTGCAGCGTTTTCTTTCCCAGCGACAGGAATTCGAGCAGGCGCGCGCCGGAGTAAATCGCGTCGTCGAATCCGTACCAGCGATGCTTGAAGAACATGTGGCCGCTCATCTCGCCCGCAACCTGCGCATGAAACTGTTTCATGGCGGCCTTGATGAGCGAGTGGCCGGTTTTCCACATGACGGGCTTGCCGCCGCTTTTTTCGATGTCGTTGTAGAGCGTGCGCGAGCATTTAACTTCGCCGATGACGGTTGCGCCGGGCTTTTCGCGAAGGATTGATCGCGCGAACAGGACCAGCAGTTTGTCGCCCCAAAGAATTTCACCGGTGTTGTCCACGCCGCCGATGCGATCCGCGTCGCCGTCGAACGCAATGCCGCAGTCGGCTTTCACGCGCCTCACGGTGGCGATGAGTTTCTTGAGGCTGGCCGGCAACGTCGGATCCGGGTGGTGGTTCGGGAAGTTGCCATCCACATCACAGTATAGCGGAATGACTTCGCAGCCCAGTTTTTCGTACAGCGGAACGGCAATGCGCCCGCCGACGCCGTTGCCGGCGTCAACGACGACTTTCAGCCTGCGTTTGATGTCAATGATTCGCGCGACCTTGGCGATGTATTTCGGCACGATGTCCATGCGCCTAATTGTGACGGGCTTGCGCGTGGTCTTGAACCCGCCCTTCATGGCGATGGCGCCGAGTTTCTGAATTTCCTTTCCATGTATCGTCGTGTTGCCGATGGCCACCTTCATGCCGTTGTACTCTTTGGGATTGTGGCTGCCGGTAATCATGATGCCGCCGTCCACGGGCAGGTTGAACAGGCCGAAATAAAGCAGCGGCGTCGGCGTCTCGCCAAGGTCTATGACATTCACTCCGCACGAGGTAATCCCGTTGACGATCGCGCGCATAAATCCTTTCGAACTCAGCCGGCCGTCGCGCGCAATGCAAACGGTGTTGTGTTTCCTGTTGTTGCGCAACATGACGGTGAACGCCTGCGCGACGCGCTCGACGACGTCTTCCGTCAGGTCCTTTCCGGCAATGCCTCGAATGTCGTATTCGCGAAAAATCTGTGGATTTATTTGCATGGTTCTTTCTCCTCTTTTTCGATGGTTGCCGCCAATCGGCGGATCAGATCTTCCGTGAAATCCGCCGCGCGGACCACGTTGGAACCATCCACATGGGCAATCCTGTCCATTTCCTGCGGTTCACCGGCGCCCGTTACGGTAATCGTCCGATACCCGTGCGCCAAGGGGATTAGGCTATCCCAAGACGCGGCGCGTATGCAACGCGGCAGGGCGCCGTAAGCCGGGGCGGCTTCCCGCGCCGCCTGAACAAGGTCGCGGTCGCATCGGTACGAAACCAGCATGCCTTCGCGGGTCGTGTAGCCCGGCGGACCCGCACCGACCGTGTCCAAATTGATATAGCAGGTTGTGGAACGATCGAATCCATGAGTGGAAACAAACTGCCTCGCGCCGCTCATCCAGGTCTTGTTCGCGCCCGTCGCCACGAGATGAAGATCGACATGCTTCAGGGGCGTTTCACGGAAACGTTCCGCAAGGGACAGCAATGCGGCCACGCCGGACGCATTGTCGTTCGCGCCGCGGACGGGCTCCGCCATCCATTGGTTGATGGTTACAAGTACGGCCCCGGCCAGCAAAAATCCGGTGGCCGCCCAGCGTGCACTGGCTTCGTACAAACCGGACGGCGATCCCTCGTGCAGCGCCTCGACCGCGCAACTGGCGATGACTCCAATCATGCAAACGAGCAACCCGGTGTGCAGCCACGGCAACCAGCGCCGAAGCGCGGGCCTTTCGAGAGGGCCTTTGAGGCCGGTGTCGTAATGCGCCATGACGACCACGGTCCTGCGCGGATTGGGCGCGAAGAATCGCGCCACGACGTTTTGTGTCTCGAATTGGGGCATGAAACGGCTCATGACGCGGTACCCGGTGAATTCGGCGAGGTAAACGACGAACACGGCCACGCCGTAGAAAAAGGAAATCAGCGGCCACCCGATCGCCAGCAACGACACGATCGCGAATTCCGCATAGTAAGACGCAAAGACGATGAAGGGGTTGTCTATGCTGTAAAAATCGTCCATCTCGACGGTCTGCGCAATCGGTTTCAGGCGATCGTGGATGTATTCGGCGGCGGAACGTTCCATGGCGGTATTCGGCAGGCGGTGATGCAGCCGTCCAGCCAGCGCCTGCAGGTCAGCCTGTGCGCGGGCGATTCGCAACTCCGTTCCATCGTTAAGGGATTGATTTTCACACGACATATCCAGGCTACTTTATACGCGGCCGCCGTGAAACACAATACCGCGGCGAAGATTGTGTCCGATCCGACTGATCCGACTGATCCGCCCGATCCGCCCGATCCGGCCCATCGCTACTCGACCGCGCCGGTGGCGGGATTGTAGAGCCAGCGTCGGCCGGCGTACGGGTGCGAAGGAATTGCATCCATGATATGTTCCGTCACCAGTTCGTCGAGGGCGGCCGGAAATCGCAGGAACCGTTTCTGAAAACTCTCGACGGCCGTTTGCAGATTTTTCCTGATGCGCTTGACGCGTTCGTCAAGGACGGTTGTATTTTGGGCGCGGCCAAGGGCGTCAATAAAAAATTTTCCGCCCAGCGGATCGCGCGGCGCTTGGTCCAGAATGCCGCCGGTTACCAGATCCTCGATGGTTTCAGGCGCCTGCCCATGGCGTTGCCGGTACAAGGCAATAGCCCCGTCCAGTTGCGCGCAGGCAACACGCAAATCCAATTCGGCTAGTTTACGCTCCGCCAGTTCGCGCATGAAGGGGTCGCCGCTTTCAAGGGCATGCATCCACATTGAACGTTCGACGTCCAGCAAGTTGTATTCGCCCTGGAGCACTTGCGCGACTTCGAGCACGAAGGGCGGCGCGTGGCCGGTTTCGACGGCCATGCCAAGGTACTTGGCGGCTTGAACGGGCGAATCGGGCTGCTCGCGCCGGTTGATCAGATAAGTCATGGCGATTTCATAGGGCAGTTCGTATGCAAAGGGATTGTGCGCCATGCCGCGTTTCAGCAATTCGATGCCGGCATTGTCATCGGCCTTGAGCGAAATAAGGAAGATGGCCAGATAGCGGCAGGCTTGCACATTATATGGATCAAGCCGGGTGATTATGTCGGCCATGTGGTTGAGCCATGTGAAATCCTGATCCGAATGGAAGTGTTCGGCGGTGTATTGAACGCATTTCAGCCACAGGAATCCGGCGACGATGCTGTCCATGCCCGCGCAAAAATGGTTGAGTATTTTCTCATTGGGAAGATAGAGCATTTCATCGCCGCGATTTTGCGCATGGATTGCCTCAAGACGCCGCTGGATGCCCGCGGCGCCGCCGAATCCCAGCACGACGGCCAACAGACCGATGAGAATCCTCCGGGCGCGCATCGAACTAGACGTCCTTTTCCTCAAACGCCAGTACGGCAAGAATCAGCAACATCACCGTATAGGCCGCGCCGTACGCAAGCGCCCACAGACAATACAGCGACGACACCGCAACGCCGTTGGCCGCCTCGGCGCGAATGTTGAAATGGTCAAGGTTCGGAACAATGTAATAGAAAATCTGGAAGATGGGACGAAAAGCGCTTTCAGCGAGCGGCTTGGGCAGATCCACGAGAATGCCGGTCGCATGGCCGAGAAAAAAACAACTCAGCACGACGAACGCACCGAGGATGGGGGCGGCCAGCGACGACATAAGCGTGGCGAAGGCCGTCAGGAGCAGGAGTTCGGCATAGATAAGCACGGCCGCCCAGTAGAAGGAAGAATTCAGCGTCCCGCCCAATGCCAGCACGTAAAGGGTGGCAACGACCGCCATCGCCGCCGTTATGACAAGCAGGAGCGCCCCCATGCCCATGTATTTGCCCAGGATGAATTCGTATCGGCGAATCGGCCGCGAAAGAATCGTATAAAGGGTTCGCTTGTCAATTTCCTTGTAGACCAGATTGGCGCCCACAAAAATAGCGATGAGCACGCCGAACACCTGAATGGCGGCCAGCGAGAAATCCTTCATGATTTTGACGTCCTGCCCCACGCTGATCCAGCCGAGGGCTTTCGATCCGAGAATGGATGCCCCCGCCAGGAACAGCAGCACATACAAAACCTTGTCCCGGACGGCTTCGCGGAACGTGTTGCGGGCGATGGCATAGGTGCGCATGTCAATCCTCCTGCCTCTGCACGAAATAGTCCTCGAGGGATTCGCGGATGGGGTTGAATTCGACCAGATGCCCCCCCGTTTGGTGAATGCGTTTCACCAGGGCGTTCGCCGATTCCAGATCGGGCGCATGAAAATGGGAACCCGCCTCGGATATGCGAACAGGCGGTTCCGGAACATCCATGGGGCCGGTTGCTATCACCTCGACATGACGCACATGTCGTTTCAGGAGTTCGTCAAGTCGGCCCTGTGCCTTGAGGCGGCCCTTGACAAGAACACCCACACGGTCACAGATTTGTTCGACGTCGCTCAAGACGTGTGTCGAAAAAAACACGGTCTTCTTCTCCGCCTTCAAGCGAAGAATCAACTCTCGCGTCGCCCGTCGGCCGATGGGATCGAGGCCGCTCATGGGTTCATCGAGAATCAGGATACGCGGATCGCCGACAAGCGCCACGGCAAACGCCAGACGCTGCCGCATGCCCTTTGAAAACCCGCGGATTCGTTCTCGGGCGATATCGCGCAGGTCGAGCAATTCCGACAATTTGTCCCATTCCCGGAGGCGCCCGGAGGCGTCAAGGCCATTCAACTGCCCGTAGAAATCGAGCGTTTCGACCGGGGTAAGATACTCGTAATAATACGGGTTCTCGGGCAGATAACCGATAGCGCGCCGCGCGCCCGGATCGCGCGCGACGCGTCCGAGGATCTTGACCTCGCCGGCCGTCGGAAAGATCAACCCGCAAATCAACTTGATGGTCGTCGTTTTTCCCGCCCCGTTGCGTCCGATGAAGCCAAACACCTCGTTTTCACCCACATCGAGATCAAGGTGGTCGAGCGAAGGGACGGCCTTTCTGCCCAACTGGCGCGGGTAGATCTTCGTAAGACCTCTGGCTGAAATCGCATTCATTGTCCGGCTCCCTGTGCATAGCCGAAGGATCCGTTGAGCGGACATGCCGCCATCTCAGGTTTCGGTCTTCGGCTTTGAATCGGGCAACAACTCCATTCTGATGCGCGACACATGGCTCGCGCCTCCTGCAAGCACCGTCATGCGCAGGCGCTCATGTTCGATGACTTGTCCTTGCGCCGGAATGCAGCCGGCGATGTGCATCAGCCATCCACCGATGGTTTCGACCTCATCGTCCTCGATCGGGATGCCGATGGCCTTCGCGGCTTCTTCGAGCGGCATGCGCGCGTCAACGACATAGGCGTTCGGACCTAACTTGTGGATCTGGCTCTCCTCGTTGTCGTACTCGTCCTGAATTTCCCCCAGGATTTCCTCGACAATGTCCTCGATGGTGACGAGGCCGTCCGTGCCGCCGTATTCGTCGGTTACGATGGCCATATGCTGCTTGTGTTGCTTGAATTCTCGCAGGAGGTCACCCACTTTCATGGTATCGGGAATATGACGGACTTGCTTCACGAATCGCGCGATGTCCTCACAGGCGGGATCCTCGTCGCGAAGCAGCGCATAGGCGCTGACGACCCCGATAATCTGATCGATGGTTTCACGGTAGATGGCGACGCGGGTGCGCCCCGTTTCGACAAAAAGTTTGGCCAGTTCCGTTCGCGTGGCCGTGTCGGGAAGGGCTTGTATGGCAATGCGCGGCACCATGATTTCCTTGACGGTCATGTCCTGCAGATCGATCACCGAATGAATCATTTCCTGTTCTTCCGGTTCGATGGCGCCCTGCCCCACGCTTTCGTCCACCAAGTCGCGCACTTCCTCAAGCGAAGAGACCAGCGGGCGGATGGGACGCTGCTCGGCGCCTATCAGATAAAGGGAACCGCGAACCAGCCAAGTGAAGGGAATGGCCACCGGCGCCAGTATGCGATAAAAGAACTGGATGGCCGGAAGAAATGCCAGCGAAAGCCGGGTGGGCATGGTCCGGAAAACGCTTTTGGGAATTATTCCCACGAAAATCAGCATGATCGGCGCAAGGAACAGGGTCGAAATCAGATTGTTGACGATTTCGGACAGATGTACCGGAACAAGGGTTTCGACCATCCGCGACACGACGACCGTGCAAATCACGACCATGAGGTTTGCCCCGACGAGAATCGTGGCAATCAACCGATCAGGTGTTTCAATCCATTGCAATAGGCGCGCGGCGCGTTCCGAACGCTCCTGTTCGGCCAGCCGCCGCACGCTGATCGGATTCGAACTGATAAATCCGATCTCGTACCCTTCGAAAAGGGCCTGCAGCGCCAAGGCGGCCAACAACACAAGGAAGGAAATGAACAAGCTCATGCGGGTCCCTCCTCCGTTTCGGCGGCCATTTCCACGCGGACCGTATCGGCGCGTTTGCCCTCGACGCGTTCGACCGTGAAACGAACGCCGGCATGCACGAACGTGTCGCCCGCGGCAGGCACCTTTTCCATGTGGGCCATGAGAAATCCCGCAACCGTGTGGTGTTCCTCGTCTTCCAACGGAATTTCGAGCAGATCGCTCAGTTCTTCAATCGGGACGCTGCCCCTGACGCGATAGACGCCTTCGGCTACCCGTTCGCAGGACGGTTGTTCCTCGTCTCCCTCGTCGCCAAGACTGCCCACAATCTGCTCGATGGCATCGTGCAGGGTCACGATTCCGGCCGTTCCGCCGTATTCATCCACCACGATGGCCATGTGAGACCGCTGGCGCTGGACATTTCGGATGAATTGCTGGACGCTCATGGTCTGCGGCACAAAGTGGGCGGGGCGCGCAAGGCTCTTGACCGTCCGGGATGTTTCGCCCTGCAACACACTGGGCAGGAGATCCTTGGCGAAAAGGATGCCCACGATGTGATCCAAATCATCCCGGTAAACGGGGATGCGCGAAAATTCGTATTCGCGGAATTGGGCGTGGGCTTCGGCGACGGTGGCGTCTTCCGACAAGGCAATCACGTCCGGGCGCGGAATCAGGATCTCGCGAAGCGACACATCGTGGAATTCGAGAATACGGCGAATCATCTGCCGTCCTTCCTCCTTGATGGCGCTGGGCGTCTGCTCGTCCGAAAGAATAGTTTTCAATTCCTCGTCGGTGATGTACGGCGCCGCATGGAATGCGCTGAAATGCGTGATCTGGAACAAAAAATCCGTCACGCGCAACAGCGTGGCGCAGAGCGGCGCCAGCAGACGATCGGCGGCAAGAAGCGGAACGACCGCCACTCGCGCATAGGCTTCCTGCACACGAATGGCAAAGACTTTCGGGAGAACCTCGCCGAAAACGAGCAACACCGTCGTACAAATCGCTATCGTGGCGGAATAAGAAACAACGGCGCCCGTCCCGGCGGCTTCAAACCAGCCGCTCAGGCGGCTTCCGAGCATTACGCCGATAAGGGTGTTGACGAGCAAATTACCGACGAGGATGGTCGTCAGAAGCCGTCCCGGCTCGTCCAGCATCGCCACGACCCATCGCGCCGTCAGCGCCTTTTCCTGACGCATGGCGCGGAGGCGGGGTTTCTGAATCGCCAGAAAAGCCGTCTCGCAGGAAGAAAAAAGAGCGGACAGCACCAAAAGCGCGCCGAGTAAAACGAGTACATTGGCCGGGAAGAAATGCGGTAAGTTTTCCCATAACGCGCCATACGTCAATACAGCGGCCGCATCGGCCTTGGCGACGAATGACGCGGTAATCGGCAGGATCAACGCACACAGGCCGGCGGGGATCAGAACCGATCCCCTTTCATGCCGTTTCCTCCGTGAAACCATCCTCGTCATTTTCCTTGGTTCAATGCTTGATCAGCCAGGCTTCTTCGGGCGTCACGCCAAGATACCGGGCCTGTTTTTCAGCCATTGAACGGCATTGCGCGGCGCTGTCGTGACGGTATCCCAGAAGATGTAAAACACCATGACAAAACAACAGACGGACTTCAAATCGCATGGATTTCAAGTCGCCGGCACAGCGCCGTTCAATGGTTTCCAGGGATAGGATGATGTCACCGAGGTTTTTTTTCGTGCCGGGGCATCCGGGAACGGGTTTGTATGCAAAAGCCAGCACGTCGGTGGCGCCTCGCGCCTTCCGATACTTCCGGTTCAAGGCGGCCATTTCGGCGTCATCGCAAAATACGACATGCACAATCCCGCCGGTTTCATGTTTTTCGCCGGCGGCGATTCGCGCGAGAATCCGGCGCAACGCGTCGGGGCGATAAAGTTGTTTCAGGACGGAACGATTTTCCAGCGTTAGAACCATCATGTTTCGAATCATCCGCCGGGCATGGGAATAACATTGGCCGCGCTGCGATCGCCGCCCTTGTCCGGATAGGCGATGCGCGTATGGAACGATGTCATGACGCGGCTTACAAGAATCTCTTTGATCGCGTCCAGGTCGCGCAAGGTCAGATGGCATTGCTCGAGTTGGCGATCCGACCACCGGTTCATGATGATCTTGTCGGCAAAGTCGCGGATACGTTCCTCGTTGGGGCTTTTAATGGACCGCACGCCGGATTCCACCGCGTCGCAAATCATCAGGATGGCCGATTCGCGGCTTTGCGGTTTGGGTCCGGGATACCGGTAATCCTCTTCGCGCACTTCGTCGTGCCGTTGCCGTTCGCATGCTTTCTGATGGAAGAAACTGATGAGGGTCGTACCGTGATGCTCCTGGATGGCGTTGATGATGGGTTGGGGGAGGTGGTGTTCGCGGGCGATTTCGACGCCATGCGCCACATGGGCCGCGATGGCGCGCGCGCTGGCCCGCGGCGGCAGGGTGTCGTGGATGTTGGGGCCGCTTTGGTTTTCGCTGAAATATTCCGGATGGCGCAGTTTGCCCACATCATGATAATAAGCCGCAACCCGCGCCAGCAGTCCATTGGCGCCGATTGCATCCGCCGCCGCTTCGGCAAGTTGACCCAGCATCAGTGAATGGGCATAGGTGCCGGGCATTTCGATGGCGATGCGGCTGAGCAATTCGTTGTTGAGATCGCTGAATTCGAGCAACTGGATATCGGTTGTGATGCCGAAGAGACGTTCCAGCGGCGACAGCACGCCCGGCACGATGAACACGCAAGCGACACCCCCGCCCAGCACCAAAAGAACCCTGCGCAGCACGGCGCCGGGCGCCAAGGAGTCCATGCCGATGGTTACGGCGAGCACCACAAGGATGCCGACTATCGTGGCGCTGAGGGCCGCGCGGGTCATGTCGCCGCGGCGGCGAACCCGGAACGTGCCGAAAACCCCCGCTAGGGCCATCGAGGCGCCGACCACGAACAAACGCCAATCGTAACCGTATTGAATGGAGATCAGAAAGGCCGCGATAACCGACGCCATGACCGCCACGCGGGCATTGGTTAGAATGGCCGCAAGAATACCCGCGGCGGCGATGGGCGCCGAAAAACCCGATGGATCGAAGTACTGAATCACCCGGCCCAAGAAAAGCGTTCCCAGTATCAAAACACACACCACGCGCATATGCCGCTGCGCCACATCCGACTTGCGCGTTAAAAAGGCAATGACACGCGCGAGGCATGCCACGGCCAATGCGGCAAGAACCGTGTTGGCCGACGCGATGCCGATCAGTCGCGACCACGGGGCTTGGCGCGCCCGCAGTTTGGCCCAATACGCGCGGACATCCGCGCGGCTCTGGGCAGTCCAACGATCTCCGCTGCGCTGGATAACCTCACCGGTCTGAATTTCCTTGACGACGGGAGGAACCATCAACCGCGCATGTTCCCGCGCGCCTTCGGTATACACGGCATCGTAGGACAAGGTTTCGGTGATGCAGGTGCGGGCCAACTCAAAAGCCGCCTGTTGGAGACGCGTCCAGTCCACGGGACGGTCGGCCACGTTTCGCGAAGCCGCTTCCCGTGCAACGTCGGCCAGCCGGGCTCGCAACAGATCCGGCGCGGTACGAACCGTGGGCAGTTTTTTGCATGGAATCTCTTCGACCGGTTTCAAATCCCCCACCAGGACATCGCGAATCACGGAAAAGCGCTCGTCTTCCCCGGCCGGGACACGATTTTCCGGCAAAATTCCATAGGACAGGACATATTCAAGGCTGTCGCGGGCCAGTTGCGAAAGATCACGCAGATTGGCCATCACATACGTTGCGGAGGGAGGCTCCTGCAAGGAGACCACCGTTTGCCGCGGCCGGTTGCGGGTGGAGGCAAACACCCGTTTAGGCAATGTTTCCGGAGCGGGTTCAATCCAGCAGGCAAGCGCCGCGGCATCAACCGGCTTGTCCAGGCGCAGTTCCGGCTCGATGCGCTCCACAAAAGCCAGCAATGCCTTACGGACTATTTCTTCTTCAGACTGCGCCGAAGTGGAGGTCTGCAAGGCTTCACGAACCGCTTTTGCGATCTCCGCGCGCTTCGAAGCCAGAAACTGAATGCGATCGTCCAGCAACTGCAACTGCTTGGCAACGCGCTCGCGATCGACACGGTATGTGTCCAGTGTGGCTTTGGCCGCCTCGTCGCGCTTTTCCTTGGTGGCCTGCAAGTCCTCGGACTGAAACGGGATGGCGGCGCGGACTTCTTCCATGGCCACCGTCTGATTTTCAATATCGTATCCGATGCTCCGAATCGAAAATCCGGGGAGGCGGGTGACCAGCGCCGCAAAGGCCAGGCAAACGACAAACAATTGGATGGCCATGTTTTTTTGCAGCCATGGCCTGTCCGGTGAAATCTGCCACAGGCCAACACTCCAACCACCGGCCCGCCGGGCCCTCCTGCGATCCCTTTGAGGAAAGGTCATGACCGGTTACCCGTTGCCGCGTCCAGATGCGCCGTTTCGGATTCAGACCGCCCGCTGTGCAAGCCGCGCGATTCCGCCTCATAGGCGTCCACGATGCGCTGCACCAGCGGATGCCGAACGACATCGCGCTTGCTCAAGTGGATAATGGCGATGCCGGGCGTGTTGCGCAGGATGCGCGAGGCCTCCACCAAGCCGGACTTGACGCCTTTGGGCAGGTCTATTTGGGTGATGTCGCCAGTCACGACGGCACGCGAACCGGTTCCCAGCCGCGTCAGAAACATGAGCATCTGCTCCGTGGTCGTGTTTTGCGCCTCGTCCAGAATGGCGAAGGCGTGGTCGAGCGTGCGGCCGCGCATAAACGCAAGCGGCGCCACTTCGATCGTCTCGCGTTGCAGGAAGCGATATACCCGGTCGCTGTCCACCATCGAGTGCAACGCATCATATAACGGACGGAGATACGGATTGACTTTTTCTTTGAGGTCCCCGGGCAGGAATCCGAGGTTCTCGCCGGCTTCCACGGCGGGCCGGGTCAGGATAAGGCGCCCAACCTGTTTGTTCAGGAGCGCGGACACCGCCGCCGCCATCGCCAGATAGGTTTTTCCCGTTCCAGCCGGTCCAATCACCATCGTGATTTCATGGGATTCGAGCGCATCGAGATATTCCCCTTGACCGCGGGTACGGGGTTTAATGTGCATTTCGCGCCGCAGCGCCCCCGGTTCCTGCGCGAGGACGGCGCCCAAATCGGCGGCGCCGCGAGTTCGCGCCTCATCCAGGGCATACACCACGTCGCCCATGGACGGCGTATGGCCGCGACGGACCGCCTGCAGCATTTCATCGAGCACTTCGCCCACGACACGGGTATCCGGTTCGCTGCCAAGAATCACGACCTTCGCCCCACGGTCCACAATTCGTGCGCCGGTTTCGGATTGGATACGTTTGCGCAACTCACCATTGCGTCCGAAAAGCTTGATGGCTTCCTCCGGACTGCTCAACTCGATTTCGTGTGTCAGTTCCGACTCAATGTCCTTATGTTCAAGCATAGCCCCTTCGAATGGATCAAGGCTGAGGGGGCGCATCGCTTGGCGCTTTTTCAATACGATAGATTTTTTCACCCTCGCGGACCAAATCCTTGCTCCGGCGAATGGCGGCCTCGATTTCCATCGGGTCACTGCCAAGGTGTTCGATTCGCCGCCGGGTGTTCTCTATTTCCTTTTCAAGACGCTGGATTTGCTCCTTCGCGGCCTGGGTCTGTTGTTGCATCTGCTGGTGGCCGCTATATCGTTCAACGAGTCTCCGCTCGCTCATATACCATAACGTCAAGACGCTTACCAGCACGAGCGCCAGCATGAACCATACCGTGTCGCGATTGTCCATCGGATATGCCTCGACTGCCCTTCAGCATAGCAGGCTTATCGCTTTTACGCAACCGGCCGGACGGGGTCCACCCCGCCCGGCCGGGATTCGGTTTATTTGCCCAGGCGCGTGAAAGCCGCAAGACCAGGATAATAGGCCTGATCCCCAAGGAGTTCCTCGATCCGCAGCAACTGGTTGTACTTCGCGATGCGATCGCTGCGCGAAGCCGAACCGGTCTTGATCTGGCCGGCATTGGTCGCGACGGCGATGTCGGCAATCGTGGAGTCCTCGGTTTCGCCGCTCCGATGCGAGATGACCGTCGTGTAACCGGCCCGGTGCGCCAACTGGATCGTGTCGAGCGTCTCCGACAATGAACCAATCTGGTTCACCTTCACGAGAATCGAATTCGCGACGCCTTCCTTGATTCCCTTGGCGAGGTATTTCATGTTGGTGACGAAATTATCGTCGCCGACCAGTTGGATCTTGCCGCCCAGTTCGTCGGTAAGCAATTTCCAGCCCGCCCAATCGGACTCGGACATCCCGTCCTCGATGGAAATAATGGGATATTTTCCGGCCCATTCCTTCCAGAAGGCGACCATTTCGGCGGCGGATTTCTTCGGTTTGGCCTCCGCGCCAAGAACGTATGCCTTCGTTTTGGCATCGTAGAATTCGCTTGCCGCCGGATCGATCGCGATGAAAACATCCTTCCCGGCCTTGTACCCGGCCGCCTTGATGGCTTTCAGAATGACTTCGATGGCTTCGACATTGGACTTCAGGTTGGGGGCGAAACCGCCTTCATCGCCGACCGACGTGTTCAACCCCTGATCTTTGAGCACCTTTTTCAGCGCATGAAACACCTCGGCGCCCATGCGCAGGGCCTCGCGAAAACTTTTTGCGCCCGCCGGCACCGCCATGAATTCCTGTACGTCCACATTGTTGTCCGCATGCGCGCCGCCATTGAGGATGTTCATCATCGGGACCGGCAGCATATAGGCATTGGCCCCGCCGATGTAACGATACAACGGTATTTCAAGCGCATTCGCGGCCGCCTTGGCGGCTGCCAGCGAAACGCCCAGGATCGCATTGGCCCCCAATTTCGATTTGTTCGGGGTTCCGTCGAGTTGAATCATGAGCGAATCCAGGGCCCGCTGTTCAAACGCGTCCATGCCCAGGATCTCCTCGGAGATGATGTCATTGACGTTTGCGACGGCCTTTTCGACGCCCTTGCCCAGGTAACGCTTCGGATCCTTGTCGCGCAATTCGATAGCCTCGTTTTCGCCCGTCGAAGCCCCCGACGGCACTGCGGCGCGTCCCATCACGCCACTGCTCAAATACACATCCACCTCGACCGTGGGATTTCCCCGGGAATCGAGGATCTCGCGCGCCACAACTCCAGTAATTCTCGTCATATTGCCTTTTCCTTTCCTGTTGAGAGCGAAACCGCGGAGATTGCGCAAAGGGCTGCAATCCGCACTCGTTCATCCCTTCCACGGGAACAACGCGTCCCGTAAACCACGATTCAAATAATCGTCCTGCTCGTCGCCGAAAATGGCATCCCTCTTGGTGGCCGGCGAGAGATGCCCTTCCGCAAGCGCCTGTTTGTGGGCGTATTTGCGCGCCAGCATTTCATAGGCGCTGGTGGCCAGCACCGCGCCCAACGATCCCGACACCAGGAACAAAAACGGGGGCACAATCGAAAGACCGGCAAGAATCAGAAAATGAACGGCAAGGCCGGCGCTGAACAGTGGATTGTCCACCACCAGCAGGGCGGCCAGTTTCAGCGTGCCGAAGATGCCGTCCTTTTTCTGAACCAGCGCGGGCAGCAGCAACATGCCCGTCAACGCGAGAAAAACCAGACACCACAGTGCGGTCGCGCTGATGGCGTAACCGAGCCAGGGAACGCTGTCCCGCAAATGAATCGCGTAAAACCAGACGCTCGTTCCAAGGCAAATCGCCGCCGTCCAATACAGAACCCCCAATGCCGCCGCTTTCCGCCAATAAAGGCGAATGCCCTGGAAAAAATCGCCTAGGGAGCCGTCACGGGTATCTATGAGTTCCTTGGCCATGTGCGCCAATCCCGCCGTCATGACCGGCAGAAGTATCGCGCCCGATAAAACCAGCAACGGCAACGCGATGAACAGCCCGGCGCCCGGTTCGCCGGAGGCAAGGACGGACAGTCCCAGAACACCGGGAACCGCCACGGCGGAAGCCCATAACAAATTGGCCACCAACAACTTGCCTAGATGGTCGTACATGACCCAAAAGGCCATTTTCAATGCACGGCTCAACATGAATTGATTAGGATGCCTCGAAAATCCGCACGCGGCTGCGCTTGCGCTGTTCCGCCATCCATTTCGTGAATTTTTCGGCGGCGGCCTTTGCGCGCAACTGCGGCTCGATCTGCTTGCGCGCCTCATCCAGCCCCATGGCGCCCGCGTCTTCTTTCTTCTCGACTTTGAAAATCACCAATCCGAATTGCGTGGACAGAACGTCGCTGATCGCGCCTTCCGGCAAGGCAAACACGGCATCGGCCAGTTCTTTCACCAAACTTTCCCGGGTCACCCAGCCCAGCAGACCGCCGTCGGCGGCTTCCGGCCCGGCAGAATAGGTCCGGGCAAGCGCCGCGAAATCGGCGCCGCCGTCCGCTTCCTTTTTGATTTCCGCCATGCGGGCCTCAACCTGCGCGCGTTCAGCGGCGTCGGGCTTGGCTTCCAAGAAAATCCGGCGGACGCGCACCCGTTCGGGATGGACGAATTCGTCCGGATGTTCGCGGTAATACCGGTCAATGTCCGCCTCGGTCACAGAGGCCTCTTTCTCAAATCCACGGCGCTTGCTCAAGCCGTAACTCGTTGCCAGGATTTGCTTTTTGACACGCTCGCGCAGGTCCGCGATGGTTTCGCCCGCCTTGGCCATTTCCTTCTCGAATTCCTCGTCGGTCGCGAAGCGCTTCTTGATTTCCACGATACGCTCCTCGACCAATGCCTTGTCCACGTCAATGCCCGCGAGAAGGGCTTCGCGCAGGAGGATGCGGTTGTTGATCGCGTCTTCCATCGCCTGATGGAGAAGGACGCCGGCCTGCTCGTTGAACTGTTCCTCGTTGGCAACCTTCCCCCGCAGATCATTCAGGGCAGGCGCGACCAGTTCCACCAACTCGCTGTGCAGGATGACCTCCGTGCCCACCGTGGCCACGATCCCGTCAACCGTCTCTCCGTACACGACCCCGCCCGACACAACGAGCAGGGCCAATCCCACATAGCCAAGCCGCATCTTCATTTGCACGGATTCCTTTCCCGATTCCGAATTACACGTTTCCCGACCGCGTTCCAAAAGAATAGCACAAGCCGCCTCCCGGCGCAATGCGCGCCTGACGATGCAAGCGCTGTTGCGTTGCGTTTTCGGGGAGCGCCCTGATATTGTTCGGCCATGGCGCGCATGGGGTGCGCCGCGCGAGGGTTGGCCGGTAATTCCATGACGGCGGCAGGCAAAGATAACGGTTATCATCGCCACAACACCGTGGCGGTTCCCGTCGGCGGCATGACGATGGGCGGGGGCGCGCCGATCGTCGTGCAGACGATGACGAACACGGACACGGTGGATGTCGCGGCGACGGCGCGCCAGATTATCGAGTTGGCCGAGGCGGGCTCGGAACTGGTCCGGGTCACGGTCAACACGCATGAAGCGGCGTCGGGCGTGGGCGAGTTGGTTCGGCGCGTGCGGGACGCGGGGTGCATGGCCGCCATCGCAGGCGATTTTCACTACAATGGGCATGTCTTGCTCCGGGAGTTTCCCGAATGCGCCTCGGCGCTGGACAAGTACCGCATCAATCCCGGAAATGTGGGCGCGGGGCGCACCCGGGACGCGCATTTCACCACCATTTGCCGCATCGCGGCGGACCATGGCAAGCCGGTGCGCATCGGCGTGAACGCGGGTTCGCTGAACCCGGACCTCGTGGAGGCGGTCCGGCGCGAGAATATCGAACGGGATCTGGGCCGTTCGCCGGACGACATGCTCAACGAGTGCATGATTCGTTCGGCGCTGGATTCCACGGAACTGGCGTTGAAAAGCGGGCTGGGCGAGGACCGGATCGTCATTTCATGCAAAAGTTCCTCGCCGCGCCACCTGATTCGACTCTACCGCGATCTCGCCCGCGCAACGCGCCAACCGCTGCACCTTGGTCTAACGGAAGCCGGAATGGGCCTCAAGGGTCTTGTCTGGTCGGCAGCCTCGATGGCGGTGCTCCTGGAAGAAGGTATCGGCGACACGATCCGCGTATCGTTGACGCCGCGTCCGGGCGGCGACCGCCGCGAGGAGGCGTACGCAGCGTGCGAATTGCTGCAGGCGCTCGGATTGCGGTCGTTCTCGCCCACGATTACGGCATGTCCGGGGTGCGGGCGCACCGCCGGCGCGTTGTACCAGCGTCTCGCGGAACAGACGGAAGCCTATGTGCGCGCTCGACTGCCGGAATGGCGGCGGAAGCATCCGGGCGTGGAAACCATGACGATTGCCGTCATGGGCTGCATTGTCAACGGGCCCGGCGAATCCAAGGCGGCCAACGTCGGGATCAGCCTGCCGGGAAACGATGAGGAACCGCACTGCCCCGTGTTTATTGACGGCCTTCGGACGGCCACGCTGTCGGGCACGCCCGAGGAAATCGGCGCGGCGTTTCGCGGCATTATTGATACCTACGTCGCGACGCGCTATTCTCCTATCCCATGAAAATGAAGCAACGCGGCGCCGCAATCCAAAAAAGCCGGGGAAGAATCATTGAAGGATTCGCTGGATGACATCAACAGACCGATTCAATGATGAAACCGGGCCGTTCTTTCCGTGTTCGTGGGACGCGGTCGTCTGGACGGCAACCGCTTTAGCGGTGGGTATTCTCATCGCGTTGGCCGGCATTTTGGTTTTGAACGGATTCCTGCTGTTCGGAACGGCGCAATCGGCCTCCGGATTGTGTTTTCTGGGCGCCGCCGCAATATTGTGCGTCGTGTTGGCGCTGTCGCAATACGGCATAACGGGATACCGGATTACGCCCGGCGCCATCGTCGTCGTACGGCGCAGGGGGTGTATTCGCATCCCAAGCGCGGGCATTCAATCCTTGACGTTGGTTGAACGGGGCGCGTTGGATGGTACACGGCGGGTGTACGGCACGGGGTGGATATTCGGGAACACGGACATTCTGACCGGACCGCATTGGGAACGTATCCAAGTCTATATCACCCGCAAGGAGCGGCTCGTGCTGATTGAACGGGCAAATGACATTCCGGTGCTGCTTTCACCCGACAAGCCCCGCGCGTTTATCCAGACCTTTCACAGCGCCCGGGGAACGGAATAGGCTGTAGGCTGTAGGAAGAAAAGATGCGCGATCATTGGAAGCTGAAAGCGTTTGAACTTGCGGACGCAATGGCGATGGCGGTCCACAAACTTACACGCGAGTTCCCCCGCGAAGAGTTGTTCGGACTGACCGCACAAATACGCCGCGCAGCCGTATCGGTGGTTTCGAACATCGTTGAAGGCAGCGCAAGGCAGACAAAAGCCGGTTATGTGCATTTTCTCGATATCGCCTATGGGCCGGCACGGAAACTCGAGGATCCGATTTCGCTCGCCCGCAGACTGGGGTTGCGCGCGAGATGCCGGTTACATGCCCCTACAATCCCTTTGCGAGGAAACCGGAAAGGTGCTGAATGGTCTTATCCGTTCCCTGTGCGAGTAGAATATTCCTACCGCCTACAGCCTACAGCCTCAAGAGGAATTTCACATGCAGGAATTGACACCGCGCCAAATCGTCGAGGAACTGGACAAGTACATCGTGGGGCAGGACAACGCCAAGCGCAAGGTGGCCATCGCGTTGCGCAATCGCTGGCGGCGTCTGCGCCTCTCCGAAGACTTGCGGGACGAGGTCGCGCCTAAAAATATCATCATGATCGGCCCGACGGGCGTCGGCAAGACGGAAATCGCGCGCCGCCTGGCGCGCCTGGCCGACGCGCCGTTCATCAAGGTCGAGGCGTCTAAATTCACCGAGGTCGGCTATGTGGGCCGGGACTGCGAATCCATGATTCGGGAACTGCTCGAAGTCGGCGTGGGCATGGTCCGCGAAGAGATGAAGCGCGAACGGGCGGAAGAGGCCCGGCAACAGGCCGAACAACGGTTGCTCGATGTCCTCCTACCGCCCTCTCCCCCACGCCCGCGCACGTTTCATCCGATGGATCCGAACGCCGGCGACGAGGCGCCCGTGGACCCGAATGCCGCCGCCGAAGCCCGCGTGCGCGAAGTGATTCTGGGCAAGTTGCGCGCGGGCGAACTCGAATCGCGCGAAATCGAGATCGAAGTCCGCGAAACCGCGCCGACGTCCATGATGCAGGTTTTCTCGAACAGCGGCCTCGAGGAAATGGGCGTCAACGTCCAGGAAATGTTCGGACGCCTCATGCCGCCGAAGACCAAGCGGCGCAAAGTAAGCGTCGCCGAGGCGCGCCGCATCCTTGAACAGGAAGCGCTGGGCGCGCTGATCGACATGGAGACGGTCGTGGCAAAAGCCATCGAACGCACCGAAAACGCGGGGATTGTCTTTCTGGACGAAATCGACAAGATAGCCGGACGCAGTTCGCCGGGGCACGGCCCGGATGTTTCGCGCGAAGGCGTTCAGCGCGACATCCTGCCGATCGTCGAGGGATCCACCGTCGTCACCAAGCACGGCCCCGTCCGCACGGATCACATCCTGTTCATTGCGGCGGGCGCGTTCCACATGACCAAGGTGTCCGACCTGATCCCCGAACTTCAGGGCCGGTTTCCGATTCGCGTCGAACTCGACAGCCTCCATGCCGCGGAGTTCTCGCGCATTCTCCGCGAGCCGCGCAACTCGTTGATAAAACAATACCAAGCCCTGCTCGAAACCGAGGGTGTGACGGTCGAGTTCGAGGATGCCGCCATCGAAGCCATCGCGCGCATTTCACAAAACATCAACGAGGCGACCGAGAATATCGGCGCGCGACGCCTCCACACCGTCATGGAATACCTGCTCGAGGACATTTCCTTCGAGGGTCCCGAAGCCAAGGGCCGAAACTGGACCATCACCGCCGCCGAAGTCGAATCCCGCCTCGCCAAGATCACCGAATCCCGCGACCTCGGCCGGTATATTTTGTAAAGGTTGATGTATCGTTTCGTTGATCTATGAAAGGATTCATTCCTGACGTGGGCATTGCCCACAACCCAGTTTCTCTAAGTGCTCGTAATCGTAATCGTTATCGTTATCGCTCACAAACCCCGCGATTTTTGCATTCGCTAAATCATGGAACTTCAATTGGTTGCACAAATTGCCCAAGACTTTCTTGTTGCTTTTTATAGAAACCGGATTTTAATGTACTGATAAAAGATCGACGCCCCACGACATCACGTGGCGCCGCAGTGTTCCGGTTCGTCGGAATCGCCGGGACCGGGGGGCGGCAATTCCGGGAAGGGGTTGCCCCAGGTCTCGGAAAACAGGATTGAGGACAGCGGCTTGCGTTTGCGGTTTTTGGGCGGTTCGTCGGCGGGGTAGCCGACGGCCAATAGCGCCAGGATTCGGATTTTTTCGGGGGCTTGGATGATGGCCGCGACGCGTTCCGTGTTGAGCCAGCCGATCCAGCAAGTGCCGAGGCCGAGGTCGGTGGCCTTGAGCACAATGTGCTCCATGGCGATACCGAAATCTATCGTGTTGTATTCGATACCCGTAAATTTCTTGCCGAGACGGTTGGACACAATGTCCGGCTCGACGCAGCCGACTATGACGAGCGGGGCCTGGGTCATCCACTTGTTCTTGAGCAACGGACCCATGCCTTCGCGGCAGAGCCGTTCAATCTTCGCCTTGTCGGTGATGGCCACAAAACGCCATGTCTGGCTGTTGCAGGCGCTGGGCGCCCATCGCGCCGCTTCGGCAAGGGCCGCAACCGTTCCGGGCGGAATGGGCTTGTCCGAAAACCCGCGCACGGAACGCCGCGCACGGACGATTTCGTCGAAAGTCATGATTCCGGTTCTCCATCAGGCTTCAGGGATCGGGCTTCTGTTGTCTTCAGGCTTCGGCTCCGCCCTGCATTCGCGTGGACTCGAAGCATTGGATTATACTCAGGCGATATTCCGAATGGCGAATAATGAACGGTGAACTGGGATCTTATGAATTTTTTCGCGCGATCGAAGGCGTAACGCCGAACTCCGATTCGGCGCCCGTGTTGGCAGCACAGCTAAATCGGAATTCGGCGTTACGGGTATTGGCCTTAATCGTCCTGGAGCCTGTAGTCATAAGCCTGTAGCCTGAAGCCTCACTTGGGAGTTGTCATGCACTATACAGCCGAAAATCTGATCATTCATCCCTCCGCGGCCCATGAAGACGGTCTGTTGCTGTCAATCACGCCGGAAACGGCCGGATGGAACTATATCTCATTCCAGGGGCGGCGGCTTGGAAAAGGGGAAAAATGGTCATTCGACACGCGGGAAAATGAACTGGCCCTTGTCCCTTTCGGCGGACGATTGTCCGTGCGATCCAATCGCGGCGCCTGGCCGGACGTCGGGGGGCGCGAGGATGTCTTTTCGGGGGCGGCGCACGTTCTTTATCTGCCCCGCCGGACAGCATTTACAGTGACCGCGAGCACAGCCTGCGACTTTGCGGTGGCGTGGGTTCCGACAAACAGGGATGCCGATCCGTTTCTAATCGCTCCGACAGGGGTTCCGATCTCCATTCGGGGCGGCGATCATGCGTGCCGGCAAATCAACGATTTGCTGCCGCCGGGATCCCCTGTCCACCGTTTGGTGCTGGTGGAGGTTTACACGCCGGGCGGCAATTGGAGCAGTTATCCGCCGCACAAACACGATGTTCATGTTGAAGAGAATGGAAAACTGGTCGAGGCGGAACTCGAAGAGGTCTACTTTTTCAAATTCGACCGCCCCGAAGGCTACGCGTTCCAGTGGGTTTATACGGACGCGGCTTCGCCGCTTCAACGCGCCGGAAACCCCATAGACGCCGTTGTGCGTCCGGAAAACAATTGCGCGGTGCTTGTGCCCGGCGGCTACCATCCGGTGTCCAGTCCGCCCGGGTACACGACCTATTACCTGAACGTCCTCGCCGGCAGCGCACAAAGCTTGGCCAATCAGGACGATCCGCGATACGCCTGGGTGAAGCATACCTATAAAACGACCGATGAGCGCCTGCCGCTGTACAATCAATAATTGCCAAGTTCGCGCGTCCACGTGCGCCGTTCCATGTTGATCTGTCCAAATCAGGGTTCCCTGCAAAAATGCCGGTCGGCGAGGACGCCGACTCTCCTCGTTACGAGCGGATTGTGGAAAACAATTACCGGCTTGAAATTTCCGCACGGGTTCGGTAATGTTTCGGGCATCGGGCCATCGGCATTCTGGAACGGTCTCCATCCGCAGTGGCCCTTTTTGCTTTAGAACCTGTACGAAAAGATCATTCAATTACGGATACAGGCCCTGCCGCCGGATTGATTGCCGGCCGGCTGAACAACCGTTCCCGCGCAGTACAGGGAGTCCGATGTGTGCCCAAGTTTCGTCCAGGTTCCAACAACTTAGAGAGAGGCGAACCAATGGTTTTCGATTTTGACCGTATCGAACGGATGTATGCGTCGCTGCCGGGACGTGTCGCGGCGGCGCGCGCGGCGGCGGGCAAACTTCTGACATTGGCGGAAAAGATTTTGTATGCCCACCTGTACGACGGAATGCCTTCCGCGGCGTTCGTGCGCGGCGAGTCCTATGTGGACTTCGCGCCGGATCGCGTGGCGATGCAGGATGCGACGGCGCAAATGGCCCTGCTGCAATTCATGCAGGCGGGCCGCCCCAAAGTGGCTGCGCCGACGACGGTCCACTGCGATCACTTGATTGTCGCGCAGTCGGGCGCGGCGCCGGATCTCGCCAAGGCGCTCGACATGAACCGCGAAGTGTACGAGTTCTTGGCGTCTGCGTCGAACAAATACGGCATCGGTTTCTGGAAACCCGGCGCCGGCATTATCCACCAAGTCATTCTTGAAAACTATGCGTTCCCCGGCGGATTGATTATCGGCACGGATTCGCACACGCCCAACGCGGGCGGATTGGGCATGATCGGCGTGGGCGTCGGCGGTGCGGACGCGGTGGACGTTATGGCGGGCATGGCGTGGGAACTCAAGTTTCCCAAGGTCATCGGGGTCAAACTGACCGGCGCCTTGAGCGGCTGGACCGCCCCGAAGGACGTGATCCTGAAACTGGCCGGCATCCTGACGGTCAAGGGCGGCACGGGCGCGATTGTCGAGTATTTCGGCGAAGGCGCCGAGCGTCTTTCATGCACCGGCAAGGCAACCATCTGCAACATGGGCGCGGAAATCGGCGCCACGGCATCGGTCTTCGCGTACGACGCGCAGATGGCCGAATACCTGCGGGCAACGGGCCGCGCCGAAGTGGCCGCGTTGGCGGACGGCGTGGCGGAGCACTTGCGCGCGGATGACGAGGTTTATGCGAATCCCGGAAAACATTACGACCGGGTCATTGAGATTGATTTGACCACGCTTGAGCCGCACGTCAACGGCCCGTTCACGCCCGATGCGGCATGGCCGATATCGAAACTGGCCGCCGCGGTTCGGGAAAAGGGATATCCCGACAACGTGGGCGCGGGCCTAATCGGCTCCTGCACAAACGCTTCCTACGAGGATTTGGATCGCGCGGCGTCGCTGGCGCGGCAGGCTGTTGCAAAAAAACTGAAACCAAAGGCAGATTTCATCGTCACGCCCGGTTCCGAGCAAGTCCGTTATACGATGGATCGCGATGGGCAACTGGCGGCGTTCAAGGCGATAGGCGGCGTGGTGCTTGCCAATGCCTGCGGCCCCTGCATCGGCCAATGGCGGCGCGCCGGCGCGGAAAAACAGGAACCCAATTCGATCGTCACCTCGTTCAATCGCAATTTCGCGAAACGCAACGACGGCAACCCAAACACGCACGCATTCGTCGCCTCCCCGGAAATGGTGACGGCTTTGGCGCTGGCCGGGCGGCTTTCGTTCAACCCGCTGACGGACACGCTGACCAACGAGGACGGCGTCGAGGTCCGGCTCGATCCGCCCGAAGGCGTGGCGCTGCCACCAAAGGGTTTTGCGGTGGAAGACCCCGGCTATCAGGCCCCGGCCAAGGATGGAAGCCAAGTTGAAGTCGTCGTGTCGCCCGCGTCGGAACGGCTGCAATTGCTTGACCCGTTCCCCGCGTGGGAGGGCCGCGATTTGACCGGGCTCAAACTGCTTATCAAAATCCAGGGCAAATGCACGACGGACCATATCTCGATGGCCGGGCCATGGCTGCGCTTTCGCGGGCATCTCGACCGCATCTCGGACAACTGCTTCATCGGCGCGATCAATGCCTTCAACGGCGAAACAAACAAGGTCAAAAATCAACTGACCGGCGAATACGGGCCGGTTCCCGCGACGCAACGCGCCTACAAGGCCGCGGGCATTGGATCAGTGGTCGTAGGCGATGAAAACTACGGCGAGGGCAGTTCGCGCGAACATGCGGCGATGGAACCGCGTTTTCTGGGCGTGCGCGCCATTCTGGTGAAGTCGTTCGCGCGCATTCATGAGACGAATCTCAAAAAACAGGGTATGCTCGCGCTGACCTTCGCCGACAAGGACGATTACGGGCGCATTCGGGAAGACGACACGATTGATATTCTCGGTCTGACCTCGTTTGCCCCGGGCAAGCCGCTGACGATTGTCCTGCATCATGCGGACGGAACCACGGAGAGCATTCAGGCGAATCATTCATACAACGAAGGGCAGATTGCGTGGTTCAAGGCCGGCGCGGCGTTGAACCTGTTGCGGTAGTTTGAAGGGCGGCGCATTGAAACACACGCCAAGAAACACGAGGTAATCCGATGCCAAAAAACATCTATGAAAAAATCTGGGACGCACATGTCGTTGCCGAGGAACCCGGTCAGGACGCCATTCTCTACATTGACCGGCATTACATCCACGAAGTGACGTCGGCACAGGCTTTCGAGGGATTGCGGCTCGCGGGACGCAAGGTTCGCCGCCCGGAATTGTCGTTTGCGACGATGGATCACAACATTCCCACGACCGATCGCTCGAAACCGTTGACCGATCCGCTCGCAAAACAACAGATTGAAACCCTGTTGAAAAACTGCCGTGATTTCGGGATCCGCTGTTTCGACATGAACGATCCCCGCAACGGCATCGTACACGTGATCGGTCCGGAACTGGGTCTGACGCAACCGGGCATGACGATCGTCTGCGGCGATTCGCATACGGCGACGCACGGTGCGCTGGGCGCACTGGCCTTCGGAATCGGCACGAGCGAAGTCGAGCACGTCCTCGCCACGCAGACGCTCTTGCAGAAGAAATCGAAAACCATGGAAGTCCGCGTATCGGGCGCATTGCCGAACGGCGTCACGGCCAAGGATCTCATCCTGGCGATAATCGGGCGCATCGGCACGGCGGGCGGCACGGGATTCGTTATCGAATACACGGGCGAAGCCATTCGCCGTTTGACCATGGAAGAGCGGCTGACCGTGTGCAACATGACCATCGAGGCCGGCGCCCGCGCGGGGCTGGTATCGCCGGATAACGTCACGTTCGAATATCTCAAGGGACGTCCGTATCTTCCAAAAGACCGGACGCACGAGGACCTTGTCGCGGAGTGGTCGGCATGGGCATCGGATCCCGGATGCACCCACGACCGGCTCGTCGAACTGGATGCGTCCATGATCGAACCGCAGGTAACGTGGGGCACGTCGCCGGGCATGGTCACGGGCATTACGGGCCGGACGCCGGTGTTGTCCGAACTGGCCGATTCCAATGCGCGTCTCGCCGCACGCAAAGCGCTCGAATATATGGGACTTGACGAAGGGACGCCGATGTCGGATATTCGGCCCAACAAGGTGTTCATCGGATCCTGTACCAACGGCCGCATCGAGGATTTGCGCGCCGCCGCCGCCGTGGCGCAGGGCTACAAGGTCCATGCGGACATCGTCCAGGCGCTTGTCGTTCCGGGATCGTATGCCGTGAAGAAACAGGCCGAGGCCGAGGGACTTGACCGCGTATTTCGTGAAGCGGGCTTCGAGTGGCGCGAGCCGGGTTGTTCGATGTGCTTGGCCATGAACGCCGACGTGCTCGAACCGGGCGATCGGTGTGCAGCCACGTCGAACCGGAATTTCGAGGGACGGCAAGGCAAAGGCAGCCGCACGCATCTTGTCAGTCCCGCCATGGCGGCGGCCGCGGCCATTGCCGGGCATTTTGTTGACGTGCGCCAATGGGAATACCGGGCCTGAAAAGGCTCCTCGGCCGGCATTATTTCAGCGCCGGTTCGATGTATGGGCAAAGGGCATCGGCAATAATGTCGGCTTTTTGGGCTATGCCATTCGGACGGAGATGGCAGTTGTCGCTGAAATAATAAAGGCCGCCGGTTATGTATTCTTCTATAGGAATATAGAGCAGTTTCTTGCGCCGACAGAAATCCTTCAGCGCGGAATTGAGCAGCGTGACAATGTGCCGATAGGTCTTGGCGGTCATGCGGCCTTTGCCGGCACAGAAGCCCCGCATCCGGTAATCAAGATATTCGCGCTCGGCCCGCGAAAGGGACGGCCAGTCGGGCGAGGCAATTCCACAGACAACGGTGCGGACTCCCGCCTGCCCGGCGGCGCGGCGGATAGCGTCCATATTGGCGACCGTCAAGGCGGACAGATCGCGGCAAATGGACTCGTCGGACGGAAACAACCAACGGTTCAGGAAAGTCCCCGCAAACGGCGAGTAACCCATCAATCGCTGCCATTTCGTTTGATTGTATCTCCAGTAGACCAACAGTTCGTGGCAAATGTCGTTTACGCCCTCGTAAACGACCAAGAGATCGGGTTCAAACCGGAGATATTCCGCAAGTTTGAGCAGATGGCGGACAGTTGTCATGCCTGACACGCCGCAGTTGACAACCTCGATGGCCTTACCGGGGAATGACGCGCGAAGCCGGTCTTCAAGCAGTTTGGGATAGGTCGCGTTTTCCTCGCCTTCCTCGGTGGTTGAACCGCCGATGCAGACAATGCGAAAGACACCGGCTGGTTTCGGCACAACAATATCCGCGCCGCGATATCCAAAATTGTTTGTGTTGACGTGATGGGTCCCCATTCCGGTGTAGGCGTCGCGCAAATGTTTCTTGTAGCGGAAAAAGGGGATTTCCCACGGGGAAGATTCGGGCAGATGGCGGGCGAAACAATCGAGCAGGAGCGTTTCGATGTTCAGAAATCCATAAAGTTTGTTGTCCGTTGGACAGGCGTAAAAGAAGATGCGCATCGGGAGATCGAGTCCGCCTTCTGATAAATGGTAATCGCCATAATGCGTTTCGCGGGATTTTTTCGCCTGCCGGAAAAAATCCCCGATGTTGTCGTGTCCTTCACGACGCCAGTGGCCGTAACGCCGCACGATGGTGTCGTCCCGATCGAATACGCAGACAAGATCGTTATGCAGGACAGCGAAATAATCGCGATCGGATTCCGAAAGAGAAGGAAAAACCACGCGGCGTTTTTCCATGGCGGACAGGTCTTCGTTCAAACGGGGTGTCGCCCAATCGGGCCCGGACAACGGCCGCACATCGAACCCGTCGGCCGAAAGGCCGGCCGTCTGCCGCGCCGGATGCGTTTCGGGAACGGAAAATCCGGAATCTGGGGGCGGCGGTTTCAATCCGCGATCGACAAGGATATGTTCATTGTGATTGACCGTCCACCACCAATAGACGGACGCGCCGGCCTCAAGCGCCAGCCACATAACGGCCAGCCACACAAAGCCCATAAATATAAACGCAGCCGTTTTCGCAATCCGATTCATCGGCGCGCGATTCCTCCGACAGGCGGTTTACAGCGTACAGGCGCGGAACCGGCTTCCGCAAACCGCCCGGATGCCGTCGCTCGACAGATTGAATGCACGGTTCCGGAAGTTGATCGTCTTTCATTTGTTGGGCTATACCCTGTTCGTAAAGATTCATAAACGGCAAAGCTAATGACTGCGGCGACTCAAACGAGACAGAGAGCCGGTTTGACGGCGCGAATGGCCCAGGCGGCATTTATCGGGATTTTTTTCGCGCCCGTGGCCGGCGCATTGGCCGGAACGCTGGCGGAAGCCGCGCGTTATTGGAACGCCGAACCCAACGGAACATGGTTGGTGCCCGTACTGATGGGTCTCAGCGGCGGATTTCTGCGAGGCAGCGTTACGGGGCTGCTACTGGGCATCTTCAATGGATGGGCGCTGGGCGGCATGTCCCTCGGACGCGGCACGGGCGTCTTGTTTGCGGCGGTGCTGTTTGCGTCATTGTTGGGCGCGGCCCTGCTATCCATTCCCGGTCATGCGAGTGAACCGGGCGCCGGCAATATGTCCGTCATCTCCGCTTTCCTTGGATGGATTGGCGGAGAATCCGTCATCATGGCGGTCTTGCTCTATGACCGGTTCGCTGCAAGGAGAAAAACATCATGATCTGCGAAGCCACGGCCTATGCGCGGGCAGGATTGGTCGGCAACCCATCGGATGGATATTTCGGAAAAACCATTAGTTTTGCCATGCGCGATTTTTCCGCGAAAGTGACGTTGTACGAGAGTCCGGAATTGGAGATCGTTCCCAGTTTTCAAGATCGTTTCAAGTACGCTTCGATGCGCGAAATGCGCGAGGACGTCAAGGTCCAGGGATATTACGGCGGCATCCGTCTCATGAAGGCGACCGTCTGTAAATTTCTGGATTATTGCGAAAAAAACCGCATCCGGCTGCACGACCGGAACTTCTCGATACGCTACCGCTCGACGATTCCGCAGCGGGTGGGCTTGGCCGGATCGAGCGCGCTGGTCACGGCGACACTGCGCTGTCTGATGGAATTCTACGAGGTGGATATCCCGAAGGAAATCCAGCCGAACCTGACGCTGAGCGTCGAACAAGACGAACTCGGCATCGCCGCCGGCCTTCAGGATCGCGTGATTCAAGTCTACGAAGGCCTCGTATTCATGAATTTCGACCGCGAACTGCTGGAAGGCCGCGGATACGGCGAATACGAGGAACTGGACCCGGCGTCGTTGCCGAATCTGTTCATCGCGTACCGCACGGATCTGGCCGAGGGCAGCGAGGTGTTTCACAACAACATCCGCGACCGGTGGCTGGCGGGCGATCCGGCAGTCGTCGAGGCCATGCACGATTTCGCCTCGTATGCGCAGGCGGTCCGTGACCTGCTCGTGGCGGGACGGGGCAATGAGATCGGGCCTTGGATGGACAGGAACTTCGATCGGCGCCGCTCGATTTTCCAACTGGATCCTAAGAACGTGGACATGGTGATGCGTGCGCGATCCGTCGGCGCATCCTGCAAATTCGCGGGTTCCGGCGGCGCGGTCGTCGGATGCTACGAGGACGACGCCATGTACAAGAAACTCGAAGAGGTGTATGCGGAAACCGGCACGGTGATCTTCAAACCGGAGATTGCGTTGTAGGTTAGGAGATAGGAGATAGGAGTTAGGAGATAGGAGTTAGGAGTTAGGAGTTAGGATCTGAGAGGGTGAACGATATCCAGGAGTTAATGCAGTGAACGATATCCTGTCGCTTGTCAGTTTGGCAGCAGGTGTTCGTTTTGACTGGCCCGCAAGACCAGCCGGAATATTGTCAACTTTTTACAACAACAACGCCAAAGCAACTCGCTACACTAACGATCAATGGAAGATATGATGAGAGAACCCGCGAAAAGGTTTACGGATCTGATAGTTTGGCAGAAAGTCCATGCCTTTGTGTTGCAGGTATACTCGGCAACACAAACGTTTCCGAAGGAGGAGCTGTACGGGCTTACATCACAGTTTCGTCGTGCAGCGGTCTCGATAACCGCCAATATTGCAGAAGGATTTCGCAAACAGTCCAAAAGCGACAAAGCCCGGTTCTTGAACATTTCCGAAGGGTCATTGGAGGAATGCCGCTATTATCTGATACTCGCCCACGATCTGGGACTTATGAATAATGACACTCTCTGGGAGCTAAGTGAAGAAGTTGGCCGCCTCCTCAACGGCTACCGCTCGGGAATTCTAACTCCTAACTCCTAACTCCTAACTCCTAACTCCTAACGAAGGAGGTTGACGAAATGGATGCAAAACCGGCACTCGCGATTCATGGCGGCGAGAAGGTGCGGACGGAGCCGATGAAGACGAGCGGTCCACGGTTCGACGAGCAGGAACTCAAGGAACTCAAGGAGGCGCTCGACCAGCAGACGTTGTTCTACTGGTTCGGGGAAAAGGTCAAGACCTTCCGACGACAGTTCGCAGCGATGTACGGGGTCAAACATTGCCACATGGTCACGAGCGGCACGGCGGCGCTGCATGTCGCGACGGCCAGCGTGGGCGTCGGGCCCGGCGACGAAGTCATCACGACGCCGATCACGGATCAGGGGACAATCATTGCGATCCTCGCGCAGGGCGGCGTGCCAATCTTCGCTGACTTGGATCCGCATAATTACGCCGTCACGGCGAAGTCGATTGAGAAGTGCATCACGAAGAAGACGAAGGCGGTCATCGTCGTCCATCTGGCCGGTTCACCCGCCGATATGGATCCTATCCTCCGATTGGCGAAACGGCGCAAAATCAAGGTCATCGAAGATTGCGCCCAGAGTTATCTTTGTTGGTACAAGGGCCGTCTGGCCGGAACGATGGGCGACATCGGCTGCTTTTCGCTGAACGATTTCAAGCATATCAGCGCGGGCGACGCCGGCATGGTGCTGACGAACGACGACGAACTGGCCGGACGCGCCCAGTTGTTTCTCGACAAGGGGTATGCCCGCGACGGTTCCGGGCGGCGTCCGCCCTTTCTCGCGCCGAATTACCGTCCGAGCGAATTGCACGCCGCCGTCGCCATCGCCCAGTTGCGGAAACTTCCGGGCATCGTGGCCCAACGCAACCGGCTGGGCGACCGCTTGACTGCCTCCATCAAAGATGTTCCGGGAATCTTTCCGCACAAGGTGCTGCCCGGATGCAAGGGTTCCTACTGGTTCTATCTGGGCCGCATGGACCCGAAGCGCCTCAAGGTCTCGCGCGACGATTTCGTAAAGGCCGTAGCCGCGGAGGGCGTACCCGTGAGCGGCGGCTACATCGGCAAGATGGTCTATGAATACCCGGTCCTCATGGAACACCGGGCCTTTGAAAACTGCTCGTATCCGTGGGACGGCGTCTACGGCCGCAAGGTCAAGTACGGTCCCGGTCTTTGCCCTGTCGCCGAAGCCATCGAGGCAACCTCATGGCGCGCGCCAATCAACGAGAACATGTCCGAAAAGGACGTGGACGATATTGCCGCGGCCATCCGAAAAGTCGCCTGCTGGCATGAACGAAACGGTTGAAAAATGAGGTGGCGCGCCGTAAGGGTCTTGCGCGCCACACTCGGGCAGAGGGTGAAGCGCCATGAAAGCGCTCCATGGAGGGAAAGATTTATTTCAACGAAATGAGTCCGCTTTTCAGATGATTTTGAGTCATGCCAATTCTTGCCATCATTTAGAGCAACTGCTATGCCACTCCGGATGATAAAGGCGCTTGAGAGTGCATATCCTTGCTGATACATGACTTGACAATCTTCATGATCGGCCGCAACACATGCGTTTATTACATTCCGGTAGTTTTTCGTAAACACGGACTACATCGGAGTAAGATGACCGGAGGAAATCGTCCTGTTTGCAGAGGTGAAAGGCGAGATGAAGGTGGATTCGACGTCACAAAATGAAAAACAACGGATCGAAGAACTTTTTGGCAGGCACATCAACCGATCCCAGATTCGGTATCTTAAGGCCGCGCATCTGGATGTGCTGGAATCGAATCGGACTGGTGTCGGATTCTCGGATGCCGCGACCGGCAAGCGCATGTTCGACTGTTTCACGTCGGCGGGATCGTTCAACGTCTCGCGGCACAATCCGGCCGTCATGCAGGCCCTTGAAGAGGCCGTTTCGACCTTGGACATGGGCACGCACCACCTGTCGAGCGCTCCGAAAATCGCGTTGGCGCGACGGCTCTCGGAACTCGCGCCGGATGATTTGAACGGCGTGTTGTTTGCGGCGGGCGGCGGCGACGCGATCGACTGCGCAATCAAACTGGCGCGCGGCGCGACCGGCCGCGGGCAAATCATTGCGACCATCAAGGCGTATCATGGCCATACGGGGTTTGCGTTGTCCGCCAACGGCAAGGAGTATTACCGCCGCTATTTCGAGCCGCTGATGCCGGGTTTTACATTCGTTCCCTTCAACGACCTCGAAGCCGCCGCGCGTGTCATTTCGCATAAGACCGCCGCCTTCATCCTTGAGCCGGTGCAAGGCGAGGCGGGCATCTTTCCCGCGGAAGACAGTTACCTTCGCGGGCTGCGCCGGCTGTGTGACGAGAACGGCGCGTTGCTCATCTTCGACGAGATCCAGACCGCATTCGGGCGGACGGGCAAACTGTTCGCCTGCGAGCATTCGCGCGTGACGCCCGACATCATGACGGTGGCCAAGTCGCTGAGCGGGGCGTTGTATCCCAATGCCGCCGTGTTGTACCGCGACATTCCGCGCCTGACGGATTTCGTCGGCGCGCATCCGGACTTTCACGAGACGTACAGCGGCGGATCGGACATCGCGTGCCATGTGTCGCTGCGCGTCCTCGATTATCTCGTCGAGCACAGGTTGTGGGAAAATGCGGAACGCATGGGCGCCCGGCTGCGCGGCGCGCTCGAAGAACTGATGCAACAGCAGCCCAAGGTGATCAAGGCCGTTCGCGGCCTCGGCCTGATGATCGGCATCGAATATCAGCACGAGTTCATGGGCCCCATGATGGCCGACGCGCTTGCGCGGCACGGCGTCTTCGCGGTTTATTCGGGCAATGCGCCGCAAGTCATGCGTTTCATGCCGCCCATTACCATCAACGACGAGGAGATGGACGCCGTCATCGCGGCGATTCGCGCCGCCGTGCGGGACATGCGCAGAATGCTGCCGTTTGCGCGCGCCGCCGCACGCATTCCCGGCATGCTCAATCTCCTGAACAACGAACGCGTTCAAATCGGCCTGTTCGGATTTCTGCGCCGTTTCGAGCGCGCCGCCATTCCCGAAACGCCTGCCGGGGTTCTTTCCAAAGAAACGGAAAGTGTCCGTAATTCCGGAGAATTGAGCAAGGCGTCCCCGGAATTCCCGGGATTGGACGCGTATAGTTCGGCGGGGACCTTCAATCTTGGACGCCGGCCGCCCGAACTGGCCGCCGAACTCGTACAGGCGATGCGAGAGACCGACATCGGCAACTTCCCCATGATCTCGAAAGAGAAAGCCTTCCTCGCGCGCGACCTCGCGGCGTTCTGCGGCGGCGCGCTCGAATGCTGCGTGTTCGGCGTTATGCGCGGCGAACCCATGGAGGCGGCCTGCAAGATCGCGCGCGGCCATACGGGGCGTCCTCGACTGGTCGCCGCCGGCAACGGCTGGCACGGGCACACCGGTTTCGCCCTTTCGCTATCGGACATCCCCGGCAAATCGCGGTACGAGCCGCTCATGCCCGATGTGCACATCGTTCCCTTTGGCGACACCGACGCCGCGCTGAACGCAATAGACTATCGCACGGCCGCGTTCGTCATCGAACCGGTCCAGGTCGAGAATCATTGCCGGGTCGCCTCCGCCGAATATCTTCACGCCGTGGCCAAGGCCTGCCGCGACCACGGCACACTGCTGGTTGTGGACGAAACCCAGACCGGATTCGGGCGCACGGGCCGAAAATTCGCGTTCGAGGCGTCCGGCATTCAACCCGACATGGTGTTGCTTGGCGAGGCGTTGGGCGGCGGAATGTTTCCCATTACGGCCACCGTGTTCACGCAGGAGGTCAACCGCTTTCTCAACGCCCACCCGCTGATTCATTTATCCACTTTCGGGGGTGCGGATGTCGGATGCCGCGTGGCGCGAAAGGCCGTCGCGCTCTACGAACGCGAGCAACCGTGGCGCAACGCGGCGGCCATGGGCGAACGCCTCCGACAAGCCTTGCTTCCCCTTGTAAACAAGGAAAACGGCCCCATTCAGGACTTGGCCGGCCTCGGACTCGTGTGGTCGCTCGACCTCGGCACGGTCGCGCGCGCGAACCGTTTCTGCCAGGCGGCATCAAGCGCCGGACTCCTTGTCGTGCCGGGCAAGATCGCCCGCCATACCGTCCCGTTGCGCCCAAGCCTGCTCATCACGGTTGCGGAACTTGACTCCATGATCGAGATTCTGCGAAAGGTGGCCGCGCAATTTGGCGACAAGGAATGACGTGCGGAAGAAAAAATCGCGAAATCCGCCAAGCGGAATGGAACATAGGGAACGAATAGGACTCATGATAAATGGGGTCTGTCTATTTTTCATCGGTCTTATCCGTCCCATGCGTTCTGTCGCGCAAGGCGGTCCAAAACAGTGGCCGGCATGAAAGCCCTCTATTTTGAGAATACGTTATGGAAGGTGGCGGCGCTCAAGGTCGCTGAACGGTTCAATCGCCATGCGGCGCTTGGACCGCTGTCGCCGTTGCGCTACGCGGACATTCCCGAACCGCCATTGCCGAACGAGCGATGGCTGAAAGTCTACAACCGCGCGTGTGGTCTCTGCGGCACGGACATCCACCTCATGTTCATGGACATCGCGCCCGGCAGTTACAGCGCCGCGCTGCCGGGCATTGCGCGCAAGTTTCTCGGACATGAACTCGTCGGCGAGGTCGTGGAAGCCGGTTCAGACGCGGGCTATTTTTCGGCGGGCGACCGCGTGGCGATGCGCATTGACTGGCCGTCATGCAATCAGATGGAGATCAGCCCTCCGTGCGCGGCCTGTGCCGCCGGGCAATACATGCAGTGCGAAAACCTTGGACTCGGATCGTTGCCCATTCAGGACACGGGCGGCGGGTTCTCGCCCTGCATGATCATGCATCGCTCGCAGCCGTATCGCATTCCCGATGCCTTGGACGATGACGCGGCGTTATTGCTCGAACCGCTGGCATGCGCCGCGCACGGCGTCTTGAAGGCGCTGCCTGCGTCCGGGCAGCGCGTCCTTGTTATTGGCGGCGGCACGCTTGGATTGATGACGGCTGCCGCTTCGCGCGCGCTTGCGCCGGACGCGCCCGTCTGGTGCTTGACGCGCTATGCGTTCCAGGCGGACGTTGCCCGTAAACTCGGCGCGGAAATCATCGAAGACGGCGCGGGCGTGTATGAACGCATCGCACGGGCCGGCAACGCGCGGCACGTGCGCGGCATGATGGGCAACGAAATCCTGCTTGGCGGGTTCGATGTCGTCTACGATACCGTCGGCAGCGATTCAAGCCTGCACAACGCGTTGCGCTGGACAAAGGCCGGCGGCCGCCTTGTCCTGATCGGCATCAACTTCAAACCGGGCCGCATGGATTACTCTCCCCTCTGGGCGCGTGAAATAACGGCAACCGGCATCAACTGCCACGGCATCGAGTCCGACGGCCGCCACTCGTTCGACATCGCCGCCGAATTGTTGCAACGCAAGTGCGTCTATCCCGACGATATCATCACGCACCGCTTTCCGGTATCGCGTTATCGCGACGCCGTCAAGGCCTTCCTGAACAAACGCGAATCCAAAGCCATCAAAATCGTGCTCATGCACGAACCTCTTCAGCGCCGGGCCACTTCGGGAATCGGCGCGGCCAAGCCCTTGAGGATGCCCCACGAATAGGGCCAGATGACGAACCATCGCGCGACCCAGCGGGGCAGGGCCTTGCCGATCCCACGGAAAGAAATCACCAAGTAGATCAAGGTACCCAGCAACGGCGCCGCCACAAGCCACGCCCCCCCGCGGTATCCCAGCACCAACGCGGCCATGCCGAGCAGGACCATGCCCGCCAGCACCGGAATCGCGAGGGTATACCACCATAAACCGTCATGCCAACCGGCCGCCCGCATCATCACGACAATGTCCTTGCCCATCATAACGGATTTGCGCCACAGTCCCTTCAGGCTGGTTTCATAGTGGTGCTGCGCGGCAACGCCCTCCTCGAACCAGATGCGGTATCCAGCCTTGCGCAGGGCCTTTGAAATATAAACGTCTTCGGCGGCGCTGTGCCCGCGCAATGGGAGCCAGCCCCCGATATCCCGCAGCACACGGGCGCGGAAATAACTGTTTCCCCCGATGACGCCATCGGTCTCGCCGGTGCTGCGTGTTTCGACAAGGAACCACATGTGATGAAGCCAACTCGCGAAATTGTGCGGCCCGATGGCGGGATGGCGTCCGGTGCCCGCGGCCACGCCACGATACGTGTCAAGCACTTTCTTCGCCAGTTCGACCCACTGCGGCGCCAGCACGCAATCCGCGTCGGTAAAGGCAAGATAATCCGTCGTGCAGGCATTGAGAACGGCGTTGCGGGCCTCGTAGAGTCCCGTGGCGCGGCTCGCCACCACACGCACGTTGTACGGCATGGCCGCCTCGACGGTCGGATCGGATTCGTCATCCACCGCGAGAATCACCTCGTCCGGCGCGACCGTTTGATTCCTTATGCTTTCCAGGCATTCGCCAATCATGTGCTGCGCATTGCGCGCGCATATCGCCAACGTCAACGTCGCCATGGCCGGCTGGTCTCCTTTCCCCTATCGTTCATACTCCACGGCGGCGGGAAAACGCAAGCGCAACCCGATTCTTTCCCCGCAAAGCAAATTAAAAAGTGGTTGCGTTTTACATCTCTCGCCGCATCCCCGCTCCTTGCACATGTAAATCACGGGACTTTATGCGCGGACGCCTTCTTGGTATAGTCTCGCGAAAGACCCGGGAACATGTTATGACGACGCTTCGCATCGAACCCTACGAGATTCCCGCCGCCGCCATCGGACCCGAGAATCCTCTCCCCTGCTTTCGCGGGGCCGATGAGGATTCCCATTTTTCGCTGGACGACGCCCTCACGGAAGAAGATCGCCGTTTTATAGGCTGGCGCACGGCCTTTCGCGTGCTGCCCCACCGAATGCAGGACGGCTATACCCGCGAGAAGACGCCGCGCACGTTCGATTCGATCGTGCTGGAAAACGACGTCCTACGCGCGACGTTTCTGCCGCAACTCGGCGGACGGCTCGTTTCCCTTTTTCACAAACGGGAAAACCGGGAACTCTTGGACCGCAATCCAGTGTTTCAACCCGCGAACCTCGCCCTGCGCAACGCATGGTTCAGCGGCGGCATCGAATGGAACACGACCCTGGTGGGGCATTATTACCTGACGTGTTCACCGGTGTATGCCGCGCGCGTGGAGGGACTCGACGGAGCGCCCGTGCTGCGGTTGTACGAGTGGGATCGCGTCAAATGTTTCCCGTGGCAGATTGATTTTCATCTCCCGCAGGAATCGCCCTGTCTTTATGCCCGTGTGCGGTTGCTAAACCCGCATGATCATGAACTGGCCATGTATTGGTGGACCAACATGGCCGTGCCGGAACGCCCCGGCGGGCGCGTGATCTTTCCCGCCGACACGGCCATCACCCCTTGCGAGGACGGCAAATTCGGCATCGTGCGCCTGCCGTCGGTACGCGGCGAGGACGCGACCTATGCCGCGCGGGTTCCCTTCGCCCAGGAGATGTTCTCGCGCATTCCGGACGGGCAACGACGGTGGGTCGCGCACATTGACGAAGACGGTTCCGGCTTTTTTGAGACGAGCACGGACCGCCTGCGCGGACGCAAGTTTTTCTGTTGGGGCATGAACCCGGGCGGCCGCCGCTGGCAAGCCTTTTTGAGCCGTCCGGGGCAGGCCTATCTTGAAATTCAGGCGGGCTTGGCCCGGACGCAGTTGGAATGCCTGCCCATGCCGGCCCATGCGGAATGGACATGGCTCGAAGCCTTTGGAACCATCCGAACCGATCCCGGGCCGGTGCATGGCGCTGATTACCCGGCGGCGTGGAAGGCGGTTGATACCGTCATCGAACAGATGCTGCCGCGGGCATCCGTGAATGCTTTTTACGAGGCGACGGAAAGCGTGGCGCATCGGCCGCCCACGGCGATTTTACATCATGGTTCGGGCTGGGGTGCGCTCGAACGAAAACGCCTTGCCGGACAGGGCATGGCCGATCCCATTCCGACCGAATGGTTTTTTCCCGAAGAGGACCTGCAATCGGAGCAAGAACCGTGGATGGATCTGCTGGAAAAGGGCGCGTTGCCCGAAACGCCGCCGGAGTCGGATCCGGGGGCATACATGGTCCAGCCGGAATGGCGGACGCTGCTCGAAAAAGCCGTCGAGGCCGGGCGAGGGAACCATTGGCTGGCGTGGTATCACCTTGGGGTCATGCGCATGGAAGACGGCGACATCGCGGGCGCCGAGGAAGCATGGACGCGATCCCTTTCCCGTGCGCCGTCGGGCTGGGCGTACCGGAATCTTGCGGTTGTCCATGAACGCCGGGACAATGCGCACGGGCAGCGTGAAATGCTGAACCGAGCATGGGAAACGGGACCGCGCGTGGCGGCCATCGCCATTGAATACGCCCATGTGCTCCTGCGCGCCAAGGATTACGAGGCGCTTGCCGTCCTGATGGAAACAGCGCCGCCGGAGATCCGCACGCACGAGCGGATGCGGCTTGTGGCGGCCCAAGCCGCGCTGGATTGCGGCGATTTGGACGCGGTTGCACCGGTTTTCGATTACGACTTCGCGACGGTTCGCGAAGGCGAAGTCACCTTGACGGATTTGTGGTTCCAATACCACGAAAAGCGCATCGCCCTTCTGGAGGGAATACCCGTGGACGACGCGCTCCGCCGCCGGATTAAGCGCGAATGCCCGCCCCCGTGGCGCATAGATTTCCGCATGATCCGGGATGTGGACTAGGCGTGTCCGGTTATCCCTTTATGCCCGTCAGGACGATGCCTTTGACGAAATAGCGCTGGGCGGAAAAGAAGAGGATCAGGACGGGCGTCAAAGAGACGAGGCTGGCGGCCATGACGTAATGGGGAAACATGCCCTGGGCGCTTTTGAACATGTAGATGCCGAGGGAAATGGGATATCGCACGTAATCGGACAGATAAATCAGCGGCCCCATGAAATCGTTCCAGATTCCGATGAAACCGAGGATGGTGACGGTCACCAGGGCCGGCTTGGCAAGCGGCAGCATGATCGTGAGCAGGATGCGCGGCTGCGAGCACCCGTCAATCTTCGCGGCGTCTTCAAGGGCGACGGGGATGGTCTTGAAGAACTGGCGCAGCAGAAAAATGTTGAACACGCCGCCGCCGAAATACGCCGGCACAATCAGCGGCAGCCATGTATTGACCCAGCCGAGTTTGTTGAACAAGAGGAATATCGGGATCATCGTTACCTGACCCGGAAGCATCATGGTGCTCAATAGGACGATGAAGAAAAAGTCGCGGAAGGGCCAGCGCAAACGGGCGAAACTATAGCCTACGATCGAAGCGCTGGCCACTTGGCCGAACAGGCTCAAGGTCGTGATGCAGATCGTGTTGATGAAGAACCGGTGGAACGGAAGCACCCGGAAAATATCCGCGAAATTGGACCATTGCGGCGGACGCGGAATCCAGATCCGCGGCACTTTATAGACATCGAGAAAACTTTTCAGGCTGTCGCCGAGCGTAATCAGGAATGGAACGATGAAAATGCACGAGAGGACGATCAACGCCAGGATCCCCATGGCGCGTTCGATGCGTCGTATGGCGCGGACGCTTCCCTTCAATCCGGCCCACTCGCGGCTCATGGCCCCTTCTCCCCTTCGTAGTAGACCCATAACGCGCTGGACTTCACAACGGCCAGGGTCATCACCAGGATGATGGTGAACAGGATCCACGCAAGGGCGCAGGCATAGCCCATGTCGTATTCGACGAACGCCTTTTGGTAGAGGTACAAGACGTAGAAGAGCAGCGACTTGTCCACCCCGCCGGTGCCGTCGGTCATGACGAAGGCCTGCATGAAGACTTGCAGCGAACCGATAAGGCCCATGATGAAATTGAAGTAGATCGTGGGCGTGAGCATGGGCAGCGTGATGTTCCAGAATTTCCGCAGCCGGCGTGCGCCGTCGAGTTCGGCCACCTCGTAGAGTTGATCCGGCACCCCTTGCAGCCCGGCGAGAAAAATCAGCATGCCCGCGCCGCCCGCGCCCCACAGGCTCATGATGATCAACGACGGCTTCGCCCATGCCGGATCCGTCAGCCAGCCGGGTTCGGGCAACTGGAGGAAGGCGAGCAGGCCCGTGGCCACAAGCAGGTTGTTGATTGTGCGAATCGCGCCGTTCAGCGGACCGAACACGGGATTGAAAATGTAGATCCACAGGATGGAGGTGGCCACGCCGCCGACGATGCTTGGTATGTAGAAAACGGTGCGGAACAGGGTAATGCCGCGTATTTTCTGGTTCAGCAGCAGCGCAAGGCCCAACGACACGCTCATGCCCAGCGGAACGGCGAATAGGGCATAGATGAACGTGTTCTTGAGCGCGATCCAGACGTTTGCGTCGCCCGTCAGCGCTTGGGCGTAGTTGTCGAAGCCGACGAATTCGCGGTGCGCCACGGGATCGTAGGGATCCCATTCGCTGAAACTCAGCAACATGCTGAAACAAATCGGAAACAGCGTAAACATGCAGAAGCCGATCATCCACGGCGAGGCGAAAAGAATCCCCCATGCCGCCTCGCCGCGCCCCATCCGGCTACGCACGATATCGCGAAAATCATCCACCTTGTGCCGAAACGCCCGGCGGACGCGCCTGCTGAGGACGAGACCGGCAATCAATAACGCCAGCATCCCCGCAGGCACGAGAAGAAACACCAGCAGGTCGAGCATGCCCGCACGTCCGGTATGCGGTTTGCCTTCCTTGGCGGCGTTCCAACGCGCCAGTTCCTTTTCCAGAACCGCGTTGATATTCTTGTCGAGTTGCGCGGCGGCCTCGTGGGGAAGGATCTTGGCGCGTGAACGGTCGCGCGTGCTGTATTCGGTGTTGAGCAGATTGAACACTTCGGCCATGCCCTGGTCCAGTTCGACGAATTTCGCCGTGGGAGGCGTAATCTTGCCGTACCCGGTCGCCGCGAGTGCAATATCCATGCGGACATCGCTGTCCGGGCGGATGAAGTATTTCTCGACGTCCGCGCGGCGCACGGGGATGCCGCGGCCCATTTTTCCGACGAGTTCCTGGCTCGTGTCGCCGAGCAGGAACTTGATGAAACGCCATGCCTTTTCCTTGTGCGGCGTGCGCGCGTTGATGCTGATGCCGTCCCACGATACCCGCGTGAAGCGGTGGCCGCGCGGCCCTCTGGGAAGGTGCGCGATGTCCCATCGCATGCCGTCCTTGACGCTTTCGAGCGTGACGATCATGTAGGTGCCCGCCAGCGTCATGCCCACGCGCCCCGTCAGCAATTGGACCTCGGACAGCAGTCCTTCCATCTCGCCCGTCCACGCGATGGAATGATCCTTGTATTTCATGTCGTGGATAAATTGAATGCTCTCGCGTCCCTCCGGCGTATTGAACCGGCCTCGCGTTCCCTGCCGGTTCAGCACCTCGCCCCCGAAACACCAGAGAATCGGTTCGAATCCAAGAAAGCCGAATCCAAAATTCGTGCCGAATTGATCCATGCGGCCGTCCCCGTCGAGATCCTTGGTCAACCGCTTCGCGATGGACCGGAAATCGTCCCACGTCCAATCGTCCGAAGGATAGGGAACGCCCGCCGCGTCGAAGATGTCTTTGTTGTAGAAAATCAAAATGACAAGGCCGTCCCATGGCACGCCGCCCTGGAAACCCCGGTAATTGAAACTGTCGAGCGAGGTCGGCAGGAACTCGTCGAGCCGGAGTTCCGCGCGATCGCGCTCGATGTATGGAGCGAGATCCTCGAGATAGCCGCGCACTGCGTAGGCGGGATAGTTCTCGTCGTCCATCAGGATGATGTCCGCGGCGGTATTGCTGACGAGTAGCAGCGGGAGTTTCCGCCCATAATCGCCGGTGATGTACTCGAGTTTGATCTTGACGTCCGGGTTGGCTTCCTCGAATTTCGCCGATACCTGACGGAAAAATTCGAGATCCATGAAATTGCCCCAGAAACTGAAGCGAAGAACGGTCGGCGTGGTCTGGGCGGAAGCGGAACCGGCGTCAACCATGAAGACGGCGATTACGACGCAGGACAACAAGACCGGCAGACGCATCCCGCGGCAAGCGTGAAAAAAGGCGCCCATGCCGCGCAGGGCGCGTCCCGCGAGCCTCATGGGCGATGTGTAACCGGTAATCCGCAATTCACAACCCTCCGCCGGTTACAGGCTGACGCGACGTGGCCGCAATGCCTCAATCAAGAGTACGATTGCCTTGTCCTCAACTACTGTGCGCCACGAACAGAAGTTGCGAGCAAAGAAACCGGCGCGCAGATGATTTTCGGGGTTCCGTCGTGATCCTGGGGATTCAGTCCGCGCAGGCCTTGAACCAGTTTTCGAGCCCGATCTTCATTTCGGGCACGGGGTTTTCCGGGCTGTTTTCGTATTCCATCACGACCGGTCCGTTGAAGCCGATCGCTTTGAGCGCGCGCGCGACCGCCGCCATATCCATGTCGCCCTCGCCCAGGATTTGCTCTTCGCCGCCGAATGTCCAGTCTTTCAGATGCAGCGACAACACGCGCGCGCCGAGTTGTTCGATGACCTCATGCGGCTTTTCGCCTGACCGAATGACATGGCCCGTGTCCACGCATGCGCCGATCAGCGGGTTATGGCCCCTGATGGCGTTCAGGGTGTCGGCCACTTTGTCGTAACGCGCATTCGGCCCGTGGTTGTGGATGGCAATTCCAATGCCGAACTCGTCGCAGAGTTTGTCGAGAATGTCGAAGGAATCCGGCGTCGGATCGGCGGTCAGCGCCTCGATGCCCAAGGCCTTGGCCAATTCGAATTTCTTTCGGTTGGCGGCCTCGTCGGGCCCGAATCCCTCGACCCCGTAGCAGAGCGTCCGGACGTTTTCCTCCCGCAGGCGCTGCTGGACGCGCGCAAACCCTTCATGCGCGGCATCGCACGGAAAATGCACGGAACAATACTCGATATACGGAACGCCCAATTCCTTCAGGCATCGAAGGGATCCCTCGAAATCGAAAGAACGAAAACTGTAACTCTGGGCGCCCGTGCGAAATGGACACGCATTCATGAAAACAACCTCCGCTTGATGGGTCCGTTGTCAGCCTGTGGCCATACTATGCAACCCATGCCCTGCCAGTCAAACGACCGCCATGGGTTCTATGGCGATCAACCAGGACCTTCCAATCCGGCTTCCATAAAAAACAAGAACTTCATGGACAACTTGCGCAACCAATTTAAGTTCCATGATGTAGCAAGTGTAAAACAAGGGGCTTTTAAGCACAAACACGAGCACGTGCACGTGCACAAGTACGAGCAAGAGCACGAGTAAGAGCACAAGCACGAAGAGAAACCGGGTTGTGGGCGCAACTCACGTTAAGACGAAGCGGCATGCACATGGCAGGCGGCGGCATGGCCGGGCGCGACCTCGACGACCGGCGGATAGATCTCGCGGCAAATGCCGATGCAATCCGGGCAACGGGGATGAAAATGGCAGCCGGAAGGCGGACGCAGGGGACTGGGAATGTCGCCTTGGGCCATAGCGCGCCTCTTGCGCGCGACGGGATTCGGTTCCGGGGCGGCGGCCAGCAGGGCGCGCGTGTACGGATGAACGGGCCGCGCGAAAAGTTCCTCGACAGGCGCCGACTCGACAATGCGTCCCAGATACATGACCGCCACATGATCCGAGATATGGCGGACCACGGCGAGATTGTGGCTGATAAAAAGGTACGTCAGGCCCAGTTGCGCCTGGAGATCCGCCATCAGGTTCAGGATTTGCGCCTGAATGGACACGTCCAGCGCCGAGACGGGTTCGTCCGCAACGATCAGGTCGGGTTCGACGGCCAATGCGCGCGCGATGCCGATACGCTGGCGCTGGCCGCCGCTGAACTCGTGCGGATAGCGATCCGCGGCTTCAGCGGACAAACCGACGCGGTCGAGCAGTTCGACCACGCGATCCCGGCGTTTTTCGCCGGGCACGATGTTGTGCGCCGCGATCGCCTCGGCCAGCACCGATTGCACGGTCATGCGGGGATTGAGGGATCCATAGGGATCCTGAAAGATCAACTGCATCCGCTTGCGCAATGTGCGCAGGTTCCCGCGATCGAGGCGCGTAACGTCCACCCCGTCGAATTCCACGCTTCCCGACGTCGGCTCGATCAGGCGCAGCACAAGGCGCCCGGCGGTTGTCTTGCCGCTGCCGCTCTCGCCGACAAGGCTCAGCGTCTTGCCACGCTCGACCTGGAACGAAACGCCATCCACGGCGCGCACGGCGCCCGATACGCGCGCAAAAACTCCCCGGCGCACGGGAAAGTGCTTGATGAGGTCGCGGACGACGAGGATCGGTTCATTCATGCGCCCGCTCCTTGCCATCATATAACCAACATGCCGTGAAATGGCCGGGACCGGTGCCGAAGCGCTCGGGAACACGGCTCCTGCATGACTCCATGCAGCGCGCGCATCGCGTGTGGAAACGGCACCCGTCCGGGAAATGCGTGGCGGCGGGCACCTGGCCGGGTATCGTCTGCAACCGCTCGCGCACGCCGCCCATCTTGGGCAGCGACGCGAACAGGCCGATCGTGTACGGATGTTTCGGATGGGCGAACAATTCGGCGACCGGCGCCTCTTCCACAATCTTTCCGGCATACATGATGGCGACGCGGTCCGCGGTTTCCGCCACAATGCCGAGGTCGTGCGTGATCAGCAGTATGGACATGCCGTTCTCGGCTTGCAATGCGCGCAGCAAGTCGAGAATCTGCGCTTGGATCGTCACGTCAAGCGCGGTTGTCGGTTCGTCGGCAATGAGCAGGCGCGGTTCGCACGCCAGCGCCATGGCGATCATGACGCGCTGCCGCATTCCGCCCGACATTTGATGCGGATAATCGTCTATTCGTTCTTCCGGCGAGGGTATGCCGACCTTGTCGAGAAGTTGGATCGACCGCGTGCGTGCGTCAGCCGCGGATACCCCGCGGTGCAGCCGAATCACGGCTTCAATCTGTTTCCCGATGCGAAATACCGGATTCAATGACGTCATCGGCTCCTGGAAAATCATCGAAATGCGGTTGCCGCGTATCGCGCGCATTTCCGATTCCCGCAAAGCCAACAGGTCCGTGCCTTCCATCGTAATCGAACCGCCGACGATTCGTCCCGGTGGATTCGGAATGAGCCGCAGGAGCGACAGGGCCGTCACGCTTTTCCCGCAACCGCTCTCGCCGACCAGCGCGAGGGTTTCCCCTTCGCCGATCTCGAACGAGACCCCGTCCACGGCTCGGGCATCGCCATCGTCCGTGGCGAAATAGGTCTTCAGATTATGAACGGCTAGCAAGGCAGACACAGCGGAAAGATCCTGTCAAAAACCAACGCGACGACGCCAAGACACAGAGGCAACCAAATGCCGCCACCCGCCGTTTGGCCAATGGGTAGATGCGGATCATACAGTTTTCGGACAAAGCCCAAATGAAGCGTAAGAAGGCAAAGCGCGAAGGAACGGCGCACATGCTCCCCAGAAACTCCGCGCCCCGGCGCCCTTGCGCCTTTGCGTTGATCGTTCCATCTCATTGTTTGAGCCTCGGATCCATGGCGTCGCGCAAGCCTTCGCCCACCAGGTTGAACGCTGTTACGGTAATGAAAATCGCGAACCCCGGAAACGTCACCAGCCACCACGCGCGGTCAACGAATCGCTGAGATTGGGACAGGAGCTCGCCCCAACTGGCCGTGGGGGGCGGCACGCCGAAACCGAGGAAACTCAGCGCCGATTCGGTCAATATCGCGCCGGCCACGCCGAACGTGGCGCTGACCAGCACCGGCGACAACGCGTTCGGCAGCAGGTGGCGGAACATGATCCGCGCGTCGCTCAGGCCGGTCGCTCGCGCGGCCGTTGCGAAATCGCTCTCGCGCAGCCGCATGAATTCGCCGCGGACCAGCCGCGCGACACCCGTCCAGCCGGTGATGCCGATCACGACCATGATGTTGTAGATGCTGGGCGGAAGAAACGCGATGAGCGACAAGATCAAAATGAATGTCGGAAAGCACATGACGATCTCGATAATGCGCTGAACGGCCAGATCGACCACGCCGCCATAGTAGCCGGCAACGGCGCCGACCGCCATGCCGATGACAATCGCAATGCCCACGGCAATGAATCCAACCGACATCGAAATTCGGGCGCCCCAGATCATGCGACTGAGCACGTCGCGTCCACGATCGTCCGTGCCGAGAAGATGCTTCGCCGAAGGCCCTTGCAACCGGTCGCGCAAATTGGAGCGTTCCGGCGCATACGGGATGGGCGGGCGGATGGCGTAATCGGACGGGCCGGGCTGCCATTCGCTGAAATCCATGCCCCGGAGCGATTTGTATTTTATAACGTTTGGAAAAATATACCGTTGGCCGTCCTTGACGAGATAAACCGGTGTTTCGCCCGCGAGAAACGGCGCGGCCAGCGCGACGGCAAACAGGAACAGGATCATGCCCAGCGCAGGCACGGCAAGCCGGTTTTTCCGGAATTGCCGGGCGACCATGCTCCAGTATGTGTTCCGTTTTCGACTCATTCGAACTTTATCCGCGGGTCGGCAATGGCATACAGGATGTCGGAAAGAATCAGCCCCAGCAACGTCAAGAACGCCGAGACGGACAAAATGCCCATGATGAGCGGGTAATCGCGCGAGATAAGCGCCTCGAATCCGAGGCGTCCCATGCCGGGAATCGAAAAAATACTTTCGATGATGAAACTGCCCGCGATTAGCTCCGGAAGAAGCGTTGCGAGCAGGGTAATGATGGGGATCAGGGAATTCCTCATCGCGTACTTGAAAATCACGACTTTCTCGCTGAAACCGTAGGCGCGCGCGGTTCGGATGTAATCCTGCCGGATCACCTCCACCATGCCGGCGCGCGCGAACCGCGACAGCCCGGCAAGTCCGCCGTAGGTCAGACAAAAGACGGGAAGCGCAAGGTGCCATGCGCGATCCGCAATCCATTGCGGCCAAGTAAACGTTTCCGCCCCGAACGAATTCAGCCCATGGATCGGAAACCAGTTGAGGAATTGGCCGCCGCCCAGAAACACGATCAGCAGCATCGCCATCCAGAAACTCGGAACGCTGTACAGGACAAACAGCACAAAGGTGATGAGATAATCGCCCTTTGATCGCTGGTGCGTCGCGGAATACACGCCTATCGGGATCGCCAGAAGATAGACCAGAAACACCGCGATGATTTCAATCTGAAGCGTGACGGGAATCGTTTCGAGAATCTTCGCGCGGACAGGCCGTTGGTCCTTGTATGAATTGCCGAAATCGAGAGTCGCCAGTTTTCCAAGCCACAGCACATACCGCACGAGGATCGGCTTGTCGAGGCCGTACAATTTCTTCGTGTCCTCGATGATCTTCTGCGACATGCTGTCCGAGCCGAGCGCGGCCTCGCCCTTGCGCAGCTTGAGATAAACCGGACTGCCCGGCGCCAGCTGCACAACGAGAAACGTGATCAGGCTGATGCCGATGAACGCCGGCACGATCAGCATGAAACGGCGAATCAGGTATGCGCGCATATAAACGTGTCTATTGGCATTACAACCACAATTTCTTCGGCGCTATGGATTGGACGCCTTTTTCAGGCGGGAGTATATCATGTTGATGCAGTCAGGCAAGCGGCGGGCCTTGTTGTCCGCCGCACGTATCGGCAATGCAAAACAGCCTATTGACAACTGCCGCGATTTCAACAAATCCAGGCAAAGAGCCCCCTTTTTGCCCTATCTTGTCTTTTCACAAATGCCTCCATGACAAAATTCCTGCCTTCCTTTTCACGTATAGGCACACATTTATCACGGTAATAACGTAATGGCGCGTCACAAACCGATCTTTATTTTACGGCTTGTATGGAACCGTTCCATTTTCATCCGTGAGGTAATTCCAGCGTCTGACATAAGTTTCCGCCGGACAAAACTCGTCGCGGGTCTCGTCAAGTCGCCGGCGCAGAGCGGCTTCCAATTGGGCCTGCAATCCGGCGTGTTCCGGGCGTCCGCACAGGTTTTCCATCTGAAACGGATCGCGTTCGTTGTCGAAAAGAAGCCACGGCCCGTCAAGTCCGCGGACATAGGTGTACCGGGTTGTGCGTACACCCCGGTATTCGCGTCCGCCCTGTTTGCGCGTCCATTCGCCAAACGGCGCATAACAGGCAATCAAAGCGCCGTCGGTCTCCGCGGAACGTTCGCCCGGATGGCCCAATAAACTCCGCCCCTCGACCGTCCGTGGAATGTCTATTCCGCACAGGTCCAGCAGGGTCGGCATGATGTCCGGCGTGTTGATGGGCGATTCGACAAGCCCCGGTTTCAACCGCCCGGGATAACGCAAAAGAAAAGGCACCCGGATGGATTCGTCCCATGGGCGTTGCTTGCGGCGTTCGCCATGCGATCCGAGCATGTCGCCGTGATCGGAGGTGAACACAAAGAGGGTGTTTTCCGCGAGTCCCCGTTCCCGCAAGGCGCCAAGCAATTCGCCAATGCACGCATCGAGCGCGGAACAATGCGCATAGTACCCGGCGAGATCCCGCCGCGCTTCCTCCTCCATGCCCGCGGGAACATTGGGCCGAAGAACCAGCGCGCCGGGATCGTACAAGCGCCGAAACTCGTCCGGCGCCGTTTCATAGGGATTGTGCGGCGGTCCCCATGACAGGAACAGGGCGAACGCATCCCCGTCGGTTTCCTCCGCGAGAAACCGTTGCGCCTCGCGCGTCTGGGCCATGGCGTCATAACCGTCCCATGTCCGGGGTGTGGGGTCATCATCCGCGTAATAGCGCGAACGATTGTAGTCATGCGTGCATTCCTGTCCGCGCCAGAACTGGAACCCTTGGCGTCGTTCCGGAGGAATGTAATTCGATCGGCCATGGCCGTCCAAGTGCCATTTCCCAATATAGGCCGTGCGGTATCCGGCCTGCGCGAAAGCCTCCGCAATCGAAGTCTGCGCCGTGCCCAGACAGACATCGTTCAAAAACACCCCATGGGTCAGCGGATAACATCCCGTGAGCAGGCTGGCCCGGTAAGGCGAACAGACCGGGCAACACGAAACGGCATGGGTGAAATTGACGCTTTCGGCCGCAAGCCGGTCGAGATGCGGCGTCCGCACATTCGGATCGCCTGCATATCCGGTGGCCTGCGCGCGCCATTGATCCGCAAACACGAAAACGACGTTCGGCCGCTCGCGCCGGACAGGGCTTCCAACGGTATGGCAGGCCAGCGGCATCGCCGCAGCGGTTCCGGCCAGCGCCGTCAGAAACTGGCGACGTCGAATGTTACGGCTCATGGCCATGATTCATCCCTCCCGGATTTGCCACAGATTATCGAATCATACTTGAAGCGGCGAAACGAAAAAAAGGGACTGGCGCGTTTTTTCACGGAAGACGCATCCAATCATCTTGTTTTCGGGGCCGCCGGGTCTACTTGCGGGATCGGCGGTTCCCGCGTACAATTCAGGCGGAGGTATTCCAATATGCCGTATGGATATGCGAAATGGCTGGCCCTGCCGTTATTTTTGTTGACGGCCGTGGAAGCGCAGGCCGGCATCGCACGAACAGGCCCGATTTCCATCCTTGAAATCCGTCTGGCCGACCTACAGGCGCTGCGTTTCCTGGTCGGAGAAGGCTATGATGTGGCGCGCATCCAGGGAGACGTGGCCACCGTATTCGCCACCCAGGAGGAATTTGCGCGTTTGCGCGCGGAGGGCTTTGCGCCCGTCGAGGTGGGACGCGAACCCTTTTCGCCCAAGGCGCCCAGCGGTTATCACACATACGCGACATTGACCACGGCGCTGCAGGACTTTGCCTCCGCCCATCCGAATATCTGCCGTCTTGACTCGCTGGGCAAGTCGTTTCAGAACCGTGAACTCTGGGCGGTCCTGATTACCCGCAATCCGGACATTGAGGAAGACGAACCCGAATTCAAATATGTCGCCACCATTCATGGCAATGAACCCGTCGGAACCGAGAATTGCGTCCGTTTCATCGAATTATTGCTGGCGGGATACGGTTCCGACGCCCGTATTACGGACCTGATAGATTCAACGGCCATTTGGATTGTCCCGCTGATGAATCCCGACGGATTCGAAGCCGGCACTCGTTACAACGCCCAGGGATTCGATCTCAACCGCAATTTTCCAGAATATCCAGAAGGTTTCACAAAGACCGTTTTTGACGAACCGGCGCCCGATACATCCGGAAGGCCGATCGAGGTGGCGCGGATGATGGAATGGACCGCGGGCCGGCGCTTTGTGGCCTCGGCAAATTTCCATACCGGCGCGCTCGTCGTCAATTATCCTTACGACGACGACGGCAAGCCCAGCGGCCAGAATTCACCGACGCCGGACGATGCGCTGTTCCGCGACATCTCGTTGCGATATTCCATCGAAAACACGCCCATGTGGAACAGCACCCAATTTAAAAACGGAATTGTGAACGGCGCGGTCTGGTACGTTATTTCAGGCGGCATGCAGGATTGGAATTACCGGTACGCGAGTTGCAATGAGGTGACGATCGAACTCTCCAACACGTTCGCGCCGGCCGCGAGCACCCTGCCCGCGATTTGGGACAACAACCGGGAGGCGATGCTGGCCTATCTGGAGGCCGTGCACATCGGCATACGCGGTATTGTGACGGATCGCGACACCGGCGCGCCGATCCACGCCCGCGTGCGCGTGCGCGACAACACCCATCCCGTTTTCACCGATCCCGCCGTCGGCGACTATCATCGCATGCTGCTGCCCGGCGTTTACGACTTGATTGTATCGGCGCCCGGCTACGCGCCGATCGGAGTGGCGGGCATCGCCGTCGGGGAAGGCGCCGCCACGCGCGCGGATGTTACGTTGGCCGGCGCCGACATCAACCACGATGGGGGCGTCAATGCCGCCGATGTGCAGAAAATGGTCAATTTCCTGCTTGGGGCAGACACGGATTGTGCCTGCGACGTGGACGGCGGCGATGTGACCGCAACCGATTTGCAGGGACTAATCAACGCCGTTCTGGGCCGTTTCTGAAGCGGACTTGTTCAATATCGCCCCCCATGCGCTAACCCGGCGCATTCAAAATATGCTATGGTACGGCGATTTTGGCAGGAGGTTTCTTCATCATGGTCAACCAACGACAACTGAACGAAAAGACCGGCATTTGGGCTGGAATAAAGCGGGCGGTCCAGGGCGGATTGACGCCCGAACAAGCCTCGTGGCGCTGGCGGATTCTCATCTCGACCTACATCGGATACATGGGGTATTACCTGACCCGCAAAATCTTTACCATCGCCAAGACGTCCATCGCAGGGGATTTGCACTGGGAACTGAGCGACACGGCCCATGTCTGGGCCGCTTTTTTGTTCGCCTATATGGTCGGCCAGTTCATCAACGGTTATCTGGGCCGCAAATGGGGACCTCGCATCATTTTACTGGGCGGCTTGGGCGTTTCGATCGCCTGCAACATCGTCTTCGGATTCGCCAATTCGTTCGCAACTTTCATGGTGTTCATGATTATAAACGGATTGGTGCAGGCGGCGGGCTGGCCCGGCTGCGTGGGCGGCGTGTCGCAGTGGCTGCGCAGCAACGAGCGCGGCACCATCATGGGATGGTGGACGACCAATCACATCGTCGGCAACATCCTCTACAAGGCGCTGGGCGGCTGGTTGTTGGGACCCGCCGGCACGCATCTGGCCTTCAGCCTCGGATTCATCGGGATCAACGTGGCGGCGCTCACGGCCGGCGGCCCGCAATGGCGATGGTCGTTTTTCGGCTGCACGGCCCTGACCATCGGCATCTGGTGGCTCATGTATTTCTGGCTGCGTGACCGCCCCGAAGATGTGGGGCTGCCGCCGATCGTCGAACAGCGGGGGGACGACTACTCCCATGCCGTCGAGGCGTCGCAGGAACGAACGGTGTCGTTTCGCGATTATTTCGCGCTTCTGTTCAATCCGCTGGTGATGATCATGGGATGCAGCTATTTCTGCATCAAATTCCTGCGTTATGCGCTCGATTCATGGCTGCCCGCCTTCCTGAACATTCAGGGCATGAGCGTCGCCGACGCCAGTTACGCCTCGATGATCTTCGACAACACGGGAGTCGTGGGCACCATCGTGGCGGGCTATGTGCTCGACCGCTTCTTTCGGGGCAATTGGGCGGTGCTGTGCTTTGTCATGGCCTTGGGCGCCATCCTGGGATACCTCGCCGTCATCTATCTCGGCACGAGTCCGATGCGCGTGGCGCTGTGTTTCGGCATCGTCGGATTCATGGTGTACGGCCCCGACAGCCTGCTGACCGGCGCGGCGGCGATTGCGGTCGCCGGCGAGGCAAACGGCGTGGCGGTGGCGGGCATCGTCAACGGCATTGGAAGCATCGGACCCATCGTGCAGGAAGTGGTCATCGGACAGTTGATGCGCGGCGATGCCGAAACCGGCATCCACAACGCCAACCTCCTGACGCTGTCCACCAGCATCCTCTTTGCCCTGCTGATGATTATCGTGGCGTGGCGGCTCCATGTCGCGCATGCCCAACAGGCGGAGCGGAATTCGAAAAAATAGAGCCGCGCCGGGAACGGCGTCACGGAAACGGCAGCGCGTTGAACCGCCGGGCGGGCGTTTTGCCGAAGAAACAAGCGTCCGCGAAATCGAGCAGCGCGTCCCAGTCGTCCAGCGTCACGTCGTGGCCGCCCTCGCGGAAGAATATGGCATTCTTGTCCGGAACGCCCAGAAAATCGAACACGGGCTGCGCGGCCTGATACGTGCGCTGCGTGCCCAGCGGATTGGCCCAATGATCCGCCAGCCCCTCGACGGACAACAGGGCGCGCGGGGCGACGAGCGCCTTCAGAAAATGCTGATCGAACGGCAACCGTTCTTCCTGCCGCGCGAAAGTCGCCAAGCGCGGATGGAACCAGTAATGAAAGCGTTTGGGAGAGGTTATTATTTCCAGGGATTCCGCACCCGGTCCCATGATGCGGAAACAACCCGCGCCGCCCGCTCCGGAGGCATGCGGCGCCACCAGCGCGAAGCGCTCGTCCAGCGCCCCGGCCCAAAGCGCCGTCTTGCCGCCGCGTGAGTGGCCGGTGACGGCGACATGCGCCGCGTCCACTTCGGGCCGTGTCAGCAGATAATCCAGCGTTCGCCGGGCGCCCCACGCCCACGCGGCAAGCGTCGCCCAGTCGTACTCCGGATACAGCGGATGCACGCCATCCGAACGATCCGCGTCGTCCCGGTCAATTTCATGGCGGTCGTATCCCGCGAAGATGTAGCCGCGATCGATCATGCGCCGCGCCGCCTCCTGCATCTTCTCGCCCCAAACCGCGCCGGTTTCAATCACGGCGGGATACTTTCGGCCCGGGGCGCCTTGCGGAATGAAAAGACCCATATGCACGCGAAGCGGCTTATCGTCGAACGCCACCACGGCCCGGACATCCAGCGCCTTGCCGTCGAAGACCGGCGTTGCGCTTTCCTCGATTACGCGCAGTTTCGGCGCGGGCGGCATATGCCCGTATTCATAATGTTCGAGCATCGCAATGATTTCCGCGCGACGCCGCTGCCAATCGGCCTTCGTTTCGACCTTCCGGCCGTCCATGAACCGAAACACGTCCGGCAATTCCTTAATCGCGGGCAATTCGCTGACTTCAAGCATGACGTTTTCTCCCTGTCGCTGACCGGACGTTGCGCAACCCGGCGCCGCCGCAACGATGCAGATCAAAGCGCTTGCGTAAACGATTTTCATGCGCGTCTCCCATGCCGGCGCGGGTTGTGCAACCGCCACCCCGATGGGGCCGCGTTCTCCCGTCCGTTTCGTTCCAATATACCATACGGCCTTGCGCGATGGTTTCTGCCGAATGTTCCCTGAAAATGCGCATCCCCGCCCTCCGGCCATGTTCGTCATCATTATCGCAGGCGGAAAACACGCCGAGCCGGCTCACTTATGGGCATCGGATTTCGGCGGCTCCATGTCTTCCTGGATGGAAGCCTTGCATCGCAAAGCGTCCGCACTGTCGGGAACCAGGACCAGCGCCTTTTCGACGGCTTCCAGCGCTTTTTCCTTGGCGCCCTGTTTTTGCAGCGCCCGCGCAAGCCCAAGGAACGCCTTGTAATTGTTCGGATCGAATTCTATCGCGCGCGAATAGGCGGCGACGGCGTTTTCCCTGTCGCCCTTCTTTTCCGCGAACATTCCACGCTGCAGTTCGGTTTCAGCACCGACCGCCGCCAGTTTCAAGGCTTCGCAACATACGTCAATGGGCGCCGATTCGACCATCGCAACGTCTTCGGCCACTTGGCGGGTAAGGGCGAGAACGCGGCTGAGAATATCCGGATCCGCGGGCGCCAGCGCGATAATTCGTTGCAGTGAACCGGCCACGGCATCGTAACGGCCAAGCCGCATCCATGCTTCGGCCAAATCCATGGTGAAAGAAGGCAATCGCGGGGCCAGTTTCTCCGCGGCGGCATAGGCTTCCGCTGCGCGTTTGGGCATTTCGATGCGTTCAAGCGCCGCGCCCAACCAATAATGGGCGCGGGCGGCCTTGGGATGCTGATCCACATAATCAAACCAATATTTGGCCACCTCATACAGATCGCATTCACGCTGCAACCGTTCGTTGCGCCGGTCGCATTCATTGATGCTGGCCGGATCGCTGCCGATGTAGCCAAGGGCTTCCATGGCCTGCAAGGCGTCCGATCGATCGTGCCGGTCAATATCCGCCGTGTTTGTCTCGGGGACATACCATACATACACGCCGAAATCGTCCGCGAGCCACGCGGTCCGATCGTTTGGCGAAATGGCGTCGGCGATGAAAAACGGCGCCCCATCCAGAAGACCGTGCATCTGGTTTTCACCGATGAACACCGACTCCCTGTCCACCGGCGCGCCGTCCTTGAGCACCGACAGGGAAATCGGCGCATCGGCGTTGACGGATGCCCACAGATGAATATCCGCCCGATGTTTTGGCGAACTGTCAGGCAAGGCAATCCGAAGTTGCATGGCCTCCGGATCGTCCAAAGCCTCCGCTCCAATTTGCGCCGTGAAAGACAGCATGTCGTTGGCGCGCTCGACACGGCCTGCGCCATGGGTTTGTCCATACCGGAAATGATGAATCAGGGGACTCTTTAGGATTCCGGCCAGCGTTTGCGCTTGATCCGGACTGCACCGGATATGCACATGAAGTCCGCTGACGCCCAGCATCATGAGCCAACGGGCCTGCTGCTCGAGTTCGCGCCCGCCTTCCGGAGCCATGGTCAATGCGCGCTGTTCCCCTGGATCGGCGGCCAGATCGTACCATTGACTAGGCTGTCCCGACGGATCGTAAAGGCATTTGAGCGTTGTCGTTTTGGCGATATTGCGATCCTGGCTGCCCAGATACGAAAAACCGACACGTTTCGCGCCTTGGCCGCCGGTTATCAATTCCGCAAAGGACCGGCCCCTGAATTGCGGCTCCGGCGGAAGCCCCGCCAACTCCAGAAGCGTCGGCGCAAGATCCACCATTTCCACCAGCGATTCGATGACGCGTCCCGCATGCGCCTGTTTCGGCAGTTTGATCAGGAGCGGTACCCGAAGCATTTCCTCGAAGAGGGTGTTGCCGTGGAAGATACCGCCGTGCTCCCAGAATTCTTCGCCATGATCGGACAATAAAACGATGATGGAGTCATCGTACATGTCCGCCTTTTTCAAGTCGTCCAACAGGCGGGAAAAGAGCCAGTCGTTGTAGGCGACCCAGGCATCATAGGCGTCCGACGCCCGTTTCTTCACCATGGCGTCCATTTCTTCTTTGGATCGCATGGTCGCAGCCGGATCCGGGGCGCCCGCTTCATAGCCGAACGTGAACATTTCATAATATTCGGTCGGGGTTTCCGGACATGTGTCGAGCCATGCCTTTACGGCCTCCTCGGAAGCAGGAAGATCCGGGGCGAACTGTTTTGCAAACAAGGCGGGAGGAATATAGGGGCTATGCACGCCGGCGCTGTGAACGAACAGGAACCACGGGCGTCCGCGCACAAATGCGAGGGTTTCAGCGGCACGGGCGATGGTTTGTTCCCGGAATGCGCTGTAGGGATGGCCCCAAGCCGCATTATAATAACGGAAAAAGCCTTCGCCATAACCCCACACGGGCAAAGTGACCGCGTTGGATGTGATGCCATGGGTCTCGTAGCCGCCTTCGGAAAGCCTCGTTGCAAGCCGGGGCAAACCCGGCCGAAAGACAGCCTCGTTGGCGCTTTGTTCGGGAGGATACGTGGAAGTGAGCATCGAAGCGACGGAACAGCGCGTGGACGGGGCTTGGGGAACAGCCTGGGTAAATCGAACGGATTCTTTCGCGAAGGCGTCCATGGCGGGGGATGTCGGACGTTCATAGCCATAGACGAAAAGGCGATCCAAGCGCAGCGTGTCAATCAGATAAATGATGATGTTGGGCCTTGATGGGTTGGGCGCGACGACTTCGCAAGGGCCAATCCAGAAGGGCTGCACGCTCCTGAAGTGAAACTGGATCGCGGCGCCCACGGCGCCGATCCCGTCCAATTCCAGGCGCTCGTCTTTCCATTGTTCCCCCAATGGAAGCGTCCATTCCCGTTTGACGATTCCGTCAACCCGCACGGAAAGGCTCGCCGTGCCCGCCAAGTCCCCTTTGGACTTCACGCCCACCCGCAAAACAGATCCGTTCCCCAATTTCCCGGCTTCATAAAAGATATCTGTGCCGGCGGGCGCTTCGCGTCCCTGCCGCCATTCTTTTTTTTGTTTGATTACGGTCACCGGCAAATCGTTCAATTGAACAGAATCCGCAACGGATTTGCCTGTTGCGACGGCCAAAATCAGAATGACCCAATGAACCATTGCCTTGGATGTGGCGGGGAAAAGATTCATTCGATAAAGGCGCCTCAAGTCGTTTTTGTGCATTCGCTTTCTTCTCAAATTATATATGCTTCGGCGTGTCGAATTCCCGGATTCCGGACAGTTCGAGCCGGATGGCGACGATGGAGTGCGTGGCCGTCTATCGCACCGGCGGAAGGCCCAGTGCGCAGTTGGCCACGCGCACAATGTATTTATCCTTGTCGTTCAGGGCGGATTTGAGCGACTCCTCAACGCCGGGATGGCCGGTTCCCACGTCCTCGAGGACCTGTACGGCAAGAAGCCTGTGCGCAAAGTGTTTTTCCTGGAGCATGGCAATGGCAATCGGAACCGCAAGATCGCCGCGACGCAGGGCGGCCAGTCCGCGCGCCGCGCCAAGACGCACGGTGGCGTTTTCGTGCCGCAACAGCGCCGACAAATGGTCCACGCGCAACGTTGAATCCGCATCGGCCTTTTGCGCAGACGCGCCGTTCCGGCCGATGCCCACCGCCGCCCAGTAGGCCACGCTGGGATCGTGATCGCCGGTCATGTCGAACAGAAGCGCCGTGGGTTCGGGATCCGCCATCGCGATGATCATCGCGGCCCAAACGCGGGCCAACGGATCGTCCCCGTTCAAATCGTTGATCCATTCGGCCAGGGATTTTCCGAAAAGGACGGTTTTATCCATGTCCGTGTCGGATTGTGATTTGCCGTGTTCTTTTGCCAACGTGTAGAAACGCTTGCTTTTGGCATCGGGAAGCCGTCCGGCCAGCCAGTCGTCGAGTTCCGGTTCGACAATGCACCCCAAATCCCGCGTTTCCCGCTGCCACTCGTTCATCGCCGCCCGCATTCGCTCCAGTTCATCGCGAAATTCAGAACCCCGTCCGGCGAGGTTGTTCAACTCGTGCGGGTCGGCAGCGGTATCGTAAAATTCCTCGGGCGGTTTCGCGGGCCGGAAAAACAGGGCCGCCGACTCGCCGAGTTTTCCCTCTTTTTCGACCCGCCTCATTTCCTGCATGACCGGCCAGCTTTCGCAATACGAGAGGGGCTGTGCATAGGGACGCGCCGGTTCGTAGTTGCGGATGTACTTGAAACGGCGGTCCCGGACGGCCCGGATAATGTCGTAGCGTTCGTCCATGCGATCGCGCGCGGCGAAAATAAACGGGCGCGGCGGACCGGCGGCGGGGCCGAGAAACGGAACGCCCTGCATGTGGCCGGGGATGGGGACTCCGGCGGCAGAGAGCACCGAGGGCGCGAAATCCAAAAAACTGACCAGGCGATCCGATACCGTCCCCGGTTCGATATGCCCCGGCCATCGCACAATCAGCGGCACATGGATGCCGGCATCGTACATCCATCGTTTGGCGCGCGGCAGACCCGCCCCGTTGTCGCCGAAGAAAAACACGAGGGTGTTGTCCGCTAAGCCGTCCTCTTCGAGTTGCTTCAGAATATCCCCGGCCTGCACGTCCACCGCCGAAATGACGTCCTCGTAATGCGCCCAATGTTTTCGGATGATTTCCGTGTCCGGATAATAGGGCGGCAGTTCGACGCCCGCGGGATCGTGCAACGCCCCCAGCCTTGTTTTCAGCGGATCGTGTAGCGAATCCAAATCGCCGATCGAGGATTCGTGCGAGATCGTGAAGTTGAACACGGAAAAGAACGGCTTGTCGGGCCGGGAGCGGTTGCGCCAATGGGCCGTGTGGCTGCAATCGTCCCAGGCGTCCGGCGGCACATCGAACTGGTAATCCGTCTTGACGTTGTTCGTGCAGTAATAGCCTTCGCGGCGCAGATAGGCGGGAAAACATCGCACATGCGGGGGCGGAGTGTGATTGCATCGCATGTGATGTGTGCCGAGCGTCGTGGGATACATGCCCGTAATCAGGCAGGATCGGCTCGGCGCGCAGACGCCGCTCACGCTGAAGGCGTGCGTGTACCGGACGCCTTCGGACGCCATGCGGTCCAGGTTTGGCGTCCGGGCGCGGGAATAACCGTAGCAGCCCAGATGTGGATTGATGTCTTCGCAGGTGATCCAGAGGATGTTGGGTCTTGATCGGTTTGAAGGCGTTGATTCCTCCCCGCGCGCAACCGATGACAAGGCAAGGCATGCGGCCGCTTCCTTTAGAAAAGTTCTCCGTCCTGTCGGGGCCATGTCCGTCATCCTCCATCTTTCACGCAATCCGGTTCGACATGCCAGATCAGGCAAGTCGCCTAAACAATTACGGCAAACAACCACGCCACGTTTCAGGATAGCGGAAAATCGGGGACGCCTCAAAAAACTCGCGAGCAGAAATCAAGGGTAAGTGCGCGGGACCGGCTGTCCAGCCTGTCCGTTCATGGACATGGCGTGTCTTCGGAAGAGACAGACTGGACAGCCTGTCCTATGTTTTGCACCCGAAAAATTCCCCATGCGCGTTCAGAGCAGATGAATACAAGCACGCACCCGATCGCGAAAGGGAAGCCGGCCGGTTTCTTGAGGGATGGGTCATGGGGGCGGTACAATACATCCATGGTTGACGATGGATATGTAAACTATTTTCAGATCTTGAAAATCGCGCCGGATGCAAAACCGGGCGAAGTGCGAAACGCCTACAAGCAACTGATGAAAGACCTCGTAATGGAAATTGCGCGGGTCGAAATCACCGGCGAACGGCGGGATCGTTACCTCCTCGAAATGGCCAAATTGAATGCGTCGTTCTATATTTTGCGCGAAAACGACATGCGCGACGCCTATTGGGCCGCACGAACGGAATTGATCGCGCTCGAGGACGCATGGCGGAAGGCGGTCGAGTCGGATGGGACGAACGCGGATGCCGCCCGGCGGGCCTACGACGCCAAATTGCGGCATTTCCTGTCCCGTTATGTCGAAGAGGCCATGCTGGAAGCGGGACGCGACAAGGGCTGTGTCGAGGCCAGCAATTGGGATGCGGCGCACGAACGCCACGCCTCGCGCATTTTGCGCCATTATCGCCAAAGCCTGTATCAACGCATTCTCGAACGGTTGCCCTATTGGGAAGTGACGACGCCGCGGATTGACTGGGACGAGCGAAAACGCGCCGTAACGGCCATGCTGGCCGGGGAAGCCTCTTGATCATGGCCGCCGCGAAATCATCCGCGACAATGAAAACCGTGGACCCGGACGATCTGGCGTCGGCACTGGCCAAGGCCATTGTCGAGGGCGACATCGTCAATTTCAGGCTCCTGTTTGCGCCTTTTTCGCCGGCCCGGCGCGACTCGTCGCAATCGTTCGCAATGCCCAAGTACGCTTACCTGCTGCCGGACGACGAAATGCGGCGCGACGCGGCGTTTCAACGATTCCTCGAACTCGTGAAGCGCCCGGAAACGATGCGGCATGTCCAGGGCGAACTCGACGCCAACCGGCCCGCCCAGTTGCCTTCGGAACTCATCTTGCCCCTTGCGGACCAGGCCGTCCGGCTTGAAAAAACCTCCAGCGCGGCACAGGCCTACGAAATCCTGCGCATACGCGCGCGCATGCAGGAAGAATTCCTGGCGCAGGCCGACGCGGCGCTCGATGCGGGAAACTTGTCCACGGGCGTGCGCGGGTATGTCATTGCCGCCGGGCTGGCCTATGATTATGCGGCGTTTCCGGAACCGCTTCCCGCAGTGCCGGATTACCAAACCCGCGCGCTCATGCTGCACGGAGTCTATCCTGAACGCCCCGAGGATTGCGCCGGCGTGCGGGAAACCGCGCCGTTTCTTTCCATGGCATTGAGTTACCTGATGGAACCGGCGCTGGCCGCCCGTCTGGAGAACCGTTCCACCGAACTACGGCTCGCGTTTTTTGTGGAATGGGTCCGGCGGCGCGATCCGACATGGGACGATTTCGCGCGGCGATTTCGCGAGGCTACCGCCTTTGCCCGGGGTTTCGGCGCGCGTCTCGAACGCCGGATGGCGGAATCGCTGGGATTGGCCGAGGAAATCGAGGAACAACAGGGCGAAGACCCGCGCCAAATCCCGGCCCTCCTGCTTGGCCGCACCGCCGACCCCGGCGAATGGTGGCAATACCTGAAGGAAATCGCCTGCGAACACCCGGCCGGCGTCTTGTTTCTGGCCCGGCAGGCCGTGGGCGATTGCGAGATCCTGGTCCCGCGTTATATCGCCGATTCGGAACCGGCGCGCGCGTTGGGTCTCTTGGAGACGTAGGACACAACATGGGATTGCTCATCGATTTGCACGTTCACACGCGCCGCTACTCTCCGTGCAGTTATATTGACCCCGATTTGCTGATCCGGCAGGCGGTGCGGGCCGGGCTGGACGGCCTCGTTATTACCGAACATCATTATCAATGGACTCCGGACGAATTGGCGGCGCTGGTCGAATGTTCGCATGAAGCGCCTTTTCTGGTCATGGCCGGGTTCGAATATGCGACGGCGCGGGGGGATTTGCTCATTTACGGCCTTGACGCGGCCGAGGCGTCCCATTTTGCGCCCGGAATGCCGCCGGAAGAGGCTGTCGCGCGCGTCCACGATCGGGGCGGTGTTTGCATCGCCGCCCATCCGACGCGGGCCGGCCTGGGATTCGACGAGCGACTGCCGAATCTGCCGATTGACGCCATCGAGGTGCGAAGCCTCAACATGAAAGAACACGAGCAACGTCTGGCCGCCCAACTCGCCCGGCAGGCCGGTTTCCGGCCGGTTGCAGCCAGCGATGCGCACCAACTGGAGGGTGTCGGCCGCTACTGCACCGACTTCGACACGCCCATCCAATCCATCGCCGATTTGCGTAACGCGCTGATAAGTGGTACATTTAGGCCGATAGGATACAGGACCGACAACCGGAAACTTTGAGATGTCTGAATCGCACGAAGACAATGGCATTGGAGTCTTGGCGGAAAATCCCCCTCCATCCACGGTCCCCTCCCAAGAAATCAAGCGCGAAGCCATTGAATTCATCAAAATGGTGGTCTGGTTTCTGATCGCATTTTTTATCGTAAAGACTTATATCGTAGAAGGTTATGAAGTTCAAGGGCCTTCGATGAATCCCACCCTGAACGACCGGGAACGGATTCTTGTGTTCAAGTTGCCGCATATCCTGAGCCAATTCCGGATCTTCAGCGGCATCGAGGCCTTGAAGGAAGGCGATATCGTCGTATTCGACAGCCGAAACGAACCCAACAAACGCTATGTGAAGCGGATTATCGCCCGCGGGCCAAAATCCTCCGCCTCGAAAACGGCTTCGGCGCAGGCGCATGACACCCCGGAAGACGCCGTGCATGTTCGTTTCGATTCAGGGTCGGTCTACGTCAACAATAGACGCATACTCGAGCCTTATCTCCCACCGGGACCGCAGTCCTGCGACGATCGCATGCCGGACGTAAGCCTTCCACCGGGAACCTATTATGTCCTTGGCGATAACCGTGTCGTGAGCAAGGACAGCCGCAGTTTCGGGCCCATAGACGATGCCTGTCTGGTCGGGAGAGCCGTGCTTTGTTTCTGGCCGCCGGGAAAGATGCGCTTTCTGCGATGATGGCGGGAAAAAAAACCATCGCATTTTCCGATGCCCATCTCGAAACGAGCCTTGAAGGCCGTGAAACCGTGGATGCCATGGCCGTCCAAATCCGCCAATGGCAACGGGACGGCGTGCGGCGAATCTTCATTCTGGGGGATCTTTTCGATTTCTGGTTCGAATACCGGCACGTTGTATTTTCCGGTTACTTTCCGGTGTTGCGCGCCTTCGCCGACGCGCGCGACGCCGACGTCGAACTTCACCTTGTCTGCGGAAACCACGATTTCTGGGCAGGCCGTTTTCTCGAAACCGAACTCGGTTTTCACGTTCATCGCGATCCCGTGGTGATGGATTGGAACGGGCGGCGCGTCCTGCTTGCCCACGGCGACGGAATCAATCCAAAGGACCGCCTGTACCGGCTATACAAGCGAGTGGCCCGATCCCGCCTCGCGATTGCCCTGTTTCGACAATTGCATCCCGACCTTGCGATGGGGCTTGCGCGAGGGGTCTCACACGGCAGCCGGCACATGACCATGGTCGAGGATCCGTCACGGGGCAGCGAAGCCAAGGCCCTGCGCGCTCATGCCCAAAGCGTGCTGGCTGCGGGGAAGGCCGACGTCGTCCTCATGGGGCACGCCCACGCCGCCATCCGCGAGGAATGTCCCGCTCCCGGCGGCACGGGACTTTACATCAATTGCGGTGATTGGCGCCGCCACCGATCCTATGTGATGTGGGACGGCGCCGAATTCATATTGACGAACGGGGCGTAATTTCACACGGCCAGCCGCGCGCTGCGGCACATCAAACAAAATATGGGGCGGGAGGGCGCGTGTCCCCGCGCGCCGTTTCGCGTTGACCTGTCCAATCGAGGGTGTTTGCCTAATTGCCGGTCGGAGTGAACGCCGACCGCCTCGTGCTCATGCTCGTGCTCGTTCTCGTATTCATGCTCGTAATTGCCGTTGATCGGAGAGACTTGTCCGCGCCGGCTGAATACGTTTCGACCGGCTATACATTGTGCGGCTAGTACAATTCCATACGGCCGCGCGCCATCACGTGTTTTCGATGATTCGAGCACGAGCACGAGATGGCAACGGAATGATCCAATGCGTTAGAATGGTCCCTATTGCAACCGGGGAGTTTGTTCATGGCGAGCGAACATCTGAATGTCGGATTGATTGGGGTTGGGCGTATCGGAAAACTGCATGCGGAACATCTCGCGCACCGGTTGCCGGGCGTTCGGCTCGGGGCGATTGCCGATGTCAATGTCGAGGCGGCGCGAGCGTGCGCCGTGCGATTGGGCGTGTCCAAGGCGCTTGGTGATTATCACGCCATCCTGAACGACCCGGACATTCACGCTGTGGCGATCTGCTCGCCGACGAACACGCACGCCCGGATCGTCGTCGAGGCCGCGAACGCCGGCAAGCACATCTTTTGCGAGAAGCCGATTGACCTTGCATTGGACAAGGTGGACGAGGCCCTCGCCGCCGTCAAAAAGGCGGGAGTCAAGCTTCAACTCGGATTCAACCGGCGTTTCGACGCCAACTTCGCGCGGGTCCGCAAGGCCATCGCTTCCGGCGAAATCGGCGCTTTGCGCATCCTCCACATCGTCAGTCGCGATCCCGCGCCGCCGCCCATCGAATATGTCAAGGTTTCGGGCGGCATCTTCATGGACATGACGATCCACGATTTTGACATGGCCCGGTTCCTGGCCGGCGACGAGGTCGAGGAGGTGTATGTGTCGGGCGGGGTAACGGTGGACCCGGCCATCGGCGCGTCAGGCGACCTGGATACGGCCCTGATTGTGCTTCGCTTCCGCAATGGCGTCATGGGGACCATTGACAACTGCCGACAGGCCGTTTACGGTTACGATCAACGTGTCGAGGCCTTTGGATCGAAGGGCAGCATCCAGACAGACAATAATTATGCGAATTCAGCGATTATTGCAAACGCTTCGTCAGTCGGACGCGACCTTCCCCTGAATTTCTTCATGGAGCGATATACGGAAAGTTTTCTGGCCGAAATGCGCGCGTTTGCCGGGGCGGTTTTGTCGAACCAACCGGTTCCCGTGACCGGAGAGGATGCGCGTGCAGCCTTGTTGATGGCCTTGGCGGCCCGTCGCTCGTATGAGGCTAATCGTCCGGAAAAGGTTGTGACGAAATGAGTTAGGTGGCTGGTGGTTGGTGGTTGACCGCTGGTGGTTGGTGGTTGGCGGCGGATTTCGGGCATATCGGTTTTCGCCTAAAGTTTTACGGATATTTCCCGATAAATAAGACGAAAGCGAGAAGTAAGGCGAACGATATGATCGTTCGAGGAGCACGGATATGGTTGGTATAAATGGAATCGGCGGGGTCCCCGAACCCAAGCCCGAACGACCGGCCAAGGTTCGCGAAAAGGAACGCGAAGTCGGCCAAACCGCCGCACAGCAGGACGATCTCGTCATCAGCAGCGAGGCGCAGGCGGCCGCAAAACTGGCGAATTCGCTACAGGCGCTGGCGCTTCAAGACGACGTTCGGACGGAACGCGTCGAGGCCGCGCGGGAACATTTGGCCAGCGGCCAATACAAGAATCCCGATGTGGTGGCCAAGGTGGCGGAACGAATCAGCAAGTATCTTCCGTAGAGACCCTTTCGATGAAACTCCTGACCCGACACGGGAGCGCGGCGGTCGTCGCGCTCCTTTTTTGTTTTTGCCTGACCGGCTGCCACCTGATGCCGTGGGGGCGCAAGCACGTCGAAAAGGGCAAGGCGTGCTGGTACGGCGACGAATACAAGGGGCGGTTGACGGCCTCGGGCGAGCCGTTCGATCCGATGGCCTTTACGGCGGCCCACCGGAAACTGTCGTTCGACACCGTCGTACTGGTCAAGAACCTGAAAAACAACCGCAGCGTAAAGGTGCGCATCAACGATCGGGGACCTTTTGTCCGCGGCCGGATCATCGATCTGTCCAAGGCGGCGGCCCGGGAACTCGACATGATTCGAGAGGGGGTCGTACCGGTGCGCATCGAAGTGGTCCGGGTGGGACGGCGCAAGTGAAATACTTGAGAGTACCGTGTTCCCGGAGTCGTGAAGACCTCGGAATGTAACGCCGATTTCCAAATCGGCTTGCTGAAACACGATATGCCGATTTGGAAATCGGCGCTAGAGAGCGGCCATTTTCAATTTCACCACAAGCACTCGATACCTGATCCAACATGAAATTGTCCGGAAACGCCAATCTTCGTGGAACTTTTCATTCTTTTGTCTCAAGAACTCGGTACTCTCATGTGAAATAGATTGTCCAAAAAAATTCGTTTTTTTGACGGTCTTGGGCGTCGCCTTCAAGCGGTGGTTTGCTTACGGACGCTTACCCCGATTGTGGCATCTCTTCTTTCCTCGACAGCGTTCAAGACACTTCGCCGATGGTGTGCCATTTGAGAAAGTTGGTGATGCCGCCGACGGCCATCGGGAGGCCGCCGACGATAATTACCTGTTCGCCGGGCCGTACGCCGCAATGTGTACGAACGACGGCATCAACCGTTCCAAGCATGGCGTCCACGCCCTCGATTTCGCCGTGCTGTATGGCTTCGACTCCCCAAATGAGGGCGCACCGGCGCCATGTCGCCTCGGTGAGCGTGATGGCCGTAATGGGCACGCCGGGCCGGTATCGCGCAATGGCGCGCGCGGTGAATCCGCTCTGCGTGAAGCAGACGATGCGGGACACGGGCAATTTGTGCGCCATGTGCCATGCCGCTTCCGCGACGGCATCGCTGGGCGATTCGCCCCAAACGGCCGGATGGGAGGTTTCGGACGGGTGTTCGGTCCACATGTTCGCAATGGCGGCATCGGCCTTTTCGGCGATGGCGGCCATGGTCCGGGCCGCCTCGATTGGAAACCGGCCCGCCGCCGTTTCGCCGGAGAGCATGACGGCGTCGGTTCCATCGTAGATGGCGTTGGCCACGTCGCTGACTTCGGCGCGCGTGGGTGTTGGACTGGTCATCATGGATTCGAGCATTTGGGTGGCGGTAATGACCGGAATGCCGTATTGGTTGCACTTACGGATCATCTGTTTTTGGAGTTGTGGGACGTCGTTCAGATCCACCTCGATGCCGAGGTCGCCCCGTGCGACCATGACGGCGTCGCAGAGGGGTAGAATCCGGTCGAAATTTTCGAGCGCTTCGGGGCGTTCGATTTTTGCAACGACGCCCGGTTGCGGACCGCCGCCACACAACCTGCCGAGCCGCTCTCGCAATAACCGGATGTCGCCCGCCTTGCGCACAAACGAAAGCGCCACATAATCCACTCCCGCCGCCACCGCAAACGCCAAGTCTTCGCCGTCTTTTTCCGTGAGCGAAGGGGCGCTGACGTTCACGCCCGGCAGATTGATCCCTTTGTGCTGGCCCAGCGCGCCGCCCCGCACGACCGAGCAGTGCACGTCCGGTCCCTCGACACGAACGACGCGCAGTTCCATTGTGCCGTCCGCCAGCAGAATCCGGTCGCCGCCCTGCACGTCGTTGGGCAGATTCGCGTAGGTCGTGGAAACGCACGCGGCGTCGCCGGGCACGGATCGTGTCGTGATGCAGAGGGCGGCCCCTTCCACAAGCGTGACGGGACCGCCTCCTCGCAGAAGTCCCGTGCGCATTTTGGGCCCTTGCAAATCGGCCAGAATGGCGACATTCCGCCCGAGTTCGGCGGCAATGGCGCGAATGGATTCGAGCGTGACGCGGTGGTTTTCCCGTGTGCCGTGCGAAAAATTCAGACGCGCGACGTCCATGCCGGCCGACACGAGTTCCCGAATCGTTTCGGGATTGTCCGAACTGGGTCCCATCGTGCAAACCATTTTTGTGCGACGCATGATATATCCCTCAATGGCAAATGTTTCAAGACTGCATTCAACAAAAGACCGACTACCCGTTTTGCCGGTAAAATTCGGCTAAGTTTCCTTGTTCTTCGCGTTCGCAATCGAAACATAATCAGACGAAGCGAGTACGAGCGCAAGCATGAGCATGAGCACGAATGGGGGAACGGATACTACGCCCAATCGGCGAACGCGTTGTAGATGGCCCGTACGGCGCCGTCCAGATCGTTTTCCTCGACACCGATGATGATGTTCATTTCGGAAGAACCCTGATTGATGACGCGCAGGTTGATGTTCGCATTGGCCAGGGCGGTGCACAATCGGCCCGCCACGCCGATATGGTGGTTCATGCCCTGCCCCACCGTGGCAATGACGGCAAGGCCCGGGGCAAGCGTCACGCGATCCGGTTCGCAGACCCGTTCGATGCCCTTGATGACGGCCGGTCCGTGGTTGGCCAGTTCGTCGTCGCGAACGATGAGCGAGATGGTGTCAATGCCGGTCGGCATGTGTTCAAAACTGACGCCGTGCTCCTCGAGGACGCTCAACACGCGGCGTCCGAAACCGCGTTCCTTGTTCATGAGCGCCTTTTCGATGTGGATCATCGTGAAGCCCTTGCGCCCCGCGATGCCGACGACGGGGAATTTCGATGTCCGCGTGGCAACGATCAGGGTGCCGGGTTCATTCGGTTTCTTGGTATTGAGGATATGGATGGGAATACCCGGTTCGCGAACGGGGAAAATGGCCTCGTCGTGCAACACGGACGCGCCCATGTACGATAGTTCGCGCAGTTCCGCGTAGGTAATGACTTCGATGCGTTTCGCGTCCGGCACGATGCGGGGATCGGCCATGCGGAATCCGGAGACATCGGTCCAATTTTCGTACAGGTCCGCCCGTACTGCGCGCGCGACAATCGATCCGGTGACATCGCTGCCGCCGCGCGAGAAAGTCTTCACCCGGCCATCGGGCCGGGAACCGTAAAAACCGGGCACGACAAACAAACCCGATCCCTGCAGGCGCTTGCCGAGCAGTTCGTAAGAGTCGGTATCTAGCAGTCCTTCCTCGTCGAATTTGATGCACTCGGCGGGATCCACGAACGTCGCGCCGAGGTATTCGGCCAATAGGCATCCCATGAGAAACTCGCCGCGGGAAGCCATGAAATCCGGTTCGGGAAATGCCTCAACCTGCCTGGCAATTTCGTCAAGATGGCGTTCGATGTCAAATGTTACACCCAGTTCGCGGGCCAGTTCCGTGTAGCGGTCGCGGATGATGCCCGCGGGTTGCGATGCATCCAATCCTTTGCGGGCAAGATCATGCCATGCCAGGAGCAAGTCCGTGATTTTTTTGTCGCCGGGGTTGCGCTTGCCGGGGGCCGACGGCACAATGAAACGCCGATCGGGATTTGCGCGAATAATCGCTTCCACGGCGCGGATACAGTCCGCATCCGCCAGCGACGTGCCTCCAAACTTGCAGGTGATGCCCTTCATGATACACTTCTCTCCTTTTTCCCATTCCATTTCAATTGGATAATTGCCGTCGAAACCGGCGCATTCAACGTTGGACGATCAAGGGATACGCAAGAACGAAAGGACACAAAGGATTACTTTTGTTTGGCAATGGTCCTTTCGGTCTTTTTGATCCTTTGTTTCCCTTGGTTGTTGCCGTCTTCTTCCGTGCACGGTCTCATCCGCCATCAAAGCACAAGGTTCGCCACCAGCCGCGACACGTCGTTGAACGTTACATACAGCAAAAGGCCGACAATGAGCATCAACCCAATCTGTTGAATGCGCTCAAGCACCCGGGTATTCAGCGGCTTGCGGCGAATCGCCTCGATGGCCAAATAGACCAAGAGGCTCCCATCCAGAACCGGCAGGGGCAGCAAATTGAAGATGCACAGATTGACGCTGATAAATGCGGTGATGTTCAACAGCCATGAATAGCCCAGCCGCGCCGCCATGGTCGTGACTTGGTAAATCATGACCGGTCCCCCAAGTTCCTTGGGACTGACGGCTCCGGTAACGAGCATTTCGATGGTCCGCAAGGTTCGGGCGGTGGCCTGCCATGTCAGTTTGAACGCTTCGGGAACGACCTCGCCGGGATTCACCCGATGGTAGATCATTTTGACGTCCATCTGGATGCCGACGGCCCGCACGCTCGAAATCGGCAATGCGCATGCCAACGACGATTCCGGTCGCAAGAGGCCGTACAGGATTGCGGGACGGCGGATAGTCACGTTAACCGTTTGGCCGGGCCGGGAGCGCTCGATTTCATCCAGCAACGCAAGAGTGGCGGGTTGTCCCTCGATGGTTTCAATGATGTCGCGGGGTTTTACGGGCGCCTTGGCCGCGAATTCGTCCGAGACATGAACAATGACCGGGCGGGCCTGTTTGTCCACGGCGCCGCGGCCTCGGTAGGACGCCCCGTACTCCAGGCCCAAAAAGCGGCCCACGGTGTGCGGGGTCGTGACAACCGGTATCATCTTTCCTTCGCGTTCAACCTCAAGCATCACGTTTTGGCCGTCGGGGGTTTGTTCCATGGTTTTGACAAAGGTGGCGGCATCCACGGGCTTGCCGTTGGCCCGCCGGATGACATCACCCGGGCGCAGCCCCGCGGCGGCGGCGGGCGAACCCTCGTTTACGCTTCCCACGAGCGCGGTTTCATAGGCGCCGACACCGAAGCGCAACCGTTTTTCCGGGCCCATGGGAACAGGGCGCAACGGTGAGAGGTAACGGACCAAAGTTCCGTCCGGTTCCGTGCGTTCGATTACGATGCTCATCAGTTCGCCCGCGCCGAGTATGGCGTCTATGCCGACATCCTCGATGGTGCGGACGCGTTTCCCGTTGATGGTGAGGATGCGATCGGAGGTCTGCCAGCCGACGGCATCGGGTTCGCGATCGAGATTGGGCGCGGAACCGTCCGTTGGCATTCTGAAAAGGGGCGCCGTTTCAGCGGGAGATCCGGGAAGGATCGGGCCGATGCGTGCTTCAGTGTCCGAGAGAGGCACATAAGCGCCGACCGCCGCGACAATCCCGTAGAGAAGGACGGCCAGCACCAGGTTCATAAAAGGCCCCGCGGCAATGATGATGGTTCGCTGCCAGACGGGCCGATTGTTGAACCAGCGTTCCCTTGGAACGCCCCCGTAGGTGTTTTCCCGTTCCTCGTCGGTCAGGGGAGTGTCTTCCTGGCCGGCCATTTTGACATAGCCGCCCAAGGGCAATGCCCCGACACAGTAGTCGGTTTCCCCGATGCGGATTCCCGCCACCCGCGGCGGCATGCCAAGGCTGAAGCGGTCAACGTAGACGTTGCATGCCTTGGCGGCGAGGAAATGGCCTAATTCATGGAAAAAGACCAAGATGCCGAGTACGACTACAAAGATCAAAATATCAAACAACAGCATGGGAATTTCTCATATTGCCTATGTTCGCGGCCACTCTTCGCGCCGCTTCGCGTGCCCGTGCATCGGCCTGTTCGACAGTCTCCAAATCCGTGTCGGGCTCGAACACGGACGCGTTCAAGACCCGCCGAACCACTTCTTCAATGTCCAGAAATGCTATGTGCCCTTGACAAAAGGCCTCCACGGCGACTTCGTTGGCCGCATTGAGGATGGCCGGCGCGGTTCCGCCTTCGGCGGCGGCGTCTAGCGCCATGCCGAGGCAGGGAAACGCCGCCACATCCGGTGCGGCAAACGTCAGTTCGCGAACGGCCGCCAAATCCAGCCTGCCCACCGGGCATTCTACACGTTCCGGCCATGCCAACGCGAATGCGATGGGAAGCCTCATGTCGGTAACGCCGAAATGGCCGAGAATACTCCCGTCGCAGAACTCGACGAGGCTGTGCACGACGCTTTGGGGATGAATGATAACCTCGATTTTCGATCGCGGCAGACGGAAAAGGTGCATCGCCTCGATTACTTCGAGGCCTTTGTTCATGAGCGTCGCGGAGTCCACGCTGATCTTCGCGCCCATGTCCCAGGTCGGATGGCGCGTGGCCTCTTCCGGTGTGACACCGCGCAAGGTTTCGCGCGGGCGCCCGTAAAAGGGTCCGCCGGAAGCGGTGAGATGGACGCACCGGACATCCTCGGCGCGATGACCGGCCAGACACTGGAAGATGGCGTTGTGTTCGCTGTCCACCGGAATTACCGGCACGCCGCATTTTTCCGCGCGGGCCATGATGAGGCGGCCCGCCATGACCATCGGCTCCTTGTTGGCGAGGGCAAGACGGCTGCCCGCGTCAATGGCGGCCAAGGCGGGGCGCAGTCCGGCCGCGCCCACCACGCTGCACACGGCGACATCTGCCGGAATCGAAGCCAACCATGACAAGGCTTGGGGACCGATTTGCATTTCAACACCGGATGGACAATCGAAATCGGCCGCATGGGGTCCCGTTATGGCCGCATAGGCCGGTCGAAATTCGGCGATCTGGCGGGCAAGCAAGGCCATGTTGGCATGTGCGGCGAGGCCGATGACTTCGAAACGATCCGGGTACTGCCGAACGACATCCAGCGCGCTGCGCCCGATGGATCCCGTCGAACCGAGGATGCTCACCCTTAGGGGGGCCGCGTTTGCCATGATCGCCCCTTACTTGGCCTGCTGCGGGCCGAAGCGGGACAGGTACCGCTCCAAGGCGCCCTTTTTCTTGAAGCGTTCCTCGAGTATTTGGCGCACTTCGCCGACCGTGGTCGCCCCAAGCACGCGGTTGGCAAGCCGCTTGGCCATGGTCAGGCTTGTATTGGCGATTTCGGCGTGGACCGCCGGGATGGCCACGGACGACATGCTCAGGGAATCAATGCCAAGCCCTATCAGCAATTCGGTGAACAAGGGATCGCCGGCCATTTCCCCGCACAGGCTGCACGGAATCCCCGCCGCCTTGGCGGCGCGGATGGTGTCGCGCAACATGCGCACGATGGCAGGATGGGCCGGTTCGTAGAGATGGGCGATCTTTTCGTTGACGCGGTCCACGGCGAGCGAGTATTGGATCAGATCGTTGGTGCCGATGCTGAAGAAATCGCACTCGCGCGCGAGCACGTCGGCCACGATAACCGCAGACGGCACTTCGATCATGGATCCGATCGGTATGTGCTTGCGGAAAGGCACATTTCGATCCGCCAAGTCCTCGCGGACTTCTTCGAGCACCTGCTTGATGCGCCGGATCTCCTCGATGCCGCTGACCAGGGGAAAAAGAATCCGCACATTGCCATGCACGCTGGCGCGAAGGATGGCGCGCAGTTGCGCCTTGAAAATGTCGGGGCGTTCGAGACAAAAACGGATGGCCCGCCAGCCGAGTTGCGGGTTGAGTTCGGGCGAAAGTTGCAGGCTCGACGCCAGTTTGTCCCCTCCGAGGTCCAGCGTGCGCAACGTGACCGGCAACGGATTCAGCGCGGCGGCGGCCTGGGCATAGGCGTGATATTGTTCTTCTTCCGTCGGCAGCGTGTTCTTGTTCAGAAACAGGTATTCGGTGCGATACAAGCCGACCCCGTACGCCTTGACGCGCAGGCACGATGCAATTTCCACGGGCAGTTCGATATTGGCCAGAAGCGGTATCTCCTGGCCGTCAAGCGTCACGCAGCCCCGTTTGTCTTCAACCTGCAACAGGGCGTGACGCCGGCGTTCAGCGCGTTCCTTTTCTTCGGCATACTCGGCCAGCGTCCCCGGTTCGGGGCGTACAATCGCGTACCCATTTGCGCCATCCACGATGATTGTGTCGCCGGGCTTTACATGCGCCCCGATGTAACGCAAGCCCACCACAGCCGGAATTTCGAGCGCACGCGCCAGAATCGCCGTGTGAGAAGTCGGGCCGCCGACATCCGTCGCGATGGCGAGCGCATTGGGTACGTCAATGTTGGCGGTGTCCGACGGTGACAGATCATGCGCCACGACGACACTGGGCGGGTGGATGTGCTCCAGCGAGGCCCGTTCGTGGTTGAGCAGTTTGCCGAGAATTCGGTTGCCGACGTCGAGCAGGTCGTTTGTCCGCTCGCGAAAACGCGGATCCTCGATGGTTTTCATGACCTTCGTATACCGTTCAATCAGGTCATTGAGCAGAAATTCCACATTGAGGCGCTCCTTGCCCAGTCGCGCCTCGATTTCCTCGTGCATGGCGACATCGTCCAGGAGTAAAAGATGCGCCGTAAAGATATCGCCATGCCGCTCGCCAATGGCATGAACGGTCTGTTTATGAAGGCGTTTGAGATCCTTGCGGACGGTTTCGACGGCCGTCTGGAAACGACGCATTTCGGCGGTGACATCGTCAATGGAATAGCGAGGAACCTCGATCGAGTGAACGTCGAAGGGGAGCGCCGGGCCTATTCCAATGCCCGGCGAAACGCCTATGCCTCGCAGTACGATTTCCACGGCCGTTTTCTATCCGAATCCCGTCAATCCTCGCCGAAGCCCGATGCGAACAGTTCTTTGACCGCATCCATGGCTTCCCGCGCGTCCGATCCACGGCAAATAAGCGTGACACGACTGCCCTGCGCGGCGGCAAGCGTCAACAGGCCCATGATGCTCTTGGCATTGACCATGTGGCTGTTTGACTGCAAATGGATATCGCTGTTGAAGCGAAGCGCCGTTTGCACCAGTTTCGCGGCGGGCCGGGCGTGCATGCCCAACTTGTTCACGATCAACACTTCTTCCCGTAATTCTTCCATGTCACTCCGTTTGGAGCACGGCGGCCGTCAATTCGATCGTCGTGCGCTTGCCGGGTCGCATGACCAACGGCCAACATGGGATAACCACGCTGCCTTGGTAGACGCGCTCCTGTCCATTTTCCGACTGGCTGACCGTTTCAATCGCAAAGCGAAATACATTCGCGGGACGATCAAACCGCCATGCGCACTCGATATGCTGCCAATCGTCGCGCAACGCGATATGCGTCAATCCGTCGTCCCGGCCCATTTCGCCGAGTTTTGCATACTTCAAATCGCGATCGTCGGACCGGTAGTACCGGTCGAACGCCGAACCGCTGAGCAGGTTTACGGCCCACTCGATGCCGAAACACACCGACAACACGTCACTACCCGACTGGACCAGATCATAGCGGATCTCAAATTCGGATGCACGCGGACACAACTGGACGGTTTTTCGGACGCAAATCGGAAATTCTCCCTGTGCCCGCACCACGCCGTCGCGAACAAGAGTAACCGTGTCCCTGGACGTTTCCAAACGATACGCACCCGTGGCAAAATCGCCCATTTCGTCGTACGCGCCCTTCCACAATGCGCGCGGCTCAATGCCTTCGGGCAGGAAATGGTCGCGCAACGACGACCGCCGGTAGGCGTCGTATACCAGGTATTCGTCGAGTCCGGCTTCCTTCGCCCGCACGAGTTCGTGAATGCTGTGCTCGCCTTTCCCTTCTTCGCCGATCTGCACCCGGCCCGATCGCAAGAGTTCGTGATATTCCTCCTCGCGGCGGCTGAGCGTGTTGCCGAAGTTGAAGGGCTTGGGCTTGTAATCCCATTCGAACAACGCGCCCCCGTCGCGCGCGCTGAATCCCAGCAGGAGCCGACTGTTTTCGAGTATGGCCTCTTCGTGTCCGTCCGCGTCGAAATCGAGTGTTTCACAGGACACCCAGTTTTCATTCTTATGTTCGACGCGATCCAGCAGGGCGTCCGCCGCGATCAACTTTTCGTAAAGCGCCGTCCGGAGATGGTTCAGGTACAATCCGCCGAACACGCCATGCCAGTAGGCGCAATTGCATTGACCCTGGTGCAATAAACGGCGCGCTTCCCCGATACGGGCGTCTTTCCGGCGGGACAGGCGTTCGAGCCGGGCGCTTACGCGCAACATCCGTTTTTGGATGTTGTTGGCTTCGGGATATTTCGACAGAAAATTGCGCCAGAAACTGCCTCGCAGGAACAACTTGTATTCGTCCGACCGCGACGCGTCCCCTTCGATTTCTTTGAGAATGCGCTTGAGGCGCTTATGCATGGGCGTCGGCAGGGCCCATTCCATCATTTCCTTATACGAAGCGGTGGGCAAATACACGCGCCCGATGGCCGGGGCCTTGGCCATGTATTGCGAGTAGGTAAGGCAATGCAGCCATTCCCTGTTTTCCGAGAGGGCCTCGAAGAATTCTTCCAGCCAGCCTTCCTCGTAGACGCTGCGATGCGTTTCCGGCCACACGCCGAACTTCTCGCCGTCGTCGTGGATGACCGCGCACCGCAGGCCGTCTTCCGTGGCGTGCTCTTCAAGAAACGCAAGCGATTCCTTGACCTGATGAAAGGGGATGAGATAACGCAACCGTTCGAGTATGGGGAAGACATTGACGGCCCGGCCTTCGTCTTCCGTCACGTAATAGCCGAACATCTCGTCCGGCGCAAGGCCACTGCACAGAAAATGCGAGTCGTCCACCGCCGTATATGTGATGCCCGCCGCCTGCAGCGTGCGCGGCATGTGGGGTTCCCATACGCGTTCCGCCAGCCACATGCCCTTCGGCGCTTCCCCAAAATGTTCGAGGCAGAATGTGTTCATGCGTTCGATTTGCGCGAGGGCATCGCGTTCGGGTATCGCGCACAGCAGGGGCTCGTAATATCCGCCGCCCATGATTTCGATCTGTCCGGCCTTCACAGCCGCCGCCAGTCGTTCAATGAAGTCGGGACGATGTTTCAGGAACCAGTCAAACAACGGTCCTGTGTAATGCTGTGTCACGTGCACGGCGGGATACCGTTCGAGCACGTCCATGAATGGACGATAGGCCTTTTCGTAAGCCATCTCGAACACGTCCTCGAAATTCCCCACGGGTTGGTGCGAGTGGCTCCCGAATATCAGGTTGATGCGCTTCATAGGGCTGTGGGCTCCAGATAAAAGAAAGACTTCTCCACAACATGCCGGGGTCAACATACAGGGATACAGCCGTATTCCGCAAGCAAGGTGCAAACGGCCACAGGGGACCGGGTAGACAAATGGACAAGATATTCTTTGGCTATCGTTGTTGTATTTTGTTGTTTAGATGCCAAGGAACGAAAGCCTGCAATCTCAATTATTTTCGGACATGAGGGTGAGGAGGCGTTTGTTGAATTCGACGGCGGGGTGGACGCCGAGTTCCTTGAGGCGGTGATTGAGCGCGGCGACCTCGATGATGATGGCGATGTTGCGTCCGGGCCGCACGGGAATCAGGAGATGCGGTATTTTGACGCCGAGAATTTCCACATGCTCTTCCTTGAGACCGGTCCGGTCGTATTCGGAATCTTTTTTCCATTCCTCGAGTTCAATGATAAGGCTAATCCGTTTCGAGTTGCGTACATGCCCGACGCCGTAGATGCTCTTGACGTCAATAATGCCGACTCCGCGTATTTCCATGTGATGCTCGATGACCGGGTTTGTCTCGGCGAAAAGATAGGCCTCGCGACTGCGGCGCAGGAACACCATGTCATCGGCCACGAGCCGGTGTCCCCGTTCAACCAGTTCAAGCGCGGTTTCGCTTTTCCCCACGCCTGGAGCGCCGACGATGATGCAACCCACGCCGTAACAGTCCAGCGCGGTGCCGTGAATGCTGGTTTCGGGTGAGAATTCGTCGGCCAGGAACAGGATGGTGCGCGTGATCACGTGATCGGTCGTGCTCGACGACCGCAAAACCGGCACGCCCCGGCGGTTGCACATGTCGAGAAACAGCGGGCGGGGTTCCAAACGCCGTGACAGCAGAAAAGCCGGAATTTCAAAGGAAAAAAGGCCTTCCAGCCGGGACTGCAATTCGGCGGTCGTCAGGTCTTCCATGTAGTGAATTTCCGTGTTGCCCAGCACTTGGATTCGGTCGCTGGCAAAATAGTCGAGGTAGCCGCTGAGCGCCAACCCCGGCCGGTTGATGTCGGAAATCAAAACCGGCCGCCCCATTCCCTGAAAACCCGCCAGCACCTCCAGATCGAGGTCTTCCGCCATGCGCTCGAAAAGCCGCGCCACCGCGATGCTCTTCTTTCGGTTTACCGGCAGATTTTGTATGTCCATGGAATTGCGGCTACTCCCGGACAAGCGATGCGCGCGCCATCGGCCTCGTCGCCTGTCATGTCCCGGCCTACCGCGTCCGGTCTAAAACTGCGGCTCTATCAATCCGTATGTGCCGTCATCCCGTGAATACAGGACATTGACCTGATGGGTATCCGCATTCGAAAAAACCAGAAATTGGTCATCCACAAGGTCGAATTGAAGCACAGCCTCGTCCACGCTCATCGGCTTCATCGTCAGTTTTTCGCGCAGAATGACCCTATGCCGCTGCTGGGTTTCGTTCTGCGGGGAATCCTCGTTTTCGGGGATGGATTCGATAATCTGATGGTGGTATCCCAGGTTTTCTTTGCCCACCCGCGGTTGATGCTTGTTGATGCGATCCTTGTATTTGCGGACTTGCTTGTCCAGTTTGGTCAGCACGGCGTCAACGGAGGCGTACATATCCGGCGACGATTCCTTGCTGTGGATTCGCATGCTGTTCACATGAATATTGATTTCCGCAATATGCCGGTGTTTTTCGACCGAAAGAATGACATCCGCCGTGCTGACCCGGTCGAAATGTATCTTTAATTTCTGTAAACCCGCCTCGATATAGGACTTAAGCGCATCCGTCAATTCCATGTGACGGCCTGTAAAAACGACTTTCATCCCGCGTTCAACCTCCGTAAGTTTTACAACGTCCGCTGGTGGAATGATCGTATCATGCACGATGGTAAAGTGTCAATTTCCACTGAACTATCGTGCCTGACTTCCCACCGATTCCGTTGAACAACGGGGTTATCGCGCAATATAGGGCGCCGGGTTGACGGGATGCCCGTTTACATGTACTTCAAAATGCAAGTGGGGGGCGGTCGCGTTCCCCGATGCGCCCACGCGCCCGATTCGGTCGCCCTGCCGGACAACATCGCGCACGTTGACGCACGACGACGACAGATGCGCATACGCCGTCATCAGGCCGTTGCCGTGATCCAACTTGACGATGCGGCCGTATCCGCGCTCTTTTCCCGAAAAAACGACCGTGCCGGCCGCCGCGGCCAAAACGGGCGTATCCTTGGATGCTTGCAGGTCCATGCCCTGGTGAAAACCGCCCTGCCGTTCTCCAAAAGGCGATGTGACAGTGTAAAGGGGCGGATCCAAGGGAATGATCAACGGGGACTTTTTAGGACGGGCAAGGGGTTCCGGACGCCGCGTCGCGCAGCCGGACACGGATATCGCCATCAGGCAGAAAACCGCCGCCATGCCCGCCATACTGCGCCGTGGCATCCACATATCCTCGTTCATGCCGGACACCGAGAACGCTAAAAAGTCACTTTCGCCTCGATATAGAAATAATCCACATGATCCGCATAGCAGCCATCCGTCGTGTCGAAACCATTGCCGACGGCCAAGAGGCCGTCCTCGACTCCGCTGCCTCGGAACCAGTGATACCATGCCATCTCGAACGCGAGATCCTTTGAATATTCATAGGTCGCCAGGAGCCCCGTTTCCCATCCCAGATCGCCGCTGCCCGACACGCCATTATCCACCGCCTCCAGATGGTACAGCGTGGCCGAAATCGTCCATTTCTCCAAGGGGGCGGCTTCGACACCTGCATGGATCAGCCAGCAATTGCTCAATTCGGTGCTGTCCAGGTAAACGTATTCCACATTGGAAAAAAGGCGGTTGAAACTGACGCTTGCGCGCCCCGGCTCGTCGCGGCGGTCTTCTCCGCCGAAATAGTCCGCGCCAAGCGACAGGCGCGGCTCCCATGCGCCCTCGAAGGTATATCCGACCTCGGCGGTTGCGGCCCAATTATCAAAGGAGGCATTGGAATCATCGAAATCAAATCCGGCGCGTTCCGCCTCCCCGAATTGATACGCCGCTTCGGCGGTATAGTCGAAACGGCCCGTCTCGCCGCTCGCGTTGAATCCAATCGTGTGCAGATTCGTCGTGTCGAAACCCGGCGCGGGCTGGAACGCGTCGTGGATGAATATCCAGTAACCCAGCAGCGAGAACGGGTCGCCGGGCGTGTAGTTCACATAGGCCGAGTACAGGTCAACGCTGCCTTCGGCGCCCATCGGCGGACCTTGCGCCAGCCGGGCATACAACGCGCCGGCCGTCACTTTCTCCGTAACGTACGTGAGATGCGCGGCGTCGAAGGACAAGCCCGTAAACGCGAGTTTGTCCTCGTTGTTGCCGATGAGCCAGCCGTCGCCCAGAACGATCTCTTGGCGTCCGAGACGCAAGTGGAGCGGCGTGCCGGCGATCTCTTCGATGTTGACGTAGGCCTGATACACGTTGACGCCGTTTCCGTCCGCGGGACGCCGATCCAATCCTGCGAGATAATCGGATCGGAAATCCTCGCCCCATGCGTTATAGGCGTCGAATTCAATGAAGGCGGACACGTTCTCGCTGAAAACCGCATGCGCGTGCAGCCGGGTTCGTTGCGCGACGAAGTTGTCGCTGTTCGGAATCAGACCGCCCTGGTAGATGCCGCGAATGCGCAGCAATCCGCCGGTCCGCACCTCCTGCAATTCCGCGAAGGCCGCGAACGAAGCCGCGAGCAATACGCATCCGATGCCCGTTACCGCAAACCGAAGCATGGCCCGATTCCTCCCGTTTTGTGCCGAAATTCCGGCGCTATTCCAGATCCACCGGCCGGCCGGCACGGATGGATTCCTCCAGGGCGCAAATGATTTTCGTGGCGATTGTGCCGTCGGCCCCGGTGACCATCGGCGTCCTTCCCTCGCGGACGCATTCGACAAAGTGCCGGATGCTTTCAGCGGCAAAGCCCTGCTGGCGTCCGTGGATCGTCGGCATGACAAAGAGATCGGGGTAGCCCGCGTCCGATTCCGTGTATTTCTCCAGCGCGCGGTTATGGGTGGCATCCATGTAAAGCGCGCCTTTCGTTCCGACCAGTTCGCATTTCACGTCCACGAGGTTCGGCGCCGAGTTCGGCAGGATCCATGAATTTTCGATCACGGCCACCGCGCCGGACCGGAATTCGAGCGTCGAAAAATAAAAGTCAGGGGTTGGGATGCCGCGTCCGCTCAACACGCCGGATCGTGAAATGCCGTACACGCGGCAGACTTCATCGCCGATCAGCCAGCGGACGGTGTCAATCGCATGGCTGCCGACAAACCACAGCACGGACGTTCTTCCGGCCCACGACAACATTTCCGTCGGCACATAGATCCGGTCGTTCAGGCGGTAATACACATGGCGCGGATCGCCGATCTCGCCTTGGCGGACGGCCTCGTGCATCTTGCAGAGCGGCGGACTCCACCGCGCATGGAAATCCACCATCAGCAGCACGCCGGCGCGATCCGCCCCGGCGACAATCCGTTCGCAGGCCTCGACCGTCATGGCCAGGGGCTTCTCGGCGAGAATATGTTTTCCGGCTTTCGCCGCGGCGATCAGAATTTCCTCGTGCGCGAAATCCGGCGTCACCACGGACACGGCCTCCACGTCCGGGTCCGCCAGCAAGTCGCGATAATCGCCGTAGGCCCTTGCCCCGCACGCCCCGGCCAGCGCCTCGGCCCTCGCCGGGGCCACGTCCGCGACGGCCCGCACCGACACCCCCGGCGTCGCCGCATACGTCCGCGCATGCATCGCGCCCCATCCGCCCGTGCCTATGATGCCAATCCCGATGGTTTTCATGCGTTCTCCTTCACACGCGAAAAAAGGACAACCCCATTATATTGCATTGTTTCCCGCGAAAGTAATAACGTGAAACCGCCATGATGCAGGACAATGACATTCATGCGTTTACCGCCCATCTCGAAATCGAGCGGGGATTCTCCGCACACACGATTCGGGCCTACTTCAACGACCTTGCGCAGTTCTGCGATTTCGTGATGAACGGCGCGGAAGCCTTCCGGCGCACCGAAGAACAACCGCGTCCCGATCCTTCGCTCGACGCCCTACGAAAGGCGACACGCAACGAAGTGCGCGCATTTTTGGCGCATGTCCGCACGACCGGCGGCAGTGCGCGCACCTCGGCCCGCAAATTGGCGGCCATCCGATCGGCATACAAGTTTTACGTCCGGGAAGGCATTCTCGACGACAGCCCAGCCCAAGCCGTCAAGCCGCCGCGGCTCCCACGCAACCTCCCTGATGTCCTTAGCATTCCGGAAGTGACCGCGCTGATTGAAGCGCCCGACTGTTCCGAACCGCTCGGCCTGCGGGACCGCGCCATACTGGAAACGCTCTATTCCAGTGGAATCCGGGCCGCCGAATGCGCCGGCCTGCGTCTGGCCTCCCTCGATCTAGCCAACGGCTTGATGACAGTTTTCGGCAAGCGGCGCAAAGAACGCATCGCGCATTTGGGATCTTTCGCGGTAAAGGCGATAGGCGGTTATTTGGCTGTTCGCGCCGAACTCGGCGCGCCCGCCCATGACGGATTGTTCGTGAATGCCCGCGGGGGGATGCTGACAACCCGCAGCATCCAGCGCATTATCGAGCGGTACGCCCTTCTGGCGTTGCCCAACCGCCGCGATGTGTCGCCCCATACGCTCCGGCACACCTTTGCGACTCACATGCTCGATGCCGGCGCGGACCTGCGCGTCGTGCAGGAAATGCTCGGCCACGAAAGCCTGTCGAGCACGCAAATCTACACCCACGTCAGCATCGAACGTATTCGGGAAGTGTATCGCGGCGCCCACCCTCACGCCTAAACACGCCAACGTGGGACTGGCTGTCCAGCCTGTCTTTCTTCAAAACCACGCCAACGTAGGACTGGCTGTCCAGCCTGTCTTTCTTCAAAACCACGCCAACGTGGGACTGGCTGTCCAGCCGGTTTTTTTCAAAATCACGCCAACGTGGGACAGGCTGTCCAGCCTGTCTTTGGAGTTTCCACATTTTCCATGTTGAATTGATGTTTGAAAGGGCCTAACCGCGATGGCCGCGGTCGCTTGAACACATTGCTTTGCTCTTTCAGATCGCAAATTCAGAGAATGTCTTATTTTTCAAAGCGTTGCCCTGGGCTACCATATCTACGACCTTTCGGCCCGAAATGGAGAAACTACTGCGGTCGGCGAGGACGCCGTCCCTGCCGCGTGATGCGTACCGCCGGTTACCCTTTCGCCACCTTGCGAATCGCCTCGATGATGTAATCGGCGTGTTGGTCTCCGTAGGTTTGCGACAATCCGATAATGACGGTCCGTCCGAGAATGTCGAGCGTGCGCGGGCACATATCGGGGTGGTATGCGCGCGATCCATCGTGCAGCGGCGAGGTCCAGGGCCGCCCGTGCGCGTCCGCGGACCGTTTTTCCATGACGTATTCCCAGAATCGGTAGATGTGTCGGTCGGGAATGCCCTGATCGTACATGCTTCCCGCGGGAATGCCCTCTGCGCGTAGGGCTTCCGCAAACCATTTGGCGCGCGCGCCGTTTTCAAGGAGCACGGCGACGGAAATGCCGCAATCGCCTTCGGGATCGTTCGTGCGGTGCGGTTGGATGCCCGGACAATCCGCAATGCCGGCATGAATGCGCTTGTAGAGTTCGCGTGTCCGCGCAAGGATGCCCTCCAGGCGTCCGAACTGGACACAGCCGAGCGCGCCTTCCATCTCGTTCATCCGGAAATTCTCGCCGGGAAACGGGCCGGAAGTGGTGTCGTCCGGATTCCAGAAACACATGGCCGAATCGTGCCGGATGGCGGCCCGCTCGAAAATGGTTCGATCGCGCGTCACGACCATGCCGCCCTCGCCCGCCGTGATGACCTTGTACTGCTGGAGGCTGAAACAGCCCGCATGGCCGATCGAACCCAGGCGGCGTCCCTTGTAACTTCCGCCGCAGGCCTGCGCGCAGTCTTCGATGACGCGCAGGCCGTGTTTCGCGGCGACCGCCATGATGCGGTCCATATCGCAGGGAATTCCGCGCATGTGGACCGGCATGACGGCCTTGGTGCGCGGCGTGATCAGGCGTTCGATGCCGTCCGGGTCCATGGTCAGGCTCTCGTCAATTTCCGCAATGACCGGCACGGCATTGCAAATGAGAATGGCCGACGCGCTGGCAATGTAAGTGTAACCGGGAACGATGACTTCGTCGCCTTCGCCGACGCCGATGCCGATCAGGCCGCAAATCAGCGCCGCCGTGCCGCCGCCGACGGCCAAGGCATGCGGACATCCCGTCATTTCCGCGAACAGACGTTCGAGCCGCGTGCAATGCGAGTTTTCATGATCGAGAAAGCGGAAGATCCGTTGCGAACGCACGACCGATGCAACGGCCTCCACTTCTTCCTCGCCGATGGCCGCCGGTCCGAGCATGCCCGATGGAAACGGTTCGCGCGCGACCGGTTCGCCGCCGTCAATGGCCAGTTTCGATTCGTTTGGCGGATTCAATGTCGTTCTCCTTTGCCCGATGCGTAATCGGGTCATTGTGAAAGGGCCATTCAGTTTCGCGCTTCCCACCCGATTTCCCGCTTGCCATCGGGTGCGGACGCAGGCGGCATTCCCTTGCCGGGCCCCGAATCATGGGCGGCCGCCTGTCCCTCGATCCAAATCGTGAAGCCGCCTTCGGGAGTTCTTTCGTAATTGAGAAGTACTCCGGTCGAAACGTCATGCCATGTTTCTGGAGCCGGTTTGGGATCGAGTTCGTCCAGTGAGGTTGGATACGCGCCATGCCCGCGTTTCCATGCCTTGAGGATGAACCCAAGATACATGGCCTTGGCGCGCGCAATGTCTTTGGCGTGCAGTTTATAGGCCGTTTCATAGGCCAGCCGAATAAAAGGGTGACCGTGTCCGTTGCGTCCCGCTTGGTTCGGCAATTCGGCCAGAAGGCGCGGAGTGTCGGCGGACGGATTCTCCAACAGGCGAATCATGGCCTCGGCCAGTTGCATCGAACCCCGGCCATAACGTCCTCGGAAAAACGCATCGAACGGATCCTGGCGTGGCCGCCCCCACAGTTGGCCGGATTCCATGAATGCCGCCGTATAGCGGAGACTTTCGATCAACGGCGTCCAGGAAAGCCGCTTGCCGATTTCGGCGGTGAGGCGATTCTCATCGTCCGGGGAAAGCGGCGCCCTGTCGGCAATCCGCCAAACCACCTTGTCGGTGTCGGCATTGATCTGGGCTTTCTTGGCAATGCCCTGGCATAATCGGCTCGATCCAACCAGTTCGCCGAGCCGGTAAAGACACACGCATGTATTGACGGCATTTTCAAGAGCGCCCGAGTTCGCGTCGGCCAATGCGCGGGCCGCGAAAAAGGCAACGGTCGAACTGGTCTCCAGGCTTAGAAAGATATGGGGGTCCGGTATGGTCAGTTCGTCATACAGACCGTTTTCGATCCCTTGTTCGATCTCCTTCAATTCCTTGTTTGTGCGCAAATAATCGGTAAATCGTTCGGCAACCTGTTCGGGTGTGTTCGCCGCGGGATCGAGGGACGCCAGGAGTGGCGTCAAACGGTTGCCGATCCGAAAAGGCTCCAGTTGCATGCGCAATTCATCCAGCACGATCTGCGACATAACGCCGTCATTGTCAATCATTCCCCGCGCCGTCCGTAAAAGGATTTGAGATTCAACGCCTCGTTTGCCCATCAAGGCCGGGGGACGCGCGGATTCAGGCGGAAAGTTCTTGCGTTTTTCTTCCAAGGCGGCCCGGATCGCGGCCGCCCGTTGCCCGGCTTCCGCAAGTACGGCCGCAACCTTCGCGCGTTCCGGCGCCTGGTTCCGCCTCGCATAGACAATCAGCCCGATAATCCCCGCGATGGCGGCCAAGAGGACGGTTACGGCCAGCCGCACGCCGCGCGTGGCCCGTGGACGACGCCTGCGATCCATTCCGGACTACTCCTTCACAAGACCGAATCGTAGATCCGGAATGGGGTTTCCGGTCCTGTCGGTAATCCGGAACACGAAACCCCAATTGTTGACGCCGTTGCACACCTTGACCAGAATCGGCGTCTTCCCGGACGGCAAGACAATGGGAATGATGTCGCGGTCGAGGATCGCGCCGCCTTCCTCGGGATAATCCAGCACCAGTTTGCCGCCCAGCCAGATCTTCCCGGCGTCGTTCGTGCCCGCGCGAATTTGCGCCTCCCGCTCCACGGGGCTTGTGACGTAACAAAGGGCATAGGCGCAGACATTCTCCGTTGGGTTGAACACCTTGGTAAAATCAACGCTGGCGCGATCCGCCGACGCCTTGTATTCCCGCCAGCGGACTTTGCCGTCCACACCGTCGTACTCGGCTTTCAAATCAATCTCTTGCTCGGGCGGAAATGCGACATTGTGCCCTTGTAATTTCTCCGCGCTTGGAAACGGCCCTATCACCATCCAATCGGTCTGCGTGCCGAAAAAGCGGCGAAAACTGATGGCCTCGCCACGGAAATGACGGCAGGCCATGTCCCAAAGCACATCGGAGGCGGACCCGCCCATCGAATCCTTCGGGACAACCTGAAGCGCGGGGGTGTCGTCCGGCCCCATGCACGCGGCGAACGGCTCGAAACCCAACTCGCCCGAATAGTCGCGCAAACGCATCTCGCGCAGTTCCTGCGCCAGATTCAGGTATTTCGGCGTTGTGACGATTTCACGGTCCGTAAGAACTTTCAAATACGTTTCGACTTCCGCGGGATTGCGGCACAGGTCGAGTTGGCGGCCAACCAGTTGTTCATAGCAGTTGTGGCTGTAAATCCAGTTGTAGCGGCGGCCCAGCATGAGCGACGCGGCAAAACCCTGCCGGAACGCGTCGCGGGTCATGCCGGGTTCGTGGACGCTCTCGTAATTGAATCCGAACGGCCAGATGCCCGGCGCGATGCTGCACTGTTCCAGCCAATAGCGGTAGGCGCGATTGCTCAAGGTATGGCGGAAAAAGTGGTTGATCGTCCATATATAGGCAAACATTTCGCGGATGTTCGGATTGCGGTAGGTGTGTTCGGTGCAGTAATGAACGCCGCCCGGCGCATTGCGCAGAGCGGCTTCTTCGATCCACGCCGTTTGAATCGCGCTGCCCAGGCTGAAACCGCAATCCGGAAACGTCAGAAAAATCATGTCCGGAAACTCGTCGTACATCCCGGCCACAGCCGTACGCAGGCGATCGCGAACCTTCAGCACCAAATCCTCGCGCGAATACCCCTTGTAGTCGTAGCCTTCCCACCCGAACGAATATTGATCCCCCACGTACTCGATATCCAACGCGATGCCGTGGCAACCCGCGTCGCGCGCAAAAATGGCGAACTGCCGGAAATTATGGTTTATTTTCTGCCATTGCGTATCGTTGAACCATTCGAAATGCCGGTCAAACGCAATCTTGAGAAACAATTCGGAACCGATCCGGCGGCAGACCGCGGCGGCCTCCTTCGATTTCTGAAATGTCGCATCCGACGCGCCGATTGTCCACGGTTCTTTGTCCGTCGCCCAAATATCGCTCGACCAGTCGCGGGCCACCTGATCCAGGAAGAACGCGTTTATCCCGCGCTTCGACCATTCTTCCGCATCCGCCGCAATTTGGTCGGGACTGGCCGAAAACAGGATCGTCTTCGGCATGGGCAATCCGCCCGGCGGGCCATATTCAACATCCGGATCGGGTATCTCAGACGGTTTCACCGCATGGGCCGCCAACGAAACGACCAGTAGCAGACCGGCGAAAACAACACTCAAACGTTCCATGGGGGTGCCTTTCTCTTTGTGCGTTGCCAGTATAGTGCATTGACTCATAAGCAACGCAACATCAAAAAACACCCCAAATCGGCAAAAACCCAACCCGGGATCCGCCTTCCGGGCAAACCACGAAAAGCACGACGGGCGTGTTGCGCTGGAATATATTCGACGTCATGGAATTCATTCTTGTTTATCCGGTTCTTCCCCATTCGTGGATCGTGTGCGCGCACCCGCACGGGAAGGCTGACGGGATTTCCCGTAAACCGGATAAGCCCGCTTTGTCCCTTCATCATTCCTCGGAATGTGTTTGCATTTCCCCGGACGCTGTGGTATTATTATTTTTATAATCGTAATACCGATCAAAAAGGAATCACGCCATGAATCGTGTGCATCAAAAAGGCTTCACCCTCATCGAACTGCTCGTGGTCATTGCCATCATCGGCATTCTGGCGGCTATTCTGTTGCCGGCGCTGGCGCGAGCCCGCGAGGCCGCGCGCCGGTCGTCGTGCCAGAACAATCTCAAGCAGTTCGGCATCGTGTACAAAATGTATTCGGGCGAAAGCCAAGGACAGGCATTCCCCGCCTGCTCGCCTTACGTCAACATGTTCATGAACGGGATGACGATTTTCAGCGCAGCGCGCGCGGCTTCCATCTACCCCGAATATTTGTCGGACTTGAACGTGTCGAAGTGTCCTTCGGATTCCGGCAACGACGGGGCGGGACAATACGTGGCCGCACGCCTGCCCGATTCGGGGGGGTTTCCGGATTGGATAAACGCGGCGCGCGCGGCGGGCGACCGCGTTTCGGAGGACTATTTTTTGTGCGGCCTGCTGGGGCGATCCTACGTTTACAAAGGATATGCCTGCGTGAACATCAGGGAGTACTACGGCGTGTGGGGCGCGATGGGGGCTCGGGCGCCGTATGCCCAGGTCGCCATTGTGAGCGGCGTGGGATCGGTGCGTCTCAAGGATTTCGGAAACGATATCGCCTTGGATGAAGGCACATGGCCGTCGAATGTTGATCGGACGAAGGCCGACGGTTCGGGCGGCGGCAACAAGGTATTGAAACTGCGGGAGGGCATCGAGCGGTTTTTTATCACGGACATCAACAACCCCGCGGCCTCCGCACAGGCCCAGAGCATCCTGCCGGTCATGTGGGACACCTACGGTTCGTTCGCCAACGCGGCCAGCACGGGCGGCGGGGCCGTCTTCAATCACGTTCCGGGCGGATGCAACGTGCTGTATATGGACGGCCACGCGGCGTTCATCCGTTATCCGGGCGATTTTCCCATCGTGAACGACGCCGGCGTGCTGCTTGAAAACAGCCACTTCGGGTTGTACTGAATCCAGGCGCCCGCCCCTTCATTTCACGAGCATTTTCTCAAGCCGGCGGAGGGGTATTTTGCGCGCCCGCTGAATTTTACGGCGTTCACGGAGGGCGTGCGGTAGTTTTCGGATCAGGTCTAGCCATGCCGCGGCCAGCGATCGGACGGCGCCGACGGCTCCGTGGTCGTTTCGCGTGGCGGAAAAAAGCCTGCGCGCCTGGTGCAGTCGCTCCCACGCAATGGCGGGGAAATGCCGAGCGATCAGGGGCGCGGGCATGTCTTTCGCGATCAACAGCGCATGGTTGACATAACATTCTCGCGTGCGCTTGAGCGTGCTGCTTCCGAGGCTGGCCGAACCGACGTGGTACGCGATGGCCTCGCGCACGAACCGGGCATCGAATCCCGCCAGACGCGCACGGAAACAGAGATCGCTGTCCGAAAAATAGGCGCCGAAAACCGGGTCGAAGAGTCCGACGGCATCGAACAACGTTCGCCGGTACAAGGCCGCCGCCGCCGTCACGCCGAATATCGTTTGCGGAAATCGGAAACCGTCCAGCGGGACACGAAAACCGGCCGATTCCGGGCGCCCCCCCGCGCGCTGTAAATCGCCTGCCGCATAGACGATCGTCGGGCTGTCGCGCCAGAGGATCAGCGGTGCGAACATCGCCGCGTTCGACGTTTCGGCGGCCTCGACGAGCCGTGAAATAAAATGCGGGGCGACGGTCACATCGTTGTTGATTAGCAGGATCAGATCGCCGTCCGTTTGACGGATACCCTCGTTGACCGCGACACAAAATCCCCGGTTTTCCTTGAAACGAATGCGTCGGACTTCCGGAAAATGCCAGCGGAGCATCGCGTCGGTATCGTCCGACGATCCGTCGTCCACGACCGTGACGCCGTAACTGCGGTAGGTCTGCATGTTCAGCGACTTGAGGCATTCCGCCAGCAATTCCTTCCCATTCCAGGAAGGAATCACGACACTGACTCGTTCGTCGTCCATGCGCGGCATGACCTAATCCCGATCTGTCTCCGGTTCCAGCCAGAGTACACTCCGATAACACGTTCCCGCGTGCCAGCGCGTCAGGACGGGCGTCAACAACCGCAACAGCGCTTGAAACAACGCGTTGCCTCGTCCGGGCCATCCGCACAGCAGTATGCGCCACATCCAGCGCCACACGCACACCGGCGTATTCGCTTCAACCGCAATTCGGCGATTGGGCGCGCATTCCGCGAGATTAGCGCGCACGGATCCGGTGTCGGGCAGTCCAAGCGCGGCATGCTGTTCGAGCCACGGGATCGTCGCGCCGGTCAACTTTCGGTACGCGGCGCGGATGTCCGCTTCCACGCGCGCGGCGGCCCCGCCGGATGGAAACGCAACGACGGCCACGCCGTCGTGCGCCGTGATGCGGACCATTTCGCGAAGGGCCTCCGCGCGGGATTCGGAGGGCAGATGTTCGAGTGTATCCACGCAGACGCATACATCCGCGCTTCCCGCGGCAAAGGGCAGCGCGCACGCATCGGCGGCCACCGCAAAGATGGACTGCGCGGCGCGCGCCTCGCGCAAATGGACAGGCTCGCGGTCAACGGCGATGACGGGTCTCCGCGCAAATCGCGCGAAACCATTTGCATTCGCGCCGATCTCCACAATGCACGGCACGGCCGGACGGATTCGGCGCAGCCGGCGGACAATGGGCGCGTACCGCATCGCCCAATCCGGGTAGCCGCGTCCGTCCTTTTCGGCATATCGCCGCAGCCATACGCCGATCATCCGTGGAATCTCCCATACATACGGCCGGCAATCGGCAGCGATCGCAACACGTCGTGGTCGAAACGATCGAAATAGGGGACGCGGAACAGTATCAGCGCATAACTCGAAAAAAACACGATTGCGCCGCCCAGCGCCGCCGCCGCGTTCAACCAGCGGCTGCCGCCGGCAGACCAAAACTCGCCCGCGAGGCAAAAGGCGAATCCGGGAAGGCAGGCCAGCGCGGGCCATGCAAGCGTCTTGCGCATCAACTCGCCTGCTCGTATGCCGCCGACCGGCTCCATGGCGCGCAGGAACCATGCACACGCGGCGAACATGGACAACGCGGTGCCCATCGCGACGCCGTACAATCCGAACGGAAAAACCAGCGCCAAGGTAAACGCGACATTCGTGATCATGGCAATGATGCCGGCCTTCATTTGCAAATCGGGGCGGCCTTTGCCCAGCGCGATGCTGACGCCTGCCCCGGGCAACACGTTCGCGAGATAGCCGATGGCCAGGATGCGGTTGATCCATGCCGCTGTTTCAAGATGCGGCACCGCCGGACCCATCCATGTCCGGATCAACATGCCCGATGCGGCCACGCAGTAGACCCCGATCGGCAGCGTGGCCGCCGCGAGATATTTCGACGACACAAGGTACAAGCGCGTGATCCGCTCGCGGTCGTCCCGCGCGTCCAAGTCAGACGCCGCGGGCATGATCGCGCTCACCAGCAGGGCGGGCATCTGGCGCATCTTGCCGGCGAGTTCCTCGCCGATGCGGTAAACGCCGATCATGCCGAACTGGCGGTAGAAAAGCCCCACGATCAGTTTGTCGGTTTCGAAGGAAATCACGTTCGACAACCGTGAAACCTGGGTTTTCCAGCCGAACGACGCCAGCGCGCGGAATTCTGTCCCTGAAATATGCCGGGGCGACACCCGCAATCCCGGCACGAGCAGAAATGCGGCAATCACGCTGGCCGCCGCATGGAAACCGAACGCCAAAAAACTCGCATACAGCAATCCCCGCACGCCGTGTCCCGCATGCACCCAGTAGACGGCGCCGGTCACTTTGAGCAAGGAGGCCGCGAAACCGATCAGATTCGCGACGTCCATGCGCTGCAGTCCAGTCTGCACGGCGCTGAACGCCGACAGGCAATTCGACGCGGCAAACAGCACCAACCCCCATCGCAATAGGACGCGGACATCCGAAAGAAAGGCGTCGTCCACGGCTTGCGCGCCCAGTCGCCGGAACAGCGCCACGGCCGGATCGATACACCACCAGCCCGCGCACACCAGCACAAGGCCCAGCACGAGGTAAAAGAAAAAACCCACGCTGACAACGGATGAAATCCGGCCGCGGTCCTTGTGCGCGGCGTGTTCAGCGATAAACTTGGCGAACCCGCTGCCCAGCCCCACATCGAAGAGCGCGACATATCCCGTGAATACGCTCAACATCGCCCACAATCCCCACGCCGAAACGCCGAGGCAGGGAACGACATACGCCGCCAGCGCGATATTGCAGGCCGCTTCCCACAGGCGGCCCGCCGTGTTGAACGCGGTATTGTGTATCAACGTTTTCCGGACGGACATGACTCAGTTTCCCGTCGTCGGATTTGCGTAATTCACATAGTAGACTTCCACGGTTTCCAGTTTTCCGGTCCGCGGATTGGGCATTTCGATCACTTGCGCGGAACGGAAGAAGCGTTTCTCGCTCCGCCAGCCGGCGATCATGTCGCGATACCCGTCCTTGTAGCCCGGCGCCTGGGCGATATAGGTGGCCGGAATGAAGATCCATTTGATGCCCTGCGCGGCCAGCCAGGCCGCCTGCGCCTCGACAGGCTGGCCGAACAACGCACGCAACGGCGCATCGTTCTGATACGTGCGCCCGTCGAAGAAATACGACCGGCGGTCGAACGTGAGGATGGTGTCGCCGATTGGAATATGCCGGTTCACCCATTCGAAAGCGGGATACCGCTCCACACGCGCGGTCAAATACGCCTGCCGCGTCTCGCGTCCCAGCACGACCGGCGCCTTGAAATGGACAGCAGCCGCCTGTAACACGAGACCGAACACGAACGACGCCGCAAGCACGGCGGCGACCACACGGCGCAGCCTGCCAAGCCGGCATGCGGCGATGCCCGCCACCACCATCATCGGAATGAGGAACGGCAGAACGTACCGCGCATAACGCTCGAAAAAGAAGAAGCACATGATGCCCGAAAGCGCGTACAGCGCCAGGATGCGCGCCCGTTGGCCGCCCACCAAAAGACCGGGCACACCGAGCAGAACCACCAGCCCCCCGGGCGATTTCGACCAACCGTCGAACAAGTAAGGCCGCATGACGATATCCCAGGGAAACATGAGAAATTGGCGCAGGCTGAACCCGTCGAGCGACGGGTGCGGAGCCATAAAGCCCACCGGCCAATGCGGAATCGAACCCGCTCCGAACCATGAAATGAATAGGGGATAAAACGGATTGCCGGTGATCAGTCCGCTGCGAAGCAGCCAGGGCGACGCAGCCAGCACAGAAATGCCCACAAACAGGACAAACGAACGAAAACGGCGTTCGCGCGCGCCCAGCAACACGCCCAGCGACAAAAGCACACACACCAGATAACCCGTATGGCGAATGCCGCAGGAACTTCCCGCAAGCCAGCCCGCGAGGAGCAACCACGGCGCGGCTGCTTCGCGCTCCTTGAACCATGCCGCGAGCGCCGCCATAGCGCCGACGGCAAAAGCGCAGAAGGCCAAATCAATGGACACGGTTCCCGCTTGATCGATGAAGATGGGCGCGGTGGCCAGAATCGCGGCGGCAATCAGTCCACAGCGGCGGCTCTCGACTCGCGCGCCCAGCATATACGCGGCCGCGCAGGCCAGCAGGCCCATGAGCCAGCCCAGCAGCATCGCGCCCCGTTCGCCATCCTGCGCAAACACACAGGCATACAGGACATGCAGCAAATGCGGATAGGCCGTGTATTCGTTGCCCGGCACGAACAGGATCCGCCCCTCGCGGGTATAATCCTTGGCCAAAGCCAGATGCGCGACGCATGCATCCCAGCTTGTCGCCGGCGCCAGCGCCCCGAACAGGGCTAAGCACGCGGCAGACAGGACGGCGAGCAGGGACAGTTTTTCGACCGCGTCGAGGCGTTCGCGCGGCGTATCGGTCCCCTCTGCCGCCTTGTAGAGGTACAAGTGATAGCCAAGACCGGCAAGCGCAAAGGCATTGAGCAGAAAACGCGCGGCGTCGAGCGACACTGCGCCCAGCCCCGCCACGACCGCGGAACACAAACTCATTCCCACGAGTAAACGTAAGGCCAGCGGCTCGATGCCCTGCATCCGAATCGAGCGCAACAACCGGTTGCCGGCAATCCAACTCGCCGCCGCCAACACCACCAACGACATGTCCGCTCCTTGTCCGCGCCATCCACGCCACGGCACGATACCACGCAGCCAACGCGGAAGAAAAGGCCGGAGAGTGCGGCGCCATTCACAATAAGCAGAAGGCTTCCAGCCCCTTGCCGGGATTTGTTTTGGATGGCAAACCCAAAGACTGGGCATGCCGCCCAAGACCTGTCCATCCATCAAGGACCTGATGGGAAAATACGGCTTATGGCGCGACTTATCGTTCGGGGCCGTTCCGTTACAATTTTCCGGAAAGCAGAAGCGTCTTCGCGTCCATGTAATACCTGAAATTATCCCATGAGACATCAGGCGGCACCGTGTGATCCACGGTGGGAATGAAACCGCCTTCTTCGATGAGCGGGATGAACTCGCGGAGATGGGCTCGAATCGCCTCGGGACCTTTGGCAAGTTCGCGCTTGTCCACGCCGCCCCAAAGACGAAGGCTCTTGCCGAATTGCCTTCGCCATTGCATCGGGCTGACGTTCGACGCGCGTTCGATCGGCCAGAGGGTATCCACACCCGCGTCCATCAGGTGCGGGATCAAAACCGTCGGGTCGCCGTCCGAATCCACCGCGAAATAGCGCGTGCCGTGTGCGCGGAAGAATTCGACCATGCGTTTCAGGTGCGGGAAGATGAACTCGCGGAAGATGTTTGGGCCAATCAGCGGCCCGCTCTTCATCGCGAAGTCCTCGTTCAGCACAAAATACTCGACCTGGATTTTTTCCAACACGGGCCGGCTGGTTTCGATGATCAGGTCGGCGTAGAACTCCATCATCTCGTGCATGAGATCCGGGTATTCGTAGAAGGCCGTCGAGAGCGCCTCGGTGCCCATGAATTCGCGCGCGCGCCAATAGAACCCGTTGGCCGCGCAGTTGCGGCCGAGTACGAGTGGGAAGTCGCGCGTGCGCCATCGCGCGATCTGATCGTCGAGGTCCGCCGGATAGCGTTCCGGGATGGCCGCGATAAGACGGCGTTTGATGTCCACGAAATCCTTCGGCTCCTGGACAGGAAATTCGAGATACTGGTCCATGCACATGCGCCCGCCGCCCACGCTGCCCTCTTTGAGCGCCTTCGTCACGACGCCGATATGGTTACGGGCGGTAATATATTTGTCGGTCTCCTCGATGACCACCGGTTCGAAGTGCGGAATGAGTCCGTAGTTGACATTGATATATTCGCGCCGGTCGAGGCCGATCGCCGGTTCGTCTACGAACCAATCCCATCGGAAATCCGCGATGGCGTCCGGCGCTTCCGCACGCCAACGGTCCACTGTCTGCGGCCAAACGCCCAACTCATGATTGGGCCGCCGGTCGCAGGGCCGATACTCCATGCACGCGATGAATCGTTCAAGGTCGGTGATCATGATTTCTCAGCTAGCATAAATCAACTCTAGTCACATGTTTCAAGTTCTGCAAAAAGGGGCATGAGGTGCTCCGTTTCTAAGCCGCATCGAGGCAGTTGAACCTAAGGCGGCTGAACCGCGTTAGAAAAGATCCGCACGACGTGGGTTCGCCGCTTGATCGCCTCGTTGACCCACTCGAGCATATAGGGCGGCTTCATGTGCTTATGGTGTTGCAGCGGAAGGCGGTAGAACGCGAAGGTCTCCTCTATTTGGATTCCTCCCATGCACATAGCTTGGCATAACGTGTTTGCCACTTCTGAAGCAAGGTATGGATATGGATCCTCAAGCGGCCGGTGAAAGGTCCCGTGGCGGAAAAAATCCCCGCTTATGCCGTAGGCTGAGGAACTTATTGAACCTTGCCCACCAAGGGGGCGTCCTCACGGTAGTCGTCCGGCTTCCACGCCGGGCTTGGCCCGGGAGGCCTGTCGTAGACTACTCAAATATTGGATGCCCAGTTCAATAGTAAGGAACAAAGTTACTCGCCAACTCGAACACAGCAGGGAAAACCTGTTTGCTATCCATCCCAAGCATATCAAAAGCGCCCGGAATCGTCAATGGATTTCAGGTGGCGATCGGCAGGGGAAGCCGGGTCGCGTGGTAGAACAAAAAGGTGAAGACGAAACAGGCCATGCCGAGCACGCGGTGCCAATGGTCGCCGTGGGCGATGCACCACTCGGCAATTATGATATTGACGGTCGGGATTACGAGGCGCACTCCGCCGTCCACGAAAAGAAAAACGCCCAGCGATTTGACCAGCAGCGGAAGGGCCGTTGCGGGCGCCCGGAGAAACATTTCCGCGCCGATTATCATGAGGAGGACTCCCAGCAGACGCGCCCAGCGTTTTCGGGTAAACAGGCGTATGGAAGCGCGCAGGCGTCCCGGCGCAAACACGCCGATGAAACCCAGCACGCCCGTGATCGCGACCATCGCCCACATCAGGGGCGCATAGATCAGAGCCAGAAAATTCGCCGCATTCGATGTCATGGGTTTGCTCCCAAATCAACTTGAACCATGGTGTATTTATTATACCGGTTTGCGGATGGGGAATCATACCGCGGATCGCCCGTACTTTTGTTTGAGGGTATTCACTCCGGTTCAAGCCGTTTTGCGGGGCCGCCGGCATCGCCTGTCGCCGTGGGACGCGAAGGTCCTTTGCATCCCGCGCCGGTTCTGCTCTAAAGTAACGCGTGTGGCGCCGGAGCGCTTGGAGGAACGACGTTGACAATGGAAACCCCGGATATATCGGTCGTAATACCCGTTTACAATGAGGAGCCGAATCTTCGCGAGGTAATCGGCCGGACCGCTGCGGCTCTTGAGAAACTGAACCGATCGTTCGAGATCGTGGCGGTGGACGATGGCAGTTCCGACGGCAGCGTGGCGTTGCTCGAGGAATTGCAACGGGACGAACCACGGCTTCGCATTGTGAAACTGATGCGCAATTTCGGCCAGACGCCGGCGATGTACGCCGGTTTTTCGAATGTTCGGGGACGTCTGGTCCTGTCCATTGATTCGGATTTGCAGAATCCGCCCGAAGAACTAGCCAAGTTGATAGCCAAGCTCGACGAGGGCTTCGACGTGGTGCAGGGTTGGCGGGAAATCCGGCGGGATTCGATGTTCCGGCGGTACGCCTCGAAAATCATGAACGCCATCGTGTCGTGGTCAACGGGTATTCATCTGCGGGATCTGGGTTGCGGATTGAAAGGTTATCGGCGCGAAGTGATTGATCAGATGGTTCGGTTTTCGCATCATTCCCGGTATGTGCCGGCGGAAATCGTATGGTTGGGTGTGCGGATCGCCGAGGTACAGGTGGCGCATTGCGAACGCGCGGGCGGGGAGAGCAAGTACAGTCTCTGGACGCTGCTTCGCCTGAATTTCGACATGATTGCAAGCGTCACGACGGCGCCGATCAAGTTCATCGGACTGGTGGGGTGGTTGTTGTCGCTGGTGGGGTTCGGCATGGGCGGTCTAATTTTCGCCAAGCGGCTCATTTATGGCGATTTCAACCAGATGGTCACCGTGACGGCGCTGTTTTTCACGCTGGCGGGTGTGCAGATGATCGCGACGGGCCTGATGTGCGAATACATGAGCCGCATCTATATCGAGGCGCAGAACAAACCCTATTTCATCGTCAAGGAAATCGTCGAGCCGGAGGAGAAATCGCGTGAAGGAAAGGTTGCTGACCGTTCTGGCGCTGGCCGTGGGCGGCAACGTCAGCGAAGGGATACTGAAGGCGCTGGCGCTGAGCCGGCTTCGCTGCCGCGTCGTCGGGGCGGACGTCGGACCTCATAAGCTCGGCCTCTACACCGTTGATCGCGCCTATCTCGCGCCGTATGCACGCGAACCGCACTTTGCCGATTGGCTGATCGAGCTCTGCCGCAAAGAGCGGGTGGATGCCGTGCTGACGGGCGCGGAAGCCATTCTGCCCGCGCTGGCGCAACTGGCCCCGCGTGTTCACGCCGAAACGGGCGCCGTCTGTCTCGTGAGCGACCCGGACACGTACCGCGTCGGCGACGACAAATTGCTGACATGCCAGTGGCTCGACGCGCACGGGTTTCCCTGTGCGGCCTATGCGAAATCGGATGATGTGGCGGCGGTTCGCGCCCTCGCGGAAGCGCATGGCTACCCGTTGCTGGCGAAACCGCGGGGCGGCGGCGGGTGCCGGGGGCTTCTCCGCATCGAAAACGAGGCGGGGCTGGCGCTCGTGGCTGGAAATCCGGACTATCTTGTCCAACAGTACATCGGCAACGACGCGGAGGAATATACGGCCGGCTGCTTTTGCGACCGGGACGGGCGCGTCCGGGGGTGTATCGTGATGCGGCGGGAATTGCATGAAGGCACGACGGCTTTCGCCGAGGCGGGGCTTTTTCCGGACGTGCGCGACACCGCGGTTCGCATTGCGGAACAACTGCGTCCGATGGGACCGTGCAACATCCAGATGCGCATGCACGCGGAGCAGGCGGTTTGTTTTGAACTCAACATTCGTTTTTCCGGCACGACGCCGGTGCGCGCTCGAATGGGATTCAACGAGGTCGAGGCGGCGTTGCGGCATTATGTGCTCGGAGAACCGGCGCGGGAGTTGCCGGTCGTGACACGCGGCGTCATGATCCGTTACTGGAATGAAATGTACGTGGATCCGGACGGATGCGAACAGTTACGTCAGGCGGGAATGCTCGATGCGCCCGGGCGTTTCCTTCGACAAATCGAAAACTATGGAATACGGCCATGCGAATTCTCGTAACGGGTTCGACCGGCCTGATTGGCGAAGCCGTGGCGGCGCATTTGGCGGGGCAGGGCCATGAGGTTTTCGGGCTGAGCCGGAAACCGGCAACCGCCGACGGGCCAACCGTCCCCGCTGACATATCCGCGCCTGATTTTTCACAACGGGTTATGGACGCGATTCCGCCCTGCGCGGCGGTCGTCCATTCGGCGGCGTCGCTGGGCATGCGCAACGACGATCCGTCGGTTGCGCTTACGAATTGCCTTGGAACTCAGCAGGTGGTTACGCTGGCCGCGCGATGGGAAGCGAAATGTTTCGTGTATCTTTCCAGCGTGGCGGTCATCGGGCGTCCGTGCCATGTGCCCATTGACGAAACGCACCCGGTTGATCCGCAGACCGTCTATGCCGCCTCCAAACTTTTTGGCGAACACGTCTGCGCCCTTTCCGGCATGCCGGCGGCGCTGTTGCGCGTGACCGCTCCCATCGGCCCCCGCATGCCAAGGAACCGCATACTGCCCCTTTTTCTGTCGAAGGCGCGCATGAACGAGCCGCTGCTTCTCAACGGAAAAGGAACGCGCAGGCAGAATTATGTTGATGTGCGCGATATTGCGCGCGCGGTCGAGGCGTGTATCGGGCGCGCCGCTTCCGGCGTATACTTCATCGCCGGAAACGAATCCGTGACCAATCGCGAGCTGGCGGAGCGGTGCATTCGCGCCGTTCAATCGAAATCCAAGATCGAATTTTCGGGTAATCCCGATCCGGACGACGATATCGCATGGGACATCTGTATCGCAAAAGCCGCGCGCGATTTGGGCTACCGGCCGCACTATTCGCTTGATGCGAGCATCGCGGACATCGCCGCCGCATTATGATCGCGCGCGTGATTTCAGGCGGGCAGACAGGCGTGGATCGCGCGGCCTTGGATATGGCGATCCGGCTGGACATTCCATGCGGGGGATGGTGTCCGCGCGGACGGCTCGCGGAAGACGGCGTCATTTCTCCCGTTTATCCCCTTGTCGAAACCCCTTCTTCGCAATACGAGGAGCGAACGGAATGGAATGTGCGCGATTCGGATGGCACGCTGGTGCTGACATGGGGTCCGCCGAGCGAAGGAACAGGGTATACGGTTTTCATGGCGCGGCGGCATGGCCGGCCGTGCCTGGTGGTCGATCTCGCTGAAAATCCGACCGTCGCGGAAGCGGTTGCATGGATTGCCGACGAGAAGATACGTGTGCTGAACGTGGCGGGACCGCGCGCGAGCAAGTGTCCGAGGATTTACGATTTTGCCCGCGGCTATCTTGAGCAACTGTTCATCGCCGCGGGCAAGGGCCGGACCTCATCGTAAAATAGGGGACCGACAAGGCGGGAATGGCCGTGAATTGGGTCGGATCGCTTTTGATCCCGTGGATCAACCCCATGATTTCCTCGTAATCGGTATAGCCGTCGCCATCGGTGTCGGGATTGAACGGATCCGTGACATAACCGTACACGGCATGGATTTCATCGTAATCCGACAGGCCGTCCCCGTCGTTGTCGAGGTCGTCGTCGAGGATCGTGATGGTGGCCGGATTGTTGCCCGTGGGGGGGAGTTCGCAGCCGGAAGGGTTGGATAGAATCAGCCGAAATGTCCGATCCGGTTCGGTGTGCGTGTTGTCGTAAATGGGGACGGAAAACGTTTTTGACTGGATCGTTCCCTCGAATACCAGCGTTCCGGCCACGGGCGTGTAATCCCGTCCGGCGACGGCCGTGCCGTCTGCGGTGGCATACTCGACGCTGGCCGGCGCGCCCGGCGGCAGGCTGATGCGCACTTCGACAAGGACGCTGCCGGCGGCTTCGCCCGCGATATACTCCGCCTCGCTGAAGTCTGCGAACGGGATATTTGGCGCCGGATCCAGATAGTTTCGGACGATCGGAAACGTCACGTCGAAACGCCCGTAATAATCGGGGAAGTTCATGTTTGTGCAGGATGCGCCGCCTCCCCAGAGTTGTCCGATGAACTGTCCCGTCTCGGTAAGCATGAGCGGACACCCCGACGAGCCGTGTTCGGTCGTTCCGAGCGAGTACAGCACTTCATAAAAAAGGGAGGGGAAATTGTTGTCGGTGTTGGTGAGCGAAGCGAACGAAATTCGCTTGAAACTGCCGGTGGGATGGTGAATGCAGGTGACGGGCCTCTGAAGCGGCTGGGCCATGATGCTCCATCCGAGGTAGGCGAGGCCGCCGGGCGGCTGGTTGCGCAGGCGCAGCAGGGTGAAATCGTTTCCGCCGCCAAAGGTCGCATTTCCGGGGGATCCGGCCAGGTAGTCGGCGCCGCCCGTCGTGCGCGGAACCGACGAGGCGGGCGGCGGCAAACCGTCGCAGGTAGACGTCTGATACAGCCAATACACTTCGATGGACGATGCGCCGCGGAATCCCTCTTGGGCGCCGACGCAATGGTTCGCGGTAATGAAATAGGGGATGTCGGTCGTGGGGTCGGTGTCCGCGATCAGGCTCCCCGTGCACCAGACATAACCGATGTCTCCGATGCTTCCGATTCCGCCTACGGCCCGTGCTGCGCCGGCCCATGCCGGATAACAGGTGACATCGAGATTGCAGGCGCCGGCCTTGGCCCAAGGCAGTGCGTCGAATCCCCGGTAGATGTAAATGACCTTGTCAATGAGAAGCGACAGGACGGTCGTCGGCGCGCCGGCTGGCACGCGACATTCGACAACGATGCGATTACCGAAACAGGAGGCCGCCCAGATATCGTTTTCACCGGCGTGCGGCCTTGTGTAGGGGCCGTAGGCTTCGGAGGGCATTTCGGCGTTATAGATGATCGTCTCTGCGCCTTCGGGCATCATGAGGCGCGAAAAATGGACACGAAGTCCCACCGCTCCTTCCGAACGCAATTCCGCGGACCATGCACGCGATCCATCGGGAAGGACCTGCCATTCGCCGTGCGTGGATTCGTTCCCCGTCAAACGAATGGGCGGCGCAATTTCCTGAAACACGCCGATTCGCGTAAGGCTTTTTCGGGTGTCGCCGGAACTATGGGCATCCTCCGCTTCGATGGCATCGCGATCGATGGCCGGCAGCGTTACCGTGGCGGAAGGGGAAACGGCTTTTGGAACAGGGGTATCCGGCGACTTCTTGGCGTCGGGAACGCGCAGGTTCATGGACGTTTCACGCGGTTTCAGTTCCCAGTTTTTCGGCGCGATGCCCAATGCGGCCAGACGCGGCTCTTCAACGATACGGCCGGTTGCGTCAAGGTACAGGTCGAAGGCTGGTCCACCGTCCTTGGGCAGGACATGATAACCGTCCAGCATCTGCCGGCGATCGGCGGGCGCCGTTTCCTCCCATGCCATGAGGACAGTGAAGCGATCGGGCGGGTAGCCCAGCATCGCCAGCCGTGCCGATGCCTCCGGAAAAGCGGGTTCGCCGCAGTCCACGCATGGTTCGGAAGCGGATGACGGCAAGGCCGCCAGTAACACGCCGAGAATAAGCGCTGTGGATCGCCATGCAAGGCGGCGGCCGACTCCTTTGTTCATTTCGTCCATCTATTTCACTTCGTGCTTCATGTAGTGAATGTGTTTTTCGTTATCCGCCATTGAGCACGGCAAGAATGACCATTTGCAGATCCGTTGCATCCACCTTTCCCGAACTATCCACGTCGGCATTGTGGACAATCGGCATGCCGAGCAGGGCGTTGACCACCAACTGAACGTCCACGATATTGATCTCGCCGGATCCGTTTACGTCGAGCGGAGAGTCCACCTGGTTCATCCATGCGGCGATCAGCGGAAAGGTTTTGTCGAATCGCCCGAAATAATCGGGTTCATCCGTATAGGTGCATGACGCATACCCCCCCCAGAGTTGGCCGATTATCTGGTGGGTGTCGGCCCGCATGAGCGGACAGCCGGAAGAACCGCCTTCTGTTGTGCCGTCATGCCACAGGGACTCATGAAAGTATTCATAAGGCTTGACGGGATCTCCGCCTTGCTGAGGACTGCCGGCGTCGGATAGCCGGCCGAAACTGATGCGTTTGAAATCGCCGCGCGGGTGATGGATGGCCACGACTTCGGTTCCTATGGGGGGCGGAGTGGTGGTCCAGCCCGCATACGACAACCCGTCCGGTGGCGCGTTGCGCAGTCGCACAAGGGCAAAATCGGTTCCCATGCTCGAATTGACCGTGGCCAGCAGATCCGCACCGCCGGATGTGCGCGGGGTGCTGGCAATCGCTGGGCGGGCGCCGTTGCACGCAGCGGTCTGGTATAGCCAGTAAAATTCCATGCTCGACGCCCCGCTGGTACCGCTTTGCACGCTGACGCAGTGATTAGCGGTCAGAAAATAGGGAATTGTGGATTCCTCGCGCAAGTCGGCGATGAGCGTTCCCGAACAATGCAGTTGGTTCGGCCTGGAAATGAAGGAAAATCCCCCCGCTCCCCGCGCCGTCACGGCCCAAGCCTCATAACAGGAAACATCCAGATTGCACGGTCCCGCCTCCGCCTTGGCCCATGGAAGTTCGTCGAAATCAACATAGGTATGGACAACATTTTCGATGGCGATCCGAAGGCCGGCCGGTTCGTTTCCGGGCGCCACGGTACACTCGACGGTTACCGCGTCCGAGAAACACGAATCGCTGAACAGGTCCGTGTCGCCGGGATAGAAGCGATCAAACGGGCCGTAGACCTCGTTGGGATGGCGGGCATTGTAAACAATGAGCCGGCATCCCGCCGGAACCGCCAGTTCCGTGAATCGAAGCCGCAGCGCGCGCGCTCCGGGCGATTCGATGGTAACGGCCCATACCCACCCGCCGTCGTCCGTCGTTCGCCACATTCCGGTATTCACGACATTTCCTTCGATCCGGATGGGCTCGGACAAATCACGCACAATCCCCACCCGCCGCGCCGTCTTGCGTCCCGCGGGAGCGTTCGCCCTTTCCGCGTCTTCCGCCTGCAGCGCCGCGATGTCAACGGCAGGCAATGCAACGACGGCGGACGGTTCCGACCCCAATGGCACGGGGCGCGCGGGCAAAGCCTTGGCCAGCGGGGGAGGGATTTCCTCCATCTGTTCGACAGGGGGAAACGACCAGTTTTTCGGGGCAATTCCAAGGGCGGCAAGATCCTGGCCGGACAAGAGGTTGCCGGCCGCGTCACTGTACAGGTCGAAGGGCGTCCCGCCGGTTTTGGGAGCCAAATGGTATCCGGTCACGAGCGTGCCGGGACGCAACCGCGCCGCTTCAGCCCATGCCAAGAGAACCATGTAAGTATCTTCAGGATAACCCTTTGCATTCAAAAAGGCCTGTGCCTCGGGAAAGGCCGGCGCGCCGCACGATTCACACTCCTCGCCTTGTGCAATGAAAGCCAGCATGCCGGTCAACAATAGGATATGAAACGCGCAACGTGCAGCCAACAAACACTTCCTTTTCCAGTTTGAGTCGAACGACCAACGTTCTACCGTTACCCAAGTGTACACCAGAAACGGATTTTCGGCAAGGCGGCCTTCTGGGGCTTTTTTTCACGACGGGAGGAGTTGAGCCTTATGAAATATCCGAGCGACCAGGCCGGGCGCCAGGGCAAATATCTTTTCGGCTCTGCGCGCTCACCAGTCCATCTTTTTGATTGGATCCGCCAGAACGATGCCCGAAACGGGGGTGGCCGTCGGGGATCGGAACAACCAAGGATACCTTTTTTCATGGCTTGCGAACGGACACCATGAGGCGCGAACGGTTCTTGACAAGGAACCTGCGCGATGGCCATACTCGCGACGCAATAATACGGCGGGGAATGACGGCATGAATGCGAATCCGTTCCTGGGAGTATTCCTGCACGCGATAGGCGGCTTGGCGGCGGGGAGTTTCTACATCCCTTACAAGCGCGTGCGCGGCTGGGCATGGGAAACGTACTGGCTGGTCGGCGGCGTGTTCAGTTGGATCGTCGCGCCGTGGGTGGTCGCATCATTGACGTGTCCTGCGCCTTGGCAGGTAATCCGCCAAGCGCCGGTTTCGAGCGTCGCATGGGCGTACTTCTTCGGCGTGTTGTGGGGCGTGGGCGGGCTGACCTTCGGACTCTCGATGCGCTACCTTGGCATGTCGCTCGGATACGCGTTCGCATTGGGTTTCTGCGCCGCATTCGGAACGATTATTCCGCCCTTGTTCCAGGGGACCTTCGGTGAGTTGTTGAGCGCGCTGTCAGGTTGGGTGACGCTCGCGGGCGTGGCGGTCTGTTTGGGCGGAATCGCGGTGTGCGGGCGCGCGGGTCTCGCGAAGGAACGCGAACTATCGCCCGAAGCCAAGCGCGCATCGGTCAGCGAATTCAACTTCCTCAAGGGCGTGTGGGTGGCGATATTCGCGGGCGTAATGAGCGCGTGCATGGCGTTTGCAATCGCGGCGGGCAAGCCGATTGCCGAGTTGGCCGTCCGGCACGGCGCGCCGGACCTCTGGAAAAATACGCCGGTGTTCATTGTGATTCTCGCAGGCGGGTTCACGACAAACGCGATCTGGTGCCTGATCCTGAACGTGCGGAACCGGACGCTGCCCGATTATGGCCGCGCGGACGTTCCGCTCGCGGCGAATTACCTGTTTTCGGCGCTGGCAGGGATCACGTGGTATCTACAATTCATGTTCTACGGCATGGGCACGACGCGGATGGGGCGCTACGATTTTTCCAGTTGGACGATTCACATGGCGTTCATCATCGTGTTCAGCAATCTGTGGGCGTTGTATTTCCGCGAATGGAAAGGCACGAGCCGAACGGCGCACCGGATGATTTTCGCGGGCATCGCCGTGTTGATTGCCTCGACGATTGTCGTCGGTATTGGCAACTACCTGGCAGCAAAGTAAGGTTCAAGGTACAAGGTTGGGATCGAGAGGCGCTGGTGTCAGGAGGTTGGTTATCCTCAGCCTTGGATCTCTCGTCTGATTGAAAGGGAAAGACGTTGGATAGGATGACCAGTATCGAGCGGATTGGCAATATTCTCCGGCGGAAACCGGTGGACAGAATTGGCGTCTTTGAGCATTTCTGGGGCGACACGCACAAGAAATGGAGTTCGGAAGGGCATCTGCCGGAAGGCGTCCCGCTGGAGGACCATTTCGGGTTCGACCTGCAATTATGTTGGCCGTTCAACCTGGTCGGGAAACTCGATTACCAACCGGAGACGATCGAGGAGACGGATGAAACCATCCTTCAGCGCGACGGCAACGGAGCGGTGTTGCGCCGGCATAAACTGCACGATTCGACGCCGGAACACGTTGATTTTCTCGTGAAAGACCGCGCGGGCTGGGAGGAACACGTCAAACCTTTCCTGACGCCGGACCGGCGCCGGATCAACTTCGAGGCCTATCGCGACGCGAAGAAACTCGCCGCCGAAAAACAGCGGTTCTTCTGCTGGTCGGGCGTGGGGGTATTCGAGTGCATGCACCCGGTCTGTGGCCACCAGGAGATGTTGATGGCCATGCTGACGGACCCGGATTGGGTCAAGGACATGGTTGACACCTACGCGCGACTGACATCGGATCTGATGGAAATCCTGTTTGCCGAAGAAGGCTGGCCGGACGGGATCTGGTTTTACGAGGACATGGGGCTCAAGGGCCGCCCCTTCATCAGTCTCGACATGTACCGCGAGTTTATTCAGGCGGGACATCGGAAGCCCATTGCGATTTGCGCAGCGAAGGGGTTGCCGGTCATAATGCATTCGTGTGGTTACGTGGAGCCTCTCGTGCCGGGCATGATGGAATCCGGCGTGGACTGTCTCCAAGTCATCGAAGTGAAAGCCGGCATGGATTTGTTGCGTTTGCATGCGGACTATGGAGATCGGTTATCATTCATCGGCGGCATGGATGTCCGGGTCTTGTACACGAACGACCGCGCGGCCATCGAGCGGGAACTCGCGGGAAAGATCCCCGAGGTGAAGCGGCATTACGGTTATGTGCTCCATTCGGACCACTCGATACCGGACCAAGTGGAGTATGAAAGTTATCGGTATTTCGTTGAACGTGGTTTGGAGTTGGGGACTTACTAGCTGAAACGTTTACAGAAGGAGAACGTGGGATGGCTGATCTGTTGGAACAAATCGCAGTTTGTATCGAGCGCGGAAAGGTCAACGCGAATTCGACGTATCCGCCCGACATGAAGGGCCAGGAAGGGGCCGACGAACTGGTGAAAAAGGCGCTCGATAGCGGCGTGGCGCCGGACGATGTGCTGAGCAAGGGGCTGGTCGTCGGCATGGGCCGCGTCGGTCAGAAATTCAGCGAAAACAAGGTCTTCGTGCCGGATCTGTTGATGGCCGCGAAAGCCATGTCGGCCGGCATGGCCCATTTGAAGCCTTTCTTCGAGTCGGGCCAGGCGCACCACAAGGGCGTCTTCGTCATCGGCACCGTCCAGGGCGACTTGCATGACATCGGCAAGAACTTGGTGGCGATGGTGGTGGAAGGCGGCGGTTGGAAAGTGGTTGACCTCGGCGTGGACGTGTCCCCGGAAAAATTCCTGAAAGCGGTTCAGGAAAATCCGGGCGCGTCGGTCGGCTTGAGCGCATTGCTCACGACGACCATGGTCAACATGGAAAATACGGTCAAACTCGTCAAGGAACAAGTGCCGGGCACGAAGGTCATCGTGGGCGGCGCCCCGTTGACGGCCGAGTTTGCCAACAAGATTGGCGCGGATGGCTACTCGCCTGACCCGCAGGGCGCGATCGCTTTCCTCAGCGCCTGATAGCGGACAAGCCATCCCCATCGTATGAATGGATACATGTTCCGGCTTCCGTGAGCGGGGTGATCCCGCTTGCGGAAGCGGTTTTATTTATCGGCGCGATAACGATCCGTACCCGCTGCATGGAGGACGATTATGAACCGAATCTGCGACGATTTGAAGGTAAAGCGTATCCTGGTGTCCGACGGGGCCTGGGGCACTTTTCTTGTGAAAAAGGGATTGCAGCCGGGGGAATGCCCCGAACTGTGGAATGTCGATCATCGCGAGGCCGTCGCCGATATTGCTCGCAGCTACCGCGATGCGGGATCGGACATGGTTTCGACCAACAGTTTTGGCGGGAACCGCTTCAAACTGGCTCATTTCGGACTGGCCCATCGCGCCGCGGAATTGAACGAAGCCGCGGCGGCCCTTACCCGTGAGACGGTCGGGCCCAATCTGCACGTCTTTGCCTCGATAGGTCCGACGGGCAAGATCCTCATGATGGGCGATGTGTCCGAAGAGGAAATCTACGATGCTTTCAAGGAACAGGCCATGGCCTTGGAGCGCGGGGGCGCGGACGCCTGCTGTATCGAAACCATGATGGCCCTCGACGAGGCCGTTCTCGCCATCCGTGCGGCACGGGAAAATACCGGTCTGGAAGTCATCTGCACCTTCACATTCGACCGCATGGGCGACGGAACCTATCGCACCATGATGGGCAACACGCCCGAAGAGATCGCCGCCGCCCTGATTGACGCAGGCGCGGCGATAATCGGAACCAACTGCGGGCAGGGACCGGCGGGAATGATCGAAATTGTCCGGGCCATGCGCGCCGCCGCACCCGATACGCCGATCCTGGTTCAGGCAAACGCCGGCCTGCCGGTGCGGGTGGGCGATCACGATGAATTCCCCGAAACGCCCGAAATGATGGCCGCCCGCGTGCCCGACCTCATGGCGGCGGGGGCCAACATCATCGGCGGGTGCTGCGGAACCACGCCGGATCATATCCGCGCCATCGCGAACGCGGCACACCGGATGTAGTCCGTGAAACCCCACTCCCGGTGATGGGGTCGTATTGACATGATTCGTTTTCTTCGAAGTCTGGTGGCGGCAGGCATTGTCGCAACGGCGGTGCTTTGGTTCAGTGTGCAGGTGGTGGCGCCGAATCTTCCCCGCATTGTCGGCCCCCCGCAGATTCATGAGCACCGCGAATTCAGACTGCCGGCCGCGCCGCGCATCCATCTGGTCAACGACGACGGGGCCGTGCAGGTGTACGCCGGGGCGCGCGAGGGGGTGCATGTGCAGGCGGATGTGCGGGTCTATGCGCAGAGTTCGGCCGCAAAATTGCTCGCGCAGGTGTACGCGGCATCCCTGATTTATACGACGGCGGATGCGGAATCCGTGCGGGTCGTTACCGAACCACGCGAACGACCGGACGATATCGAGGTGCGGGTGGATTACTGCCTGCTCGTTCCGACGGGAACCGATGTGCAGGTCGAGGGATCCAACGGCAATGTATGGGTGTCGAAAGGGTGCGGCCAAGTCGCCATTCAGGGACGCAACGCCGATATTGACATCACGGAGCCGTCCGGGACCGTCGAGGCCCGCAGCACCAACGGCCGCATCCGCCTGGTGGACGCCTCGTCGGATGCCTTGCTCGAAACCATCAACGGCAGCATTTACGCCCACATGCACGGCGGCGCGCTTCGGGCCACGACCACCAACGGCGCCATTGTCGCGCGCGTGCTGAATCCGCAGGTGAAGGCCTGTGACTTGACCACGCAGAACGGGGGGATTACCGTTATCATGGATGGGCGGTGCTCGGCCCGGATTGACGCATCCACGGGGCGCGGCGCCATCACCTCCGATTTCCCCGTGGCCACACCGCCCGGAAGCCCGAAACGCCACCGCTTGCGCGGGCTTATCGGAGAAGGTAAAATAGACCTGAAGCTGAAAACGTTGAACGGCAACATATGGATTACTCGAAACAGTCTATGATCGCCGGGCGGACGCGGGCGTGGAATCTCGCAACCACCCCGAATTGCGAGAGCGAACCGGACGCTTTGCTCGTGCAGCGGGCCAAGCAAGGCGACGCGGATGCCTTCTCGCAGTTGGCCGCGCGCCATCAGCGTGTCGTGTACAATCTCGCGTACCGTTTCATGCGCGATGCCACGCAGGCCGAGGACATGGCGCAGGAAGCCTTTTTGAAGGCTTATCGGATGCTGGACGGATTTCGGGGCGATTGCAGTTTCTCGACTTGGATGTACCGCGTCACAGCCAGCGTTTGCCTGACGGAATTAGGGCGCGGCAAACGGCGCGTCGAGATTGAATCGCAGCCGTGGCGGGAAGCGCAGGCTTTGGACAGCCGGGTGGACTGGAGCGACATGCCCGACATCATGCGCCGCTGCATCGAACTGCTCCCCGAACGGTACGCCCATATCGTCACGCAGTATTACCTCAAGGAACGATCCTATGAGGAAATCGCCGACGGGCTCAGCATTCCCACGGGCACGCTGAAAACATGGATGCACCGGGCGCGAAACCAGCTTCGCCGGATATTGGAGAAGGAGTATTCGCTCAATGGACTCCTTTGATCCAAACGATCTCGACCGCCTAGTCGAACAGAAACTGAAAGAGGCGCCGATGCGACCCGCCCCGGTGAATTTGTACCGGGAAGTGAGAAAGCGCATTGCGGCGGTAACCGCAGCCAATCGGGAGCGGCGTCGTTTTCGCAAATGGATCGGCGGTTCCTTTCTGTTTTTTACTGCCTTCGCCGCACTGCTCGCCGTCGCGGCGGCAATCTTCGACCTTCCCGGACGCCTCGCCTTGGCGATGCCGGGCATCCTCGGATACTTCGATTATGTGGGACTGGCCGTCGGCCATTCGTGGACGCTGGCCGCATCACTGGCCACGCCGATGGGTCTCATCATTGTCGGGGCCGCGCTGTGGGTCGGATTGCGAAGCGCCCGATAACCCCGCCGGTTCAATAACCATGGATGGATTTGTATTCATACGCGAAGGCCGGAAGACCGCGTGCGTCTGCGAAGAAGGCGCCTCAATAGTCGCCGGGGCCCTTTTGCACAACATCGGTTGCGAACCGGCCGAAAGGGGGGGGCGGGGTCGGCTCGGGCGCTTTGCGTGGAAAAACGGCCACGGCCTCATCAGAACCTATCGGCGCGGAGGGCTTGCGCGCCATTTGCCGGGCGATTTATTTTTCCTTCAAAACCGCGCCTTACGCGAATTGGAAATCCATCGTTTCGTTTTTGCAAACGGTCTTTCCGTTCCGGAACCGCTGGGCGCCTGCTGGCATCGGGCCGGTTTATGGTTCGGCGGGGCGATTGCCACCCGGGAAATAGACGCCGCCGACTTGGCCGAACGGCTGGAAACGATGACCCGGCAAGGGGCACGGGCCCCGGACGAATGCGTGGCGCAGGACGATCTTGCGGAACTCATGCATTCGTGTGGCCGGCTTTTCCGTCAGATGCACGATCTGGGCGTTTTTCATGCCGATTTACATGTAGGCAATGTCTTGGTCGGCGCGAATGGCCCATTGATCCTCGATTTCGACAAGGCTTTTATCGTGCCGCGTCTTTCCCGGATCCAGCGTGCCCGAAATCTTTTCCGCTTTCGGCGTTCATTGGAAAAGAGAGGCTTCCCCCCGCCGTTGTTCGAGATGGTTTGCGAAGGCTATGGCCCGGCCGTGTTGCCGGGATGGATGAGCCGACTGTACCGCACGAAAGGCCGCCTCTCGGACTGGGCGTCCGGCCGCAGAATCTCGGTTGCCTAATTTTGACTGTAAGCGTGGATCCGCTTTTCGGGAGATAGGGTTGTGTTTTCGGGAAGCGCGGATTTTCGTCCCTTCGTTTCGGACGCCTTCAAAGAGGCATATTGACCGGGATATACCTCTTTCGCCCACTGTTTGAAGGGAAGATGGCTGCCTTCGTACAGGGCAAGGACGCGGCCGACCGGCGCATCGTTGAACAACGGCCCGAATTGTTTGCGCGCCGTGGCAATGTCGGCGCCCTTGAGCAACAAATAAATCGCCGCTGCCACGCCCGTCCGATGCGTTCCACCCTGGCAGTGGACCAGGAACGGCTTGGCGCCGGTTTCCATCAGCGCGACAAATTGGGCAAGCGAATCCGGATCGGGCAACCGGCTTTTCGACCAGGCAAAATCCTCGTGGGCGATGCCAAGCCGCCGACAGACCGCCACTTCGGTGTCGTACCATGGCGCTCCCGGATTGTGATCGCGCAAATTGACAACCGTTCGGATGTGATATTTGTGGATGGCGGATTCCAAGGCTTTTTCGCCCATTTGCCGCGATCCGTAGAAGGCATCTTGTTCGACCGTTCGGAAATTGTGTCCGGGAAAATAAATCCACAGCGGCACAGCAAGCGCCAAGGCCGCCAAGGCCACGGCCACACCGGCGATTTTGGCGACGATTCTCATCTGCATGGATCCATAAAATGTTTTACGAGTCTCGATTCATCTGCGGGGATTGAACTTGTCTGCAACTACGCATTACCGAAGAACTTGCTTTTGCACTTGAAAAGCCACCTACAAAACAAGGGACAGAGCCCGAAAATTTCCGTTCTGAGTTGTACAAATCCGGCAATCTTGCTGTTATTTTGGCGGCGCCATTCAAATGTCGCCCTATCCGTACAGGAACCGGCGTAAAACTGTCCCCATTCAACCGTGCTCGCAAATCAATGCTGCCCATAAAAAGCATGACGCAAAACCGCAATGCCGCAAGGAGCCATATTTCCAAGAAAAAAAGAACGCTCATGCCCCATAAAAGGCAATCGTTGTCATTCTTTACGTCTTGGCGCCTTTGCGTTGAATTCTTCTACAGCAGTTTGGACTCAGGAGTTTCTAGGCGGCCCGGCTCAGGAGCGTTTCCATGAATGCGTCAATGCGGGCGTTGATTTGTTCCTCGGCATACATCCGCACGTCGTTCATGTCCGCCTCGATGATGAGCACCGGTATGTCCAGTTCGTCGCGCAGGGTACGCGCAAGTTCATACTGGCCCAGCGAATAGGCTTTGCAGCTGCGATCGGAGTGCAACACGAACCCGTCGAGCGAGTAATGGTCCACCGTCCGCTTGAGGGTCTGCACGCGCTCCTCGAGACCGCAATTGATATACACGCTCAGGTAGACGCGCGCCAGTTCGCGCAGCATGTCGGTCGCCTCCGGATTGACGGGATGCGCCCAGGCATGCGCATAGGTCGCCGCGACCAGGCAGGCCTTGTGCATCGCAAACCGCTTGGACAGGCCGCCCATCTGGAACCAGATCGGCAGGTTGTCCCAGCCGAGGCGGAATCGTTCCCCAGGCACCGCGGCGATGCCCTTTGCGACGCGGTCCTTCATCTCCGCGAGCAGCGTTTCGTAATAATCCACGCATTGGTCTGTTCCCCGCATGACGACGATCGGCGCGATGTGGATGAAGGTATCGAACGAGGTCATCGGCGATGGCTTGTGCGCCAGTTGATCGAGAATCTCGCCCCATAGGATCGTCGCGCGCGCCGCCAACATGAGCGTGTTGTGCAACACGTCCTGCTCGACGGGCTTACCCACAATCCGCCCGACGCCGTCGAGGATGTCCTGCATCTGGCTCTGGACATAGTCAACGGCTTCGGGCGTGGCTTCATCGTGCACGAATGGTGCATCGAGGAAAAACAGCGGCACGTCGAAGTGCCGCGCAAGGTTTTCGTACCACTTCGTCACCGTGCCGCAGATGTTGTTGCAGCAGAGCAGGAAATTCGGTTTCGGCAATCCTTGCACGGGACTGTTGCCCGTGTAGATGGCCCCGAAATCCGTGCGCGCATACGAACAGAGGTCGCGCGAGAAACCGCGTTCCTCGGAGGCTTCGCAAAGCGTGACGGCCATCTTTTGCGCGCCGCAGAGCGCCGCGTGGTTTTCGGGATAGATCGGGATCACGCCCGCCGCATAGAGCAATTCCACCGGCGCGCCGCTCGTGACCCATGCAATCTTCCTGTCGGTGCCCTCGGCCATTTTGGCGCCGATGTAATACTGTGTCATCAACTGCATCATCTTGGCAACCGACGCGATTGGCACTCGTTCACCGCTCATGATTGGTCTCCTTGGGTCGTTGCGCCCAGCATTTCCGAAAACGCGGCCACGCGCGTCTGGAAATGGGCCGAAGGCGGCTGGTTTTGTTCGATTTCCAACAACAGCGAGGGCACTTGAACGTTGTCAAGCGCTTCGCGCATCCGGGGATAGTCGAAAGCCCACGGATCGCAGAATTTCGTAAACAGGAAGATGACGCCGCGCGCTCCGGCCTCCCGGGCGCGTTTCGCGATTTCCGCTCCGGGATCGTAGCCGTCGCGGTGTTTCGATGCGCACGTCCGGCGATCGAGATACATCCGCGCCAAGGCCCGCAACGGGTCGGCGTCCTCCACGGCTTCAACCGCAAACGGCCGCGCCCCCGTGCACAGATCGTCGTCCACAACGACGCACCCGGCCGATTCGATGGCGTCGAGATACCCGATGTCCTGGCAAACGCTGCCGAGCACCACGACGCGCGGCTTGGCGTCCGGCAGCGATGCCGTGTGCCCCACGGCCGCCAGCAATTGCGTGAGCCATGCCAAGTGCTGCGTGCGCGGCACATAGAACGCCGAAAGGGCCACGGCGGCCAATCCGCGCGCGCCGATGGCGGAGGGATTTTTCCGGTGTTCAGCGTAAAGGGCGCGCATCGCTTTTCGGTGTTGATCATACAACAGGATGGCCGCGCGCACGGCGCCGTCGGTCACCGGCCGGCCTTGCGCTTCGAGGAACGCTTTCAGCCGCCGCAATTCGTTCAGGAAATATGTGACTGCGTGATCGGTGCCTGTTTCAACGGGCGCCGAAAGCGCAAAATGCTTCATGGACGAAACGTTCCGCTTCCAGATGTCCGTAAGATTCTGGATGGTGTCGCACGTGTGCGGGAAGATCATCAGCGACAGAAAATCGAGCGTTCCGGAGAGTCCCGCTTCGAGCGCGCCGCGCGCCAGGCTGCAAGCGTAACTCTGAATCAGCGAATCGGCATTCTGCGTGCCGTCCGACCAGCCCAGAACGCGCACCGGCAAATAGCCCGCCGCGTGGAGCAGCTCTTCCGGCACATAGGTACACATGTAACCGGCGGCCGCCCCGTCTTTTGCCGCTTCCTTCGCCGCCTTGTAGGGAGCGTCGCACACGCCCAGGAACGGCGCCATAGCCATCTCGATCGTCATTGTCATGCTGTATTCCTCCAACGCGGATTGCGGAATGCCGAATGATATACACGAATGGAGCCATTTTCAAGCGTTTCGGCTTGGAATTTCCTGCTCCTGCTCCTGCTCTTGCTCTTGCTCTTGCTCCTGCTCTTGCTCTTGCTCTTGCTCTCGCTCTTGCTCATGCTCTTGCTCGTGCTCTCGCTCTTGCTCTCGCTCTTGCTCTTACTCTTGCTCTTGCTCTTGCTCTCGCTCTAGCTCTTGCTCTTACTCTTGCTCGTGCTCGTGCTCGTGCTCGTAATCGCTTTCGACACAAGGAGTTATGAACGAGAAACGAGTTCTTGGCGTTACAATTACACGTTCGATTGCGATTATAAAGGGTATGTGGGGCCCAAGATTGAGCAGCCAAAACCGGGCTTATTGAAAAAATGAGTATGTCCGGCCGGACTGCTTTTCGACGACATGGAACTTTGAGGTATGTGTCGTGTTCAAGAAAGTGATGCGAGACGGGCAATCCGTTTCGGAAAATAAAACCGCTTTACAAGCGCAAGCGAACGAAAGGAAAAACACACATGAAAAGGCACAGAATGTTGGTATTGGCGTTGGCGATGGCCGTTGCAATGGGACTGGTGGCGGGCGCGTATGCGGCGGAAGGCCCCGCCTGTCCGGCTGCCAAGGCAGAGAAGGCAAACAAAGATGCAAAAGCCGCAAAAGCCGCCCCTGCGGACAAATCCGCGAAGCCCAAGGTCGAGGTCAAGTGCGAAGTGAAGGGTAAACTGGACTCGAAGATGGTAACCAACAAGAAGACGGGCAAAGAAGCCAAGGTGTTCCAACTGACCGTCGCCGAGGCCAAGAATGCCGACGGAAAGGCTCTGGAAGCACTCAAGGGCAAAACCCTCGGCGTTGCGGGCAAGAAAGGGCTCAAACTCGGTGATTATGCCGGCAAGGACGTTACCATCGCTGGAACGCTCGTCAACAATAAACGGCTCGTTCCCGACACCATCAAGTAACGCGCTGCCCGGGGAAGGATACGGGGTTTCGCCCGTGAACCGTTCGGGGTTTACGGGCGAAATTTCTGTTATCATGTAGCCGGTGATCCGCGACGGCGCAGTGGGCCACCCCGCCGAAGACGGATTCATCCAATGTCAGGGAGGGTTGAGATATGAGCATGCAAGGGCTTACACGGCGGCGTTTCATCGGGCGGTTGGGCATGGGACTGGCCGTAGCCGCTCTTCCGCAAACCAGGGCATCGTCGTCGTCCAGACGCCCGCCGAACATTCTCGTTATCATGTCCGACGAACATAACGCAACCGTGATGGGCTGCGCGGGCAACCCCGTCGCGCATACTCCCAACCTCGACGCCTTGGCCGGCCGCGGCGTCATGTTCGAAAATTGCTATTGTAATTCGCCGCTCTGCGTGCCCTCGCGCTTGTCGTTCACATCGGGAAAATACGCCTCCCGCGTGGGCGCATGGAACAATGACTGCCGGCTCCCCTCGCCGGATTACCCCTCGTTGCCCCGGCTGCTTGCCGCCAAGGGCTACGAGGCGTTCCTGTGCGGCAAAATGCACTATGACGCGACCTGCCGTTATGGATTTACCGAGATCGGCGGCAACATGAACCGCAGCCGCATGAACGGCAGGATCGAACGCCGCGACCCGGACGATCTGACCCCGAAACCGGGCCTGTCGGACCGATTCAATGAAAAGAATTTCGGTCCGGGCGACACTTCGTCGCCCATGAACCACGACCGAAATGTCACAAAGGGAACGCTGGACTTTCTACGGAATCGCAAAGAAAACGATCCCCCATTTATGCTGCTGGCCGGTTATCTTACACCTCATTTCCCGTTGATTGTCCCGCGGGAATACTGGGAACGTTACAAGGGTAAAGTGTCCATGCCGGCCATGCCCGACGGATTCCTCGACACGCTACCGCTCAACTACCGCCATCTTCGGATTGGTTTCAATGTCGAGGACATTCCCGACGATATCGTTCGTAAAGGGCGCGAACTCTATTACGGCCTCGTGCAATGGATGGACGAGGAAATCGGCAAGGTGCTTTCCTGTCTGCAAGACAGCGAACTCGCGGAAAACACCGTGGTCATCTACACGGCGGATCACGGCGAAAACATGGGCGAACACGGCCTGTGGTGGAAAAATTGCCTGTACGATTCGGCGGCGCGCGTCCCGTTGATTGTCTCATGGCCCGCGCGATGGACCGGCGGCCAGCGGCGCACCGGCGCGTGCTCGCTCGTGGATGTTGTCCAGACCATCGCCGGACTCGGCGGGGCCCAAACGCCCAAGGACTGGGATGGCGATTCGATGCTGGACTGGCTCGACAATCCGAAGGCATCATGGAAAGATCGCGCCGTCAGCGAGTATTACGCGCACAACATCGCGTCCGGTTATGCGATGATTCGCTCCGGCCATTTCAAATATGTCTACCACACGCCGCCGGACGAAAAACATCCCGCGCAGCACGAACTATATGACATGAAAGCCGATCCCGGCGAATTCACCAATCTCGCCGGAAAGCCCGAATACGCTGATCGCGTGAAGGCGTTGCATAAGGCACTTGTCGGGGAACTGGGCGAGGATCCGGACAAAACCGAACAGCGTTGCCGTGTCAGCGGCGCGCGCGGATACGCACGCCAAGCCGGATAAAACCATTGCCATGAATCTATTTCGACTGCGGACAGGCCCCATCGCGCACATGGCTTTTTTTCAAATGGCCATGGCGTGCATGGCGGTGTTCGGAGCGCACGTCCCGTGTGCATGGGCCTCGGAAGCGCCTGCGGCAAATCCCGCGCGTCCGAATATCATCCTCATCGTGGTGGACGCCTTGCGGGCGGACCGCCTCACGGCCGAACGGAACGGCGTGCCGGTGATGCCGAAATTGCGGCAATACGCGGCGGGCAGCCTCTGGTTTCAACATGCGTACAGCCAGGAATCGTGGACGCTTCCTTCCGTCAGTACGATGTTCACGTCGCTGTATCCCGAAACACACGGCGTCCGGTACCAGCCGCTCGAATGTCCCGGCAAGGCCGCCGATCCGGCGCTGCGAGGACTCCCCGCGGATTTCAAGACGCTGGCAATGTATCTGAAGGAACTCGGCTACCACACCGTCGGCATTCAAACCAATCCGCATTTGCAGGATGTGTCCGGTTTTGCGCGGGGTTTCGACACATACACGTTCGCCTACGGGGCCTTCGCGGACCGGATTACGCGCGAAACGCTGGCGGCCGCCAGCCGCGCGCCGCAGCCGCTTTTTCTCTATGTCCATTATTTCGACCCGCACGATCCGTATTTTGTCCATCCCCCCTTCGACACGATTTTCGGCCCTTTGCCAGCCGTCGAACCGTGGGAAAAGGCCCTCATCGAAGATTATATTCCGTATCACCGGGAAGCGCGACAATGGATGGCCGGCACGCTCAAGGAGCGTTTGCGCCAACCCCTCAAGGCCACGGGCCGGGCCTATCTGGCCCATGCCTACGACGTGGAATGCGCCTACACCGACGCGCACCTGGACCGGCTTCTGATGACGTTGCGCGCCATGGGCAAATTGAATCGCGACAGCGTGGTCATTGTGACGGCGGATCACGGCGAGGAAATCTGGGAACACGGATTTGTCGGACACGGGCGAACCGTGTATCAGGAATCCATCCATGTGCCCCTGTTGATGCGATTACCGGGGCGCGCGCCCGAACGCATCGAATGGCCGGTCGAAAGCATAGATCTCCTTCCCACGATCATGGCGATCCTCGGCGTGCCCGCGGACCCGGCTTGGCAGGGACGCAACCTGCTGCCGGTTTTGAATTCGGGAGGATATGCCGAGGACCGCGTGATACATGCCACCGCGCGCGGCGACATGCCCCGCTTCGCCTCGCACTGCGACGCTGTCATGCACGGAAAATGGAAACTGGTCGTGGACGATTCGGTCAACAAGACGGAATTGTTCGATCTCTCGGACGACCCCGGCGAACAGCGCAACCGGGCGGGCGACAATCCCGCTATCCTCGAACGCCTCGGCGCGCTGCTCGATGCGCACCGAAAGACCTGCGGGCAACATCCGGCCTATGCGCCCAATCGCGGCGCGAAGCCGCTGTCGCAGGAGGCTGTTGACCAACTCAAAGCCCTCGGATACCTTCAGTAACGGGGACTTCTGAGAAGGCGTTCATGAATCAACTCATCTTCCGCCTATTGCCGGGGAAAGATCCCGGATGCGGCCAGATAGTCCCGAATGGCCTGCGCGACAAGTTTGTTGCCCCGCCCGGTCAGGTGGCCGTCCCAGACATGGTAGACCTCGTCAATGCGCGGATGGCTTTTCAGGGCTTCAACAATGGAAAAGGATGGAATTCCGTTCCGTCGCAACATTTCGTCGAACACGCGCAATCCCTTTCCGCGATCGTACATGCGCGGATTGAAGGACCTTGTGAGGATGCGCCATGCCGCGTCGTCCAACACGGGATGCGGCGGTATCGAAAACGCCGCAAACCGGATACGGTTCTCGGCGCACATGTCGCGTATTTGAGTCACGAACCACTCCAACAAGGCCAAGCCCTGATGAAGTTCGGGATACCATTCGTTCAAATCGCTTTCAATTTCGTTCGGCCTGTTTTCGCCGGGCGGCACATCCGGACGCGAAAAAGGCGTCGCCCATCGCAACGTGTTTATGCCATGCAGGACCCACGGATGGAGGCCGGTCTGGAACCAAATCTCGCGGTATAGGCGCGAATGGCGCTGCGCCGCATACTCGGCCCACATGGCGGGATGGTCCATGTGGCGCAGCGTTTCCAGAAGCACGTGCCAGTTCCGGTAATAGGCCCGCTGCCGCTTGCCGACATACTCGAGGCTGTTGTCAATATCGTTGACGGTGCACAGTTGCAAAATGACCACATCCGGCAGCAAGGCCAAGCCGCGGTCGCGCAGAATCCCCCATTCCTGCCACGGCCCGGCGCCCGTCATGCCGCCGTTGATCACGGAAATGCGTTTTAACGGATGGTCGCGGGCCAACAGCCGCTCCAGATGGCGCGCCATGCCGTCTTCTTCCTCGACGGCGAATCCCATGGCAAACGAATCGCCCAAGAGCAGGATGCGGAATTCGTCCGGCGATTTCGGGCCATATTCACGATCCCGAAATCCCTGCGCGGATATGCGTATCCCGACATACTTGTTTGTGTCGGGACCCAGCCGGATGCGTTGCTGCGCAACGGCACGCGGACGCAGCGTAAAAAGATATTCGGGATGGCGTTCATGGATTTGGCGGGCAGGGCGCGGTTCAAGCAAGATGCGGGCGCCGCACTCCGCCAACAGCAGGGAAACCATCACCGTCCCCGCGGCCAGTCCAAATGCTTCCGCGAAACGGCACGCCACGCGGTTTGCGAAAGCCGGTAGCGTGAAAGCGGCCATGAAGCAAAGCAAAGCAAGCAGCGCAGTGGAAAACAGAGGCACGCCCCGAACAGCCAATGCGGCAAGGAAGACAGTTCCAATCACACAAAAAGAAGGACGCACCCATGCCGCCCCGCCCGACAGGCAATCCCACACGAGAACCGGATGCGGAAACGTCCCCCGATAGAAAAAGTAAAACGTCATAAGTAGGACGCCGGCCAGAAAGAGGTCCCAAAATGGAACGTGCAATCCGGTTGCCAGGGTTGCCGCCGCGCACACCCCCCACCACCCAACGGCGCTCAATACGACCGAAACCGAAGCCGCCGCCAGCGCCATGGCCAGGATCATCCCCTGCCACAGGGGCGCTTGAAACAAGAGACAGCCCAACACGGCCATTCCCCACACCGCCGCCGCATGAACGAATCCCCCAAAAGCCTTTCGCTCCATTCCTGTTTATCCTGGAAGTTCCCGCTGCAAGATCATTGCCGGCGACAGAATCCTGTTTTATGCGACATCCACGCGGGGCGCGCGAAAATCAAAAAACAAACCGGAAAACTGGAATAACCGGTTCCCGATGGCTCTATTTTATCGCGATTTCCCTGTTCCTTGCGGAAGATTCGTAGATGGCGTCTATGATTTTTTGTATGCGCAACGATTCGGCGGGCTGGACACGCACGGGAAGATTCTTTTCAAGGCATTCCGTGAAGTGGCGAATCTCCATGCGGTGGCCCTCCTGCGCCGGCAGCCAGTCGAACTTCCTGCTCGTGAGCGCGTTGTGTTCGTATCCGTAGACGCCGGGCGGATGCGTTGTGATGCCGCCCTTGTCGCCGAGCAGGCTGACGCATTCGGTCTCGGCTGGAATGTTCGCGGCCCATGACACCTCGACGACCATCGTGATGCCCTTTTCAAAGCGCACGAGGCCGACGGCGTAATCTTCAACATCGAATTCCTTGTCGGGATACCCCTTGCCCCACGCAGCATTGCAGAGATCCGGCCGGTCGCCGAACATGCGGTAGACCTTTCCGGACGCGGCGATGGGTTTCGGGCACCCCATGAGCCACACACAGAGGTCCATCACATGAACCCCGATATCAATAAGCGGACCGCCCAAGGACTCCTTCCTGATGTGAAACTTTCCCCAGCCGGGAATGCCCCGGCGGCGCAAACAACGCGCGTTGGCCGTGTAGATGCGACCGAGTTCGCCGCTTTCGACCACGGCCTTGAGTTTTTCGGAATAGGCCTCGAACCGCATGTGCTGCGCGACCATGAGCGTGCGCCGGGCGGACTTGGCCGCGGCGATCATGGCCTCGCATTCCCTCGCATTCATCGCCATCGGTTTTTCGACAAGGACGTTAGCGCCGGCCTTGAGCGCGGCGACGGCGGCCGGACAATGGACACGGTTTTGCGTGCAGACGTCAATCACATCATACTGATCGTCGCCGAGCATTTTGTGGTAATCAAGATACATCTTGCGCGCGCCGAACTTGGCCATGGCCTGTTCCGCGCGTTCCTTGACAATGTCGCACACCCCGATCAACTCGACGCGGCCCTCGCCTTCCAGTTCCTTCCAATTGTTCAAATGACAGGCGTTCGCTATGCCGCCGCAACCGATGATTCCCACCCGCAATTTCTTCTTGGCCATCTCTTGATCCTCAAAACTCGGTTTTTGTTCGTGCCCGTTCCCGCAATCATGCGCGCGGCGCAATGCCGGCTCATGGATTGATCGTCTCCCGCAGCGCATCCGTCACCCGATCGTCGCCGGTATCGTAAATGCCCTCGTTTTCCACCCCGTCGCCGGTCTCGGTTATGCGCAATTCCGCCACATAGGGCGGATGATCCGAGGCGACCGCCGTTTCCGCCGTCGAAACGATGCGCGACGATCGAACATCAAAATCGCCGGAAACCAGGATGTGATCAATACGGGCGCGCCCATCTTGCATAGATGGAACGCCTCCCTGCGTCAGCGCGTCCTTGAGTCGCGTCAGCAGGAGCGAAACGCCGGGCCTCATGGCGCCCTCGTTCAAATCGCCGGCCAAAATGACACGGGAATTCCCAACGTGTTTCATGACGGCTTCGGCCTGGAGTCTGCGCTCGTTTGGTTTCAATCCGAAATGAGTATTGAACACTTCCACAGGTCCGGCTTGGGTCCGTACGACCGTCTTCAGACACCCGCGCGGCTCGATGGCCGCCGGATCGGGATTGGGCAGCGCGATGTTTTCATGCGACAGGATTTCGAGGCGCGTAAACGTCGCATTGCCGTATTCCCCGCCATCGAAAGCGTAGTTGCATTCGAACACGGCGGCCATTCCCAGCCGTTTCGCGATTTCAGCCGGGAAATCGAGGCGATTCGTCCGCGTGAGGTTCCGGTCGATCTCCTGGAGACAGACAATGTCGGGATTGGTTTCGCGGACGATCCGCGCGATGCGATCGAGGTCAAGTGCACCGTCCCGGCCCACGCCATGATGGATATTGTAGGTTATGACACGCAAACACACTTCGGCGTCGGCCACTGCCGCGCGATTCAGGCAGCAAACCAAACCAACAACCGCCAGCGTCATGACTCTTCCAAATTCCATGCGTCCTCCGCATGTTTGCAACGGCTTTCGCAATCCAAGGCACGCGCCTTTTTTTATTATGCGGATTACATTGTTACTAAAACCGATTCGATCACGGATTCAGAGTCCCGCGGTCTGTTCGAGTTCGGTCAGGAATTTACCCAATAACCGCCGATCCTTGTCGGACATGTGAGTGAACTGAACGCCGGACGCGTACCCCCCTTTTTGCGGCACCATTTTGACCCAGCGGACCGCGCTGTTGGCGTGAATATCCTCGCCGTCGCGAAGTCGGATGACCAGCGCGAGTTCCTGCCCCGTCTCGAAGCGCTGCTCGGTGAACAAGGACGCGCCGCCGGTGCTCAAATCGAGGATTCGACCCTTTACGCGCACGGACGCCACGTCCCACGTGTCGCCGTAACCCGACGAAACGCCCACCTTCACCGCAATGGCGACCTTGCAATTATGACGAATAATCTGCCGCCGCGCATGGCCCGCGCTTTCTCGTTTCGATTCAGCACCCGATTCCCCGCGCCGATCGAGCATGGACTGCAACTCGGCCACCCGCTTGAGCAATTCGCGATCGGCATGCCGACGCACCGTTTTCCGCCTCTCGTCCACAACCAATATCCTCCCGTTTTCAGCGCATCGTAGCGCACGCATACCGTTCGTTGCAATGCGTCGGGATCCGCCTTTTCCTGGACCGTTCGTTTCAAATGCCTGTGCTTTGATTTCAACTGGAAAGTTCATCGTTTTCGCCCAGATCGTGTTATGGAACAACTGGATGGCGAAATGCCGTGCGGGGCATCGTCGTCCACCATGTTCGCTTCGTCCAAGGGATAAACCGGAAACCTTCGGTCCCCACGACCGATTTCAGGAAACAAAACGACTCCTCGCTGCGGGGCTTTTTCGATTCGATGGACAGCCCGACGTCCAGGCCGGCAGGGCGACATGCAGGATATCGGCGGGACGATTGGTGGGCGAGGAGGGAGTTGAACCCTCAATCCCTCACGGGCAGCGGATTTTAAGTCCGCCGTGTATGCCATTCCACCACTCGCCCGAGAAAAAACCGGTCGCTACTGGGGTGGTCTTTCGGCGGAATGCGTCAAAAAAAAGTTGGAGGCGGCACCCGGAATCGAACCGGGAATACAAGGTTTTGCAGACCTTTGCCTTACCATTTGGCTATACCGCCTCTATGATTGGCATTGTAACCGGGCCGTCTGAAAAAGTCAACCCAACGTTTCGAGTAGATTTTTATTTGAGGCGATAGGCCAACGAAAAAAGCGTCCTTTTTTTGATCTCCTTTTTTCGGACGTGCTACACTTGGGGTTGCGTAAAGCAGAAATTCTTGGCTTCGACGCCGTGTGTGGGAAACATCCTTCAAGACGCGGACAAGGCTGGAATCGGTTCGCGGATCGCATTCATTATAAGAATATCGCCGTTTCGCGCCTTTTGGACTTACCGGACACATGGCCACGTGAGAGGTTTTTTCATGTTTCTGGGCAGCAAGTCCACCGATACGATCATGGATGTGTTCAAGGTTGGGTTGACCGAGTTTGCGCGGCAAAGCGGTCTTCCCGAAGAGGTCCATTTCAAGGCGCGCGGATGCGAAATTTTCGCGAAAGGGGCCAATTTGACCAAGCGCGTGGATGTCACGCGCATTATTTTTCCGCTCAAGCCCGGCACGGAAACCGGCGCCGTCACCGACGCCAGCAAGAAACTGCCTTTCACGATCCTGACGCAGATCTCCGAGGGCGTCTGCACCATCACGCTGCCGGCCTTTGAATGGCATCACCTGCCGAAACTGGCGCCTATTGACCGTCTCGTCGAAACTTTTGCTGAAAGGTCCTTGCGATCACAGTCATGGCATGTCAACGTCGTCTCCTATGTCCAGCAGGATTTCAACGTCAATCGGATGATTGAGGAAATGCAGGCGCGCAAGGCGTCCGACCTTCATCTGCGCGCCGGATCGCCACCGTATATTCGCGTGGACAACGACCTCGTCCCACTCGACATGCCGACGTTGACGGCCGCGGACATGGAAGAGTTCGCCCTACAACTCGGCAGCCAGTCCGAGATGGATCGCCTGGTCGGCGATCGCGAAACAAGCTGGCAGTTCCATCTGGCCGGCGTCGGATACCTCCGCGTGAGCGGATACTACAAAATGAACGCCGTCGGGCTGGCCTTGCGCATCATCCCCGAAGAACCGGTCCCCTTTGAACAACTCAACATCCCGATGGTCGTGCGCAACGTGGCCGACAGCCACCGCGGCCTCCTGCTCGTCTGCGGGATCACCGGCAGCGGCAAATCCACCACGCTCGCCTCGATGGTCGAGTACATCAACAACAAGCGCCACGCACATATCATCACCATCGAGGATCCCATCGAATACGTCTACAAGGACAAGAAAAGCATCGTCAGCCAGCGGCAGGTCGGGCGCGACACGCACTCGTTCGCCAACGCGCTGCGCGGCGCCCTGCGCGAGGATCCGGACGTGATCCTCGTCGGCGAAATGCGCGACATGGACACCATCCGCGCGGCCATCAGCGCCGCCGAAACCGGCCACCTCGTCTTCAGCACGCTGCACACCATGACGGCGGTGGACACCGTCAACCGCGTAATCAGCTACTTCCCGCAGGCCGAGCGCGACCTCATCCGGCAGGAACTGGCCTACTCGCTGCGCGGCGTCGTATGCCAGCGGCTGCTGAAGAAAAAAGGCGGCGGACGCATCCCGTGCGTCGAAATCCTGCTGGGCGGCAAACCCATCGTGCGCGACGCCATCCTCGACGCCGAGATTGACAAGCTGCACAGCATCATCGAAGTGGACGGCGACATGAAAACTTTCGATCAGCACTCGGTTGAACTATTCCAAGCCGGACTGGTTACCAAGGAAGAGGCCATGTCCGCATGCAGCAACGACGAGGCCTTCGAACGCATTATCTCCGGAATCAAATCCTCCGAAGGCCGGAAAATCCTCAAGTAAAACCACCGTCCGCCGGTTCCGGGGTGGCACGTGAAGCCGGACGTTTATTATTTCGTCCGCGTCTTGGAATTTCACGCGATTTACATGGTAAACTTTTGACAAATTGGGCTGTAAATCCGACGAGTCGCGAAAAATTTCCGGATTTCATCATGCGGTTATACCCACTTTATCTCAAGATTGACGGGCGGCGTTGCGTGGTTGTCGGCGGCGGGACGGTCGCCCGGCGCAAGGTGGCGTCGCTCTTGGACTACGGAGCTCGGGTCTCGGTGGTCAGTCCGGAATTGTGTCCGGAATTGGAAGATTGCGCCGCGCGCGGCGAAATCGAGGCGATCCGCCGGGGTTTCGAGGCGGGCGATCTCGACGGCGCGATCCTGGCCATCGCGGCGACCGACAAGGAATCGGTCAACCGGGCCGTTCTCGAAGCGGGACGGGCTGCGGGCGTCTGGGTCAACGTGGTGGATGTGCCCGCGCTTTGCGATTTCTATGTCCCGGCCTCCATTCGACGCGGGCCGATCGAGATAGCCATCGGCACGTCGGGCCAATGTCCGGCGCTGGCCAAGCGACTGCGCATCGAACTGGAAAAGGCGGTCGGGCCGGAATATGAACCCTATGCGGAACTGTGCGGCCGGTTGCGCACGGCCTTGCAGGCCCGCGTGCCCGAAGCCGAGCGTCGGGTGGCCGCGGAAAAGGAATTTCTCGACAGTCCGGCTCTTTCTTTGCTGGCTGAAGGGAAGGAGGAAGAGGCCGAACGGGTCATGCAGGAATGCCTGGCCCGCTGGATCGAACCGGAAGGACGATGAATTGAACAAGGTCTTGCGCATAGGCACACGCGGCAGCAAACTCGCCTTGTGGCAGACGAATTGGGTTGCCGCCCAATTGCGCGAGCGCTGGCCGAATATCCGGTTCGACATCGAAATCGTCAAAACCGTCGGCGATCAGGTGCAGGATCGTCCGCTGGACCAGATTCCGGTGTTGGGCGTGTTCACGAAGGAACTCGACAACGCCTTGCTGGCAAATGAGATAGACCTCGCCGTGCACAGCATGAAGGATCGCCCGACCGACACTCCGGAAGGGGTTGCCATCGGCGCCGTTCCGCGCCGCGTGGACCCGCGCGATGCGTTTATCGGGAAACAGGCGGCCCGGCTGTGCGATTTGCCGCCCGGCGCCGTGGTCGGCACGGGCAGTCTGAGGCGGCGCGCCCAGGCGCTGGCGCTTCGGCCCGATTTGGCCTTCACCGCCCTGCGGGGCAACATAGACACGCGCCTGCGCAAATTGGCCGAATCAGACTCGCTGGGCGGAATAATTCTTGCCATGGCGGGCGTTCAGCGTTTAAGTCTGGAAGAACATGTAACGGAGATTCTCGACCTGCCCCAATGGTTACCGGCGGCGGCGCAGGGCACGTTGGCGATAACGGTGCGGGACGGGGATATTGATGTGTTGCAGGTCGTGGACGCCATCGAGGATAAAAAAACGCGAGCGGCCGCCATCGCCGAACGGGCTGTGCTGGCACGGCTGGGCGGCGGATGCCACGTGCCGGTCGGCGCCTATGCGGAAGTGCGGGATGGCCGCATGACGCTGTCCGGATTGATCGCGGATTTGGACGGATCCCTTTTAGTGAGGGAAACGGTCGAAGGCCCGGTCGAAAAGGCCGAAACCTTGGGCGCCGCATTGGGAGACATGCTACTAGCCCGTGGCGGCCAAGGCATCATGGCGAAACTGAGTGCGGCACAGGAAACCAACCATGAACAAAACTGACGGCAGAACAACGCCCGCGGGGCTTGTGTGGCTGGTGGGCGGCGGCCCCGGCGATCCGGGATTGATAACGGTCAAGGGTCTTCGCTGCATCGCCGAGGCCGATTGTCTCGTATACGACAGCCTGTGCAATCCCGTGCTGCTCGATCACGCGCGGCCCGATGCGGAACGCGTTTATGTCGGAAAACGCGCGGGATGCCATGCCATGCCGCAGGATGAAATCAACGAAGTGCTTCGAATCAAGGCGCAGGAAGGCAAGCGTGTATGCCGCCTGAAGGGCGGCGACCCGTTCGTATTCGGCCGGGGCGGCGAGGAAGCCGCGCATCTGCGCAAGCACGGGGTGGCTTTCGAGATCGTGCCCGGCGTGACCTCGGCGATTGCGGTGCCCGCGTATGCCGGCATACCGGTCACGCACCGAGAGATGACCACGTCGTTGCGCATCATCACGGGCCATGAGGATCCGACGAAATCGTCAAGTGGCCTGGATTGGGCCGAAATCGCATCGAGCCAGGCCACGCTGGTATTTCTGATGGGGGTGAAGAACCTGCCGCACATCGCGGGACACCTTATCGAAAACGGGCGTGCGCCCGATACCCCCGCCGCCGTCATTGCCGACGGAACGCTGCCGACGCAACGGACGGTCGCGGCGACGCTGGAAACCATCGCCCAGGCCGTCGCCAGAGCCGGACTGAAGCCTCCCGCGATTTTGGTGGTCGGCGAAGTCGCCGCGTTGCGCGATGAACTGAACTGGTTTGAAAACAAGCCGCTTTTCGGACGGACCATCGTGGTGACGCGCGCCCGTGCGCAGGCATCGGAACTGGCCGCGACGCTGGAAAGCCTCGGGGCCGAAGTCATTTCGGCGCCCGTCATCCGCACGGAGAGCCTCGCGGATTCCGAACCCATGCGCAAGGCCGCGCGCGAATCGAGCCGGGCGGATTGGATCGTGTTTACCAGCGTCAACGGCGTGGACGCGTTCCTGGATGCTTTGAACAACGAGAACATGGACGCGCGCGCCTTGGCAAAGGTTCGCCTGGCCGCGATTGGGCCCGCAACGGCGGACCGCCTTCGCGCCCGCGGACTGCGCGCGGATCTTATGCCGTCCCAATATGTCGCCGAGGCGTTGCTCGACGCGCTGCTGGCGGAGGCCAAGGATGTGTCAGGGCTGACGTTCCTGCTGCCCCGCGCCGATCTGGCGCGCCCGATGCTCGCCGAAGGCTTGCGTGAACACGGCGCAACGGTCATCGAGGTTGACGCATACCGCACGGACGCGGAAAACCATTTACCGGCGAATCTGGTGGAACGTCTCGCGGACGGACGGATCGATCTGGTCACGTTCAGCAGTTCTTCGACCGTGCGGAATTTCGTAGACGCGTTGCCCGTGGAGCGACGGGCGGAATTGCTTCCCCTCATCCGCGCCGCCAGCATCGGCCCCGTCACGTCCGACACGCTTCGCGAGATGGGCATCACCATCGCCGTAACCGCTTCCGAGTCCACCATTCCCAGTCTGGTGGACGCCATTCGCGAGGCGTTTCAGAAAACGAGGTCCGAAACATGATAGGCATCAGCAAGTTGTATTGCGGGGGTGTGGAACCGTCCGACGCGCTGCGTTACGGTCGAAAGGCCAAGGATCTGCCCAGCCACCTGCTCCAATTTTCCGAGGACAAGAAACCGATCGTCGTGTGGAACTGCACGCGCCGCTGCAATCTGCGGTGCGTTCACTGTTATTCGCATTCGCAGGACATCGAATACGCCGAGGAGATGAGCACCGAAGAGGGCAAGCGCCTGATCGATCAACTGGCCGATTTCGGCGCGCCGGTCATCCTGTTCAGCGGCGGCGAACCGCTGGTCCGCAAGGATCTCTTCGAGTTGATTCAATATGCCACCTCGAAGAAACTCCGCGCGGTAATCAGCACGAACGGCACGTTGATCAAGCCCGAAGTCGCGAAACGCCTCCAGGATTTCGATCTGTCCTACGTCGGCGTCAGCCTGGATGGAACGGAAGAAGTGAACGATCGCTTCCGCGGCATCGAGGGCGCGTTCGCGCGCGCCGTGGCGGGCATTCGCAATTGCATGGAAGCAGGACTGAAAGTCGGCCTGCGTTTCACAATCAACGGGCGCAATGCATCGGAAATCCCGGCCATCTTCGACCTCGTCGAAAAAGAAGGCATCCCGCGCATCTGTTTCTATCATTTGGTGTATGCCGGGCGCGGCAGCGAACTCATCAAGGAAGATCTCGACCACGAACAAACGCGCAAGGTGGTGGACCTGATCATCGATCGGACCGCCGATCTGCACCGTCGCGGCATGCCCAAGGAAGTCCTGACGGTGGACAATCACGCCGACGGCGTATATCTCTATCTGCGCATGCTGCGCGAGGATCCCGAACGGGCGAAGCAGGTATTCGAATTATTGCAATTCAACGAGGGCAACTCGTCGGGCCGCGGCATCGCGTGCGTGTCCTGGGACGGCACGGTCCATCCGGATCAGTTCTGGCGGCACCTGGCCCTTGGCAACGTCCGCGAGCGTAGTTTCGGCGAGATCTGGACCGACGCGGGCAACGAATTCCTCATGAAACTCAAGGATAAAAAGAAATATGTGACGGGCCGTTGCGCGCGCTGCAAATGGCTTGATATCTGCGCGGGCAATTTCCGGGTTCGGGCCGAAGCGGTCACGGGCGATGTATGGGCGCCCGATCCCGCATGCTACCTGACCGACGAGGAGATTGGGATTCATGCCGCTGGATGAACTCGATCGACGGTTGCTCGACGCCATCCAGAACGAGTTTCCCGTCGAGGCCTGTCCGTTCAAGTCGTTCGGCGAACGTTTCTCGATTTCGGAAGACGAAGCGCTGGAGCGCGTCCGGCGATTTCAGCGCGAGGGGACCATTCGCGAGATAAGCCCGGTGTTCGATCTGAAACGGCTGGGTTATTCGAGCACGCTGTGTTCGGCGGAAACCGAACCGGATCGGGTCGAGGAAGTGGCCAAAGCCATCAATACCTATTCCGAAGTCACGCACAATTACTTGCGCGAACACGTTTTCAACATATGGTTCACGCTGATCGCGCAGACCCCCGAAGACATCCGTCGAATCTTGGACGAGATCGGGGCGTTGCCCGGCGTCAAGCGCGTGATCTCGCTGCCTTCACGCCGCATGTTCAAGATTGACGTCCATTTTCAGGCCGGCGCGGAGAAAAAGGCCGTGCATACAGCAAAGGTTTTGCCGAAAGACGCCGGCGGGGTCATTCCCTTGCGGGACTGGGAAATGCGCTTGATCGGTATACTGGGCGAACCGCTTCCGCTGGTATCGCGCCCGTTCGCCGCCGTTGCGGAGCGCGCCGGTATCGAAGAAGCGGACGTGCTCGACCGTCTTCACGCATGGAAGGCGTCCGGCGCGATTCGCCGCTTCGGCGCGCGGGTGGCGCACCACAAACTCGGGTACACAGCCAACGGCATGAGCGTGTGGCGTGTCGCGGAAGATGAAGCCGAAGCGGCCGGCCAAATCATGGCAAAGCAGCCCGAAGTGAGTCATTGCTATCTTCGCGAAACTCCTGCCGGATGGGAATACAATCTCTACGGCATGATTCACGGAACGAGCGAGGACGAAGTGCGGGCCGTGGCCGCGAGGATAGCCGAATTGACCGGATTGCGCGACTATGATGTGCTGTTCAGCGTCCGCGAATTCAAAAAAAGCGTTCCGCGATATTTTAACGAAGAACAGGCGGTTCCCTCATGAATGGACATCCCCATGGACACGGCAATCCGGACGAATTCGCCCCGCGCCTTATCGCGTGGGAACTGACGCGCAGTTGTCCGTTGAGTTGCAAGCACTGCCGGGCCGCCGCCCATCACGGCCCCTATGAAGGCGAACTGACGCTTCCCGAAATCCGCAAGGTCGTGGACCGTATCGCGTCCCGATTCAAGCCGATCATGATTTTGACGGGCGGCGAGCCGATGTTGCGGCCGGACCTGATTGACATTATCCGCCATGTCACCAAGGCCGGCATGCGGCCCGTGATGGCCACGTGCGGATCCCTGCTGACCGAAGAGAAAGCGGCGGCCATCAAGGAGGCCGGCGTCGAACGGATCAGCGTCAGTCTCGACGGACCGGACGAGGCCAGCCATGACGCGTTTCGCGGCATTCCCGGCGCATTCAAGTCGGCCATGGCCGGGCTTGAATCGGCCCGCCGGGCCGGACTCGAATTCCAGATCAACACGACCGTCACGCGATCGAACGTCGGCCAACTCGAGGCGGTGCTCGATTTGGCCATTGCGCAGGGCGCGGTCGCCTTTCATCCGTTCCTGCTCGTGCCGACGGGCCGCGGCAAGGGAATCCAGGACGAGGTCTTGAGCGCCGAGGAATACGAGCGCGTGCTCAACCGGATTTATGACCTCAAGTTGGCCAGCGCGATTCCCTTCAAGCCGACCTGTGCGGCGCACTACTACCGGGTCCTGCGGCAGCGCGAGGCGGAAGCCGGACGCACCGTTACGCGCGAGACGCACGGACTCGACGCCATGAGCAAGGGCTGCATGGGCGGGCTGAGTTTCGCGTTTATCGGACATCGCGGTGTCGTGCAGATTTGCGGATTTCTCGACGAGCCGGCGGGAAACCTCCGCGATGTGGACTTCGATTTTACCCGGATCTGGGATGAATCTCCCCTGTTCCTGAAACTGCGCGACTTCGCCAACTACAAAGGGAAGTGCGGCGTGTGCGAATATAGGCGCTGGTGCGGCGGATGCCGCGCGCGCGCGTACGGGTTGACCGGCGATTACATGGCGCCCGAACCGTCCTGCTCGTTCGAGCCGAAAGGTTGGCGAAAGCGGATGGCTGAACAGGCGCCCGTAAATAACGCGGGCTAATCCTAATCCAAAAGCGCAAGTCATGGGAGGCTTGAGAAGATGGTCGTAGCATTGCACATGGCCTTCTATCTGGGCTCGTTGCTGTATGTCTGCGCGGGCGCCTTGTCCTTGACGTACTTGTGGAAGGGCGATTCACGTGTCCTGCAACACGGCGTCCGGCTTATTTGGGGCGGAATCGCGTGCCTGATCGCGATGTTCGCGATCCGCTGGGCCCTGTACGGCCGCGTACCCCTGACCACCCTGTCCGATTCGCTGAGTTTGTTCCTGATCCTGTCGGGCGCGCTGATGGTATTCATCACGCGCCGGCACAACGTGTCCACCCTGCTTTCGTTCTACCTGGCGCCGCTGGCGGTGGTCGGCCTTGTCAATGCCGCCATCGCGCATCGTTACCTCACTGAAGCACCCATGCTCTTGCAACGCGCGCCGTTGGTCGTCCACGTCGGCCTGGCCTTTCTGGCTTATTCGCTCTTTTTCGCCGCGGGCATGACCAGCGCCGCCTACCTCTGCCACATGAGCCATATCAAACATCACCGCACGACGTGGCTGACCCGTCGCATGCCGTCGCTGCAGGAACTGGACATGATGCTCAGCCGCCTGCTGCTATACGCCTATCCACTCTTTGTCCTCACGCTCGCGCAGGGACTGGTCTGGGCATGGCTCGATCCCTCGCCGCTTGGACCGCAATGGTGGCTTGCCCCCAAGGTGCTCCTGTCCTTTGTGATGGTCCTGTTTTACGCGTGCGCGGTTCACCTCCGTTTTGCGGGCATGCTGCGCGGACCGAAACTGTCGTATCTTGTCCTGTTCGGATTCGCCGTTTTGTTGGTTCTGTATGTCGGACTTTCCCTGTTCGGCCTGCGCGGCTATCATTTTTGGAGCGGGCAGGCATGAGTCTCGTCGCCGTCGGCTTGAGCCACCACACCAGTCCCGTGGAAATCCGGGAACGGCTTGGTTTTCCCGCGCACACACTGCCCGGCGCCTTGCTCCATCTGTCCAAACGACTCGACAAGGCCGGCACGGTCATTCTCAGCACCTGCAATCGTGTCGAGATCTATGTGCATTACGCGGGCGAGGCCGCAGTGGCGCGGGACGAGATTCGCGCGTTTCTGGGGGAGTGGCACAAACTGCCCGAAGAGGAATTCAAGGATGCGTTGTACGAACACGAAGGCCGCGATGCCGTGGGGCACTTGTTTCGCGTGGCATCCGGGTTGGACAGCCTCGTTATCGGCGAAACACAAATCCTCGGGCAAGTCCACGATGCCTACATCGCGGCGCAGACTGAACAGACCGCCGACAAGGTCATCCATAACCTGTTTCAAAGCGCGTTCACGGTCGCCAAGCAAGTCCGATCGCAGACAGCCGTGGGCGAAGGCAGGGTCTCCGTCAGTTCCGTGGCGGTGGATCTGGCGGCGTCCATTTTCGGCAACCTGACGGGCAAAGCGGTGATGGTCATCGGTTCCGGCGAAATGGGCGAACTCACCCTGAAAAGTCTTCTCGCCCATGGCGTCCAATCGGTGTTTGTCGTCAACCGGCATCCGGAACGCGCCCAAGCGCTTGCCGAACAATATAATGGGGAAGCGTTGCCGTTCGAGACGCTCGGCGATCACTTGCACAAGGCCGACATCATCATCAGCACCACCGCCGCCCCGCGCACCATCCTGCACGCGGATCATGTTTATCAGGCCCTGAAATTGCGGCAGCAGGCGCCGCTGCTGGTCATTGACATCGCGGTGCCGCGCGACGTGGACGCGGACGTGGGCGATCTCGACAACGTTTATCTTTACAACATTGACGATCTCGAACAGGTCGTCAACGAAAACATCGAGGTGCGCCGCCGCGAAATCGAGCAGTGCCTGGCCATTACCGAACGCGGCGTGGATCAATTCATGAACTGGATGGGATCCTTGATTGTGGCGCCGACCATTACATCCATGGCCAAGGAACTGGAAATCATCCGGGAACGCGAAACACAAAAGACGCTGGCCGCGCTGCCGGACCTCACCGAAAAACAACGGTACGAAATCGAATACTTGACGAAACGCATCGTCAACAATATCCTCAAACGGCCCATGACCGAAATCAAGCACGAGGTCGGCCATCACGATCCCGGAACGGTCGTGCACCTGGTCAAAAGGTTGTTCGGCATCGAGGAAAGCATGTAGCGTATTGATCCGTCGGATCGGCCGGATCGGTCCGATGAGATTTGCTTGCAGGGCATCAAGGAGATTCAATTTATGAGTTTTCCGAAAACGCGGCTTCGCCGCCTGAGACGCAATGCGATTTTCCGGCGGATGGTCGCCGAAACGGTTCTGACGCCGGACAATCTGATCATGCCGTTGTTCGTCGTGCCGGGAACCGGCGTGAATAAACCCATCAAATCCATGCCGGGCAATGCGCAACGGTCCGTGGACACACTGGTCGAAGAAGCAAGAGCCGTCGAGCAAGCCGGCGTGCCGGCGATTATCCTTTTCGGCATCCCATCGCACAAAGACGCAAACGGATCGGAAGCGTACGCGGCGGATTCCATCGTCGCACGCGCCATCGAGGGCATCAAGAAGGCCCGGCTCGACTTGTGTGTCGTCACGGACGTGTGCATGTGCGAATACACCGACCACGGCCATTGCGGAGCCATCAAAACCAATCGCGACGGCGTGCCGGACGTGGACAACGACTCGACGCTCGAACTGCTGGCGAAGGAAGCCGTGGCCCATGCCCGCGCCGGGGCCGACATGGTCGCGCCGTCGGATATGATGGACGGGCGTGTCGGCGCGATTCGCAACGCGCTGGACGAAGCCGGTTTCAGTGAAATGCCCATCATGGCGTACAGCGCGAAATACGCGTCCGCATTCTACGGGCCGTTTCGCGACGCCGCCGAGTCTCCCCCGCAATTCGGCGACCGGTCGTCGTATCAGATGAACCCGACTAACGCGCGGGAGGCGATGCGGGAAATCGCGCTCGACATCGAGGAAGGCGCGGACATCGTAATGGTCAAGCCGGCGCTGGCCTATCTGGACATCATCGCGCGGGCATCCGAACGGTTCGACGTGCCCATTGCGGCGTACCACGTCTCGGGCGAGTTCTCGATGGTCAAAGCCGCCGCCGCCAATGGCTGGATTGACGAGAAACGGGCCGCACTTGAAATTCTGACGTCTATCCGGCGCGCGGGCGCGCAACTTATTCTTACTTACTGGGCAAAAGACGCGGCCCATTGGCTAAATAAAACCTGAAACCGTGTCCTTTGGGGCCGTTCTGTCTTATTTATCAAGGACCCAACAGACGAAAAAGGCAAAAAGGAACCCGCATGAAATCCGACGTATCCGCGAAATTGTGGCGTGAAGCGAACCAGGTTCTTGTCGGCGGAGTGAACAGCCCCGTCCGGGCCTTCAAGGCCGTCGGCGGCAATCCCTTTTTCGCCGTATCGGGCAAGGGCGCTGTCGTAACGGACGCTGACGGCAACGAATACATTGACTACGTGCTTTCCTGGGGGCCGCTCGTTCTCGGCCACGCCCATCCGGTAGTTGTTGAGGCGGTGCGGAAGGCGCTTGAAAAGGGTTCGAGTTTCGGCATTCCGACCGAGGCGGAAATCCGGCTTGCGGAACGGATTCGCCAAATAATGCCTTCAATCGAGAAGGTGCGTCTCGTAAACAGCGGCACCGAGGCGACGATGAGCGCGATCCGTCTCGCGCGGGGATTCACGGGACGCGATCTGATCGTGAAACTCGAAGGCTGCTACCACGGCCACGCCGACGGCCTGCTCGTCAAGGCGGGCAGCGGCCTTGCCACGCTCGGCATTCCGGCGAGTCCCGGCATTCCGGCGGCCTATGCCCAATGCACGCTCACGGCGCCCTACAACGATCTCGACGCCATGCGGGCCGTTTTCGACACGCACGGCGCGAACATTGCCTGCATCATCCTCGAACCGGTCGTCGGCAACGCGGGTGTGATTCTGCCCGAGCCGGGTTACCTGCAAGGCTTGCGCGATCTGACGAAACGCCACGGCGCGCTGTTGATTTTCGACGAGGTCATGAGCGGTTTCCGCGCGGCGCTTGGCGGCGCGCAGGCGCGCTACGGCATCACGCCCGATCTGACCACACTCGGCAAGGTTATCGGCGGCGGCTTGCCCGTCGGGGCCTATGGCGGACCAGCGGCCATTATGGATCATCTCGCGCCGGTCGGGCCGGTGTATCAGGCGGGAACCTTGGCCGGCAACCCGTTGGCGACGGCCGCCGGCCTTGCGACTCTTGAGGTCTTGGCGGAGCCTGGCGCCTACGAATCAACCGAAAACGCGTTGACGCGGCTCGGCAAGGGACTGGCGGAAATTGCACACGAAACCAGCGTTCCAATTTTCCAGACGCAGGCAGGTTCGATGGGATGTCTCTTCTTTCACGAGGGTCCGATTCGCAACTACGCCGACGCCGCGCAGTCCGATACGGCCCGTTATGCGAGATTTTTCCGGGGCATGCTCGAACGCGGCGTGTACCTTGCCCCCTCGCAATTCGAAGCGTGCTTCACCAGCACCGCTCACACATCCGACACGCTGGACCGCACGCTGTCCGCCGCGCGAGACGTCTTCCGAACGCTCTGACGGCGTGTACCGCCCCTCTTATCCGTGCAAGGCCCAGAAGATATGGAAACACAGGGCCGCCACGATAGCCGAACAGGGGATTGTCAATACCCACGCCCACACGATACGGGCGGCGATGCCCCATTTGATGGCCGAAAACCGGTTGGTCGATCCAACCCCGATAATGGCGCCGGCGATCGTGTGCGTGGTGGACACCGGAATGCCCAAATGGGTCGCGATGAACAGCGTGGCCGCCCCGGAGGTCTCGGCGCAGAATCCGCCGACGGGCTTGAGCTTGGTGATTTTCATGCCCATGGTCTTTACGATGCGCCACCCGCCCAAGGCCGTGCCGAAGGCCATGGCCGCATGGCAGGACAGGATAATCCACATGGTCTTCCAGTCGGTCATCGAGAGTTGCACGTCCGGGCTGAAATATCCCGCCGCGACCAGGAGCGCGACGATCAGCCCCATCGTTTTCTGCGCATCGTTGCCGCCGTGTCCCAACGAATACAGGGCAGCGGAGAACAATTGTCCCTTCCGGAAGAACGTGTCAATGGTGCTGGGACGCCAGCGGCGAAAGATCCATGCAACGGCAACCATGACGGCAAACGCCAGAACAAACCCCATCAGCGGCGCCAGCGGGATGTATTGAACGGTCAGAAAAACCTTTTCCCAGCGGATGACATCAATGCCCTGATGCGCGATGCCCGCCCCGACAAATCCACCGATGAGCGCATGGGAGGAACTGGTCGGCAAGCCCCACCACCACGTCAATAGATCCCAGACTATCGCCCCCACCAGCCCCGCCAGCACCACATAGACATAGGCCGAATCCATCGAGTCAATCACGACGATTTTGGATACCGTGTCCGCGACGCGCGGGGCAAACACGAACATCGCCACGAAATTGAAAAATGCCGCCCAGAGCACCGCCGTGCGCGGACTAAGCACCCGCGTCGAAACGACCGTTGCGATCGAATTGGCGGCATCGTGAAAGCCGTTGATAATGTCGAAAAGCAGGGCCACGACGACCGTCAGGATGACAATGGAGATCAGCATGGGATCAGGATGCCTCTATCACGATCTTTTCGATGATGTTGGCCACTTCCTCGCACCGGTCGGTGGCTTTTTCAAGGCGCTCGAAAATCTCCTTCCATTTGATGATCAGCACGGCGTTGCTTTCTTCCTTGAAAAGGCGCGTCAACGCCGCGCGCAGGATGGCGTCCCCCTCGTTTTCAAGCTGATGGATTTCGATCAGCCGCGACTTGATGGACTCGGTTTCCTTGAGGCTCCGTAGTCCCATCAGCGCGACTTCGATCGCGCGCGCCGCCTTGACCAGCACCCCGGCCAGTTGCCGGGCCTCGGTTCGCACTTCGGCCAGTTCATATAGGGCCATGCGCGAGGTGGTCGCATCCACGGAATCCACCACGTCGTCGAGGCGCTTGATGAGTTGATGGATGTCCACCCGATCGATCGGCGTGATGAAAGTGCGATTCAGCGCATCCACGCATTCGTGCGTCACGTCGTCGGCCTGGTGCTCGATGTCCTTGATGCGCGCGGCCTGTGTCGTCTGATCCACTTGGCTTTCCGCAAGCGCGCGAAACGCTTCGCAGGCCTCGATGGTCAGGCGCGCATGCTTTTCGAAGTAGTCGAAGAAACAGATCTCGCGAGGCAATAGATTTCTAAACACGTTTTGATTCCTTAATCCGGTTCCAACGATGTTACTCGCACGTGGATCCAACACCCCGTTACAGCGTCGGCATTATACCAAACCGCCTTCCCCAAATGCCATGCGCCCGCACGGCATCAACAAAACATTTCCAGGAATCGCGCGCCCCGGATAAAGCCCTGCTCGCGACTGAAGGTGCTGTCCTCGTGCTCGATGCTGATGACGCCCTCGTAATGGTTCATGCGCAGATGGCCGATATACTCTCCCCAATTGATGTTGCCGAATCCGGGAACGGCATACCGCCACCAGCCCCGCGCATACACGCCCATGTGCGCGCGCGCCTCGGCGTCCACCAGCGTGTCCTTGCCATGCGAGTGGAAAATGCGGTCCGCGAACATCGTGACCGGCTTGAGGTGGTTGCATTGCTGGTGCACGAGATGCGACGGATCGTAATTCAGCCCGAAATTCGGTTCCTTGAACGTCTCGAAGAGGCATTCGAAGGTGTCAATGCCCTGCAGGCAGGTCTCGAAATAGTTTTCAACGGCGATTTTGATGTTTTTCTCCGCGGCATAGGCGATGATGGGACCGTGAATTTTGGGAAGCACCTTTCGGATGGTGTTGATTTTGGTCATCCGGGGCGCGGCGGACCCCGTCTGCATGCAGACAACCGGCACGCCCAACAGGGCCGCCGCGTCAATTATCTTTCTTGCGATTGTCTGCACTTCCTCCGTTTTTCCGGCTTCCGTCGCGTCCATGTAATTCGCCAACGCGGTGATTTCAAGCCCGCCGCGATCGTCGAGCATCTTCTTGATAGCGTCCGCGCGCGCCGGATCGAAATTCATCGGGTCCAGATGGGGACTTCCCGGTTCGGCAACGACTTCGAGGCAGTGAATGCCCGCCTGCCTCGCGAAATCCAACACGACTTCGAGGGGTTCGCCGCCAAACGGCGCCGTAAGCATTCCGACCCGAATACCCTGCGGTTTCGCGGCACGCGCTTCGCCTTCCACCGCGGCAAAGGCCATGCCGGCCGCCTCGTTGGCGGTGGCCATGCCCACCGCGCCCGCCGTGGCGCCCAAAAATCCCCGCCGTGACAACGCATCCATTGCAACTCCTCCTCGTTTTTCTTTTCTGGATTCGACGGCAAGAGCCCAAGGCGGCCTGGCCGTAATGTTTCAATCAGGGGCCGGTGATCTGGATCGTCCGGCCGCAGGACGGACAGGCCATGGCCGGCGCTTCCAGATTGGGCGAAATCTGGACGGGCTGGCCGCAGGCGCATTTGATGGTCGCCCACGACCGGGCGGCGGGACGCGCCACACGCAGGGGAGCGCCCGCGCGAACGTCAGGCGCCTGTCCAGAGCCGCCCAGTTCGGAAAGCATGTCGCCGGCCTGTGCGGCAACGGCTGTTTCAGCGTTCGGAACGGCCAGGGTACGGCCGCAGCGGGGACATGCGACGCTGTCCTGCCGGAATTCAGGCGGCAGTTTGACCTTCAAGCCGCAAACACAGGGCAAAAAGACGAACTGGTTGACCTTGCGAAGCAGATCGCCCGCCTCGCGCATGCGTGTGCGCGCGTCGCGCGCATCGCCGCCGTTCTCGCGCGTGGGAACGGTCTTATCGTCCCGAAGCACCGAAACGGGCATCACGCCGCGCCGTCCGCCATGGGCCGCGCGCCAAGCGGCGTCGTACGCTTGGAACGAGACATTGCCGCCCATCGCCCGCAACACCCGGATACGGTCTTCGATGGGCGGATGGGTGCTGGCAAGGCCGAAAAACGAACGCGAGGCCTTGTCGAATGGGTTCGCGATGAACATCGGCGCGGTGGCTTTGTTTGCCGCGGCCAGCGGCACGCTATCCACCGCGATGGCCTGCAAGGCCGAGGCGAGGCCTTCCGGATAGCGCGTGAGAACCGCCGCATTGGCGTCAGCCAGATATTCGCGCTTGCGCGACACGGCAAAATAGATCAACTGCGCGATCAACGGCGCAAGAACAGCCAGCACGACGGCGACGACGATCATGATGGCCGCCCCGCCTCCCCCGTTCCGGTTTGATCGGCCGTAGCGGCGGCTGCGCGTGCCGGCCCGCATCAGGCCGCGTAAAAACAGGTCCGAAATCATCACGATCGAGCCCAGCATGACGCCCGTCATCGTCATGAACAGGACGTCGCGATTGAGAATGTGCGACATTTCGTGCGCAATCACGCCCTGGAGTTCGTCGCGGTTGAGTTTGCCGAGCAGGCCCGCCGTCACGGCGACCGCCGCGCGGTCCGGATCGCGGCCCGCTGCGAACGCGTTCAGCGCCATGTCGTTCATGATAAAGACCCGCGGGGTCTTGGCCATACCCGAAGCAATCTGCATTTCCTCGACGATGTTGAAGAGTTGAGGGTGATCGCTTTTCTGGATTTCACGCGCGCCGCTTACGGCAAGCAGGACGTTGTCGCCCTGAAAATAGGCCACCAACGACATGACCACCCACACGCCCGCCGCAAACACAAGGCCCAACACGCCCGCGCCGGGCGTCACCGCCTCGCCTATCGCGAACCCCAGCGCCAGCAGCAACACGGCCATCAGACCCACCAATACGGCGGACTTTCGCCGGTTCGATCGAATCTGTTCCCACATGCGCACATCGTACACTCGGAAGGGAATCCGTGCAAACCGGCGGACACGGGCACGGTTATTTCTTCGACTGCCAGCGTTTGCGGGCAAGCGCCCAGACCAGAAGCCTTCCCAGCGGGCTTCTTTGAAATTTCATCAGCAACCGGTATTTCCATCCGGGAACAAACACGACCCGGCCGGTTTTCAACCCATCCAGCGACTCCCGGGCCACGTCCGCGGCGGACATCCACATGCCGGCGGATACATCCGTCCGCTTGAACTGCGCGAATTCCGGGGTGTCGTGGAACTCGGTGTAGGTGAATCCCGGGCATAACGCCTGGACGCGAACGCCCGTACCGGCCAGTTCCTTCGCGAGCGCCTCCGAAAAGGTGATGAGGCACATCTTGGTCGCGCAATAGGTCACGGCGTTGGGCATGGCCAGATACGCCGAAAGCGACGAAACATTGATGATGCCGCCTTGCCGGCGGGCAATCATCCCGGGAAGCGCCGCGTGGGCGAGCAGCAGGCCGGCCGTCACATGAACCTGGATCATGTCCTGATGCTTCCGCCATTCAACATCGGAAAAAAAGCCCGTGGTGCCGAATCCGGCATTGTTGATCAGCAGATCAAGGGATGGGGTGTCTTCAATGCGTTTTACGATCCGCCCGACGTCCTCCGGCTTGGCAAGATCGGCGGGCAGAATATCCGCCGCGACGGATCCCATGCCCCGGCATTCGTCGGCCAATGCGGCCAGACGGTCCTCGCGCCGCGCAACCAGAATCAGATCGTATCCGCGGGCGGCCAATTCCCGGGCAAAGGCCGCGCCGATGCCGCTCGACGCACCGGTGATAAGCGCTGTGTGTCGTTCGCCCGCCATGACTATTCCTCTTCAAAATGTGAAATAGCGAGAATCGTGTCCCTGGGTTTTTCGGAAAAGACGGCCCGGACACGCATGCCGATCCGGGCGTTCCGCGCGTCCCCGCATTCGAGGATGTGCGCGATCGGCGTATCGGCGCCATCGAGTTTGATCAAGGCCAGGACGTAAGGCGGCTCCTTGGGCTGATAGGGTTCCGCATAGCGGATTACGGTGAAACCGGTCAACACGCCGGACGAACCAACCTCGACCCAATGATCCGTCAGGGACGAAAAACACCGCTCGCAGGATTGTCGCGGCGGCACGAATGTCTTCCGACATTTTTCGCAACGGACACCGAGAATCCGTTTATCGTCTCGAAGGGCAACGATAAATTGGCTGCCGATTGCCCCCGCATAATACTGATAAGGCAGGGCCATCTTGCCCTCGATGACAAATGCGCACTCTTTTTCTTCCTTCATCGCGCATCCCCTCCTTCAATCGGTTCGTCCGGAATAATCTCAAAGTGCCTGATGTCTTCCGTGGCGCCGCGGCGATCGTCGGCAAACACGACACGGACGCGGACACCTCGGCGCACCTTGGTCAAGTCGTCCACGTCGAGCAGGTGCCAGAACGGGGCATCGCCCTGTGTCCCGTCGAGATCCACCCAGCACAAGACGTAGGGGACTTGGCGCGTCTCGCCGGTCAACGGGTCCGGACTGGCGTAATAGATGACATCGAAATCGCGAATCGTGCCTACGGGCGGGAGTTCGTCCCATCCGGTGGCCTCGACGTGGCAAATGGCGCAGACCTCGCGCGGCGGCAACTGATGACGCCCGCACTTGGGACATTTGTTGGCCATGATGCGCTTGTTGTCGCGCAATTCCGCCAGAAAACGGCCCATGACCGGTCCCGTCGAAAAATGCTGGGGAATGGACAGGATTTGCCGCGACACAATCAGTTCCCGGCCTTCTTTTTCTTTACCCATGAGTTTCGGCTCCCTGTTCGGGCTTCTCTTTCGACAACAGCATCAACACCGTCCACAATGAACCGCCAAAACCGGAGGCCAGCGCGCGGCGGACCGGTTTCGCCACTTGGTGATCGCCGGCCGTTCCCCGGATTTGCATGGCGGCCTCGGCGACGCGGACCAGCGCCGTCGCGCCGATCGGATTGCTGGCAATCACGCCGCCGGACGGATTGACCGGAAACGCCCCGTCAATCGCGATCTCGTCATTCTCGACCATTTTGATGGCTTCGTCTCCCGACAGGAGCAGAAAATCGCGGAGCCAGTCGAGTCCCCACCACGCCGAGGGATCGTACATTTCGAGCACGTCAATTTCCTGCCGGGGATTCGATATGCCGGTCCGTTTGAATAGCCGCTCCGCGGCGACCCGCTGCGTGTTTTTCTGCGATCCGAAGATCATCGTTTCCTCGCGATGCACCGTTTCGTGATCCACAATCCATGCCGGATTCGCCTTCCATTGCCGCACCTTTTCCTCCGAGGCGAAGACGACGGCGCACGCGCCGTCGCTCTGCGAGCACATGTGGATCATCCGGAGTTCACCCGCCAGCGGCGGCGAATTCTCGGCCGTTTCCTTGATGTACCGGCGTTCGAGCCGCAGCCGGCGATGGGCCTTTGGGTTCCGCATGGCGTGTTCATCCATGATCGTCCGGTATTTCATCGCGGCCCATCGCGCCCGCTCCACGCCGAATTCATCAATAATCTTTTGCGCGCCCGTTCCGGTAAGCGCGCCGGTCTGAAGGCTCCGGCCCCAGAGCGGGTCCGCCATGTTGGTGATGCCGCCGGTGGTATGGCCTTCCTGGAGTTTCTCGAAGCCGATGGCCAGCACGGCGTCGTGCAGTCCCGACGCGACCAGATTGTCCGCCGCGCAGGCGAGGGTGGCGCCGGTGGTTCCGCCCGTGGTGAGGCGAATCCCCGATTTACCCCAGACCCCGTCGCCGATCACGTGCCACATGTCCGGCTGATGGACCATCTCGAACAATTCCATGTTGCCGTGCAGAACGCAGTCTATGTCGTCCAGCATGACGCCCGCGTCTTGTAGCGCCTCGACGACCGCCTCATGAATCATTTCGGGCTGGTTGACTTCCTCGCGGTGGCTCGAAAACCGCGACATGCCGCTGCCGATGATGGCGACGTTTCTATTTTTGGTCATTGTGCGGGCGACTCCCTAACTTTCCAATACCACGACCGTCTGAAGTTGTCCTGCCGGACCGGTGGCGCCTTGGGCGACGGCGCGCCTGGCTTCGGCCACCTGCCGTTCGCCAGCCTCGCCGCGCAGTTGAATGACGGCCTCGGCCACGCGGGCCAGCCCGCCCAGCATCAAGGGATTTCCGGCGAGCATGCCACCGGAACGGTTGACGTTTTGCCGGTCCGGCCCCTCGCTTTCAAGCCATTCGCGGCCCGATTTGCACAAACCGAGCCCTTCGGCATATTGCGGCAATTGATGGGCGTATTGATCGGCAATCTCGGCCACGTCGAACGCCTTTTCCGGATTGGCCACGCCCGCCATCGCATAGGCGCGTTTCGCGGCGCATTCGAGGGCGAAATTCCCGCCCAAGTCCCGTTCGCCCAGGAAAAAACTGTCGTAACAGTTGCCAAGGCCCGCAATCCACACCGGCGTGTTGGTTATCTGCCGGGCACGTTGTTCGTTGGCCAGGATCATCGCGATGGCTCCGTCGGACACGGGATACATGAAATCGCGGCGGATGGGATCGGCGACCATCGGGGACGCCAGAATGTCCTCGCGCTTCGCCGGCGCCGTTAGTTGGGCCACGGGATTCAGGGAGGCCCAGCGCCGCGATCGCGCCACCACATCCGCCAACTGGATTTCCGTCACGCCGGACCGCGCCATGTAGGCCTGGGCTTGCAACGCCGCCGCGGCGAGATAGTCGAGCCCGACCGGGCGCGTGTAAAAGGGGTCGAAGGCCAAGTGCGTAACCATGTTCCGGCTGGCCGCCTGGGATTCCTTGCAGTGCCCGGCCAGCAGCACGATCTCGTGATGCCCGGAGAGAATCTGCGCGGCCGCGTAATACACGCCCTGCGCGCCGTCCGCCGCGACCTTTTCCTCCGCGCCGTAATGCGCGCCCACCACATCGGTGATGCCCCCGTTGGAAATGGTCCGCGCGTCGAACACATCGTCCGAAACGGTCACGGCGCCGTCAATGCCGCCCTTGCCGAAACCGAGTCCCGTCTGCTCGCGAACACCCTTGACAACTTCCCACAGCAGGCCCTGCATTCGCAGGTTCCATTTGTTGGCTTCGAACTTCGTCTGCGCCACCGCGCAAATCGCCACACGACTAGCCACTGGCAACACCTCCCCGGTTGGACCATGCCGCCCGATGCGCCGTTCCATTATAGCAGACCCGCGCCCGGCCATTCCTGATGGCCCGAATGACGGCATCCTTGTTTTTGGCGCACGCCACCTCGATCCACGCACGGCCGCACCCTTCCCGCGTATGGGAGTCGTCCGACGCGACTTTGGGATACGGCAGGGCCTCCACATCGTATTCGGCCGTGTAGAAGCCCTGAAGCGTAACCTCGACCGCGTCTATCCGGATCGTCCGTTCGACCTCGTGGATGCGCTCCAGAACCTGATTGATGGCGAGGGCATATTCCGCGGGATGATTGAACACATGCAGCGTTTCGGAATCGCCCTCGATTCGGTTGACGTGGAGATATCCGCGCGCGAAGATCGTCTGTTCGACCCCGCGAAAGACCAGCATGCCCTCGAATTCATCCGGTATGCGGTCATACGCGCCGGGACGCAACAGAAAATCGTGGTCGGTAAGGGCGACGAAATCGAAACGCAGATCCCGGTAGACCCGCAACGCCTCCTCCGGAGAAAGCGCCCCGTCGGAACACGTGGTATGTACGTGGAGCGCGCCCTTGAGCGGCGTCATGACCGAAGCGCTTTCCACGCGGCTACTCCGAATCCGGCGGCGCCGCATGCCGCATCAGGTACATGGTCTTCCATTGGCCTTCCTGGCAGACGTCGCCGTTCTGGTTGACGACCTTGACGTCGTACACGACGACACCCAGGCCGGGTTTCTTGGTGGCGCGCTTTTCCGAAACGGTCTGCACTGCGTGAATGGTATCGCCGATAAACAGGGGAAGGCGGAAATCCCAGGTCAATCCGAGAAACGCGACGAATTTGTGCATTGGCACGTCCGGAAGGCGGGTCACGAGACCGGAAGCGATGGAAAGGCCCAAGAGCCCGTGGGCGATGCGCTGGCCGAACGGCGTTGTCCGGGCGAATTCGGCGTCCATGTGCAGTCCGTGGAAATCCCCGGAAATACCGGCGAAGTTGACAATGTCCGCCTCGGTCACCGTGCGCGCGGGCGAACGGGTCTCCTGTCCCACTTCAAGGTCTTCAAAGTAGATGGCGTCCTGCGCGTCCATGTCGTCGAACCTTTCTCCGTTTTCGTTTTCGCGAGCCTTCAGTTGCGGCCCAGAATTTCCTTCGCGATGATCAGCCGCTGAATTTCCGAGGTTCCGCCGCCGATCGTGCCCATTCGGACATCCCGCAGGATCCGCTCGACCTCGTATTCCTGCATATAGCCATAGCCGCCGAGAATCTGCACGGCATCGGAGGCAACGCGCACCGCCATTTCCGAACCGAACAGTTTCGCATGCGACGCCTCAAGGGAACATCGCACGCCCTGATCGCATAACGAGGCCGCCTTGTGGGCCAACAGGCGCGCGGCCTCGATTTCCATGCTCATATTCGCCAGTTTTTCGGTAATCATCTCGAACATGGCGAGCGGCTGGCCGAATTGCCGCCGTTCCATCGCGTACGCAAGCGCGCGCTCGAACGCCGCGCGGGCCCCGCCCACCGCCATCGCGGCGCCCACCGTCCGCTCCACGTCGAGTCCCCCCAGAAGAATCCCCAAGGCCCGGTTTTCGCCCCGCACGAGGTTTTCGGCGGGCACGCGGCAATGGTCGAAAAAAATCTCCGCCGTGGGCGATCCGTGCATGCCCATTTTCCGCAAAGGTTGTCCTATCGAGAAGCCCGGAAAACCGCGTTCGACGATAAACTGGCTGATCCCGCCCGGCCCCGCCTGCTTGTCAGTCCGCACGTATACAAGGAACGTGTCCGCCACCGGCGCATTGGTGATAAAGGTCTTGCTGCCGTTTATCACGTACTCGCCGCCGGATCGCTCCGCGAAAGTCGTGATGGACAGGACATCCGAACCGGCATTCGGCTCCGTCATCGCAATCGCGCCCAGTTTGGCCCCCGTCGCCAGATCCGGCAGATACTTCTGCTTTTGTGCATCGGATCCGTTGCACGAAAGATTGTGGGCGCACAAAACCGAATGCGCGAGATACGACAACGAGGTCGAGGCGCACGCCCAGGCAATTTCCTCCATCGCGACGCAAAAAGTCAGCACGCCCTGGCCCACGCCGCCGTACTCCTCCGGTATCAGCAGACCCAGGAGACCCAACTCCCCCATCTTCCGAAACGTCTCGACGGGAAAGCGCGATTCTCGGTCAATTTCGGCGGCCAGCGGCGCGATTTCGTTCCGCGCGAACTTGCGCACCATCTCCTGAATTTCCAGTTGATCTTCCGAGAGACGAAAGTCCATGCCTGTTGTTCTTTCATCATGGCCGGAAACCGGCTTCACATCGCGCCCGGCGGCCTCAACGGGGCAAAAACCACTTTATCATGCGATTGGCGGCCGTTCAATAAAGTAATTCTGGGGCGATGTTTTGTTACCGGGGCGGGGCCAGCGTCAGGGTGTGCATGGTTTCGGCTTTGACGCGGTCGAAGGACCAAAGCATGGGGCGGTGCTTGACGGCCGCCCATAACTCGATCTGGTCGCCGTAGTTCTTGCTGGCGGGATGGCCGCTTTGGCCGGGGGCCAGCGAAATCCGGCCGTTGTCCCAATCGCCCACGTCGAGAATCATGCGCATGGCGGGGGCCCATTTCACGGCGAACGTGTCGTTTTCCTCCACCCATTCGGCCGCGTTGATGGTTTCCATCGTGCCGGGCAGTCCGACCGGGCCGCGATTGACGAGCCACGCGATCGCGCCGATGCCGCCGATGCCGAGGGGAAAGTTGACGAATCGGACGGTGTGATGTTTCCCCCACCGCCAATTGGCGCGAAGGGGTCCGAAACGCCGCACGGCCTCGTCGCGGGCATCCCGCAAGGAACGGGCCAGGATGTCGTCGCGCGTCTCGGCCACGTCCGGTGTCGTTTGATCGTCCCACCAGGCATTGGCCGGGTCGGCCAGCAGCAGCCGGACGGCGTACATGACGGCGTCGTTGGGTTGCGGCGGCGGCGCCTCGTCCGCGTAAATGCCGTCCGTCAGATGTTTCCAGAAAAGCGCGTACAGCGTGGCCTGCGGACTGTCCGCCGTGAAACGGCGATCCCAGCGCGCGAGCCAATCGCGGTCGCATCGAAGCGCGGCGTCGTCCAACCGCAACGAAACGAGGCAGGGCATCACTTCATCGGCGCTGATCCATTTCACGTCGGCCTGCATGCGGCTGAACGCGTCGAGATCGTACGGCGCGCGGCCTTCGAGCAGTTGCCGGATGCGTTCGGCCCGGTACCCGTAATAGGCCGTCGGCTGAAAGCAGACATTGATATCCGGGCCGAACACGGGCGCCAGTTTCGCCTTCAGCCGCGCGAAATAATCGGGATGCGCAACGGCCTGATTCGCGTGAACGATGATCCCGTCTTGCGGATCGATCGCGTGCGGCAGGTCTTCATACGGCACATAGCCCTTCCACAGGGCTTCCTCGGTCCAGCCCGGCGCCGGAACCATTCCGCTTTGATCCGCCGGACGGACCGGCGCCTTGCCCGCGAGTTGATAGCCGATATGACCGGCCACGTCCGCGTAACTGAAATGGCACGGCGGCGCGTCCCAGAACGCCAGCGCGGCGCGAAACTCGTCCCAATTCGACGCGCGCGCCAAACGGTACAGGGCGTTGCCGAGTCCGCCCGGCTCAAGCCCCGCCCAGCGCAAGGCAAGCGGTTTCGCGTTCGGTCGCAGGGAAAATCCGGCCTCGTCCGACGCAAACTCGTCGTTGACGACCGGCCCGTGGATCGTTTCGCGAATTTGGAAGGTGGCGGGATCCTGCCCGGCGACATGAAAAGTCTCTTCCCGCACGGAAAACGCGGCCCAGCCGCCGTTCCATTGATACGCCTCGAGCGGTTTCCCCGGATGCGGCGCGATGCGGTACGTATCCCATGCGTCAACACCTTTGCCGAGGGTGATGCCCCACGCGATATGCGCGTTGTGCCCGATGACCACCCCCGGCTGCGGCGCAAAGGCGACGCCGGCGAGATCGATCGGGGCTTCGTCCGCGCCGCCCGCGCTATGCAGCGCGATTTCGTAGTAAAAAGACGGCGTCATGACGCCGAGGTGCGGATCGTTTTCGAGAATGGGACGGCCTGTCTTCGACAAGGCCCCGCCGACAACCCAGCTGTTGCTCCCGATGGGCGGACGCAGCAACGCGTCGAACAAACCGCCGGTTTCGAGCCGCTTGCCGCCGGGACCCAGAATGGCCGGTTTGACGCCGTGGGGCCAAGGCGGCGACCAGTACAGGGCGCGCGCGAAACCGACGCGATCAATCACTTCCTGAAAAGCGCTTTCGCCCGCCATGGGCATGCCTTGCTGCATCTGGACAATTTTGCCGAACACGAGCGAGTCGGCGGGCGACCATGGCTCGACGGAAATCTCCGTGCCGGCCAGTTGCAACACGGCATATTCCATCGCCAGTTCGTCCGGTTCCTTGCCTTCGAGATACGCGTTCACGCCTTCGACGAAAGACTCCAGCATCTCGCGCGCGCCGGGTTCGAGAAGCGCGATTTCCCGCGCCGCGGTATCGTGGAGACGCAGCGTGCGAAAGTAGACATCGTCGGCCAGTCCCGCTTCGCCGATCAGTTCGGACAGGGAACCGCGACCCACGTGCCGGAAAAACTGCATCTGCCACCAGCGGTCCTGCGCCTGCGTGTAGCCTTGCGCGAAAAACAAGTCATGGGCATTTTCCGCATAAATGTGCGGCACGCCCCACGTGTCGCGGAGAATAGTGACCGGCGCGACAAGACCGGGCACAATCAACGTCCCGTCGTGACGCGGCAACGGGCGAGCCGCCAGCCCGCCAAGGGAACAGGCGCCCAACGTCGCCGTGCACACGGCCAGCGCCAACGCCAAACGCCTATCCATGCCCGCAATCCTCCCATCCGCGACTGTACGAAACGGTCATAAACTGCCGAAACTATAACCGACACAGGGCTTGTGTTCCATCCCCCGGCAGTCCAAATGAACTTCCTCTCATTATAATTTCAATGCACCATTTCCGCATGTTCTTCATCCAGCCCCAGCGACTCCACGTCTCCCGCGCTGGGCGTTATGTCGCCCCACCAGTAGTCGAAGGCGTAATCTTCCGCGGGCGCGGCGGTGAGGGTGATTTCATGGTAGTCGCACATGGGATTCGTTGCACCTGCATCTTCGCAGGTTTGGGCGTAGGTAATTCCGGGATTAATAATCGAGACCGGCGCGGAGGGCGGCGAGGTTTTTTTCGACCATGGCGGCGCGACGTCCGGCGGCGCCTTCGCGGAAGATGGCCTCGATGGTGGAGACTTTCACGACGGGTTCGGCTTTGAGGAAGGCGCCGAGGGCGACGATGTTGGCGGAGCGTTCGGTTCCCACCGTGTCCTTGGAGATTTGCGTGGCGGGAATCCAGACCACGCGGACATCGTCGCGCGCAAGCACGGCCGGATCAATGATGCTGGCGTTGGCGACGATGAGCCCACCGGGTTTGACGACGGGCTGGAATTTTTCGAGGGATGGCTGGTTCATCATGACAGCCGCGTCGGGTTGGTCGAGCGCCATCGAGCCGATTTCGTCGTCCGAGACGATGACGACACAGTTGGCGGTGCCGCCGCGCATGGCCGCACCGTAGGTGGGCAGAAACGTGGCGTTTCGGCCTTCGCGCAGCGCGGCGTCGGCAAGCAGATTGCCCATGTAGAGGATGCCTTGTCCGCCGAATCCCGCCGTCGTGAACTCAAATAGCATGGCAGGTCTCCTGGCCGGCGCCGTTTCCGCCCGGTTCCGGTTCCGGCATGGGCTTCTGCGGCGTGTCCACGGTCACATCCTTGAACAGTCCAAGCGGGAAAACCTTGCACATTTCGGTTTCGACCCATTTCTGGGACTGCTGCGGGGTCACGCGGAGATTGGTAGGGCAGGCGGAGAGGACTTCGACGAACCCAAAGCCGTTGTATTTGATCTGAATCTCGAAGGCGTGGAAGATGGCCTTCCGCGCGCGGCGGATCTGCTTGGGGTCGAAGAGCGCGACGCGTTCGGCGTACAGGACGCCGTCGAGGGTGGCCATCATCTCGGCCATGCGCAAGGGGTGGCCCTCGTTGTCCACGCTGCGGCCCGCCGGAGTCGTCGTGGTGCGCTGGCCGAGTAGCGTGGTCGGGGCCATCTGGCCGCCTGTCATGCCGTAGACGGCGTTGTTGACGTAGATGACGGTGATGCCTTCGCCGCGATTGGCCGCGTGCATGGTTTCGCACAGGCCGATGCTGGCGAGGTCGCCGTCGCCCTGATAGGTGAACACGAACAAGTCGGGGCGCGCGCGCTTGATCCCCGTGCCGACGGCCAGCGCGCGGCCGTGCGCCGCCTCGATCGAGTCCACGTCGAAATACTTGTAGAGCATCACGCTGCATCCGGCCGGGGCGACGGCGACGGCTTTTTCGCCGACGTTGAAATGCTCGATGGCCTCGGCCACCAAGCGGTGCGCCGTTCCGTGCGTGCATCCCGCGCAGTAATGAGTCGCCGCATCGCGCAGATACCGGGGACGCTTGAAAACGACCTTACTCATCGCCGGCTTCTCCAATGCCCACGGGGCTTGTTTCGCGCGGTTTCAACTCGCCTTCGCGCCACCAGATATAGTGCCTGGCCGCGGCGCCGACCTTGTCCGCCCATTCTTCCCCCTTGTCCGTTCCTTTTCCCTGAAGATGGGCGAGGATGGCGCGGGGACTGGGAATGCCGCCGGCGGGACGTCCATAGAACTCCACCTGCACGCTCGGATCGAGCGCCGCGCGGACGTCGTCCACCATCTGGCCGAGATTCATTTCGACCACAAGGATGCGCTTCACGCGTTGCGCAATCGCGCGCAAACCGTCCGCCGGGAACGGCCACAAGGTAATCGGGCGGAAGAGTCCCACGCGAAGCCCGGACTCCCGCGCCCGTTGGGCCGCCGAAAGCGAAATCCGCGCCGCTGTGCCGAACGCCACGATGACCGTGTCGGCGTCGTCCGTCCAATGCGTCTCGAAACGCGGCTCCTCCGCCTCCATCTTGCGGTATTTCTCGCGCAACACGTAGTTCAGCAGTTCCTGATCGTCGCCTTCGAGATACATGCTGCGGATATTACGCGCGGGGCGCCCCTTGGCGCCGTCCACAATGTAATTTTTTTCATAGGTGATAACCGGGCCGGGTGGCGTCATCACCACGCCTTCCATCATCTGGCCCAGCACGGCGTCGGGAAGAATCATGACGGGGTTGCGGTATTTTTCGGCGAGTTCAAACGCGAGGAAGGGCATGTCGTACATTTCCTGCACCGTCCACGGCGCAAGCACTATCGTGCGGTAATCGCCGTGTCCGCCGCCGCGCGTTGATTGCAGGTAGTCGCCCTGCGTCGTCTTGATGCCGCCGAGGCCGGGGCCGGAACGCTGAACATTCACGATGACGGCCGGCAACTGGCTGCCCGCGAGGAACGAAATGCCTTCCTGCATGAGCGAGATACCCGGACTGGAGGAACTCGTCATGGCGCGCACGCCGGCGGCCACCGCACCGTAGACCATGTTGATGCTGGCGACCTCGCTTTCGGCCTGCAGAAACGTGCCGCCGACTTCCGGCAGGCGCTTGGACAAATATTCCGGCACTTCGTTCTGCGGCGTGATGGGATATCCGAAATAGCACCGGCATCCCGCCTGCACGGCCCCTTCGGCCATGGCCACATTGCCCTTCTGAAGAACGCGTTTACCTGGACGATCGGCCACGAGCGCCTATCCTTTCACTTCGGCAGACGCTGCGGCCGGGGCCGGTTCATCCACATCGCGCAGCACGGTAATGGCCACGTCCGGACATACCAGCCCGCACAGCGCACACGCAAGGCATTCCGAATCCTCGATAAACCGCGCCGGATAATAACCGGCGGCATTCGGAGCGCCGCTTTGCTCGATGCAATTCCGCGGGCACACCTCCATGCAAAGGTAACACCCCTTACATCGTTCACTATCAATCGCGATCGTATTCACACCATTTTCCACATCGGTTGCGGCCAAGGGCTGGCACTCTATCAAAGAAACGCGGGATCTTTCAAACGGCCCTTGCCCGCCCAAGGCGCGGCCCAACGTGCTTCAAATTCTCGGTCCCATGCGCTGGGCGCCGTCCAAGCGAATAATTTCACCGTTGATCATCTCGTTTTCGATGACGTGTCGCGCCAGCGCGGCAAATTCGGCGGGCATTCCGAACCGGGAAGGAAACGGGACCTGGGCCCCCAACGCGGCGCGCAGTCCATTGGGCAGCAGGTTCATCATCGGCGTGTCGAACATGCCCGGCGCAATCGTCACGACCCGAATGCCCCAACTGCCCAACTCGCGCGCAATCGGCAGGGTCATGCTGTTGATGCCGCCCTTGGCCGCCGCATCGGCGGCTTGTCCGATCTGGCCCTCGAACGCGCCCGTGGACGACGTATTGACAATAACGCCCCGCTCGCCTGTTTCCATGGGTTCCTGCCGAATCATCGCGGCCGCCGCCAAACGCAGCACGTTGAAGGTCCCGATGAGGTTGATCTGTATCAATCGCGTAAAATCTTCCAGCGAATGCGGACCCTTGCGTCCGACAACCCGCTGCACCAACGGCACGCCCGCGCACCCAATCAGACCGCGCAGATTGCCGAAACCGTCCAGGGCCGCATTGACCGCGGCGTTGGCATCGGCCTCGTCGGCCACGTCGCAATGGACATAGCGGACGGCCGCCCCGATGCTTTCAACGACGGCCTTGCCTTTCTCCGCGTCAATATCGGCGATAACGGCCCTGCCGCCCGACTCAACCAGCATGCGCACCACTGCCTCGCCCAGTCCCGAACTGCCTCCCGTAACCAAAAACGCATTGCCTTCGATTCGCATGAGTCACCTCCCGAAACCTTTACAGTTTTATATGTCGGATCCCGTGCGCCTATCGCACCATGTCGTTAGCATACCGTTCCAACGCCGGCAAAAACGATTCGCGTACATGCCCCGCCAGGCGGCATAGTGTGGACGGCCGCATGCTTTTTGTAACATGTCTTTGGAGATGTGAAGGTATTCGAGCCTTCGAAATCGTAACGCCGAATTCCGATTCGGCCAATTGGCCAAAGACCGTGCCGAATCGGAATTCGGCGCCACAGGCTGCTATACGGGTTTTGTTGCCCTGCCCTGTGGGGCCGGCGCGATTCCCGGCCCCCAACACTATGGAAAGGAACTGTCCGATGAATGTTGCGACACTGATTGAAAGTTCGGCGCGCCTTTTCCCGGACCGCACGGCCCTGATATGCGGCCCGGCCCGTCTTTCCTATGCGGAACTGGATCGGATGGCGAGCCGGCTGGCCCATGGGCTTGTTGGCCTTGGCGTGAAGCCCGGCGACAAAGTCGCGCTCACGTGTCCATCGCGTGGCGAATTTGCGATTTCTTATTTTGCCATACTCAAAACGGGCGCGGTGGCCGTGCCGCTCAACCCCCTGCTCAAGCGGGATGAAATCGCGCAGCAACTCCGCGATTCCGAGGCCGTGGTTTATTTATGCCATGAGGGCACGCCCGATTCCCCCCTTGGCCGCCATGGGTTCGACGCATTCCAAGCCACGCCCGGATGCAGGGAGTTTCGGGCGATACCCGACGATCCGCAGGGTCTTTCCGTACTGTCCGAATGCCGATCGTGGCGCGACCTGCATCACGGCCAACCGGATGTTTTCGAGTCGGTGGATCTGCCGAACGACGCGAGTTGTTCGATTACGTTTACATCGGGCACCACGGGAGTCCCCAAGGGCGCCGAGCATTCCCATGCCGGCGAATACCTGAGCGCCGTCCTTGTGCGACACGAACACGGCATCCGGCATGACGATGTGGGCCTTTCCGCGGTTCCCCTCTTCGGCGCCTTCCGCTGCTCGATACTGCTCACGACGTTTCTGACCGGATCGACGATTGTCATCATGCCCCGGTTCAGCCCCGAGGACGTCTGGCGCGCCATGGCCCGCGAACGCGTGACCGTCTTTCACGGCGTGGGGCCCATGCTGCATCGCCTTTATGAGACGGTAGAATCATCGGGCATCGCCTTGGATGCGATTGCGGGACAGTGGCGGCTGTGCATCTCGGGCGGCGCCGCGCTTTCGCCCGCCGTACACCGGTTTTTCGAGGAAAGACTCGGCGTGGACATTCGCATAGGCTACGGCGCCACGGAAATCATCCTTGCCACGGTGGATCGGTATACGGCCAACGATACACCCGGCGCCATCGGACGCCCCGTCGGCGGGGTACAGATTCGCCTGGTGGACGACAAGATGAACGATGTGCCGCCCGGGGAAGTGGGCGAAATTATTGTCCGCAGTCCCACCTGCATGAAACGGTATTACAACGACGACGAGGCGACACGGCAGGCGCTGGCGGGTGGCTGGTTTCACACGGGCGACCTGGCCCGCCAGGATGCCGGCGGAGGACTGTGCCTCGTGGGACGCAGCAAGGACATGATCAATCGCGGAGGCTACAAGGTCTATTCCGCGCAGATCGAAAACGTACTGATGACCCATCCGGCCGTCGCCAACTGCGCTGTGATCGGCGTTCCCGACGAACGATACGGCGAGGAAGTCAAGGCATGCGTGGTCCTCAAGGAAGGCGCGCAATGCACCGCGGACGAACTCGTCGCATGGGCCCGCGACCGGGTGGCCGCCTTTGCCTATCCCCGACAGGTCGAATTCATGGATTCGCTTCCCATCGGCGCGACGGGCAAAGTGCTCAAACGCCTTCTGAAATTCCGGAAATAATCCCGCTATTCGGAATTACCGGATGGGCAGCAGCAGCGCGCTGGGGTGCGCTTCGCCCATGTGGACGCTGTTGCGCGCGATACGCAGTTCCGCACCGGGAAAGTCCTCGCCGGTATTGGGGTTTTTTTCGAATCGGCGGTAGTTGCTGCTGGAGACGTGCAGGCCGATGCGATGGCCTTTATTCACAATCAGGCTGATGGTCCACAGGTCTATTTCAAGCGGGACGACCGTGCCGGGCGTGACGGGTTCGGCCTTTGCATAGCCTTTCCAGAATTTGAGGCGGCGAATATTGTCGAGCATGAGGATCTGCCGTCCATCGGGATAGATATCAATGAATTTGGCCGTGAAATCGGTGTCGGGCGCGTCGGTCGAGACGTACAGGCGCGCCTTCACATTGCCGGTGATCTCGATGGGCGCATCGAGCGGCGCCGTTTGGAACACCAGCACGTCGGGGCGCGCGGCCAGTTCGCGTTGATCGTAGGGACCGGGCGGCAGGGTCAATTCCGCGCCGCCGTGCGTGGGGCACGGATTCGCGGGATCGTAGGTGAATGCAAGGGATTCGCCGCCGGCGGCGGGTTCGGTGGACAACGACTTGTCCGCATGGAGGTAGTACGCGGTTTCGACGGTCGGGAAAGGCGGCCAATCCTGCGCGGTGCGCCACTCGTTGCCGGGCGCGTTCGGTTCGATCACGTCGCCGAGCGTGTAATAGTTGACGGGCGGCTCGGCGTCAATCCCGTTGGCTTCCCCCTTGACGTAATGATCGAGAAACCGGTCCTCGTACTTTCCCACATCGAAACCGAAATTGGGTTTCAGCACGAGGTCGCCGGGATCCGCCTTGGGACCGTGCAGCCACGCGCCCATGATGAGTTTTTGGCGGCCCTTCGCGCCGGGACCGCCGTTGTGCTGGCGCGTGACGAAGTTGTTGATGGTTCCCTGGCAAAAGATGTCCCACCAGCCGCCGATGTGCACGGCGGGCGCCGTGACGCGGTCCGCGACCGGCTCGACGTTGTGGCGTTCCCAGAAAGCGTCGTATGTGGGATGGGCGTGCCAGACTTCGAGTACGTGCTCGCTCTTCTGCATCTTGAGCCAATCCTCGCACAGCGCCTTGCGGAACACGCCGCCCTGGTAAGCGATTTGCTGGTAGAAATCCGAGCAGGCCACGGAAATCGCCTGGCCGGCTACGCGGTCCGTCACGGGCGCCATGAACACCTGGACGATGCCCAGCGCCGAACCGCCCCATGTGCCGATTCGGCCGTTGCACCACGGCTGTTGGGCCACCCACGCAATCGTATCCGCGCCGTCCTGCCGTTCGCCCCAGCCGTCGTCATCGAAGGCCATGTCCCTGCCCTCGCTGCCGCCGCGCCCGCGGACGTCCTGGATGACATAGGCATAGCCGCGTTTCGCGAATCGCTGGACGATCGCATCGGTGTACTTTGTCGCACGGCCATAGTATGTGCGCGTGACGATCGCGGGAAACGGGGGTTGCGCGTCTTCGGGCAGGAAATAATCCGTGGCCAACCGGACGCCGTCGCGCATCGGCAGCATGACGCTTTCCGCGCGAACCGGTCGGATCGCGACAAGCGGCGAAAGAAACAACAGGCCCGACAGGGCCAATAGAACCTGCCAGCGAACACGCGCCATAACGGCCTCCTCCCCGTTTTGCTATGCCGTTTCGGTTCCGGCGGCCTGTTGCAAATGGAAACGCTCGATGCCGGCTTCGCGCAGTTTGAACTTCTGGATCTTGCCGGAAACCGTCAACGGAAATTCCCGCACGAATTCGATATAGTGCGGGATTTTATAGTGGGCGATGTTGCCCTTGCAAAAGGCGCGGATTTCTTCCTCCGTCAGCGACGGATCCTTCGGAATGATCCATGCGGACACCTGCTCGCCGTAATGCACGTCCGGCACGCCGACGATTTGCGCGTCGTAAATCTTCGGATGCGTGAGCAGGAATTCCTCGATTTCACGCGGATAGATGTTTTCGCCGCCCCGGATGATCATGTCCTTGATGCGCCCGGTGATGCGGTAATGGCCCGAAGGGGTCCGCACGGCAAGATCGCCCGTGCGCAGCCATCCGTCGGGCGTGACGACCTTGGCGGTCGCATCGGGATCCTTGTAGTAGCCGAGCATCGTGCCGTGTCCGCGCGACCAGAGTTCGCCCGGTTCGCCGTCGGGCATGTCGTTTAGCGTTTTCGGGTCCACGATGCGGACTTCGACCCCCGGCAGGACCGTGCCCACGGTGCTCACCCGGACCTCGATGGGCTCCGACGTTTCCGACTGGGTGATTACCGGCGACGATTCCGTCAGGCCGTAGGCGATGGTCAACTCGGAGAGGTGCATGAACTGCGTGACCTGTTTCATCAATTCAATGGGACACGGGCTGCCGGCCATGATTCCCGTGCGCAAAGTCGAGAGGTCGTACTGGTCGAAGTCGGGGTGGTTCAGTTCGGCGTTGAACATCGTAGGCACGCCGTACAGCGCCGTACAGCGTTCTTTCTCGACCGCGTCGAGCACCGATTCCGGCTCGAAGGACTCCGCCGGAACAATCATGGCCGCGCCATGGACGGCGCACATGAGCGTGCCCATCACGCAGCCGAAGCAGTGGTAAAACGGCACCGGAATGCACAGGCGGTCCGCGCTGCCCATCCGTTGCCGGCCCCCGACATGAAACGCGTTCATCAGGAGGTTGCGGTGGGTCAACACGGCGCCTTTGGGCTGGCCGGTGGTGCCGGAGGTATACTGGATATTGGCCGGCATCTGAAAATTGCACGCGGCGGCGCGCCGGGCCATATCCGACTCGGGAATCCGGCGCGCTTGGGCCGTGAATTCTTCCCATGGCCAGATCCCCGGCTTGGACGGCGCGGCCTTGATGCCGACAACCTGCCGCAAGGAAGGGAAACGTTCCAACGCCAGCGGCTTGCCGAACGGTGCGGTTTCAAGTTCGGGAATCAGCGAGGCGATCATGTCCTCGTAGTTGCTGTGCTTGAAGGCATCCGTCAACAGAAGCAATTTGATATCCGCGGCGCCGAGGATGAATTCCATTTCATGCACGCGATACGCCGGATTCACGTTGACCAGCACGGCCCCGATGTGCGCGCTGGCGAATTGCGCGAGAATCCATTCCGGCCAGTTGGTGCTCCAGATGCCGATGTGATCGCCGGCCTCGATGTCTAAGGCCATGAACGCGCGCGCCGTTTGTTTCACGCGATCAAAAAACTCGTCGTAGGACCAGCGCAAGTTCAGGCGCGGAAAGACCACGGCATCCCGCGAACCATGATCGCGAACGGTTCGATACAGCGCCTCGCCGATTGTCAGTCCGTCCACCCAGGGCGTGTCCACGATAGCCAACGCTTCTCCTCCGGAATGAAGAGGAGACGCCCGGCCGGGCGTCTCCTGCCTTTGGTTTCGATGGGTTTGTTCACACTTTTGGAATGCGCGCCTCGGCGGCGTCAATGGCGCTTTGATCCAATTCGAAATCCTCGAGTTTGCCGTTGAAATAGGCGTCGTACGCGGTCATGTCGAAATGGCCGTGGCCGCTGAGATTGAAGAGGATTGTCTTCTTTTCGCCGGATTCCCGGCACTTGATCGCCTCGTCAATCGCAACGCGAATGGCGTGCGACGATTCCGGGGCCGGCACGATGCTCTCGCATCGCGCGAAGAGCGAGGCGGCCTCGAAGCATTCGTTCTGGTGGCACGCCACGGCGCGCATGACGCCTTCCTTGCACAGCAGCGCCAGTTGCGACGCCACGCCGTGATAGCGCAGTCCGCCGGCGTGGATCCCGGACGGCACGAAATCGTGGCCCAGGGTGTACTGCTTGAGCAGCGGCGTCATCTGGCCGGTGTCGCCGAAGTCGTAAGCGTAGATGCCGCGCGTCAGGGTCGGGCAGGCTTTCGGCTCGACCGCGATGAAATCAATATTCTTTCCCTTGCGAATCTTGTCCGGCGCGAACGGGAACGCAAGGCCGGCAAAGTTCGATCCGCCGCCGCAGCATCCAATGACCACGTCCGGATACTCGCCCACGCTATCCATTTGGAGTTTTGCTTCTTCGCCGATGATGGTTTGATGCAGGAGCACGTGGTTCAGCACGCTGCCGAGGCTGTACTTGATGCTCCCGCCGCTCTTGGCCGCGACTTCGATGGCTTCCGAGATGGCGATGCCCAGACTGCCGGTCGTGTCCGGCATTTCCGCGAGCACCTTGCGCCCGTATTCGGTCTCGTCGCTGGGACTCGACACGACTTTGGCGCCGAAGGTCTGCATGAGCGTGCGGCGGTAGGGTTTCTGCGTGAAACTGACGCGCACCATGAACACGGTGCATTTCATGCCAAACGCCGCGCAGGCGATCGAAAGGGCGGTGCCCCATTGGCCGGCGCCGGTCTCGGTGGTCAGTTCGGTAATGCCGGCAACCTTGTTGTAATACGCCTGCGCGATCGAAGTGTTCAGTTTGTGGCTCCCGGCCGGGCTGGTGCTTTCATTTTTGTAGAAAATCTTCGCCGGCGTGTCCAAGGCCTTTTCCAGCCGGTAGGCGCGGCGCAAAGGAGTCGGCCGCCACATGCGGTAGGCATCCATGACCTCGCCGGGTATCGAGATCATCGGCGCCATGGACGCCTCCTGTTCGATGAGTCCCGGCGGGAACAACGCCGCCAAATCCTCCGGCTTCAACGGCTGCAACGTGCCCGGATGAAGCGGCGGCGGCAACGGCGCCGGCAAGTCGGGGTTGATGTTGTACCACGCATCCGGCAGCTTCGCCGGATCAAGCAGAATCTGATACTGGTTCATGTCCACACTCTCCCGGTTCCCATATTCCACCATTTCCCAAATGCCACGAAACGGGCATAGCATACACGCTCCACGGCTAGAAACAAAAAGTCCGGCCCGTCAATAAACCGGCGTGCACCACTTGCGATACTTGGGCACCCGGCCCTGAACGACGTCGAAATACAATGTTTGCAGTTGTTTCGTAATTGCTCCCGGCGTGCCCGAACCGAGGATACGGCGATCCACGGAGCGGACCGGGGCCACCTGGGCGCCCGTGCCCGAGAAAAAGAGCTCGTCGCAGACATAGAGTTCCGTCCGCGCGATGGGGCGCTCGATCACCTCGAGCCCGAGTTCCTCGCGCGCCAGTTCAATGATCGTATTGCGCGTAATGCCGACAAGGATGTCGGCGGTGGGAGGCGTCGTGACGATCTGACCGTTCAACACCATGAACAGGTTCATCGCGCTTCCCTCCGCCACCGTGCCGTCCTCGCGCAGGAAAATGGCCTCGTCGAATCCCGACTGTTTCGCTTCCGTGGCCGCGAGCGACGAATTTAGGTAACTGCCCGTCGCCTTCACACGCGAGGGAATCGCGTTGTCGGAAAGGCGCCGCCATGACGAAACGGCCACATTCAATCCCGACTCGATGTCGCAGTAATCGCCCAGTTTAATCGTGTAACAACAGAAACTGCTTTCGACTCCGCGAAGTTTCGGCCCGAGCGAAAGTTCGCTCTTGTAACAGATCGGGCGGATGTAGACCCCTTCACGGAAACCGCTTCGCCGCACCACCTCAAGGCAGATTTCCCCTATTTGTTCCGCGTCTTCGGGCACTTCCATGCAGAGGACATTGAAATTGCGCACCATGCGGTCCACGTGTTCCTTGAGTCGGAAAACAAGAATGTTGTCCTCTTCCTTTACATAGTACCCGCGAATGCCCTCGAACAAGCCCGTGCCGTAATTGAGGGCATGGGTCATGATGCTGATTTTGGCCTCCTCGATGGGAACATACCCGCCGTTGAAATAGGCATATGCGCCCGGAACCATCTGTGCCATCGAACAATCTCCCTTCTGCCGCAACCTGTTCCAATGAAAAACGAAGCGGCATTATACCCTGCGCCGCCGAGCCGCGCCAATCGCCCACGTTGGGTCGGAAATCTATACGACAAAGCCCATCAACACAACACCCATCCCGGCCGGGTTTCACATCAATTTGGGGACAAAGGACCTCACTTCCCGCCCAGGTAACCCAAGCCCTCCAATTGGCTTCTTTGTTCTTCGGTCAGTGGGCCCGCCAAGGCCGGCTGGGTTCCCTGCCCGCGGGAAAAGGCGCGCAGGTCGGTCAGCGCCTTTTCGAGCCCCGGATCGCACGGAGCGCCCGAAGCGGCCAAGTTGTGCTGCTCGCCGGGATCCGCCCGGAGATCGTAACAGGAGACCGGCGGTTGCCGGCGGGGATTGTCCGGATTGGAATGAATGACCTTCTTGTCCAAGGTCCGAATACCTTGCAGAACATTGTTTTCGAAGTCGTTCTCCGCATAAACAAACGCAATGCCGGCATTGGCAAAAGCGCCGTCCGGCCCCATGACAGCCTGCCCGGCCGCCGTGGCCAAAGGCGGGGCGCCCGCCAGTTGCAGGAGCGTCGGCGCAATGTCCACATGGCGGCCCAGCCCCGTGTTTCGCTCGCCGGCATGGGCCGATCGCGGCAATTTGATCAGGCACGGCACATGAAGCAATTCATCGAACAGGGTCTGCCCATGCCACCATCCGCGATGTTCAAAAAATTCCTCGCCATGATCCGAGGTAAACAGAACGATTGTGTTGTCGTACAGGCCATACCGTCTGAGACCGTCGAACAGCCGGCCCAGATGAATGTCCATATAAGCGATTTCGCTGTCGTATGCCTCCTTCATCGGTTCCAAAAACGTGTCCGGATCGGGGTGTTCCATGCGCACGCGCGCATAACCAACACCCGGTTTGGCATGGTCCATGAAGGGATCGTGCGGGTCCATGTAATGCAGGAAGAGGAAGAACGGCGCGTTTTTTGGACATTCGGGACTTTCAATCCATGCCAACGCCTCGTCCGTGACGTCCTCGGCGGGCTGATAGAAATCCCGCACATTCATGCGCTTGTAGACTTTCGAGGCCAACGCGTGCCACGCGTGCCGAAGCACTTCGTATACGGCCAGTTTCGCGGCGGACGGTCCCGCATAAAAATACAGACGCGGCTTCAAGTCAACATAGTCGCAGAAACCTTGGTCGAAATGAAACGGCGACATGATGTGGGGATTGTTTGCGAAGCCTTTCGTGTAATATCCGGCGTTCCGCAGATTCTCCGGAAAGGCGCCTATGCCTTGGGGCAACATTGAAATCTTGGTGGTGGCCGTGTGCGATTCCGGGTAGCGCCCGGTGAATATCGAGGCAAACGCGGGCTTCGTCCATGGCGCCTGCGTGAACCAATGATTGAACACCACGCAATCTTTGGCGAATGCGTTCAGTTGCGGCGTATGGGCCTTCGCTTGAGGATTGTACACGGACAAGCCGTCCGCCCGCAGCGCGTCCACAACGATCAATACAATGTTCGGACCGGACGAATGCGCGGGGGGACTGAACGCGGGCAGGGCAGGATGCCTCATCCCCAAAACGGCATAGAGCGAACCGCCGCCGACAATCAGGCCCCACGCCATTACCGATGCGATCAATAGACGCCAGCGTCCGCGCAACACGACGCCGTGAAACAGAGCGCCCGCCAGTCCCGCGAACAGCGCCGCCGAGGCGATGGCGGCCAGCAGGGGCGCAAGCGTTGAAAGGTTGGGGACATGACCAATCAACACATCGCGCATATAACGCCAGATCGCGACCACTCCCGCAAGCCCGGACGTTCCGGCCATCGCAAGTCCGAAAGTCGCGTAGAGGGGCGGAAATTTGTCTATCAACAAATAAAGGAAGGCAAGCGCGCCGGCTACGCCCGCGCCCACTGCCGCAAACACAAGGCCGTATACGGCCGGTCCCCACCAGAAGGCAGACCCTTCGGCAAGACCGGACAGGCGAGAAAAAAACCACGCCGCCTCGCCTATGCCGCCCAGTCCCCCCGTAACAAGCCCCGCCGCAATTCCGGCAATCAGGCAGTTGATGAGATTGCGGCGGTATTCGACAATGGCCCACGGAGTTAGCCGTACATGCGTGTCTTCCGGGGCCTGCTTCCGGGCCTCGGCCAGTTCCGCCTGCAATTGGGCGCGTCCGGGGCGCGACCGTATCAGAAAAATCGGCAACCCAATCAGAAACGGCACGACATCGCCGACCCACCAGCCCAGATGGCTGAAAAGGACGGCCGCGCTGACGCCGCTCTTGCCGCCCAGCAGGGTGGCGAACACGATTTCGCGAATGCCTTCACCGCCGACGGACGGCCCGATAACAGTCCCATAAATCATGATCGGGCTGGCGAACAGAACGTCGAGCAGGCCCGTGTTCGGGGCTCGCAGGGCGGTCATGGTGCAGAAATACATCAGGCACGTCGCGAAATGCACCCACAGGCCGCACACGACCGCCGCCAGCAACAACAGGCGCTGGCCGCTGTAGGCCGTAATGGACGCGCCCAGTTTGTCCACCATGCGGCGGACGGCGCCCGGCGCGGGGACAACCGACACGATCACTTGGATCACGCGCGGGTTGAGGAGCAGCAGGAATGTGGCCAGAACGAACACGCCCAGCACGAAGAGAATGACCCCCAAAATAGCCACGTTGATCTTGAGCAGGCGAAATCCAAGCGGAAACGTCAGAAACACGAGAAACGTCAGTGAAATGAAACCGATGAGTTTCTCAACGGCGATCAGCGTGGTGCATTTGAGAGGTTCCTTGGTGTAAAGCGACGAATCATAGAGCCGGTAGCCGTCCAGTCCGATCGTGCCCGGCATGAAAATGCCGAACATGCGCCCGACGAACCAGCTCTGCGTCATATACCAGAACGGCATGTACAGCCCCTGCCCCTTCAACAGCAATTGCCATCGCGCAATGCCGGCCAACATCCCGGAAAGTTTGATGACGACCGCCAGCAGGAGCCAGACCGCAAGGTTCGAGGCATCCGCCGCGCGTATCTCCTCCAACAAGGCCATGGGAGTCACGCCGCCGAACTGGTCGGGCCTCAGCCCAAAGGTCTGCGGGCGAAACAACAGCAGAAACAATCCGCCCGTTACGATGATTTTCAAACTACCGCTGATAATCCGCCGCATCGTACCTCGTTATTCGTTACAAGGCGCTTGGATATTGGATCACAAACGCGCCCACGGAGTTCCAACGCTGTTCCGCATGGTGGATCGTTGCAATAGGCGTCAGAATACCATAGCCGCAGGAATATGAACAAAACAGGCAACACGACAATTTGACTTGGTTTCGTCGCGACACGATAATGGCCGACAAGGAATGAGAACCGCATGCGAGAACTCCAGCCCAATCAGTGCTTGTCAGTAGCCGTGCCGGTATTCAATGAGGCTGCAGGCATAGACGTCTTCGTCGAGGAAGTGCGCCGTCATCTGGCGGCGCTCAGATTATCGGCGAATACCGAGATCGTGCTGGTAAATGACGGATCCTTCGACGGAACCGGAGATAAACTGGACGCGTTGGCCACCCAATATCCCGGTGAGTTACGCGTGATTCACCTGTCGCGCAATTTTGGATTCTGCGCGGCGGCGTCCGCGGCCTTGCAATACGCCAAAGGCAATGTCGTCATTTTGATGGATGCCGACATGCAGGACGATCCCGGGGTCTTTTCCGCCTTTCTGGAACGGTGGCGCGAAGGATATGACGTCGTGTACGCCGTCCGTTCCTCCCGGAAGGATTCCACGATCTTTCGCCTTCTGACATGGTGTTTTTACCGATCCCTGCGTTACATGTCGCAACTTTCCCTGCCGTTGGACAGCGGAATTTTCGCCCTTTTGGACCAGCGCGTGGTCAGCGCCATCAACGCCCTGCCCGAACGCAACCGGTATATTCCCGGTCTGCGGTGCTGGGTTGGATTCAATCAGATCGGCATACCCGTCGAGCGGCGTCCAAGGGGACACGGCAAGAGTCGAATGGGATTGCGGGGTTTATGGGATCTGGCCCTCATGGCGTTTTTCTCGTTTTCCTTTGCGCCCCTGTTTGTTTTTCGACTGGCGGGCATGGCGGCCATGGCCATGGCATGCGTGGTGGTTCTTCTGAGCGTTGTGCTGTATGCGCTGGGAACGCTCCCGGTTACATGGGCGCTTGTCGCTTTTCTCATAGCCGCTTTCGGTGGAATCAATCTGCTGGGCATAGGCGTCTTGGGTGAGTACATCAGTCTAATCTATGACGAAGTGCGGCGGCGTCCGCTCTTTCTGGTCGAGCGTGTTACTGAACGAAATCCGGGTGAATAGTGGCTGCTCAGATGCTTGCGTTCACGGCCTCCGCTACACGGGACACGGCGTCTTCCGTAATCCCGTCGTACATCGGCAACGCAATCGCCCGCCGAAAGACATAATCCACGTTCGGACAATCGGGGTATCCGAGCATGGCGGCGCAATTGTCCATGATTTCCTCTTCCACTCCGGCGTCTATCCCTTTGAACAGTAGACGGCGGCGCACGGCGGCCGCATCACGCGGCAGGATGGCCACGAAAAAGTAGTGAGTGGTTTCGAGTCCGTCGGAAACCTGTTGGCAGCGAATATCGTCCCGCAACATCTGCCGGTATTGCGCGGCCCGCCGCCTCCGCCATTGGAGCCGTTCTTCCAAGGTTTCCAACTCGCGCAAACCCAGACGAGCCCGAACGGACGAATATCTCTCATGGCTCCGGTGCGCTTCTTGGGAACGCCGGTACAGTCGGTTCATGGCGTCCCGCCACGACGGAGTTGACAACAGATACAACAACGGGAACGCAAGCCGGCTGCGAAACAGGAACTGTTCGAATTGCGTGGCGCGTATTTTTCGGAACAGCGCCGCATGCGACAAGGGTTCGACGTCGTTCGCAGCCCGCGCACGATCCAGAAGCATCGGATCACGACCAACCAGCATGCCGCCGCCGAAAGTATTCACCGGTTTCGTCATCTCGAAACTGAACAGGGCGGCCTCCCCGAACGTACCCACAGGCCTGCCGGCAACGGACGATCCCAGCGCGTGGGCGCAATCCTCCACGACTCCGATGCCCCGCGACGCGGCCATGTCCGTAATTTCGGCAATGCGGCAGGGCACACCAAACACATGGAGCGCCAAGATAGCGCGCGTTCGGGAAGTGATGCGCACCGAGATGGATTCCGGTGTGGCGTTCAGCGTCACCGGATCGATGTCTGCGGGGATCAACCGGATACCCAGCGCCTGGATCGGATGCAGAATCTCGCCAAATGTGTAGGCAGGCACGATCATTTCGTCTCCGCGCCGCAAGCCCATATGCTCGACTATCAGCATAAGGGCGCGGCGGCCCGAATGGAGGGCGGCGGCATCCGGCATGCCCACATATTCCGCGAAACGCCGCTCCCATTCCCGAACCTCCGATTTGTCGGACGTCAACGGCGTTTGCATCCAATCGCGGATGTCGCGAAGCAAGCAAGAATCGAGATTGACCCAACGTCGCGGGATCATGACCGTGGCTTTCCGTAGTAGAACGTGAATGATCGCAACGTGCGCCATAAACCATCCCACAGGGAATGATCGCCCAACCGCAGGCTCATCTCGGCGAACAAGGCATCCCAACACCGGCAATCGCAGGCATCCACCCGGTGGCGCAACACGTCGAATTCCTCGCTTCGCCACCATGCGTCAAGCGGACGCTTCCGCACGGACAATGACGTGGCGATATCCGGGCAAGGGCTGATATAGCCGTAGGGGTCCATCGCGCAGGCAGAGTAACCGGCAAAACACATCGTCAGACGACGATTCCACAGTGAGTCGGGAATCTGATTGATGAAATACGGGGATGTCGCCAGTAATCGCGTCTTTCGGACGGCTGCGGACAACGCGCGCATCTCCGCCCGAAGTTCGGGCAATTGCGACTCCTGAAACAACAGTTCGCCAAAATCCCCCTTTTCTTTGTGCTGATGCAACAGGTTCACATGGACGGGAGCGAACTTGATCTGGTGGACACCCAGTGATTCGGCAAAGGGGATCATGGATGCCACTCCTCGGAAATTAAGCGCCGTAATCGTGCAGTTGACGCCCAGATGTATCCGGGGCGCCAAGCGGCGAAAGCGGCTCAGCGCCTCGATGGCCTGGATATACGATCCCGCGCCCCGGATACGATCATTGACAGCCGGCTCCGGACTTTCCAGCGAAACGGAGATGCTCTGCGTGCCGCATTCCTGAAGCCGTTCGGCGGTTTCGTCCGTCACGAGGCCGCCATTCGTGCAGAGATGGGTGGCGATGCCATGTTCTCGGGCCGAGGCTATCAGATCGAAAAGCATGGCGCCCCGCGTCAGTGCCTCACCGCCCGAAACCAGCATCAGGCGGGTTCCAAGGCGGCGGGCCGATCGAAAAACCGCAACATATTCCTCCAGAGACAGTTCCGGTTCGCTCAAAGGAGATGGAATCCGGCTCACCCCGCACATCGAACAGCGCCTGTTGCACTGCCATGTGACAAACAAAAGTAGTACCGGAAGAAAATGAGGACGTCTGTGCAGCCGGCGCGCCCAAAAAACATCTGCCGCATGGATGATATTGCCCAGCAGCAGCCCGATTGACGATCCGTAAGTCATGCGACGATTCTACCCCGAAAACACACTTCGCCACCACCCTTGTTCAGGGCGAATGCATCCAACGTGCTTAGCGCCAAAACCCAGTTTCTCTTCGTGATCGTACTCGTCATCGTGCGCCTTATCGTGCGCATTATCGCGCGCATGATTTCGATCGTAATTCCACCGAATCGAACGAAACAAAATCAAACGGGAGTTTCCAATAACTCTTTACCGTCAGTCCTTGTTTCGATTACGATTACACGCACGAGCACAAAACCGCCCGTCGGAATGGAAGAACCTTGCAATTTCTCGCCGGTATGGCGGACGAGGCCCGCGGCCGTCTTATCGGGTGTTCCAGCCCGAAGCCGTAACGGTGGCCTTGGCCGGATCGAATCCTTCCGGAGGAGCAAAACGGACCTTCAGCGTGCGCGAGGCGCGGGGCAGCAACGTGATGTAGTTGTCTTCCCAGTAAGCCGGCGCTATTTCTGGAGCGTTCCCATCGGCCCGGATGGCAAGGCGCATCAGGAAAGCCGGCGCATCGCCCGTGTTTTCGATCGTCACTTCGGCGGTTTCTTCGGGATGAGTTCCGGCGCATCGCAACGTTGTTCTTACCATCACCGGCCTAAGTCCGTTGAGCGCCTTGTAATCGGCCACGCTTTTCGCGCGCAGGAAGGGCGTGTCGAGCGGCCCAGGCACGTCGCGCGTCGTCGAAAGCCAATAGAAATTGTCCGAGACCGGCGCGCCGTCGGACGCGTTCAACGCGAGACGCACAAAATAGGCCGGCGGAACGTTTGCGGGCACATCGAGGACAAACGCCTGCGTCTTGCCGTCGGGGCCGACCTCGACCTCCGCAGATTGACGTCCGAGTTCCCTGCCGTCCAAGTCATAAACGACGGCCGCCGCGGCAAGATCCTTCACGGCCTCGCCGCGCGTGTTCACGACCCAGACGGATGCGTCGTCGTAGGAATACTGGATATGCAGCGGTTCGCAGGCCTTCTTTGCCCCGTAGTATCCCGCCGTGGCGAGCAGATACCAGTCCACATAGTGCCACGTCATCATGGCGGGCCATGCGGCATCGTACTTCCATGTCGTAATGCCGGTCGCGGAATACTTGTTGCGCGCGTATGCTTCGAACATGGCCCGTGCGCACTCGTAATTGAGCGCTTCGGCCTTGCGGACGAATGCCTCGATGCCGTCCGGCTCGCCATAGCGGTCATTCACGGCCTTGACCACGGGCCCGAAATAGGTGCCGCCCTGCGTGACGGTGTGCAGCGAGGCGGCTTTCGTCCACAACGGCCACAAAGCGTCGCCGGGCAACATGCGGCGGATGCTTTCCATCGGTGCGACAATGCCCCCGACGCCGCCGGACTGTGCGAACCCCCACGCGCCGGTTTCCTTGCTCAGGTAATATTGGGCGGGCGAGGCGTAGGTCCAGAGCAGCAGGCTGCCGGTCCGCGTGCCGCCGGTCTCGAATCGCTCGTCCACGTCGAACGCACCGGAATGCGGCTGATAGGTCCGGTCCGGCGTGAGCCGTTGAATCAGGCCGCGATAGGCCTCGTCGAGCGTTTTCGTGGGAAAGGTCTCGTCGTGGCCGAGAAAATGGACGAGGCTCGGATGGTTGCGGATCCGCAGGAGCGTGTCTTCAATGCAAGCAACGGCCAGCGGTTCGTCGGGAATACTGCGCCCGAACAATTGTTGCGTGACCATAATCCCGTACTCGTCGCAAAGATCGTAAAAATCCTTCGTTTCGCGAATCGAGAACCCCTCGGATCGCAGCATGTTGAGATGACCCTCGCGGGCATACCGCACCAGCGCTTCATAACGTCCGCGCGGGAGACGCAGGAGCATGTCGGCCGTCATCCATGCTCCGCCGCGAATCAGCACGTTGCGTCCGTTCACGCGATAGCCGCGCCAACCCTCCTCGTTGATATAGGTCGTCGCCTCGCGGATGCCGAAACGCGTTTCGACGGCATCGGATTCCCGGCCACCAACCGAAACGGACCAATGCGCCGTGTACAATTCCTGCGGGCCGAGGTCGTTCGGCCACCACACGCGCGGTTTTTCGAGACGAAGCGCCGCAAACTGTTCCGGCGCGAACACGATTTCACGCGATTCACCCGCGGTCAACTCGACCGTCTGTTCGATCGCGATGGATTCAACGGCGGCCCGGACAACCGCCTTTACCGGCGCTTGGGCCAGGTTTACCGCACGAACCGACAGGGTCAGATCCGCTTTCGCAAGCGACGGGACTTCCAGTTTGCTTGCCGTATATGGGTCGCGTAGCGCGACCGGGCCTGTTGCCGTAATATACACATCTTGCCAAATACCAGTGTTCAAGTCCGGCGGCTGCGGATTGTGATCGTCCCAACCGGTCGTCGCTTCGATTTGCTTCGTGCGATACGCCTTCTTGGGAACATGCCCCGGCCCCGTGACTTCGAGCGCCAGGACGTTCTTCGCGCCGGCGCGCAAGCCGTCCGTCACGTCGAACGCGAACCGGCGGAACATGCCGACAGTGGATTGGTCGTCCGCGATGCGTTTGCCGTTGAGCCAGACGTTCGCACGATAATTGATCCCGTCCACATGCAGCGTGAGCCGCTTGCCGGTCCACGACGCCGGAACCTCGAACGACGTCCGGTACCACCACGACGGATAGAATGGGCTGTCTTCGTCCATCACGAGCCACAATCCCGGTTTGTAACCAGGAATCTTCGTGATGTTGTCGCCGATATACGGATCGGGATACGTGCCGTCCGCCACGAGCGCGGCCAGTAGCGTCGCCGGTACGGACGTCGCATGCCATCCTTCCACGGAAAAAGCCTCGCCCGAAATCGCTTCGCCCGAAGCCGTTACCAAAGCCGAGGATTGGAGCGCCCAACCTTCGCGCAGGACCAGCACGTCGTCCGCCATGGCAGTGCGCGTCGAAAGGACCGCCGAGAATGCCAGTATTGCCGCAAGCACATGTTTCATTTGTCCGGTTTTCCTAGGTTGTGTATTTTGTTTTTTTGAGAAAATGCGCACACAAATGGTTTCCTGCATCCGCATCCGCCGTATTCAATGGTATATTCGCGTACCGCAGAGAGCAAAAATTAGACCGGTTCAAGTAGAATCGGTGTCAAGGCGCAGACAGTATGCACAAACTTCGCGTGGCTTTTGTAATAGACCGCTTGGGCGTGGTGGACGTGCTGTCCATTCCGCAGGTGGCGGGCTGGGTGTTCGAACGCGGGCACGACGCAATGCTGGTCGAGTATGGACGGCGGCCGGATCAGGCGATTCGTGAATTGGAGGCATTCGCGCCGGACATCGTCGCCTATTCGGTCTGCTCGAATGAAATAGACCGCTATTTGGCCATCAACCGCGAATTGAAGCGGCGGCTGCGGTTCTTTACGTTGTTTGGCGGCGCCCATCCGACCTATATCCCTTCGCTTGTCGAAGAAGAGGGCGTTGACGCGATCTGCCGGGGCGAAGCGGACCTTGCCTTTCCTCTTTTCCTCGACCGCTTCGGCGCGGATGCGATGTATGACGTGCCGAATTTCGCGTTCCGCATGCCGGACGGCGCGATTCGCGAGAATCCGCTCGCGGACTTGGCGCCGGATCTCGACGCGTTCCCGTTTCCGGCCCGCGAACTGGTGTTTGATAAAAGCCCGTTCATGGCGCGCAGTCCGATCAAGGCGTTCATGGCGGGCCGCGGGTGCCCGTTCGGATGCGCGCATTGTTTCAACAGCGCCTACAACCGCCTGTATGTCGGCAAGGGCCGCATCATGCGCACCAAAAGCGTCGGATATCTAATAAGGGAAATCCGGAGCGTGCGCGAGCGGTATCCGCTGACCTTCGTGCGCTTTCACGACGATGTTTTCGGTTATGAGCAGGACTGGCTGGCGAAATTCGCGGACCGCTTTCCAAAGGAGGTTGGGCTGCCGTTCTCATGCTACATGCACCCGCGCATGGCGACGGACGACGCCGTCCGGCGGTTGAAACAGGCCGGTTGCCACGCGATCTGCATGGCGGTTGAATGCGGCAATGAACGTATCCGAAACGAGGTGCTCAACCGCGCCGTGTCGAATGAGGAAATTGTCGAGGCCGCGCGCCGCTTCAGGGAAGCCGGTCTGCGCCTGTTCACGTTCAACATGGTCGGAATTCCCGGCGAGACCGATGAGGACATTCTCGACACAATTCGCCTGAACCGCCGGATTGGCGCGGATTTCGCCGACGTGTCGGTGTTCCAGCCCTATCCCGGCACGCAGGCGCACGCCTACTGCCGCGAACATGGCCTGCTTGCCTCGGAAAACGGCGGCTTCGACAACATCTATTCGCGTTCCTATCTGAATCTCGACCCGGCGTTCAAACACCGCATTTTCGTGTGGCACAAGTGGTTCATGACGATCGTCGCGCGTCCCGGCCTGGAAAAATGGGTGCGCCGCATGCCCGAATGGCGGTGGCTCGACGAATGCCTGCATTTTTATTACCGATTCCAGTATGGCTATTTGCTCCACAAGCGCATCTACGCATCGTGCGTCCCGTTGCGTGTGCAACTCCTCGGCGCACGGGAGGTCCTTCTGTCGCGAAACCGGATTTGACGTGGCGGGCGATTTGCGTTATACCGTCACTTTACACATTCGGCTTACGGGACCAGGAGGGTTACTGGCATGGCGAGAGCCAAAGTGATAGGCATCATCCCGGCGCGATATGGTTCGACGCGCTTGCCCGGCAAGGCGTTGCGGCTTATCGCCGGAAAGCCGATGATCCAGCGCGTGCTCGAATGCTGCCGGGGCGCGTGCGTGCTGGACGCGGTTTACGTGGCCACCGACGACGAACGGATCGCGGAGGCCGTCCGCGCCATCGGCGGCGAAGCCATCATGACATCGCCCGATCATCCCAGCGGCACGGATCGTCTTGCCGAGGCGGTCCAGCGACTCGAAGGCGACATCGTCGTGAATATCCAGGGCGATCAGCCCTTCGCCGATCCGCGCATGATCGAAGAAGCGGTGCTGCCGCTTTTGAACGATCCGAAGCTGCCCATGGCGACCGTGGTACATGCAATCGCCAACGAAGAAGACCTTCACAACCCCAGCGTAGTAAAGACGGTCGTGGACTTGACGGGGAATGCGCTGTATTTCTCGCGGTCGTTGATTCCTTATCCGCAGAAGGCCGTGGCGCATGCCGTATATGAGCACGTCGGCCTGTATGTCTACCGACGGGATTTCCTGCTGCGTCTCGCGAAACTGCCGCCCACGCCGCTTGAACAAATCGAGTCGCTCGAACAACTGCGCGTCCTCGAAAACGGATACCGCATCCGCGTGGTCGAGACAAAATGCACGGATCACACGTTTACCGGCTTCAGCGTGGATACGGAAGAAGACTTGCTGCGAGCCGAGGCCATGCTGCGCGAACGCGGGCTGGACTGACGATGGGCAACCGGCACAAGGGCGTTCTCGATTGCAAAGCAAGCAAAAACTTGCCGGGGAAGGAGTGTGCATGACCGTACATGAGGATTTGTTGAATGCGATAGCCGCGGAACTCGATCCCGTCATGCTGGAACGTGTCCGTTCGGTTGCGAAGACCATTGCGGACGTCAAGCAGCGCGGCGGGAGAGTTGTCGTCGTCACGGGGAGCGGCCCGAATGTGCATGAAGGCGTCACAACACTCCTCGCGGAGTTGATGCGGGTGGGTGTTGTTGACGGTGTCACGACGAGTTCGGCGGTGGTTTCGCACGAGATGGGCGGGACGCTCGACAAGGTCAAGCGATGTCCGGGCATACCGCTCGGATTGCCCCCGGCCATCCTCCCGAAAGGCGGCGAATTCGAGTTGACGCTCCTCGACGAGCAGGCGATGGCCGAAATCCGGTCGCATTTGCCGCTCGACGACGCCCTCATCGCGAAACTCGAACAGGCGGAAGGCAAGACGATCATCAAGGCGGCGGGCAACCTCGGCTATCCGATGGGGCTTTGGCTCGAATATTTGGCCCGGGAGATACTCTCGCTCGCGCGCGGCCATGGCAAAACCTTCGAGGAAATCGCCGGGCTTGGCGCGGACGAACGCACGATGATCGGCATCGGCGCGCGAAAAGGGATTCCTGTGCTGGTCACGATTCCGCAACTGATTGGCGGCGGGGCGGTCGGCCTGTGCATCGGCGACAGCATCAGCCTTATGGAACGCGCGACGCGCCTTGCGCGCATGCTCGACGGGGCGGACGTGATTATCGAGTCCGGCCTCGCGCTCACGCAGGAAATACACGACGGGCCCTTCGAAACCTACACCGGCCACGGCCTTTGGTCCACGTGGCAGGGCCATTACACGTACAGCCTCGCGGGAAAGACGCTCGTCCGCATAGACCTGGATTCGGCGCTGGAGCGCGTCTGTCAGGTCGAGCGCGAAGGCGGCGCGGTGCAGGCGGCCATCGCGCAGGGTCTGCCGAAAACGAAACTGTTCAAGGTGCCGTTCCGGATGGAGATGTCCGGCTTTGCGCGGCATGAGGGCAGCATTCCGATCATCGGCGACCTCGGCGCGGTATGGCCGTTGCTGGCGTCGGACATCGCGCGGCGGCTCGGCGTGGAACTCGGTTTCCTCTCCTATCCGCAAGGCACGGACGCGGGCAAAATGATGCGCGAGGCGATCGTGCGCGACGTCCGCCCCATCAGCCGCAAGCGCATGATTGAGGCATTGCGCGGGACGCGCGCCTGACATGGGCGTTCATTGGCGGGCAATTGACAGCGTCATCATCGTGGCCTATTTCGCCGCGATGTCGGCGATGGGCTGGTATTTTGGACGCCGCGCGAAAAGCACCGAGCAATACTTCGTCGCGGGGCGATCCTATCCCGGCTGGATTCTCGGCGTATCGTTGTTCGGCGCGACCATCAGTTCGATCACGTTCGTGGCCTATCCCGCCGACGCCTTCAAGACGGCCTACCTGCGCTACCTGCTTTGCATCATGCTGCCCGTGGGCGTGCTCATCGCGTCGCGGCTCTTCGTTCCCTTTTTCCGGCGCGGCCACGTGACCTCCGTGTTCGAATACCTTGAAGGACGTTTCGGGCCGCGCACGCGAACCTACGGCGCGTCGGTTTTCATTCTCGCGCAGTGCATTCGCATCAGCCTCATCCAGTACCTCGTCGCGTTGCTCATGCACCGCATCACGGGCTGGAGCGTGCCGACGTGCATTCTCGCGGGGGGCGTCGTCACCGCGTATTACACCGTGGTGGGCGGCATCGAGGCCGTCATCTGGACCGACTTCCTTCAATCGGCGATTCTCACGATGGGAGGTCTGCTCATTCTTGGGACGATCGTCTGGAAACTTCCGGGCGGCATGGGCCAGATGTTTTCCACGGCATGGGCGGAAGGCAAGTTTTCGTTCAGCGAACTCGGCGCGGAGGGAAGCCTGACGCCGATCCCGTGGGGCTTATCGCTGTCTCACAAGACCGTCGTCATGCTGCTTATCGTGGGACTTTTCCAATGGCTGGCGGAATACAGCACGAACCAGGAAGTCATCCAGAAATACTGCGCATCCAAAACCGCCAAGGATGCGCGCCAAGCCATGTGGCTCTGCTGCCTGTTCAGCGTGCCGACGTGGGGCTATTTCATGCTCGTCGGAACGGGACTCTTCGTTTTCTACCGCGTCTTTCCCGACCCCGCCGCCGCCGACATGCTCCACGGCGCGCGCAAGGCCGAGGAAATCCTCCCTTATTTCATCACGACCCAATTGCCCGCCGGGCTTTCAGGCATCGTCGTCGCCGCTGTGCTCGCGGCCGCCATGTCGAGCATGTCGTCGGCCATGAACTCGATTTCCGCCGTTGCCATCACGGACGTGTACAAGCGCTGGTTCGCACGCGAACGCACGGAACGCCATTTTGTAATCGCCGCCAAATCCGTCACTTTCGCCAGTTCGCTTGTCATGATCGGCGGGGCCTACTGGCTCTTCCGATCCGAGAGCAAAACGTTGCAGGACCTCTCGGTGGAATTGCAGGCCATCGTTGGAGGCGGCCTGCTGGGCCTTTATATGCTGGGCTTTTTCACAACGCACGGCGACGGACGCGCCACGGGCGTTGGAATTCTCTTCGCCGTGATCTTCTCCGCGTTCATATCGCTGGCGGGACTCGGCTGGCTGCCTCAGGGCATGACGGATGCGCTCAACGCCCATTTCGATTCCTACTACACCGGAGTCGTCGGAAACGCCGTCATGTTCACCGTGGGATTCTTCCTGTCGCGTGTTTTGCCGCGGCGCGAACGCAACCTGCGGAACCTGACGGTCTGGACCCAGGACGCCACGCCGCTCGATTGAATTCTTGGCATCGCCGCCATCCCGTTCCTGCCCGTTGTCATCATCGCAATCGAAATCGTCCCAACAACACAATACGCGATTTTAAAAATGCCTTGAGTCAGTCGCCACCAGTAGAACAGGTGGCTTGAGGGAGGTCCCGTAAAGGGGCCAGTAGATTTGTGCTCTTGATCGTGCTCGTAATCGTAATCGAATCATCGAAAACTCTTGATGGAGCGCTGCTGTGATGGGCCAGTACTATCCTCACACTTTATTGTTGCTCCCAACGTATTCAACCGGCGCGGACAAGTCTTTCCGATCAACTGCAATTGCGATTACGAGCACGAGCCGCAATGCCCCAATCAAGGGTGTGCGGATTTTGAAACCTTGGCCCGCATTGAAAATGTCCACAATCCCTTCTACAATGAGCATCGGTTCCCTATTGAATCATTTGAGTTTGGATTGCATCACATTGATGGATTGGCGGTTCGATCACGGAAAAATGCACGGGTTCAATCGCGCGCGTTGAAGGCACAAATAGGCAGTTCGCCCTGTTCTGGCGCGCGGGGCGGGGCATTTTGCATGTGGAGGTGCAGGTATGTCGTTCAAGGGCTTGACGCTGGGGATCCCCGTTGAAATCATGGAGCATGAATACCGGGTTTCGGCGATACCCGAAACCGTGGCGAAGTTCATCGAGCAGGGCGCGCGCGTGCTGGTCGAAAGCCGGGCCGGCGAGGCCGCCCACCACTACGACGACACGTACCGGGAGGCCGGCGCGGAGATCGTGCCCGACAGCGACAGCGTGTTCGAACGGGCCGATGTGATTCTAAAGGTCAAGGAACCCCAGTTCGATGTTTCCAGGAACCGCCATGAGACGGCGCTGATGCGAAGGGGGCAAATCTTGGTCGCGTTTCTTCATCCGGCATCGCCGGCCAACCATCGCATGGTCCGCGATCTAGCCGAAAGGGGCGTCGTGAGTTTCACGCTGGACGGCGTGCCCCGGATCAGCCACGCGCAGGCCATGGATGCGCTGACTTCCATGAGCACGGTGGCCGGTTACAAAGGGGTCGTCATGGCGGCGGATCAGCTGGGTTGTCTCATGCCGTTGACCAACACCGCCGTGGGCATGCTGCCGCCCGCACAGGTGTTTGTCGTGGGAGCCGGTGTCGCCGGCTTGCAGGCCCTGGCCACGGCGAAGCGGCTGGGCGCCGTCAATTTCGCGGCGGACATCCGCCCGGAAGCCGTGGAACAGGCGAAAAGCCTTCGCGCGCAGATTGTCGAAACAGGCGTTCCCCCGGATATTTCCATCGGCGCGGGGGGATACGCCAAGGCCCTGCCTCACGAGTGGCTCTTGCGGGAGCAGGAAGCCATCCGGCAAACCGTGATCCGGTCGGATATCGTCATCTTGTCGGCCTTGGTGCCCGGACGCATCGCGCCGGTCCTTGTGACGGAAGAGATGGTCCGGGGCATGAAAAACGGGTCGGTGATAGTGGATATCGCCATTGACCAAGGCGGCAATTGCGCGCTTACGGAATCCGGCCGCACCGTCGTCAAGCACGGCGTGACCATCATCGGCGCCAAGAACATTCCCGGATATGTCCCGCAGAGCGCCTCGTGGCTCTTTTCACACAACCTGTACCATTTCCTGTCTTACCTGATTCGGGACGGCGTGGTGCGGACCGATCGCAACGATGAAATCATCGGGCCTACCCTAGTGACGCTGGACGGCGAAGTGGTGCATGCCGGAGCACTCGAAGCCATGGCGCAATGCGCCGGATAGAAAGGACCTTCCCGTGCGCTTGTTGCTTCTGCTCGTGGTGTTTGCCGTGTCAACGGCGGCCGGCTACCGCATTATCCGCCGGGTGCCGCCCCTGCTGCATACCCCGCTCATGTCCGGCATGAACGCCATTTCGGGCGTGACGGTCCTGGGATCGCTGGCCGCGACAGCGGCGGCGCTTTCAACGGGAAGCCGCCTGCTTGGCGCCGCGGCCATCGTGCTGGCCATGATCAACGTCGTGGGCGGTTTTGTCGTTACGGATCGCATGCTGGGCATGTTCCGTTCAAAGCACTGAGGGAAAACGGGGACCATGTATGTCTTGGCGCAAATAGTATTGGCCATCGCCCTTCTTTGGGGCATACGGCTGATGGGGAAAACGGAAACGGCGCGCCTCGGCAACCGGCTGGCGGCCGCGAGTCTGTTGACAGCGATCGTTCTGGTGTTGGGACGTTCCGGCACGTTGAACATGCCGATCATTCTCGTTTCCCTCGCGGTCGGAAGCGCCATCGGGCTGATTTTGGCCCTTCGTATCACCATGCTTCAAATTCCGCAAATGGTGGCGCTGCTGAACGGATTGGGCGGCGCCGCTTCCCTGCTGACGGCTTTACTGGCCGTAGCCGGCGGAAAAGGCACTGGCAGCCTGGTCGGTCCCGCGGCCGGCAGCATGGCCGTCGCCGTGGGCGGTGTGACATTGGGCGGAAGCCTCGTCGCCGCGGCCAAACTGCACCGCCTGTTGCCGCAACAGCCCGTATGCGCGCGGGCCAATCGCCTCATCGCGCCTGTTCTTCTCGTTTTATTGGGCCTGTCAGTGGGAATGGCGATTTTTCCCGCCGGATTCGGAACGATGCCGGGGCTTATGGCGGTTGCCGTTTGCGCCGTGGCGTTTGGCGTCTTTTTTGCCTTGCCCGTGGGCGGCGCGGACATGCCCATTACGATATCGCTTCTCAACGCCATGTCGGGCATCGCGGCGAGCGTCTGCGGATTGGTGGTGGATGACGCCCTGCTGGTGGCGGCGGGCGCCATTGTCGGCGCAACGGGATTGATCCTTACGCGGGTCATGTGCGCCGCGATGAACCGATCGCTTTTCCAGGTTCTCGTGGGGGCTTCCGCGACGCCGGCCACCGAACCCGTTGCCGGCATCGCGACCGATGAATCCGCTCCGCCCGCAGCCACCCCGGCTCCGGGCGCATGCGGCGCTTCGGCCGCCTTCGATCCGGTGGAATGCCTGCTGGAGGCGCGGCGCGTCGTCATTGTCCCGGGATACGGCATGGCGCTCGGCGAAGCGGAGGCCCTCGTGCGGGATTTGTATGAATTCCTCGAACGCCGGGGCGTGGACGTAAAATTCGCCATTCATCCCGTGGCGGGACGCATGCCGGGCCACATGACCGTGTTGCTGGCCGACGTGGATATCCCTTACGACAAGATGATCCAGCTGGATGCCATCAATCCCGAATTTGCGCAAACCGACGTGGCGATCGTCGTCGGAGCGTGCGACGTGGTCAATCCCGCGGCGATAACGGCAAAGGGGACGCCCATTTACGGAATGCCCATCCTGCACGTGCATGAGGCCCGGCGGGTCATCGTCTGCAACGCCGACACCCAACCCGGATATTCGGGTATAGAAAATCCCCTCTACGCGCGGGACAACGTGGCCCTTCTGTTGGGCAATGCCGCTTCGACCCTTGACAATCTATTGAAGGAATTGCAACTGCGGGGACATCAAACGTGACACGCAAGCACCTTCTTGAAAGCACCGAGTCCCCGGACTAGTCCCTGGAGCGTGGATCCTATTCCGGCCCAGACGGCAAGTGTTGTAGCGGAAGACGCAAGCGCCCGCCGGTCGGCCCGCGTTTATTCGCGGCGAAGGATAATCAACGCGCCAGCCAGTATGCAGGCCGCAGCCACCAAGCAGAGACCGATGATGCCCATGGCAGGCAGCTGGCCTTGGGGAACGACTTTCACAATCGCCGGCGGAGACGTATAGGAGGCTTTGCTTGCATCGGTCGCAATGCAGGTGTAGACACCTTCGTGTCCCGGAGTCAGGTGCTCGATGGTGAAGGCGGCCGACGTGGCGCCGGGATAGTCGCTGCCGTCTTTTTGCCACTGGTAGGAAACGGCGCCGACGGCGCCGACGACCCGCACGCTCAGCGTTAGGCTGTCACCGACGGAAAACCATCCGCCGCGCGGCGCCAACACAAAGGTCAGGGGCATGTCAATGCTCGTATAGCCGATATCGTATAGAGCGGCCCGGTCAATCAGGCCGTATTCGCGGACGGATTCGCCGGGAACGAGCGCGGGTTTCATGGCAACGCCGAGGGTCTTGTTCCAGAATCCCAGGCTTTTCTTGGAATTGAAAACCGCCGGGGTATACACGTCCGGCTTGCCCTCGTTGAACTCGATGGTCTTGGCGCCGGCAAAAAACACGCCGCCGGCGCTACCGGTCAGATTGGCGGCCACGCCCTGAAATTGCGGCGGCGAACCCAGCCACAGGCGGTTTCCCTGGCCCGTTTCCAGCAGACTGTCCCACACGCTGTACCCCATGACCGTCCCCAGTTTGCTGCTGCCGTCCGATTTCGACAGCGTCACAAGGCCCAGCCCCTGCGTCAGCACCTGAAGCAGCGCGGCCCGAAAATCGAGTTGGCCGGCGGAAGGGGAACCGGCGCCGGTGTGCCACGGCCAGCCGAAGTCCATCGTGATGAATATATCGTCCAGTTGCGTGCTCATGTCGTGGTTGTTCCAGATATGCTCGAACGCATAGCCGTTGGCAAAGCCCGACACCTGCGAAAAATATGCCCCGCCCTCGTAGTACGACGCGGTGCCGTCCACAAAGGATCGGTTGAATCGGACGTCGCAGCTTCGATCCGGAAGCCGCAGGATGCCGCTGATGTACGCGAGCACTTCGACCACGCAGGCCCGGCGCTGCGCGCCGAGATTGACATCGTCGAATCCTATCCCCGTGTGCTGTTCGACATCCGTGTAATAGACGTTGAACGTAACCCCCGCAGCCTTCGCGCCCGCCGTATCGCAAGGCGGCATCGCCGAGGCGGCGTACGGACCCGGATTGTCCGTGTCCACGCATATCGCGCCGTCCGATACCGGCAGAAAAACCGTTTCGGCCCATGCTCCCGGGACCAGCGCCAGCAATCCCACGAAGCCGGCCGCGATACCCAGACAGCGGCGGCGGCACGGACTTTTCATTGATAAGCCATTGTAAATAAACATGTTATCACTCCTTCCGGCCTTTAGGGGCCAAAATCCATGGAAAAAAACACACCCTTTATCGCCAAACCTCTCGACGAGATAAACCTTCCGGTTCTCTTTGGCTATGTTTTACCGTTTATACTGTAATCTGAAAGCGGCTGTTTCGTCAAGTTTGAGTTCCGGATTATTCACCAAACCGCAAGGCATACAGGTCGGCGTCCTTCATGACGAACGCCAGCCGGACGGATTTTCCGGCCAGTTCGGCCACATCCGCCTTCTCTTTCCATGCCACGGGGCGCGCAATCTCGTCGCCGACCAATTCGATGGCGTCGGTGCGGGCATATCCCGGAATCGGCGTGCCGTCCGGGTTCTGTATCTCGACCACGATTCCGCCCGCGGATGACGTGCCGTAATTGACGAAGAGCCGTTTCCCCGCGAATCGAAGCGGCTTTGTTCGGCATTCGCCGCCCGCGAAGGGCGCGTGAATCGAGGCGAACCCGTCCGTCCGGATCGTCATCCGCTGCAGGCAGGCCGTCGGCAAACCGTAATCGCGCTCGATATAGAAAGACATCTCCGCAGGACCCGTCGGCACGACGCCGTTCGCGGCATAGTTCGTGCGCGTCACCCAATGATTCAACCCGATGCCCGGCCGCACGAAACTTTCCATGAACGTCCGGTCGTACCGCAGACCGCCCCGGCTCGTCATCAGCACGGTATCGGAACAATCCGCCGTGCTGTCCGGCGTCGCCCCTATGGACGCCGCCTTCTCCGCCGGCACGACCCTCCGCCCCGGCATGAACCGCGCCGCCAGCGAGATGTAGACATGCGGCGCGCGGAAATAGGGGCTTGTCTGGTTTACGTACAGGTGTTCCATCGGCGCATCGCCGAAGGTCATCGGTTCCGGCGGCGTCCAATTCAGAAGATCCGGCGACGTCGTGCGGCTGATCGTGCGATAGCCCGAATAACCGCCCTCGACCCATGTCCGGAAATAGCAGACGTAGCCGTTTTCCGGCTCCGACCAGAACGCGACATTCTGCGAATCGAACGCGCCCTTTGTAATCACCGGTTCCTCGCGAAACTTGCGCCAGTGAAAACCGTCCGGCGACACGAACAGGCAGAGTCCGCTCTTCTCGATGCCGGCCAGCGCCTTGTACCGTTCATCGGCGGGCACGCCGGGCCGCGTGTCCAGAAACGGCGCGAAATTGTGCGAAAACGGCGCGGCCTTGGCCAGCACGATGTTGTTGTCCTTCGATCCGCCAAACTCGAAGAGTCCCAGCGACGGTTTGGTGAAATGAATCCCGTCCACGCTTTCCGCGTAGCATGTGAATTCGGCGTCCGTGCCGTCTCCCCCGTCGGCGCCCAGCCCGCGGTAATACAAGCGGTACGCCGGATCGTCCCAAATGATTGTGATATAGCCGCAATGACGCCCTTCCCATGGCCTGTCGAATTTCAACACGATCTCGCGGGCAACCGGTTGCGCCATTTGCAGCGACACCCCTTGCATGGTTTCGATGAGATAATGGTCCACGAACGGTTCGAGCCGTCCGCCGATGTCCAGCGCGTCCAAGTCCTGCGCCATCGCCGCGCCGCCCGCCAATGCCATCATAATCGCCAGATATCCCCGCATCGTTTCAGACTCCTCTTTGATGGGACGTTTCTGCCTTTAGACTACTCGCCTGCCGCTTACAAGACAAGAGAACCGTCGGCAGAAAACCGTGGACATGCCGCTGTGTCCTCTTGTTCCTTATGGTCCCTTGTCGGCTGCGGATCGGCCATTGTCCGGGCAAGCGTGCAGAAACGACACAAGGCGGTGTAGAATCGCGGTTGCCGTACATGCGCGAAGCGGCGCAATGGCCAGGGAACGATGGACGGATATGGATGAAGAAAAGACAGTCCCCGGCAAGGCCCCAAGGGGTATCGAGACGAAAAAGGGTTCCGTTATTGCCTCGGTGGTCTCCCGTATGCCGTCCCTCCGTTCCGGGCTGGGTGATTGCCTGGGCGGATTGGCTGCGATGCTGGTGGCATTGCCTTCGGCGATTGCGTTTGGACTGATTGTCTATGCCCCTCTGGGAAGCGAGCATGCGGGCAAGGCGGCCGTGGCCGGCGTGGCCGGAACGATAGCGCTGGGTCTGGTGGCGCCCGCGTTTGGCGGAACGTCGCGGCTGATTTCGGCGCCATGCGCGCCGGGGGCGGCGGTGTTGGCGGTGTTCGTGGGGGAACTCGTGCGAAACCGTTCGATTCAACCGGAAACCATTCCGCTGTATGTAGCGCTGGTGGCGCTTCTGGCCGGACTGCTTCAATTCGTCGCGGGAAGTCTTGGCGGCGGCAAATTCATCAAGTATATTCCGTATCCGGTGGTGGCGGGCTATCTCAACGGCCTCGGCATTTTGATCCTTGCCGGGCAACTTCCGAAATTCTTCGGATTGCCGAAAGACGTATCGTTGTTTTCCGGCCTCGTAGCGCCCGAATACTGGCAATGGCCGTGTATCGCCGTGGGAACCGCGACCGTTTTCGCGATGCTGCTTGCGCCCCGGATAACCAAGGCGATTCCTGCGGCCATTCTTGCGCTTGTCGCCGGCATTGCCTGTTACGCGCTGCTTGCCCGATCCATACCGGCGCTCGCCTCGCTGCAAGGCAACACCTTCGTGATTGGCCCCATCGCAATGACCGGCGCCGGATTCGTGAACGCCGCGGCGCACCAGTGGGCACAAATAGGACAAATTGGATTCGACGGGCTCGGCCTCGTGGTGGTGCCGGTGTTTACGCTGGCGATTCTTCTTTCGATCGACACTTTGAAGACGTGCGTGATCCTGGATGCGATGACCTATTCCCGCCACAATTCGAACCGCGAACTGGTCGGGCAGGGACTTGGCAACATGGCCTCGGCGCTGGCGTGCGGCATTCCGGGCGCGGGAACGCTGGGGCCGACGCTGGTCAATGTGAACAGCGGCGCCCAGACGAGCCTGTCGGGCTTGTTCGCGGGTCTGTCCGCGCTGGCGGTGTTGCTGTTGATAGGACAGCTCATCGCGTGGATTCCACTGGCCGCGCTGGCGGGAATCCTAATCGTGGTCGCTTATCGCATGCTCGACTGGAGCAGTTTTCGGCTGTTGAAACACCATTCGACCGTCTTCGATTTTTTTGTCATTCTGTCGGTGGTTGTTTCGGCGGTAAGCATGAGTCTTATCGCGGCGGCGGGTGTTGGAATCGCCATGGCCATATTACTTTTCCTCCGTGAACAGGTCCGGTTTCCGGTCGTGCGCCGGAAAGCGTTTGGCAATCAGATCTTTTCCAAGAAAAAACGGCGCCCGACGGATTTGCGCGTCCTGGAATCGGAGGGGATGAAGTCCGTCGTGTTCGAATTGCAGGGGCAGTTGTTCTTCGGCACCGCAGATCAACTGTTCTCGGAAATGGAGCCGCACCTGTCGAAGTCCAAATACATCCTGCTCGATATGCGCCGGGTGCGCTCGGTGGATTTCACCGCCGCGAACATGCTCCGGCAGATTCATGCGCGCATCCGGGCCGGCGGCGGACGCCTGCTCTTTTCTTCCGTTCCGCAGACGCTTCCGACCGGCCAGAACGTCAAGGATTACCTGGGCTATTTGGGACTGGCCGAGTCGCTGGAAGACGTGATGTTCTTTCCCGAACTCGACGACGCGCTCGAATGGATGGAAGACGCGGTTCTGTCAAATGCCCGCGCCGGCACGCTGTTTGGAATGGGCGAAATCCTCGATATGTCCGGCATCGAATTTTTTGCGGGACTTTCCGCCGAGGCCATGGCGGATCTCCGCGCGTGTGTGACCGAGCGGACCCACGAACCGGGCGATCACATATTCAGTCGCGGCGACCGGGGCGACGAGATTCTCTTCATCCGCCAAGGGACCGTGAAAATACTTCTTCCGCTTCCGGACGGCATGACCCATCATCTCGCCACGTTCGGCGCGGGTGATTTCTTCGGCGACATGTCGTTCCTTGATCGTTGCGAACGTTCCGCCAACGCAATCGCGGTAAATCGCGTTTCGCTGTACGTTCTGTCCCGGCAGGTTTTCGACGAAGTTTCGCTGCACCATCCCGTAACGACACGAAAATTCTTTGAGCGTCTTTCGCACGCCATCTCGATGCGATTGCGCCAGACCAACGCGGAACTCATGGCGCTGGAACAAAGTTGATCGCGTGTCCGGGGAAATCCCGCCCCGTTATTTGCCGGGCGTGAGAAAAAAGGCGCGCAACGACACGGCGAGCAATAACGCCGCGCAGCCCAGCACGGCGATATGGGCGCCCCAGAGTTTGATGAAACCGGGCGAGGGCGGAAGCGATTCCGCTGGAGCATCTTTCACGACGGCGACAGCCGGAACGGGTTCGGCCACAGGAGCTGGTTCCTGATCAAATCCGGCCATGGCACGGGCGCGCTCGGCCCATTCGACTTCGGACTTGGGGATGCGTTGTCCGGCAATTTCAACAAATCCCACCTGTTCCCAACCCGCCCGAATGCGGTTTTCGCGATCCGCGGAACGTTCCCGACGCTCGACAACCACATCGGATTCGCGCCCCTGCCAGTAACGCGGCTGCGAGAGCCAAGGCTCATCGAATTCGACGCGGCACCAGTCCCGCCCTTCCTGCGTTTGCCGGTCCTCCCAAAAAACGGCCGCGGTCGTCCCGTCCGGAAACGATACAATCGTCGTGGGACGGTCGGTAGCCGCATGGTTTGCGGCAAACGCAAGCAGGACAATCATGGAACCATAAACCATGGCCCCAGTATAAGTAGGAAAAGGGCTGCTTGACAAGTGTTCCGTATCTGGCCGATCATGACTCATTGAAACTCGTAAAGCAGGGAGAACCGTCCGATGAAAAAAATTTCCGCATTTGCGTTGTGTGTATTGACAGCCGCATGCGCCACCACCCGGGACGGCGGTGGAAAGCCGCCCAAAACGGCCGAATCCGACAACAGGCCGCTTGCCGAGACCATCAAGGAGCCGGTCGTAATGAAAGATCCAAGGCCGCTTGTGACCATCATGCAGGACATCGGAACGCTCGGCGACACGGTGGTGCATTTTGGCGAAACGGTCGGGGGCGGTTTCGTAGTCATGAAAGGCATTGAAAACCGGCCTGTCCCGCCGATGAATTACCAAAAAACGGATTACAAGAAAGCGGTTACGGAAATCGCCGCCGCCACCCAGTGCAATGTGGCGGAATATCCCCATTATCTTTTTCTGTATCCGCAGGGTTACGAGAGCCTTCTGGGCCTGTCGCTGTCGGGACGCCTCGATCCCGCCGTGGCGGCCAAAACCGCGGCCATGACGTTTGGAGCCGATACGCCCTTATATAAAGCGCTTACCCTGCTCAGCGCCTCGATGGGCACGGCGATACTGGCCGACAATGTGCTTTCCGAAGCGCGCACCGGCGCCGTGACGCTTGCGGAACTTCCCCTCGGCGAGGCGCTGGAAGCCCTGCTCAAATCGGCGCGCATATCGCCGGACGCATTCCAGGTGGAAAGCACCCCGGAATACCTCTTCCTCTACGCGGGACCTCCTGCGCCCCCCCGCGGCACGCTGATTGGCGAAGAGACCTTGACGGAGGAGGATCGGGCGTATTTGGACACCGTCATCGAACTGTATTTGCCGGAGCGGCCGGCCGACACCAAACAGTATGCGATCCCATCGGGCGCGGCCACGCTGGGGCGTGTCCTCGATTCGCTTTCAGAGCAACTCAATCGGACGGTGATTGCCGCGCCGGGCATGGAGGATTTTCCCATAAACCCGTGCGCTTTGGTCAATGTGCGGATTCGGACCGCGCTGGATTTGCTTATCCGCCAATGGCCGCTGCCGGATTTCGGTTATGCGATCGAAGGCGGGCAAATCATCATTCGCCGCAACAAGGAGTAACAAGGCGGGAAAACAAGACGGCGCCCAAACGCCGCGCGGCCCGGGTTTTCCGGGCCGCGAACGGTGTAACAGGTTTTTTTGCCTGTTAGAGCGAAACATTGAGGGTTGTGGAGGCGCGCTCGCTGATGGTGGCGGTGCGGGTGTACTTTGCGCCGGTCGAAAGTGTGATCGTCACATCGTACGTGCCGCCGAAACCGCTCAATGTGGTTGTGCCGCTCGTATTGGTCGTTCCGCTGGCCGTGGTCGTCCAGCCTTTGATGAGGCTCTGGATGCGGGTGTAGGCGGCCTTCTTGCGTCCGCCGGCATCAATCAGCCCACCGGCCAGCACCGAACTGTTCGCATCGCTCATGTCCCACCAGGTAATGGACTGCATGTTCGCGGTGGCGAAGGCCTGCGTAAAGATGCGCTCGGCATAGTCCGCCTGCGTCGCCTCGGTCCACGATTCCCGCCAATAACCGTTGTTCCAATCGGGGGCCTTGTACGATGGGACCGAGAACTCGGTGATGTGGATGGGTTTGCCAAACTGCCCGTAGCGGGCGGTCATGTCCACGAACCAGGACGGCGTCATCGCGGGGCCTTCCTGATAGTTGAAGTCCGCGTTGAGTTTGTGGCCGGGGTAAAACTGGATGCCAACCGTGTCGAGGCCGTTCAAGCCCTTGGCGGCGGCGAATTGTTTGAGACACTCGGTGTAGGTCAACGGGAAATTGTCGTAGGGCCGGTTGTCAAGCGTGTAGAAGGCGTATTTAGCGCCGAAACTGTTTTCATGCGGGCTGTTGACCAGCGACACCAGACCGCTGACAGCCTTGAGGTTGCCCGCGGCGGACGCAAGCAGGTCGTTCATTTGCTCGCGCGAAAAATTCAGGGCGTTCGTCGCGGGAACTTCGTTCATGGCTTCCCAGAGCGTGATTTTTGTCTTGAAGGCATTGACGAGGTTTTGCTGGTACAGCAACGCCTGCGCCTGGACGTCCGCCGCCGGCATCGTGTATGTGCGCGACGGCAGGATGCCGTAGCCCTGCATCCACACGATTCCATGCGCCTTGACGTCGAATCCCATGTTTTTCGCGGCGGTGATGCCGTAATACGAATCAATGATGGCCGGATCCAGCAGGACATTCGGGCTCGATTCCATCCACGACCAGCCGAACAGCATCGTGGCCATTTCAAAACCGGCATCGCGCGCGGCCTGGTACATCGAGGCGTTGAACTGGCCGCCGATGTACGAACCAAACTTGAACGAATGCGCGCGCTGCGTAATGACCACCTTGGCCTTCGACTGGGCCTTGCCCGACTTCTTCACGACAACGGTCAGGTTGCCTTTGCGGACGGCGGGAATGTTCGCCTTGGCGGCGGCGAATTCGAGGTCGTCGCGCAAGGCCAGCGCCTGCGACAACACGCTATCGGCGGCGGCGGCGCGCGCCACCGGATTTGTATTGGCCTTGGCGGCGGCCAATGCCGAAACCAGGTTCGCGATGCTCGTCGAAGCACTCGAAGCGAAACTCGGCTGGCGGCGGACCAAATCCGCGACGGCGGTCGAGGCCAATTCGACATTCAGGTCAAGCACCATGGATTCTCCCGGAGCGCTCAACTGATAGCCCGCACCCGCGTTGTCGGCCTTGAGTAACAACTTGCCGTAGCCGGGCACTTGCCAAAACAGCACGTTGACGGCGAACGTCTTGCCCGGTTCGACGACCAAGGCAGGCAGACCAAGGTCGCGCGGCGAACCCTGGGCACGCGCGGCATCGTCGTACACCGGCCAGCATGCGGCCTCGCGCAATTCGTCATCGGTGTTGGTCGCGTACACGAATTGCCCGCCGATCGTGCCGTTGGCGACGTAGTTTACCCACCGCATGAGGTTGCCGTTGGCGTCGTATCCCTTCAACACAAGGCAGCCCGAGGCGGGAATACGGACATTCGCGTTCTGCTCGCCGCGAACGAGGTATGTACGCGGAGCGTTCGCGTAAACGCCGATCCCTTGCGCATTCACCGGTGCATTCGGCTGGACGAAGAGCAGGCCGTTTGAAGTGTTGGCGTTGATGGCGAAGGCGCCTTGCGCATTCGAAACCGCCGCACCAAGATATTGATAGTTGGCATCCAACAACCCGACGTAGGCGTATGGAACCGGCGTGCCGTTGTTGTCCGCAACCGTGCCGCTGATGGCGCCCGCGACCGGGGCCGCACACGCCATTATAATGAAGGCCATTCCGCTCATCCGTTGGATTGTCGTATTCATAGGCCGTCTCCTCAGTGTTCGTTGTTACCGCTCAACTGTTCCGGACAGACAGAGCAACTGATGCGCCAAAAATAAAAACAGGCCTCCAAGTGACGATAACGCTCTGTTTATCAACGGGTTGCGCACCTTTAGAAAACCCGGCGTCCCGTATCACCGTCGTTGCCGGACATCGCCCCCATTGGCAATCTGACAATTCTCCGGCGTTTTCGGCACTCGAAGCGATGAGAAGACTTGGCCGTATGGGAAAGTTGTTGTTTTTTGATCCGCGGAATGAACCTTTTATAATCGCAGCGAGAGGATCGTCCCATGATTTGGTTGCAGGGAACCGTAATCCTATTGACCGGGCTGTCCGTGGCCGGCGGCGCGGAACCGCCGAAACCGGCGCTGACAATCGGCGAAGGCGGGGTTGTTCTCCGGGACGGCAAACCGTATCGCGGGATCGGAATCAATTTTTTCAGCGCGTTCAGCCGGTTCATGCTCGACGAGACCGATCGCAGTTATCGGGAGGGTTTCGCGGAACTGGCCCGGCGGAAGATTCCGTTTATTCGCTTCATGTGCGGTGGATTCTGGCCGAAGGACTGGCGTCTGTATCGGGAAAATCCCAACGAATATTTCCGGCGGCTGGACCTGTTTGTCCAAGATGCGGAACAGGCGGGAATCGGCCTGATACCGAGTTTGTGTTGGTATAGTCCTTGTATACCGGACATCGTGGGCGAACCGCGCAGCGCATGGGGCAATCCGGAGAGCAAAACGATTGCGTTCATGCGCGCGTATGTCGGGCAGGTGATTTCCCGCTATGTGCGTTCCCCGGCCATTTGGGCATGGGAACTGGGCAACGAATACAGCCTCGACGCCGACCTGCCCAATGCGGCGGACCACCGCCCGTGGGTCCATGTGGAATTGGGCACGCCGCCGGAGCGAAGCGCGGCGGACGATCTGACGCACGACATGGTCGCGACGGCATGCCGTGAATTCGCCGCCGCCGTACGGAAGAGCGATGGTTTCCGGCCGGTTACAAGCGGGCATAGCCTGCCGCGTCCAGCCGCGGAGCATTTGCGAAACCGCCGATCATGGGAACCGGATTCCGCGGAGCAATTCCGAAAGAACCTGATTGATATAAACCCGGATCCCATCAATCTAATCTCGGTCCATATCTATCCCTTCGACAAGGAAAAACGGTTTGGACACGAAAATGCGTCGTATGCGGACATCCTGCGCGAATGCATGCGGGCGGCGTCATCGGCGGGCAAGGGTTTGTTTGTGGGGGAATTCGGCGCCGAGGACGATCCGAAGCATCCCGATCCCGACATGCCGCGCAAGGAGGTCGAAGCGATGATCGCCGCAATAGAGGCGACCGGCGTGCCGCTGGCGGCGATATGGAACTACGACCTGCCGGCTCAGGAGCAATCCATCAACATCACCCCCACGAACAAGCGCGCGTATCTGCTGGATTTGCTGAAAGAAGCCAACGATCGCCTGAGCCGTTCCGAAAACACCCCCCGGTAAAAGTGAGAACTACCCGCTATTGCACAACATCCGGCGATTCGGGGATGTCAACGGGCTGCATCACGCGTTGCCACCACGGCAGGACCACCGACTGCAAAAAAACTGCGAGCAACACGATATGGAACGAATCTATTTCGAAGCGGTCGCGGTTGGCCTCCGTAAGCCCAAACAAGATGCCCGACGCGGTGACATGGAAGATCGTGAACAGCATGAAGAGGAGCACGCCGCGTTCCGCGCCGCCGCCGCGTCTTGCGCGCCATGCGCCGTAAACAAAGAGGGCCGGCCATCCGATCAACAGGAACACGTACGGCACATGCTTCGAGGCGCCGAGCCACGGGAGGTATTGGGAGAGGGGAACATTGATTTTTCCATAAACGACGCGGTCGTACAACGCATTCAGCCAATCCAGGGACGGCACGCCGACATGGTTCGGCGAATAAAAGGCAAGCGCTGCCCATGCGGTGCTGCATAGAAAGGTCCGCGGGTAATGACGGATCGCATACATGGCGTCTTGCAGGTAGCATTTGGAAATGCGGATTTGGGAAAGATGGTTGTGGTTGACTTCCCCCGTTGACTTGTTTTTTTCGCGGAGCGCGGGGATATTTTCATAACCTTTTACTTCGCGGATTTCGGGCGGATAAAAATCTATCGCCCAGGACCGATCCACCAACGACACGGCCGAGATTTTGCCTTCTTCGGCTAGCCGGACACGTTCCTTCCACGGCAGGTTTCCAACGGTTTTGATCCACGGACCCTTGCCGAAAGACGACATGGTCGTGAACTGTCCGAACAGGACGTAATTTTTCAGGTAGAAGGAAAACAGGAGAAGGCCCGGCAGCAACGCCATGGCCAGATGCCGGCGGCGAAAGGGCCGCAGATGGATCAACAGGCCCGCGGCTATCGCAAGATAGTAGACAAGATGGTACATCGGCTGAATGCCGCCGAGCAGGAACAGCGCGGCAAAGAAACCCCAGCCCGCCCATGCGCGTTTTTCCGACAGGAAGACATGCAGCAGCAGCGCCGCCGCCACGAGCAGCGCCGCGCAGTGCAGCGTATACAGGAGCAGGTGTTCGTACAACACGAAGGACGGACTGCATACGAACAGGAACGTAAGCACGAACGAGAGTTTCTTCGACACACCCAGCCGGACCATCAGCGCAAAAAGCATCAACGACAGCGCCAGACCCGTCGCGATGAATATCGCGTAGAATACCGGCGCATGGAAGCCGGAAAACAATTTCAGGACAATGCCGATGGCTAAGTTGTACAGCGGCGGCTGTATGTGCAGATGGAGGCAGGTTTCGAACAGGCGCGTGCGCAGCAGTTCCGGATCGGCGTAATGGGCAAAGGTTTCCAGCGGCGACACATCGAAACGAACGCCCATCGCAAACAGAAAAACGGTATACCCCACAAAACACAGCATCATATAGGCACGCAGGCGATCCATCGGCGCGTGCTCGAAAGGGTCGCCGTTGTCCGTTGGCGCTGACGTTCGATCTTGTTCGCTCATTTCGGACGCCCGTGCCGGCCATCTCGTGCGCCGGCGGTTCGACGGCGATGGGCATCGCTGTCCAAAACGATTGTAAACGCGACGACGCAAGGACGCAAGGACCCGCGATTTCAGGGAAAAATTTGGATGCGCCCCTAAAATGACCTATAGTGGAATTCAAACATGAAGTCGCGTTCGCGACCAAAGAGGGAGGATGGGATGAAACCGTTCAAGAAACGCATGCATAGCGGTCCAATCGCCTTTTTGTCCGACTGGGCTTCCCTGCTGGGAAAACCGCGGCGTCTGATGGCGGTATTGCGGGGAAAAACCCTTTCCGCGCCCTTCCGGGAACGCCTTATGCTCGCGGTGACGCAGGTGAACCAATGCCGCTATTGCGCTCATTTCCATACGAAAGCGGCGTTGGACGCGGGTGTGTCGAACGATGAAGTCCGGAAGTTACTGGCCGGAGAATTCGAGGGTTGTCCCGACGAGGAATTGCCCGCGATTATTTATGCGCATCACTGGGCCGAAACGGGACGCAACCCCGCTCCGGAAATGCGACGAAAATTGCAGGAGACGTATGGCGCGGAGAAAGCCGGGGCCATTGAACTGGCCCTGCAATTGATCTGCGCGTGCAATTACACCGGCAACGCCCTGGATTACGCACTGTACCGGTTGTCGTTTGGCGCCCTCGGCGGACAAGATCGCGTTTAGCAATCACTCCAAAGGCAGCGAAACCGGACGCCCCTCGCGGATGCTCCGGTAGCAGGCCTCGGCAATTTCAACATTGCGCAGGCCGTCCTCGCCGGAAATCGTGGCCGGATGCCGGCCCAGACAGGTCTCGGCAAACTCGCGCATCTCGCGATAGACGCCGTTTTCCCATTCGGGATGCACGTCGTCGTAGGCGACGACTTCCCGATCGGCGCCTTCGCGCTGGACATGGATCGTCTTTGCGACGCTGTCGTAATAGAGGGTTCCCTTTTCGCAGAACACCTCGCCGGTGTACCGTCCGAGATGGTCGCAGGCCGCCGTCGCCAGACTGCCCATGCCGCCGCCGGCAAAGGCGATATGGGCGAAGATCAGGTCTTCATAGTCGTTTTCCCCGTTGCAGAACCGGTCGCCCATGGCGCTGACGCAAACGGCCTCGCCGAGAATGCAACGCATGAAGTCAATTTCGTGCGCGTTGATTTCCATCAGGAGTCCGCCCGATGTTTCCCGTTTCAGACGCCACGGCCGGCCCCAGCCGCCCCAGCGGCCCATCGTTCGAATGATGCGAACGCCGAAGGGCGCGCCCAACGCGCCGGATCGAATTGTTTCAAGAACGTGGCGATACACGCCGATATATCGCAGGACTTGGCCGATCATGAGCGCTTTCCCGCTTCGCCCGGCGGCCGCAATCATGGCCCGGCATTCCCCCACGTTCAAGCCCATCGGTTTCTCGCAAAAAACATGCACGCCCGCCTCGAGCGATTCGATGGAAATGGCCGCGTGCAAATGCTGCGGAACCGCCACGACCATCCCGTCCGGTTTTTCATGCGCGATCAGGTCGTGGTAATCGTCGTAGGACGCGGGAGAACCGGCGCATATTTCGGTGGCTTTTTCCAGCGCCCGCGGATCGATATCGCACAACGCGGCCACTTCGATCTCCGGATTGCGGCACGCTTCGCGAAGCAAATCGCAACCCATTGTGCCCAACCCGACAAATCCCAAACGCGCCTTTTTTCCCATGCGCCGTACTCCTCGTTATCTTCTCCGCCCCGGAGAACGAACCATCCATTTCTGTTTTTTCCACAATGGAATTCGGACTTGTCCGATTCCATTTGTCCCCAATCCCCCAACCTGCGCCCATCGGCATGGATATTCGGGATTGGCGATCGAATTATACGCCCCGCGACTGGAAAACGTGAAATGACGATGGGGCATGGGAAAGGTGGTGCCGGGAGAGGGAGTCGAACCCTCACGAGGGGTAAACCTCGCCGGATTTTGAGTCCGGTGCGTCTGCCAATTTCGCCACCCCGGCGCACAAAAAAGTTTACCTGAAAAAAAGGGGAGAAAGCAAAAAGTTACGAATCCGATCCGCCGCGTCCGCCGCGATCAGAAGGGGGTTTCATCTTCAAACGAATCGTCTTCGGCCGCGGCGGCGGAAGGTTCGTCCACGTCCTTGGCGATGTTTTCGAAACGCTGGTAATCCTTGAGGAACAGCAAGTCGAATTTATCAGTGGGGCCGTTGCGGTGCTTGGCCACCTGGAGTTTGATCAGGTTTTCGGCTTGGGGGGTCTTTCCTTCAGGCGGACGGTAGAGGAACATGACCACGTCGGCGTCCTGTTCGATGGAACCGGATTCGCGCAGGTGGGACAGTTTCGGCGTGCCGGTATCGTCGCGCTCGGCTTCGCGGCTCAATTGCGACAGCGCGAGGATCGGCACTTTGAGTTCGCGGGCGAGTCCCTTGATCCCGCGGGAAATTTCACTGATTTCGACTTGGCGGTTTTCGGCGCGCCGGTCGCCGCTCATCAGTTGCATGTAGTCAATGATGACGAGGTGGCAGGGGTTTTGGCTCATGTGGCGCCGCGCCTTGGATCGAATTTCCAGCATCCGTATATTGGGCGTTTCGTCAATATAGATGGGCGCGTCGTTGAGTTCACCCGCGGCGCGGATCAATTTGGGCAGCTCGTCTTTGGCAAGGTAGCCGGTGCGCAGGCGGGCGGAGTTGATGTGTCCCTGCATGCACAGCAGGCGCTGGGTCAGTTGTTCCTTGGCCATTTCGAGGCTGAATATGAGCACGCCTTTGCGTTCGCGCACCGCGACATGCGCCGCAATATTCAACGCGAAGGCCGTTTTCCCGACCGAGGGGCGCGCGGCCAGCACAATCATGTCCGAGGGTTGGAGTCCGGACAGGCATTCGTCGAGTTTTTTCACGCCGGTCGGCAACCCGCGGATGCCGGTCTGTTGCTTGACGATGCGTTCAATTTCCTCGACGCTGTCGTTGATAAGGGCGCCGATTTTTTGAATGGGATTGGTCTGTCGCTTTTGGGCGATGCTGAAGATGGCGGCTTCCGCATCGTCGAGGAGTTCCGAAACCTTGCCGGAAAATTCGTAGGCTTGGCCCGCTATTGTGTTGCATTCGAGGATCAGCCGCCGTTGCAGGGCCAGCTCGAGGATAACGTTTGCATAATAGTCGGCATTGGCCGACGTGGGCGTGACACTGGTCAGTTCGCCGAGATAGGCGCCGCCGCCCACGGCGTCGAGGTGGCCGTCGTCGGACAGTTGCTGATAGACGGTGACCGGATCAACGGGCGCGTTTTTATTCATCAGGCTAACGGCGGCATTGTAGATGTGCTGGTGCGCCTCGACATAAAAGACGCTACCGTCATCCCGCAGGATTTCATTGATTGCTCCGGCGGCATCGGCATCGAGCAGCATGGCGCCCAGCACCGCGCGTTCGGCGTCCACATTCTGCGGCGGAACGCGTTCGAACACCGGCTGGGCATTGTGCCCGGCTTTCCTCGACGGCTTCTTGCGTGGGGTATCAGGCATCACCGACGTCCCCTCGTCCTGCGCTATTCGGCGGCGGTTTCCTCTTCGATCGCGGAGACCCAAACCTTTACGGTCGCTTCGATTCCGCTGGCGAGTTTGACCGGCACGCCAAAAATACCCAAGGACTTGATGGGTTCTTCGAGCGCGATAATCTTGCGATCCACGTCGAATCCCATTTCGCCGAGTTTTTCCGCGATGTGCGCCGCCGTGACGGATCCGAAAATCTTTTCTTCCTCGCCGGCCCTTGCCTTGATTTCTACTGTCACGCCTTCCAGTTTTTTCGCCATTTCCATCAGGATCGCGCGCCGTTTTTCCTCGCGCTTCCGGATGATGCGCAGTTCATGTTCGATCTGCTTCGCACTGGCCGAATTGGCGCCAACGGCCAGTTTGCGCGGCAGGAGATAATTGCGCGCAAAACCATCCGCCACATTCACCGTGGCGCCCATTTTGCCCACGTTGGGCACGTCTTGACTCAATATGACCTTCATCCGATACGCCTCCTTGCACGTCTGTTTTATCGTTGCTCTTCGTCCGTTTGGACTGTTGTAACCTTCATTCGTTGTCGTCTTCACTCTCTCTTCGTTCTTCCTCGCGGCGCTTTTTCACCGCAGCCAGCCTGTCGGCCAATTTCCGGAAATCCGCCCATGTGTCGAACAGACCGACAAAACACAGGACGGGATGCAACCCTTCCATGACCGCTAGGACCAAACCCGCGACTACCGCGAGATACATCAAACCCTGCGGGCGCAACACATCCAGCGCATAAACCAACACCGACGCGCCGTTGAACCAGTACACACCCGCAAGGGCAATCGCCGTGTTCCATCCAATCAGGTGCCACACCGGATCGGACCGGCGATAGGCCAAAAAACACACCAGCGCCACAACTATCACCAGCCATACCAGCCATTCCGACACGCGCATGGTCCGAAATGAACCGCGCACGCCCTCGATGCCAAACCGGCGTCGAAGCCAGCCGCCCAGGATCGAAACGCCAACGCAGGCTTCGACAAGAATCGGCCACAGGATCAGACCGGCGCCAATCTGCGCCCAGTGATCCTTGAGCCATCCAATATTCTGCGCGAGCAGTTCCGCGCTTTCCGGACTGTCGGGCTGGCTGCGCACATGGGCCAGCAAGGCATCGTAAACGTTTTGCGCCTGCGCCATCCATGCGTCCCATGCGTTCACAACAGAACCCAAGGCGACCAGATACGCAAAGCCGGCCACGGCCGCCACCGTCCAGCCATAGGTCCAGCGGCGGCCAATACCGACGCCGAGGGGAAAGCCCACCGCCGTGATCAATCCGCAGTGGACGCCCGCGCCCACAATCCCGGTGGCGGACCAGCCGCCCAATCCCGCGGCCAACACAAGCCCCGTGGCGAGCAACGGCCATCCCAGCGCCGCATACAGGGCCACCGGAATGGGAAACAGCAACGCTCCCACGAGACTGGCGTTTGCCGTGGCCACGCCGACGCCCCCCACAAAGAGAGCAACGGCTGTCAACAAATACCTTCGCATAGCCCGGTCCCGGGCGCAAGCGCCGGGATCAGTCCGCCGTGTACGGCAACAGCGCAATTTGGCGCGCGAGATTGATCGCGCGCGTCAACATGCGCTGATGCTTGGCCGTGGCGCCCGTAATCCGCCGCGGAATGATTTTCCCGCGCTCGGTAATATAATGTTTCAGCATCGCCACGTCCTTGTAGTCAATATATTCAACCCGATCGACCGTCAGCCGGCAAACCTTGTTGCGCGCAACGGCGCGTTTCTTTTTACGCTTCGCGCCGGCTTTTGATCTGGCTATCATTTTTGCCATCTTGCTTGCTGCTCCTTATTCATTGCATTCTTGGCATGGCGCCGACCGGCGCCTCGGCCAAGCCGTGCGTTTCCTGTCTCTCTCGCGGCGCTCCACGCACCGCCGGGGAAGTGTCAGAACGGAATATCGTCTTCGGGAATGGGCTCTTCGATTTCACGCGGTTCGGGACGGCTGGACGCCGCAGCGCCGCCGCCACCCCCGCGATCCTCCCAATCAAGTTGTTGCAGCCGCATGACCGTAATTTCGATCTTTGATCGCTTCTGGCCAGTGGTTTTATCGTCCCATGTGTCGGAGCGCAACCGGCCTTCCACAATTACGGGGCGGCCTTTCCGCAGGTGCTGGCCGTAATATTCGGCCGATTTTTCCCATGCGGTCAGGTCCACAAATAGCGTTTCCTCGCGTTTTTCTCCGTCTTTGCCCTTGAACGTCCGCGTAACGGCCAATCCCATTTTACACACGGCCGTTCCTGAAGGCGTATACTTGAGTTCCGGGTCACGAGTAAGCCGGCCCGCAAGGATCACACGATTGAGATCGGGCATCCGTAAATCCGACATCCGTACTCCCCTCCTCTTTGGTTATTCGTCTTCCATGTCATCGTCGTCGTCACGATAGCGGCGAGCCCGGCGGGGACGATCATTTTCGTCATCATCCTCGTCGTCGGACCGCGCGGCCGCGCTTGCGCTGTTGCGGATTTCGGCTTCCTTCCGCTCCTTTTGCAAGGCTTCCAAGCGCAGCGTTTTCTCGTCGAAATGCACCACCAGATAACGGATAATCGCATCGGTCAACCGGAAATGGTTTTCAAGCCGCGCCACAAGGCCCGGGGCGGACTCGAAACGGAGCAGCACATAATTGCCTTCCGTGCATTTCTGCACTTCATAGGCCAGCCTGCGTTTTCCCCAAATCTCGGAGCGCACGATAGCACCGCCATTGGCCGTAACAAGACTTTCCACCTCTTTGGCTATCGTCTGGATTTCATCGTCCGGCACGTCCGGCCGGGCAATGTAAAGCGCTTCGTATGTTTTCAACACATTCACCTCCTTCCCATAAATGGAAATAGGCGCTCCACACCCGCAAAAAAACGGGACATCCCGTGAAGTGCGCCAAGAAACGCCATGATACCAAATAACCGTTCCCCGCTCAAATCGGCGATGTGAACTGTTCACTCCCAGTGGCGTAGGATATCTTTCGGATTTGAGGAACGCGCGTATGGAAAGTTCGACAAAGTTTATTCTGGGCATCGTTGTGATTGTGCTGCTGGGCTTGCCGCTTGTCGGGCAGTTGGCCAAGAAACAACCCGCGGTCGCTCCCGTAGCCGCGCCGCCGCCACCCATGGAAACACCGTTGGCGCCGCCGCCGCAACCGTTCCAGCAACCCCTTGCACAACCGTCTCCCCCTCCACAGGAGCCGCAAGGCCCGCCGCCGCCCATGAGCCTTGCCAACACGGCATGGACCATCAATCACCCCCAATACGGCGCCATCACGATCGAATTGTATCCGGGTGGCCAAGCCCAAGCGACAGGCGGACAGATTCCGTTCCCCATTCAGGGCACATGGAAACAGCGGGGCAATTCGTTGACGGTCACGGCGATGGGCCAGACCATTAACGCGCAGGTGCAGGGCGATCAGGTCGTGGCCAACGGCATAGCCGCGCAGCGAATACGATAAGATCGGACGGATCCGTCCGATTTGCACTTGACCCGTGCGGTTACGGTACGGCGTAGATCCAACGTCCCGACAGCTCCGGCGTGACCGTAAACACCAGCGCGCCGTTTTCACGCTGGAACGGAATGACCGCTCCACGCGATCCCGGCTTCGGGCCTTCGGCGAACAGCGTTACCGATTCGGGCAGCGTCTCCGCCGGAATGCGCAACACGCCTTGGCCATGCGCCATCAGTTGCAGGATGGCGCCATCGGCGACCTTGCGGCTTTCGGGAACCGGCGCCCACGCCACCACGCCAAAGGGCGCATCCGCGAAGACGGTTTCGCGCCCGTCAATGGCAATCCGCGTGGAATGGCTGCCGGCAAACGCGACAAGCCGACCGGCATCATCAACACGGAATGCGACAGCCTGTTTGCCGTCATAGGTTACGCGGTGGCCGTTCACGGCCAGATCGTCGAGTTTCAACGCCTCGGATGGCGGCGGATTCTTGTCGAGATAGGCCTTGTCCTCATCCTGCTTGCGCGCAAAACCGCCGGGCCAATCTTCGACGATGTCGCGGAAATGCGGCGCAATCGCGGTGGCGCCGTTCGGAAAACGGCACGCGAGATACGGTGTCGTGCGCGACACGTATTCGGTATTGTCGTTCACGCCCCCGATGCGGCCCGTCGGCGGATACGCACCGAGAGCGTCGAGAACTTCGAACCAATTCCGCGTCTCGTAACCGAGACTCTGCGCCTGATCGTCCCGCGGACGATAGCCAAGCACCGTCGTCGAACCGCCACGGGCGGCGCGCCGGTGTGTTCCGACGACAAGGCCCTGAGTGCGCGCAACCGTTTCGGTTCCCTCGCGCGGAACAACCGGATAAATGCGATCCACAAGGAAATCCGTCAGGATCACCTGCGGTGCAACATGGGCCAGAACACCCTCGAATGCGATCAAGCGTCCGGGCGCACGGCGGCCCTCTTCAAGGTTGGGCGTGTAATCCACGCCGGTCAAGTCCTGCCAAGCAGGCAAGGCGGAGTCTCCTTCCGCGGTCAACACGGGCGGCGGTCCCGACCATACGAGGCGTCCGCCGCTTTCCACGAATGCCTTGACAAACTCAAGAAAGGCTTTCGACGGAAATGGTTCGAAGAGCGTGCAGAGCGTCGTGAATTTCCGGCCCGCCATTTCGAGTCCGCCGGGCACGACTTGGGCGCATTCCATAAGTTTTGCCTGGGTAACGTAATTCGCGTAGCCGTACTGCGTCATCCAACTGCCGAACCGTTCCTCGGCGGCCACGAGATCGAGCGGATACAGCATGAGCACTTCGACGTCGCGGTGCTGCATGTCCTCGACGATCCCGTACAGCGGCGTTCCCGCCGCGCCGTAGGCGTTGACCAGCGACATCCGCCGCTGGCTCAATTCATGCGGCATGCCCCAGTGCGCCGCATAAGAATACGGCACCTCGTTCAGGATGCCGGTTGAGCAACCGAGCGCAAGTGCGAAGTAGTCGCGGTCGAGCCAGCCGCCCTCGGCATGATCATTGCCATTGCCCGTCAAGAAATCGCCCCACTTGAAGTAGTCGTGACAGGCCGATGCAGCCTGATGCACCGTGCATGACCACACAAAGTTCGACGTGTACTCATACTGGTTCGGCGCGTGGCGATCCTGGCCCACGTTCCACCGGTCTATCGTGGGGCTTTCCGCCCACGTCGCATGGGCGCGCGATTCAAGCCGGTGGCCCATGCCCTGTTCCGCGTACCGCTTGGCGCCGGCAAACAGGTCCACGACGCCGTCCTGCAGCAGTTTGTAATAACGCGATCGAAACAGCGCCGTTTCGCGAATGCGTTCCGGAGTCGCGCCGAACACGTGCATGACCCCGTCCTTTGCGGACACATCGTACGCGGCGTCTTCCTGGCCATAACAGAAATAGATCATGTATTTCGCGAAATCCGCGTACTGCGCGCCGTACAACGCCGCGAACCGCTTGGCAAATCCCGGGCTGACATAGCGCAGGGCGAATTCGCCGTTGTCGTGATGGTTGAAATAGCCCCAATCCTGCTGGATGTGCATTTCGTCGGCATAAAGTCCGTTCAGTTTGACGCCCGCCGCGACGTATTTGTCAATCAGACCCTTGAGAAATGGCATGGCCTGCTCGCTGAAGTAATCCATTTCCGGCACGCGGTACTGCTGCACGACCAGCACGCGGTCGAGCGGGCCGATATCCGTCCGGCCTTCGCCATGCACGCGGACACGCCGCGCGATCTTGGTATCGAGGCTTTCCCAGACCTCGGTTTGGGCCACATCGCTGATTTCGACAATCCCCTTCGGATCGACAAATCGGCATGAGGCCCCATGAGCGCCCTGTTCTTTGAATGCGAACACGCGGACGCCGGCGTCTTCGATATCGATAGGCCCCTTGTTGTTCGTCCAGCGGTGTTGGCGCCAAAGTTGGACGTCGAACCGGCCGGTTTTCGGATCGCGAAGCCCTTTGCGGTAGTGCATCCACAAGCCCGATTCGCCCGTTGCCTTCTGGTAGGCCGGGCCGATTTCCAATGGACTGAGCAAGCTCAACTCGAGTCCGAGGCCGTATTCCTGAGCAAATTTGCCGATGGCCGCAATCCGCTGGACATACTCGTCCATGTCCGGTGTCAGGCGCCGCGGTTGATCCTGGCCGGGGCGGTACTGCACGAAGAAGTGATCGAACGCGATAATGAGGGTCCGGGCGTTGGCATTGCGCGCCTCCTCGCAAACCTGTCGCAGGCTCTTCTCGACCTTGTCGTACGTCAACGAGAGATTCAACACCTTGTCCGGATCGCTCAACTGTTCCAGTTCTTCATCGCTGACGAGGATGATATGGGCGCGATGAAGCAGGAAACTCCACGGTCCCGGATACGACACCAACTCGCCCGTATACAGGTTTTCCGGCACGACAGGCATGGTTCCCTCCGTCTGCGCCACGCACCACGTTCCCATCACCAACACCCCAATGCACACGGCATGCTTCACCACGGCTCGTCACTCCTCAGGAATCGTGCGGCGTTTCCAACGTCGCGGTAAAAAACGGCCACACAAAATACCGCCCAACCACAATGCGCTTACAGCGTCCGGAGCGAGACTTCACGAACGATGATCTTCATGCTCTTGAATTCATCGCCGGGATGCACCTGAAAGCCAATTCGTCCTTTGGCATACGAACCCTCGTGCACGTCGCCCGTTACCCGCCCGTTGAGCGACACGACGAGATGATCGCCCTGCGCCTTGATCAGCATCGTGTTCCAGTCGTCTTTCTTTTCGAGCGCCTTGTCCCCGTTGATTGCCAGAAACATCTTGCCCGGACAGTAGATTGTCCCTGAGTAGGCTTCCGGCTTCCTGTATTCGAGGATATCCGCCTGGTACGACTTGTCCGGCGCCTGGTACCGGAACCAGATGCCGCTGTTGGCCGGCCACACGACCTTGTACACCACGCGGACTTCAAAATCGCCGAATTCCTGCTCGGTAAACAAATCCCCCGGCGCGGCGCCCGGACCTTGCGCTCCGATGAGACAGCCGTCCTCAACGGTCCATACCGCCTTGCCTTCAGGCTTCCAGCCGGTCAGATCCTTGCCGTTGAACAGCGGCGTCCATTTCCCGTCTTCGGCCGCGAACGCGCCCGCGCCCATCCATCCCGCCGCCAATCCCGTCACCGTTCCCTTCAAGAATGTCCTTCTTTCGATTCGCATGTCTTTTTCCTCGCAACGTTGGCTCCAGCCCTGGCGCTTTTTTCGCGCCTACTTATTCGCCACTATGTCATATTGACGCGTCCGCATCAAGAAAGCGCGAAGGGTGAGAAGGTGCGAAGGGTGCAAAGAGTAAATTCTATTCCATTTTTCCGTGGTCGGAATGTAGTTTCAATTTCATCTCTGTCCAAATGGCGGCTTGCAGAAAGCCATTTTGAGTAAATAGACAACGTTTTTTCCGGGAAAGCGTTCTTGGGACACCTTTTCTTCGCGATGAAGAAGAAGTGTTCCCGATCAATCGTATTTAGGGCCGCTCTGACATGCGGGTTTGAGTTCGGAATCGCCTGGCCCGAATATCCGTGCCCTGTTTTCCATCTGCGCATATCTGCGTCATCTGTGGATCATGTGATTGTCCGCAGATGACGCAAATAGTCGCAGCTATCGAACCGATGAACGGAATAAAAAGGTAAAACGTGGATCCTTGAGGTTTTGTGGTTTTTTACAATTCTTTTGGACAGCAATGTTTCAATTTGATCGTTATCGGAGAATAGAAAGGGCGAAAAACCCTCGACGAGGAAATGTTGCCCAGTCCTTTGAAGAACGGCACGTCTATCAGCATGCCCGGACATTGACGAATGCCATTTATACTTTGACGCGACGGGAAGACTTCTTACGCGACAGCGGCCTTGTCGCTCAGAGCCGGCGGGTGTCCGTTTCCATCATGTCCAACATCGCCGAAGGATTCGGACGAGGCGCAAAGACCGAATTCATCCGGTTCTTCTTTATAGCCAAAGGCTCCTGTGGAGAAGTCCGCGCACAATCGGCCATTGCGCACAATCGGCAATACATTGAAGACACGGATTATATCCGCCTGCTCAATCTGGCGCGTCGCGTGAGCGGGATGCTTTCGAACTTTCTCGCACACCTGCAAGGATCGGACTATCAGGGAGAGAAATTCAAGCGTCCGCAGCGCATAGCGGCCGACACGGTTCAGAAGAGAGTCGAAGCGCTTCGTGCGGCTCAGGAAGCCAATATAAATGCCGTAAAAGAGAATGAGAAAAAACGAAGAACACAGACCTTCTCCCCCTCTCATCCTTCAAACGTGCAAATTCCCCAATTTTCTTCAAGATCCCTCGCCACTTCAACGGAAGTGCGTCAAGCAAGTCGAAGCACCAAGAAAAAAGATTTCCCCGAAGAAAAGGACTGTTGCCCATCGAGTCCCGGCGGTGGTGATGTTGCGCCGTGAGTCCCGGCGGCTGTATCGTTGGTTGGAAAAGCATCATCGGCAAATTCGCAACGGCTTGAAAAATCTTGTCTACAAATATCCATTTTGACGATTCTGAACACACGAAAAAAATGCCAACGACAAGCCATGCGGCGAAATCATTCATCACGCCCAAAACCTGCAAGGCGGCCGTGTTCGAAAATCCCGGCACACCGATGCGGATTAGGGAATTTGACGTGCCGCAAGATCTGCCGCCCGGCGCGGCGTTGTGCCGGGTTCGACTAAGCACCATCTGCGGCTCCGATCTGCACACGATTGCGGGCAGGCGATCGGAACCGGTTCCGGCCATTCTCGGCCACGAATCCGTTGGCGAGATCGTCGCTTATGGACCCGGCGCCCATTACTGGGATGGCGAACCGCTTCAGCACGGCGATCGCGTTTCATGGACCATCATGGCGTCCTGCGGCGATTGTTTCTTTTGCGGAAAACGATTGCCGCAAAAATGCGTCCACTTGCTGAAATACGGCCATACTTCGACCGATGTCTGGCCCGGCCTGACAGGAGGGTATGCGGAATACATCTATCTTTTCCCCGGAACAGGGATATTTCGTGTGCCCGCGGCACTGGCCGACGCGGTCGTCGCTCCGGCCAATTGCGCTCTGGCCACGGCCGTTGCCGCATTGGAGGTAATTGGTGGCGTGGCATCCGGCGAAAGCGTATTGATATCGGGCGCCGGTCTCATGGGCGTCTATCTGGCTGTCCTGGCAAGGGAAGCGGGAGCGAATCCCATCATGATCGCCGACACGAACCCGGTGCGTGCCGAAGCCGTGTGCCGTTTTGGCGCGGACGCAACTTTCACCCAAAGCGCCGAGCCGGCGGATGTCGCGGCATGGGCGCGTACGACGTGCGGCGGTGAAGGCGTGGATGTGGCCTTTGAAGCGTGCGGGGATCCGCGTGCGGCAACGGCTTCACTCGACGCGCTGCGCATCGGCGGCCGCCTGCTCGTCGCGGGATTGGTCGCTCCCGGCAGTAGATTTCCCGTTGACGGCCATGTATTGATTCGAAAATGCCTGACGATCCGGGGCATCCACAATTATCATCCGGTCCATCTCGGTCAAGCGATCGATTTCCTCGCGTCAACCGCCGGAAAATACCCTTACGCGGAATTGGTTTCGCCTGTTTTCGGTCTGGGCAACATCCAGGATGCAATTGTATGCGCAATGAAAGGACGCGCCCCCCGCGTGGGAATCCAGTGCGACGATTCGTCGCTGTAACACCGCGCCTCGCACCGGAATCACGCGTTTCCATGTTTCGACGCGGTAGGCTATAATCGGCGTGGATGGGTTTCGTAAAGGAGGTTTCCCGTTGAAAAAAGTATTCTTGGTTCTCTGGGCCGTCATGCTGGCAGGCGGCTGCGCCACACTAAGCGGTTCGGTGCAATCGGCCGTCACGCGCGCGAAGGACAAAGTCGCTCCGGCGCTGGTTCATATCCGGCCGGTCAAGGAAATCTATGCACGGGGAAAAAGAGAAGAGGTTCCGGTCGTCGGAAGCGGCTTCGTCATTTCAACGGACGGATACGTGGTTACGAACGAGCATGTCGCGGGCGACAGCAAATTCGTGCGTTGCGTGCTGTTCAACAAGGAGGAAGTGGACGCGGAGGTTGTGGGGACGGATCCTTATACTGACATCGCCGTACTCAAATTGAAATCGCTTCCCAAGGGCATTCCGGCGGTAAAACTCGGATCGAGCGCCCGCTTGAAGGCGGGCGAGTCCGTGCTCGCGCTGGGCAGTCCGCACGGGCTGTCGCGCAGCGTCTCCATGGGAATTGTCAGCGTCACGGACCGTTATCTTGAAGATCGCGACGATGAAATGCGATCGCCGTTCAACACATGGATTCAAACGGACGCGGCGATCAATCCGGGCAACAGCGGCGGGCCGCTGGTCAATCTCCGGGGCGAGGTCATCGGCATCAATTCGCGGATGCTGGCCGGCGCGGAGAATGTGGGATTCGCCATTCCCATTGATGCCGCGAAAGAGGTCGTCGCGCAGATCCGCGCGCATGGCCGCGTCGAGCGGAGTTGGATCGGCGAAGTCTTGCAGCCCATGCGTGTCAAAACGGACGACCCCGCGAGTAAAGGCGTGGTCATCGCGGACGTGGATCCACTGTCGCCGGGGTACGATGCGGGGCTGCGGCCCGGGGACGTCATGCTCTCCATTGACGGCCATCCCGTCAATGCCCGGTTCGAGGAAGATCTGCCGCCCGTGCGCAAGGCCATCGCGGACCTGCCCATCGGCGCCGAGGTCACCATTCGCGTGTTGCGCGGCGAAGAAGAACTCGACGTGAAAGTCAAAACGGCCGAGCGCAGCCAGCTCCGGGGCGACCAGCACGAATTCACGGAATGGGCGTTTACGGCGGTGGACCTGACGGAAAACGTCGTACGAAAGGCGCAGTTGCCCTCGAAGAAAGGCATCCTGATTACCGGTTCGCAGGTCGGCGGAATCGCCGCCAACGCACGACTACAAAACGGCGATATCGTGCTGAAGGTGGACGGCGAGGAAATCGAAAATCTGGCGGCTTTTGAAAAGATCTACCGCACACTGCTGGCAACCCGAAAAAGGCTCATCATGCTCGAAGTGAAACGCGGCGCACTGAGCCGCTTCGTATTGATCAAGCAGGACGGCGAAGAGGGCGGCGCGCCGCCGCCCATGGAACCCGCGCCGGCGGATGCGGTGGGAGGAACCGACCATGTCGAGTAGTGTGCTGGCATTGATGACGGTCGTTGCGCAATTCATGCCCGCCGACGGCTTCACCCAGGCCACCATCGCAAAGGCTTACGCCGAATGGGCGCCTGCCGTCGCGCTGGTGCAATATTCGTCCGAAATTACGGATCCCGGTTCCGGGGAAACGACCAAGCGCGATTCAAGCGCCTTGGGCCTCGTTGTAACCCCTGGCGGACTCGTCATGGCGCCGGGCCACATGCAACTCGAAAACGCTGAACCGTTCAATGTCGCCATCACCGTGGGCCATGGCGGCAGCGAACGAAAATTCGAGGCCGAGGTGCTCAAAAAACCCGACGACATCAACATCTGCTTTTTGCGAATTCAATCCGACACCCCTCTCAATCTACCTTGCGCCACGTTTGCCCGTAACATGCGCCTTTCCATCGGCGAACCTGTGCTCCTGATAGGGCTTTACTCGGAGAATCTCGACTATGCCCGCGGAATTTACACCTGCCGAATCGGGGGCATTCTCGAAAAACCGCGCACGACCTATTGCATTGATTCGACGCTCCGGTTCGGATTCGTCGGCGGCCCGGTCATCAACGCACAGGGCCGGCTCGTCGGCGTTGTGGGATTCGATCTAACGCCGGCGGAAGGCGGCGATTTGTATGTGCGCAGCGGCCATCCGCTCGTGTATCAGGCGGACCTGTTCCGAAAATACATCGAAACGCCGCCCGACAAGACGGCCGAAGGCGGACCGGGCGGCGAGGATGCGTGGCTCGGAATCTTCACGCAACCGCTCTATGACGATTTCGCCGAATATTGGAACATTCCCAAGGAAGGCGGCATTGTCGTCAGCAGCGTCATGGCCGGTTCTCCCGCCGAAAAGGCCGGATTGAAGGCTGGCGACGTGATTGTCAGCATCAATTCGGTCGGGGTGCATCCAAGGCTCGATCGCGAGGTCGTCGGATTCACGAAACTCGTGCGCGAAATCGGCGTCGGCCAGACCGTCCCGTTGCGCGTGTTGCGCGAAGGAAAGCCGCTGGACTTGGAAATCACCCTGGCGGCACGTCCCAAATCCGCACGCGACGCCGGCGAATACAAGGACGAAGTGTTCGGCTTGACGGTGCGCGAATTGACCACCGACGTCCGCATCCTGTTGAACCTCGGCGAGGACGTAAAAGGGGTCATCATCCGTCGCGTGAAATCGGGCAGCATCGCCAATCTCGCGGGAATGCGCCCCGGCGTCGTTATCATGGAATTGGGCCGCAATCCCATCGCCACGCTCGACGATTTCAAAAAGGCCGTGACTAAATTGGTCGAGGAAAAGCCAAAAGAAGTCAGCGCATTCTGCCGGGTAGGAGCCGAAACCGGCTTTTTCCGCCTCGAACCGCGCTGGGACGCCATGAAGCGTTAGCGCCGCGGCATTGTCCAACGCCGCCGACAAAATGAAGGGAAAAAGCATGTCAGTCAATGCGAAACGGGTGCTGTGGAGATTGTTGCTGTTTGGATTGCTGGGACTCCTCCTTGAGGTTTTTTTCACGTCGCTGGGCGGGCTGAAGCACAGCAAATGGAACCTGGTCGGCCACACGTCGCCATGGATGATGCTCGACTATTGCCTGTTCGCGGTTATCCTCATGCCCGTGGGACGGCCCATGGCCCGCATGGGCGTTCCGCTGCCCGCCCGCGCAATCCTTTACATGGTCATGATTTTCGTTGTCGAGTTTGTCAGCGGCTGGATTTTTGACCTCTGCGGCATCCATATTTGGGATTACAGCCATCTTCCGCTGAACCTGTGCGGCTACATCACGCTGTCCTATGCGCCTTTCTGGTATGGGCTGGGGCTGATCGCCGAAGCGCTGTATTTGCGCATTGACGCGGCGGCGCTTGCGTGGGCGCTCGGACTGACGGCGGAGCGCATCGAAGTGCTGTCGAACGCGGAACAGGCAACCTGACGGGAATGGGCGCATCATGCTGGCACGGGTATTGACGGCGGGCGTCCTCGGCATAGACCCCATTCCGATGGGCGTCGAGGTGGATTGCCATCCCGGCGAGAACTATTTCAGCATGGTGGGTCTACCCGACCAAGCCGTGAAGGAAAGCCGCGACCGTGTTGGTTCGGCCTTGCGGAATTCCGGTCGTCACTACCCGCGCGGCAAAGTAATCATCAACCTCTCCCCCGCCGACGTGCGCAAGGAAGGCACCGCGCTCGACTTGCCCATCGCCGTCGGCATGCTCGTCGCCAGCGAACAAATGCCCGGCAACCGCCTTCCCGAATACGCCATGGCGGGCGAACTCGCGCTCGACGGTTCCATTCGCGCCGTCCCCGGGGCACTTTCACTCGCCATCGGCGCGCGCAACCAACGCCTGCGCGGCATTGTGTTGCCCGACGCCAATGCGCGGGAAGCGGGCGTAGTCGAGGGAATCGAGGTCATCCCCGTGTCCAGTCTCAACGAGGCAGCGGATTTCATGGCGGGATCACGCCCAATTACGCCGCACATAACCGACGTCAATGCCATCTTCGAGGATGCACGCCGGCACGCGCCCGATCTTACCGATGTCAAGGGGCAGGCCCATGTCAAGCGCGCCTTGACGGTCGCGGCCGCCGGCGGACACAACCTGCTCATGGTCGGGCCGCCCGGCACCGGAAAAACCATGCTCGCATCGCGCCTCCCCGGCATTTTGCCCGATATGACCTTCGACGAAGCCCTCGAAACTACGCGCATCTTCAGCGTCGCGCAGCTTACGAACGCCAAGAACGCGCTGGTCGTCCAACGGCCCTTCCGCGCTCCCCACCACACGGCCAGCACCGTCTCGATTTGCGGCGGCGGAACAGGCGCGCAACCGCGGCCCGGCGAGGTCAGCCTCGCCCACAATGGGGTGCTGTTTCTCGACGAACTGCCCGAATTCAACCGATCCGCGCTCGAAGTCCTGCGCCAGCCGCTCGAAGAAGGCGTTGTCCACATCCGCCGCGCAATGTATTCCGTGACCTATCCGAGCCGGTTCATGCTCGTCGTCGCGATGAATCCCTGTCCGTGCGGTTGCCGGAACGATCCCCGCCGGCAATGCCGCTGTTCCCTGGGCGACGTGCAGCGGTACATGTCCCGCCTGTCCGGACCCCTGCTCGACCGAATAGACATCCACATTGACGTCCCGCCCCTCTCCTTCGACGAACTGGCGTCGGGACGGGCGACCGGCCCTTCCAGCGCCGAAGTCCGCTCAACCGTACAGGACGCGCGGGATCGTCAGCGCCGCCGCTATCGCGGGCGGTTCACATGCAACGCCCACTTGGACTCCAAAACCATTCAGGCCACCTGCAACCTGGGCGACAGTTCGCGTTCGCTGCTCGAAAACGCAATCAACCGCATGGGACTCAGCGCGCGCGCCTACGACAAAATCCTGCGCGTCGCACGGACCCTCGCCGACCTCGACCATAATGAAACCATTTCCGAATCCAACGTCGCCGAGGCCATTCAGTATCGCTCCCTCGACCAGCAATTATTTTGAAGCGCCACCCAATCACCGGGGGATCAAAATCATTGCGACCCGAAAGGTTGCTTCCGTTTCCAGCAGATTAGACACCCGAAGAACCGAAAACCATCCCTGAAAAAACCGGCAAGACAGGCAAGACTCCTTCGGGGCCTTGTTTTTTTCCAAAAAAATCAGGTCGTTTCGATCTGGGCGGCGGCAAATTCCCAATTGATCAATTTGTCCAGAACGGCGGCAACAAAATCGGCGCGGCGATTCTGATAGTCAAGATAGTAAGCATGCTCCCACACGTCAATGACGAGCAGCGGTTTCACTCCCTGCGTCAAAGGCGTGTCGGCATTGGAGGTTTTCATTACGGCCATTCGGCCATCCTGTTGCCGCACCAACCATGCCCAACCGCTGCCAAATTGGGTCATGGCGGCTTCGGCCCATGCCTTCTTGCATGCGTCCACGCTTCCAAAAGACGCATCAATCCGTTGTTTCAGCGCCGAAGGCGGTTCACCCCCCCCTTTCGGGGACAAACTTTTCCAGAATAGCGTGTGATTCCATATCTGGGCGGCGTTGTTAAAGATGGAAGTCTCATCCGGCTTGCCCGCAGTTTCGGCGATAATTTGTTCCAGGGAAAGATCAGCCCGCGGCGTTCCCGCGATGAGTTTGTTCAGATTGTCAAGGTACCCTTTATGATGCTTGCCGTAATGGAACGCAAGGGTTTGGGCGGAAATGACGGGTTCCAATGCGTCATCGGGATAAGGCAAAGGGGGAAGCGTCATGGCAGGAACAGCGTAAGCGTTTCCTGAAACGCCGGTGATTCCCGCCGCCGCAATCGCGCCGCCAGTCCACGCCAGAAATGTTCGGCGTCCAACAATCGCAGTCTTCGGTAAAGAAAATGAGTCTTTCATGGTAAACTCCTTCTGAATGTCCGTTAATAAGTAAATCAGGCGTTCAACCTCGCGATCCCATTATTGGGGCGCAAAGTGTTTTTGGATGTAGTCGTGAAGCAGTTGCTGGGCTTCATCCTTGCATTTGCCGCAAACAGTGCTCATCTTGGTGCGTTCCTGCAATTCGATGAAGGTTCTCGCGCCCTCGAGCACCGCGTCCTCGATTTCGTGATCGGTCACGTTCATGCACTGGCAAACCACGCGCGCCTGTTCGCGCCGGATCTTTCCGGTCATGCCCCGGCGTTCATAATAGTCGTTGATGGCCGCCCGCAACGCCTTGTCCCCCAGCACCGAGCAATGCACCTTGTGTTCCGGCAATTGGCCCAATTCGGCGGCAATTTGCTTAGGCGACACATTGAAGGCTTCGTCGAGGGTCATGCCCTTGACCAGTTCCGACAGGACCGAGGTGCTGGCGATGGCGCTTGCGCAGCCATAGGTGCGCCATTTGCAATCAGTGATTTTCCCGCTCTCCGAATCCACTTGAATGAAGACTTCCATCTCGTCGCCACACTGGACATTGCCCACCTTCCCGTATCCGTCGGCTGCGTAATTATCGTCTTTCAATACGTTGCGCGGATTGACAAAATGGTCTTTTACCTTTTCGGTATAAGCCCAAGATGCATGTGCGCCCATCCTACTTCCTCCTCTTGTACACCGTGGACATGTCGCGGATTTTCGCAATAATCGGCGGCAGTTTGTCCAGCACGTACTCGATGTCTTCCATTGTGTTGTCCCGTCCGAGGCTCATGCGGATCGATCCGTGCGCGCGTTCGACGGGCGTGCCAATGGCCATCAAGACATGGGAGGGATCGAGCGACCCCGACGCGCACGCCGATCCCGTCGAAACGGCAATGCCCTCCAGATCAAGATAAAGCAGGATGCTCTCGCCTTCCGCGCCGTCGAAGGACACATTCAGCGTGCCGGGCAGGCAATCGGTCTGGTGTCCGTTGAAATGGACGTCCGGAATACGGTCCCGAATGCCCTGCTTGAGCGTCTCGCGCAAGTGACGCAGGCGCACGCCCTCCGCCTCCATTTCGGCGGCCCGCAATTCGACGGCCCTGCCGAGGCCGATGATCCCCAGCGTATTCTCGGTGCCCGCGCGGCGCCCCTGTTCCTGGTGACCGCCGCGAATCAGCGGACAAAACGGGATGCCGCGTCGGACGTACAACGCGCCAATGCCCTTCGGACCGTAAATCTTGTGACCGCTGATCGTGAGAAAGTCCACACCCCAGTCGCGCACGTCTATCGGAATTTTTCCGAACGCCTGCACGGCATCCGTATGAAACAACGCGCCGCATTCATGCACAAGCGCCGCGATGGCTTTGATATCCTGAATGGTTCCGATTTCGTTGTTCGCGGTCATCACGCTGACCACGCCGGTGCGATCGGTAATGGCGGCCTTCAGTTCATCCATGTCAACCTTGCCGTCGGAGTCCACCCGCACGAACGTGATCCGGCTCCCGCGATCCTTGAGGCATCGGGACGTTTCGAGCACGCACGGATGCTCGATGCTCGTCGTCACAATGTCCACCCCGTGCTTGCGTTCACACGTGCAGCCCCGGCTTGGACAACCCAAAATGGATAAAACCGTATTGTTGCCCTCGGAACCGCTACCAACAAAAACCACTTCCTCCGCCGCGGCCCCCATGAATGACGCCACCTGTTCCCGCGCCGTTTCAATGCGCTGCCGCGCGGCACGGCCATACGAATGCATGCTCGACGGATTGCCAAATTCCTTCAAAGCATCCTTCAGCGTTTCAACCACGGCCGGATGCAACGGCGTTGTCGCATTGTGATCAAGATATACCTGCTTTTTCATGTTTCATCCTCGGCAAAACCCACCACCTGCCGTTTACCATGACAAAACCATAAAACGTCAACGACTATTCCCTGTTGCCAACAAAGGATATAGCAACCCGCCCGCCTGAATCATCTTCCCCCCGGCTTTCTCCGGGGTTCAACCACCGTTTGTCGCCTGCCGCGCATGGAACTTGATTCCGGGCAACCCTATTTTCAACAAGGTTGAAAACAGCCATTGGGTATGGTAAGGTAAGGTCCCGTTGGAGAGACGGGCCTCGCCAGAATGTTTCAGGCCTTCGACTAAACGAACCAAAAACGCAATGAATGTACAAGGCATTGTTTTTCAATGAGTTATAATTCACAGGGAAAGGTCCTTGCCGTCATTCCGGCCCGAATGGCCTCCACGCGTTTTCCCGGCAAAATCATTGCACCGTTGGCCGGAAAGCCGCTGGTGGTGCATACGTTCGAACAAACAAGACAGGCCCGCGCAATTGACGAAGTCATCGTCGCGACGGATGACGTGCGCGTGGCGAATGCGATTGCGCCTTACGGCGTGCCGGTGGCGATGACCCGCGCGGATCATCCGAGCGGAACGGATCGAATCGCGGAAGTCGCAAAACATTCGGATGCGGCCATCGTGGTAAATGTGCAGGGCGATGAGCCGTTGATCGATCCCCTCACGATTGATGCGGCGATTCAGCCCCTGTTCGACGATCCGGCGCTTCCCATGAGCACCGCGCGGCGATTGATCCGGGATGCGGCACAGGTAAACGATCCGAATGTGGTCAAGGTGGTATGCGACACGCGCGGACGGGCGATTTATTTCAGCCGGCATGCCATTCCCTATGTGCGCGATGCGGCGGATCGCGGCGTCGCGTGCCATTGGCAGCATATCGGACTGTATGCCTACCGTCGAGACTTTTTGCTGCAATACGCCAATCTGCCGCAGACGCCGCTTGAACGCCTGGAAAAACTTGAGCAATTGCGTGCGCTGGAAAATGGATACGACATCGCCGTCGTTGATACGGACTATGAAAGCATCGGCGTGGACACGCCGGAGGATTTGGAGCGAGCGCGGGTTTTGATTGAAACGAGGCAAACGACAGGAAGAGGGGCCTAAATGCCAAAGTATGTGTTTGTAACGGGCGGAGTCGTATCGTCAGTGGGCAAGGGTGTTCTGGCGGCAAGTCTTGGACTGCTGCTGGAGTATCGCGGCCTCAAGGTCGCCATGATGAAATTCGATCCCTATATCAACGTGGATCCAGGAACCATGAATCCCTACGAACACGGCGAGGTTTTCGTCACCGACGACGGAGCCGAGACGGATCTGGATCTCGGCCACTACCAGCGCTTCACCCACTCGAATCTGTCGCAAAAAAGCAACGTCACGACCGGCGGCATTTACAATGCCGTAATTCAGAAGGAACGCCGGGGCGAATACCTCGGCAAGACGGTACAGGTCATCCCGCACATCACGGACGAGATCAAATCGCGTATTCGAATGCTGACCACGGAAGAAAACAGCGACGTGGACGTGGCCATCATCGAAATCGGCGGTACGGTGGGTGATATCGAAAGCCAGCCTTTCCTGGAGGCAATCCGCCAATTCAAACTCGAAGTCGGGACGAAAGAGTGCTGTTATGTGCATGTAACGCTTGTGCCCTATATCGAGGCGGCGGGCGAACTCAAAACGAAGCCGACCCAGCACAGCGTGCGCGCGCTGCGCGACATCGGCATACAGCCCAATGTCATCGTTTGCCGCACCGGCTCGCACAAGCTCGGGCCGGATCAACGCAGAAAAGTCGCCATGTTTTGCGATGTGACGGACAACGCCATCATCAGCGCGGAGGATATTTCCCCCTTTTATGCGATTCCGCTGAATCTGAAGAAACAGGGGCTGGACGACACGGTGCTCGAACTGCTCGATATGGATGCGCCGGAAGGGGATCTTTCGGAGTGGCGGGCGATTGTGGACCGGTTGATTTCGGCAACGGACATCGTGCGAATCGCGGCGGTGGGCAAATATGTGAGCCACCATGACGCCTACAAGAGCATCAACGAAGCTTTCGTGCATGCGGGCATCGCGAACAATTGCAAGGTCCAACTCGAATGGGTGGATTCGGAACGCTTCGAGCAGGGGGAAGATCCTGAAACCGTGCTGGCGGAATACGACGGCGTGTTGATCGGCCCCGGGTTTGGATCCCGCGGAATCGAAGGCAAGATTCGGGCCGTGCGCTACGTGCGCGAACACAAAAAACCCTTCTTCGGCATCTGCCTCGGCATGCAGATTGCCGTGATTGAAATGACACGGACCTGTCTCGGGCGCCCCGAAGCGAATTCGACCGAATTCAACACGGAAACGCCCGATCCCGTCGTTTCACTGCTGACCGAGCAACTGGGCATTCAGGCGATGGGGGGCACCATGCGGCTGGGCGCCTACCGGTGCGAACTCAAGCCCGGGACCAAAGTTCGGGCGGCCTATGGACAAGACGTGATTTCGGAGCGGCACCGGCACCGGTACGAGTTCAACAACAACTACCGCGAACCACTTGAAAAGGCCGCCGGACTGATTGTCAGCGGGGTCCATCCAAAGACCGATCACGAACTGGTCGAAATTATCGAACTCAGGGACCATCCTTGGTTTTGCGCCTCGCAGTTTCACCCCGAATTCAAAAGCACGCCGCTCAATCCGCAGCCGCTTTTCCGCGACTTCGTGAAGGCGGCCTTGGCCAACCGTCAAAAACGTGGATAACAACACCGCACGAGAATTGCTCCAGTTGGCCATGGCCTATCGCGAAAGGGCCATGGCCGAGTTACAAGGCCAAGGCGGTGCGCGCCTGGAGCAAATCCGGCACGAATCGGAAACCCTCCTGGCGCAGGTGCGCGCGGCGCTGATGGCGGAACTCGAAACACGCGCCGCGGAATTGCGCACGGCCATCGGGCTTCCCGCCCCCGATTCGGACATCTCGCGGATCCGACACGACATAGCGGTCTTCAACGAAATTCTGCGCGCACAACGCGCCGAACAATTGGGCCAATGCATGGCTCTCCCGATCGAAGCGTATCCGCCGCGCATTCAACGGCTCGGCGAGCGCCTCGGCATCTGGCCGGCAAAAGCACGACCCGCGCAACGCCGACGCTTTACCCTCGCGGGAATCGAAATCCTGCCGACCCGCCGCGGATTTGCTGTCTGGTTGATATGCCTGGCCGTGGCATGGACCGCCTCGGCCTATTACCTCGGCATTTTGCGGCCGTTCCGGGAAATCCGGATGGACGCCTCGCCGCCACGGAACGGCATCGTTCATGTTGCATGCCGCAACAAGCACATGCGCCCTGTCACCCTGTTCGTCCCCGGCACGCCCGACATGCAGGCTCAAGAGTCATCCGTGAATTACGCGCTGGTTCTCTATATCCGGGAAAAACCAGAAAGCGAATACCGGTTGATGCCTCCCGTGCCCGGCGCATGGAGCGTCCAAGGAAAGGAATTACACGAAACGACTCCGGTGGAAATCGGACCGTTGATGACCTGTGATCTCGTGTTGTCACTTCCCAAAATCAGGGAAACGATCAACGCCCCTTTTACAAACGCCCGGCTGGTGCTCGTCCGCCCCGGAGGATCCATAGCCGCCGCATGTGAGATTGATAATCATCCGCCATCGGGAATTTGACACGGCGTTTTGTTGTTTTATAAAATTGACCAAGATGATTATGTAATATATGATTTGGGTGGTCGGAAGCGCTCTTCGAGCAAGGAGAAAAACCATGAAAATCCATGAGGATGCTTCGTACAGTATCGGCAACACGCCGCTGGTTCGGTTGAACAAGTTGGGCGCCGGATTGAAAGGCGCCGTCATCGCCAAGATTGAAGGGCGAAATCCGGCTTATTCGGTTAAATGCCGCATAGGCGCGGCCATGATTTGGGACGCAGAACGGCGCGGTGTATTGAAGCCGGGCGGTTCGATCGTCGAGCCGACTTCGGGCAATACCGGCATTGCGCTTGCCTTCGTGGCTGCCGCACGCGGGTATAAATTGACATTGACCATGCCGGAAACGATGAGCATCGAACGCCGGAACATGCTCAAGGCCTTTGGAGCGAATCTCATCCTGACGCCGGGCACGGAAGGCATGCCGGGCGCGATCCGCGAGGCCGAACGCATTGCATCGGAAAATCCCGATTACTTTCTTCCGCAACAATTCAAGAATCCGGCGAATCCGGAGATTCACTTCAAGACAACAGGGCCGGAAATATGGGCCGACACGGACGGCACGATAGACGTGCTGGTATCGGGCGTGGGCACGGGCGGCACAATCACGGGCATTTCACGGTACATCAAACAGTTCAAACCGATCGAATCCGTGGCGGTCGAGCCGGCGGCCTCGCCGGTGCTTTCGGGTGGCAAGCCGGGTCCACACAAGATTCAGGGCATCGGCGCGGGATTCAAGCCTGATGTGCTCGACCTCAGTCTTGTAGACCGCATCGAACAGGTTACGAACGAGGAGGCTTTCGAGGTCGCCCGCCGGCTGGCGCGCGAGGAAGGACTCATCAGCGGGATTAGTTCGGGCGCGGCGGCGGCGGCGGCGTTGCGCCTGGCGGCACAGGACGCCTACGCGGACAAGACCATCGTGGTCGTTCTTCCCGATTCGGGCGAACGATATCTTTCAACGCCCCTCTTTGAAAACTAAACGCACAACAAAGACAACGCGACAAGGAGAAACGATCATGACCCAGACCTACAAACCGTCCACGCTTGCCGTTCATGCGGGCCAGGATCCCGATCCCACGACCGGCGCGCGCGCGGTGCCGATTTATCAGACGACTTCATACGTTTTTCACGACACGGATCACGCCGCGCGCCTGTTTGGCCTGCAGGAATTCGGCAACATTTACACGCGCATCATGAATCCAACCACGGACGTGTTCGAGAAACGCGTGGCCGCGCTCGAGGGCGGCGTGGGTGCGCTCGGCGTCGCGTCGGGATCGGCCGCGATAACCTTGGCCGTGCTCAACATCACGAAAGCGGGCCAAAACTTCGTGTCGTCCTCCACGCTCTACGGCGGCACCTACAACCTGTTCGCGCACACGCTCAAGGACCTCGGCATCGAAGCGCGATTCGTTGACGCAAGCCGTCCGGAGGAATTCGCCAAAAAGATTGATGACAAGACCCGGTTCCTGTTTATTGAATCAATTGGCAATCCCGCCAACGATGTCGTGGATTTCGACGCCATCGCCGCGGTGGCCCACGATCACGGACTGCCGTTGATGGTGGACAATACCGTCACGTCGCCGCTGTTGTTTCGCCCGTTCGACCACGGCGCGGATATTGTTGTGCATTCCGCGACAAAGGTGCTGGGCGGACACGGCAACTCGATCGGCGGGGTGATTGTGGACGGGGGCCGGTTCGATTGGGACAATGGCAAGTTTCCTGAAATCGCGGGGCCCAACGAAAGCTATCACGGCCTCAACCTCCACGAGGCGCTAAAGCCGATGGGCAATATCGCCTACATTATCAAGGCGCGCGTGACGCTCCTGCGCGACATGGGCCCGGCGTTGTCGCCTTTCAACGCATTCTTGCTGCTGCAGGGGATTGAAACGCTGCACCTGCGCGTGCCGCGCCACAGCGAAAATGCGCTCAAACTCGCGCAATTCCTCGAAAAGCATCCCGCCGTCGCGTGGGTCAACTACCCCGGATTGCCAAGCCATCCCGATCATGCGCGCGCGAAGAAGTACCTGCCGAACGGACAGGGCGCCATCCTCGGATTCGGCACGAAAGGCGGCTACGATGCGGCGGTCAAGTTCATCAACAACGTCAAGCTGGCCTCGCATCTCGCGAACATCCTCGACGCCAAGACCCTCGTCATTCACCCGGCCTCGACCACGCACCAGCAATTGAGCGCCGAGGAACAGCGTGCCGCGGGCGTAACGCCGGACTTTGTCCGCGTTTCCGCCGGCATCGAGGATATCGAAGACATTATCGCCGACGTGGATCAGGCGTTACGGGTCTGACGTGGGTAGCGCCCACGACCCAGTTGCTCTTCGTGCTCATCATCGTTGTTAACGTAATCACACTCAAAATCCCGCGATTTTCGCACTCGCCGGATCGTTTAACTTCATGGGTTGCGCAAATTGCCCAAAACTTTAGGGTGCTGGCATGGACATGCCGTCCGGTTGCTTCACTGTCAATGGTTGCCACCCGGGAGGGATGTCGCGCCGGATTGAACCTCGACCGTCAAATCGAACCGCGTGGCGGCTTCCTCGCCGCGATCAATGAGATCCTGCACGCGGACGAGCGCGTGCGGTTGCACGTTGCGGTCGAACAGGACGCGGCTGAGAGGATTGACGAGCGCGGAATCTAAAGCATTACGGATACCGCGTCCGCCGTGCTGCAAGTGCTGCCGCGCAAGCGCCACGAGCGCATTGCGGACCTTTGGTTCAACGATCAGTTCCATCTTCTTGCCCTCGCGCGCGGCCTTGACCAGTTTGCCGATCAGCAGGTCCACAATCTGCTCGTCGAGCGGCGCCTTGATGAAGTCGAAGACCACGAAATTGTCCCCGAACCGGTTGAGGATTTCGGGACGGCCCAGAACGAAATTGAAGTGATCGTGGATGGCGTCGAGGATGATGTCGCGCATGCGGGCATAGGGCATGTCGGGGGTAACGAGCCATTTCGCGCCCGCGCCGCCGGCCGCCTCGCCGCGCGCAACCGCGCCGAGATTGCTCGTGAAGATGATAATGCACTCGGAGAAGTAGATCGTCTCGCCCTTGCCGTCGGTCAGGCGGCCGTCATCGAGGATTTGCAGGAACTTGTCGAAAATGCTGCCGTGTGCTTTTTCGATTTCGTCGAACAGGAGGATCGCGAACGGATTCTTCTTGACCGCGTTGGTGAGTTGGCCGCCTTCCTCGTAGCCGACATAGCCCGGCGGCGCGCCGAGCAGGCGCTGATCCGATTGCGGCGCGGCGTATTCGCTCATGTCGAAGCGGATCAGGCGTTCCTCCTGTCCGAACAACAACGCGGCAAGCGCCTTGGCCATTTCCGTCTTGCCGACGCCCGTCGGCCCCGCGAAGAACAGAACGCCGCGCGGACGGTTCGAGCGGCTCGAATCGCCGGCGGCGAGGCCGATTTTCGCGCGCTTGACGATGTCGAGCACGCGCACGACGGCATTTTCTTGGCCCTTGATCCGCGATCGGATAAACGATTCGGCCGAAGCCAGTTTCTCGGCTTCGATTTTGTCCCACTCGCTCGTTGTGACGCCATACTTGTACATCTCGCTGATGCGCTTGACGTTTGGCACACCGGTTTCGGGATCGCAGATGGGAATGCGCTCTTTCAGGGAAAGGTTGACGAGGCTGCGCATCTCGTAGTTCGTTAGCCCCTCGCTAAGATCCACAAAATCGCGCACGACGGCCGGAGGAGGCGCGGCATTGGGCAACGCGCCGAAAAAGTGCCGATAGTAGCGATTGACGAAACGCGCGCGTTCCTCGCGATCGGGCAACTCGATGTTAATGGATCGCGCGCGCGGGTTGTTCAGGTATAAAAAAGCCGGCAAGTCGTTCATTTTGTCGCAAACCAGAATCAGGAGATTGTTCCAACGACCTTCCGGACGGACCACCTCGCGGCTGGCCGCGGCCGCTTTCAACACGCGCGTGAACAGGATACGTTCATCTTTCGACAAACGATCGGGGCTTGAAGTCAAGCGCGAGGCAAGGTCTATCACAAACGCACAGGGCACGCGCGAATTCTGCAAACCGCGCGCGATGCGGCTGATCGTCCGGTTCCAATCGGCCGGTTCCGAGGGGCGCGGCTCGCGCGGTTCGCGTGGCAATGATGGCCGTTGCTGCGCCGGATCGGCCTTTTTACGATCGTCCGGTTTCTCTTCACCCGGCAGTTCACGTCCGGCCTCGACGCGATGAAACAAATCCTCCATCTCCGGCGACGGAAAGGACAGATCGTCAACGGCATCGGCCCAACCGATTACTTCATACTTGAGACCGGAAAGGAATCGCTGGAAAAATCCCCTGAGATCGCTTTCGGTCCACCGCACCGGATCAGGCCCGTCGAGCCGAATCGGAAACGAGACGAGATCGTGGACGTTGCCGTACACGAACAGCAGGTTCTTGATGGTCACGAACCGCGCAAGTTCACGCAGCCATCGCGGCGACTCTTCATTGACGATAATCATGTGCGACTCTCCCCTCTTCGCTCATGCGCTGCGCACCACGACCCGCATGCCCGCGTGCGATTCGGCGGCGGCGAATGCCTCGGCGATCCGCTCCAGTGGAAAGGTGTGCGAAATATATGGTCCCATCTTGAACGTGCCGGACGCAATCAACCCGACAGCCTGCTGATGATGACGCGGAACGCACCCGTGCGCGCCCATGACGAACAGTTCCTTGTAGTGGATGACGTTCGTGTCGAGCGTCACGTTCGACTGGCCTTTCGGCAAGCCGCCGAAGAAATTCACACGCGCACGGTTTCGGGCCATTGCAATCGCGTCTATTTGCGCCTGAGGCGACGGGCATGCGGTCAGGATTACATCCGCGCCATGGCCGCCGGTTTCTTCAAGAACACGCGCGACGGAATCCTCTTCCGAACTGCAAATGTACACATCGGCATTGAACCGTCGCGCCATTTCGAGCCGTGGACGCGATCGCTGCACAACAATGACCTTCGCTGCGCCCACGAGCCGCGCCGCCTCGATGATCATGCAGCCGATCGGTCCCGCGCCGATGATCACGAGCGTGTCGCCGAGCCGGACACTCGACAGCTCGATCGCGTTCAACACGCAGCCCAGCGGTTCCGCGAGCGCCGCCTCGTCATAGGAAACATGATCGGGGATCTTATGGACCGGACCGTAATTGACGACCGTGCGGTTGAGATAGACATATTCGGCGAAACTGCCGGGAAACTGGTAGCCCATCGCGTAATTGATCGGACAGTTGTTGCCGATGCCCGCCTCACAAAACGCGCATTCGCCGCAGGGCACATCCGCGCCGATCGCCACACGGTCCCCCACGCTGAACTTCGTGACGCGCTTGCCCACTTCGACCACTTCGCCAGCCGACTCGTGTCCCATGATGGCCGGCGGCTTGAGGCGCGGGTTGCCGTGATGGAACATGCGGATGTCCGAGCCGCACACCGCGCAAGCATGCACACGCACCAGTACGCCATCGTCCTCGACCTCCGGGGTCGGCACTTCACGGACCACAAGGTTGTCCAAGCCTTCGAGCACGGCCGCTTTCATTCGCACACATCTCCATGACTCATCGGACCGATCGGCCGGATCTGCCGGATCCGCCCGATCAATTCACCACCATCAACTTGCTCACCGCTATCTTCCTGTCGCGCATCGCGGCCATGGCCGCCGGCAATTCTTCGAGGCTTACGCGATGCGTGACAAGCGCTTCGACGTTCAACGCGCCCGAAGCCATGGCATCGAGCGCCAACCGCCATTCGTTGCGCGGCAGGCCGCCGTACGCGGAATTCCACGTGCCCAGCACGGCCAGTTCATTGCGCAAAATCGCCCAGTAGGCCTTCTGCGAAAGCCGCATCGCGCCCGCCGGATTGCCCATCAGCACCACGCGACCGAACGTCCGCGCAGAAAGCACGCTCTGTTCGAATGCCGCGGAACTGCCCGACGCTTCTATCACGATATCCGCGCCTCGGCCCGTAATGTCTCTAACCCAGCCGGGTGTATCCCCGCGATTCGGATTGAACAGGTTCAAAAAGACAGACCTGTCGTGGGACAGCCTGTCCAGGCTGTCCTGATTGCCCAAGCGATCTTCATCCTCCGACAGGCTGGACAGCCTGTCCCATAACCGCCGGGCAAATTCGATCTTCGCGTCGTCAATATCGGCCAGCAAGACGCGGCTCGCACCCCCCCTACGCGCCCATTGGGCCAACATGATGCCGATAGGCCCCGCGCCGAAAATGGCAACGCTGTCGCCAAGGCCGAGATCGGCCCGGCGCAACGCATGCGCGGCCACGGCGGCCGGCTCGCACATCGCCGCCGCCTCGTATGACACGCCATCGGGCACGACTTGCAGGTTCCACGCCGGCGCGACAACATATTCTGCAAAACCGCCGTCGCATCGCGATCCCAGGTAGTTGTAGTCCGCGCATTGCGCATACGCGCCGATTTCACACGCCTCGCATCGGCGGCACGGAATCAGCGGAAACACCGCAACGGTCTTTCCAAGAAGCACCGAATCGCATCCCGCGCCCACCGAAACGACTTCGCCCGCCATTTCGTGTCCGGGAATCGTCGGAAACCGATACGTCCCTTTTTCGAACACGCGCGGGATATCTGAACCACAGACGCCGCATGCCTTGATCGCAATCAGCGCCTCGCCCGGTCCCGGTTTCGGATCGGGCGCGTCTTCGCAGCGCAAATCGCCCACGGCGCGCAATACACAGGCTTTCATCGCAACTCCTCGGAGGGCGCGCCGTCCATGGGCCTGATGCGGATGTTCCGGTATTCGACCGTGTTGTGATGGTCCTGCAATCCGATGAATCCCTTGCGCGAACGCGGCCGCATGGCTTCGATATCGTCATACCGGACATCATGAATGACGTGGCCATTGAGCGATATTTTGACGGCGTCCCCCTTGCAGATAACTTCATACGCGTTCCACTCGCCGGGCTTGAAAAAATGGCCGTCGGGCGGGCGGACATCGTAGATCGCGCCGCAGGATTCCTTGGTCGGCGTCATTTCAGCCGGGTCGCCGAAAATTTGAAGTTCGAACCCCATGCGCGACTGCCGCCCAAGCGGGCCGCAGCGATTGTAAATGCCGTTGTTGCCCTTGTCCACGATTTTGAATTCAAGCCGAAGCATGTAATCACCGTACGAATGCCATGAACGCAACCAGCCGCCGGCCTTTCCCACCAGTTTGATGGCGCCGTTTTCGACGATGAAGTCGTTGGGGGCGGTAATCTGGAGCCAGCCGGTCAAATCCCTTCCGTTGAAAAGCGAAAGAAATCCTTCTTCTTTTTCGCCGGGCATCAAAGACGCCGTGTCGGCGGGATCGGGCGCGGACCCGGGATAGGCGGCCTTCTGGAGCGCATCCACCACCGCGAACATGCGACCCAGTACTTCCGAAGAAGCGGGACCATCCGCAAAATCAATCACAAACCCGTAGGTTCGATCCTTGATCGTTTTCGTCACAACGGTTTCCAAGACCTCCACGGTTAACGCAGAGGGTTCGATTATTTCGATCACCGGCGCCTGCGCGACGCGGACAGACACGCCACGCGCCATAATCAGATGTACCGCGGCATCGCCTTTCAACAGGTTTTCATTGACGGCCGCCTTGGAGGCGCCCGCGGCAAGCACTTGCGCGGGCGCTACGCTCCGCAAGGCGACGGCCACTTCCCGGACCATCTCCACGCCCTTTTTCCATGCCGGATCGTCACAGCGATCCGTTATGCACACGAGGAAGTAACGGCTTTTGCCGAAGGTTTGCTGGAACGCAGAAGCGGCGGCCGCATAGGCTTTGGCATTTTTCAACTGGCAGGACGGATCGGGATCGAACAACACGACAATGGGCAGCATTTCGAGCGTGTTGATCGTGTCCAAGTCTTGGGCGAGACGCCGGCACGACGCCTCATCGGGCAATGCGCCGTCCGACGTAAAAAAAGGCCGGCCCGGTCGCTGGACATGCACAACAACACTAGTCACCCCCGCAAGGGGATAGTCCCGAATCGCCGTGGTCAGATCCGGCGTCCGCGCATCGATTGCCATGACTCCGGACACATTTTTGTATTGACCCCAATACAATGCGCCGTTTTTTAATAGTACGACACCCGGCCATCCGAAGGCCGGCGCAGTCATGAAAACAAGCAAAACAGCAACCGCGTATCTTTTTCGCATTTCGAAACACCTCCCGTTATGTTTGCAATCATAACGCATGACAGGGCAAAAAATCGCATCGCCGGGAAAAAGAAAACCTCCCACGACTCGGGAATCGTGGACCATGACGACAGCCATCGGGAAATGGGTCATGGGGGTGGAACTTTCGCACAATACAGCGGATAGTATTTTGTATGAGAAAAAGCGAAAAGTCATACTATTCATTGTGGTGCTTGATTGATTCGACACAATAGGCAGAGTATGATGTGGTGATGTCGGCAGGGGTGGTCCCAAGCGCCGGCATGTAAAGTGACGGACAATGCCCATGTCCAGCCGTTATGAACATTATTGGATGCCGACGAGCGTGCCAATTCGCTTCGGAAGCGCCGTGGCGATTTCGATAGCGCTGCATGTCATGGCCGCGCTTGTCATTTTTTATGTCGTCTTTATCTATCAGGCGTCGTTACCGCAGACGTTTCGGGTTCAGTTCATTCCGTATCCGAAAGGCGAGGCGCAAAAACAGGAAATCCCGGAGAATCTTGAACGCGGGTTGGGTGAAGGCGCCAAACCGGCTGCCAAACCTGAACCCAAGCCTGAACCCAAACCTGAACCCAAACCCGAACCCAAACCTGAACCCAAGCCTGAACCCAAACCCGAACCCAAGCCCGCCGAGGAACCGAAAACCGTTCCCAAACCGGACGTGAAGAAACCGGAACCGAAACCGGAACCGAAAAAACCAGAGGCCAAGAAGCCGGAGCCGAAAAAACCGGAACCGAAAAAACCGGTTGCAAAGGCTTCGCAAGACGGCAAAGCACCCAAGAAACAGGATGATCCGGGAACTTATCGCCCCTCGCCGAAATCAACCGTTCAAGGATCGCCGGGTTCCGTGGCGGGGGATGCAAACGGCAACGACGCCTTTGCGCACATGAACGCGCCGATGAAGGCGGGAATCAACATGCCGGAAGGCACGCCGACTGTCCTTGACGGTTGGGCGAAACTGGTGCAGATGAAGGTCGAGAAGATTTGGATGCCGCCGGCCGGCATTATCCTGAGTAGCGCGGACGACAAGGCGCTGGTATCATTCTGGGTGGATCGTGAAGGGAACTTGATTGGCAAGCCGGAAATCATCCAGCATGCATCCGACGAGCAGTTGGGCGAATCGGGTCTGCGCGCAATTTTGGAGGCGGCTCCGCTCCCGCCGTTGCCGGAAGACTTTACCGGCATGGAGCAGCAAGTCATTTACAACTTTACGCTGGCACAATAGCAAAGAAACACAAGGATTCAGGAAATGAGCGTTCGTTCAGTGATCGTGTTTTGCATGGCTACGGCCGGTTTCTGCGGCTGGGCATGGGGACAAGCCGTTGAAATCGGGAGCGTGGGATCGGCGGATCGGCGCCTGGCGGTAGCCATTCCCGATTTCGCAGCTGCGCCGGGCATGGAGCAGGCCGCAAGGGAAATGGCGCAGGTGGCCGCGTACGATCTCGACTTTACGGGCCTTTTTGCGATTGTAGCGCCGGCCAGTTATCCGCCGGCCTTCCAAGGGTACACGGCGGATCCGACGCAAATTGACTTCACGGCATGGCGCAGCGTGAAAACGGCCTATCTGATTTGGGGCAGCGTGTCGCTTCAGGGCAACACGATTGTGGCTGAAATGCGCATGTTTGATGTGCCCAGCGGAACACAGGTCGTCGGCCAGCGCCTCACGGCCAGCCGGGATCTGCCGCGGCTCATTGCACACCGGTTTACCGAGGAAGTGGTGCGCAAGGTGGACGGCGTTCCGGGAATCGGATCGACGGAAGTTTTTTTCAGCGCCGGAAAACCGGGCGCGAAGGAAATCTATGTGGCGGATTACGACGGGGCCAATCCGAAGCAACTGACCAAGCACGGGTCCATTTCGATATTGCCGAAGGCCTCCCCGGACGGTTCCAAGGTCGCGTATGTGTCGTATAAGGATCGCTACCCGTATTTGTACGTGTTCGACCGCGCAACGGGCAGGAGCACGGTGCTGTCGAAGAGCGTCGGCCTGAACGCGGCGCCATCGTGGTCGCCGGACGGGCGTTCGATCGCGATGGTATTGAGCAAGGACGGCAACAGCGAAATCTACGTCAAGAATTCCGACGGGACCGGCGAACGGCGGCTGACGCGCGATCCGGCGTCCGACACATCACCGGCCTTCGATCCTTCGGGCAATCAGATTGCCTTTGTAAGCGATCGCGGCGGCCATCCGCAGATCTACGTGATGGATTCCAACGGGGGCAATCCCCGCCGCGTTTCGATGGTGGGCGGCAGGGCCTACGACCCGATTTGGTCGCCCGACGGAAAACTGATTGCGTTCGTGTCGGAACAGTCGGGTCTGGGATGCGTCATCTATGTGATGAATGCGGACGGGAGCGGTGCGCGCCAGTTGAGCACATCCGGCGGCATGAACGAATCGCCGTCATGGTCGCCCGATTCGCGCCATATCATGTTTTGCTCGACGCGGTCCGGCCAGCCCGGACTTTGGGCCGTCAATGTCCTGCCGCCCTGCGATCTGCACCGCATCAACGTCAAGGGGATGTCCTGCGAAGGACCCTGCTGGGGTCCCCGCCGCTAGGGATCGCGAAAGGAGCGCGTGCCTGAATGGGCGAGAAAGTCGTAACCGTAAACCGGCGGGCGCATCACGATTATCATATCCTTGATCGCATCGAGGCCGGCATCGAATTGCGGGGCACGGAAGTCAAGTCGCTGCGCAACGGGCATATTACGCTCAAGGACGGTTACGGCGACGTGGAAAACGGCCAGATTTACTTGGTCGGCGTGCATATCAATCCCTATGAACAAGGCAATATTCACAACCACGATCCGGAACGGCGGCGCCGGCTGTTGTTGCACAAACGCGAGATCCTGCGGCTGGCGGTCCGTGTCGAGGAAAAAGGCCTGACACTTATCCCCCTGCGGGTCTATTTCAAAAACGGCCTCGCCAAAGTCGAAATCGGCCTTTGCCAAGGAAAACATTCCGTGGACAAACGCGACTCGATACGCGAACGTGAAGTAAAACGGGAACTCAACCGTGCCCTGAAACGGACCCCCAAGACGCACGAAAAGCCCGCCTCCTGATTTTTCACCCGCTTCGGCTGCATCGCCGATTTCAAAATCGTCATCGTCGAATCGTATTGCCAAAAGCCGACCGCGAAAGCCGGCTTCATTACAACCCACCCGCCGAAAGAGCATCCTTGCCGTGCAGGTGATAGGGTAACCACGCCCAAAATCCCCAAAAAATATCTTGACAAAGTGGTTTAAAAGTGTTATGTTGTGGTGTGAAGTGGTGGAAAGTGGTGGAAAACCGGGTTTTTGGCATGTATTACGGATCGCATCCAACTGTTTTAGACGAAAAGGGCCGCATAACGGTGCCGAAACGTCTTCATGAACTAATGGAACGGTCGGATCACATTACGTGGTACATGACACGGGGGTACAAGGGCTGTCTGTACCTCTACAACCTGCCGGAATGGGAAAAGTTGGTTTCGCGCGTCGAGGCGCTGGACCCGCTCGATCCCAAGGCGCACGACTTCCTTCGCTTGGTTTACGGTTGCGCGATGGATGTCAAGGTGGACCGCCAAGGCCGCATGCCGGTGCCCGCGCCGTTGCGCGGGTTCGCGGGTCTGGACCGGGACGTCGTCCTGGTCGGCATGCGGAACCACTTGGAGTTGTGGCGGAAGGACGCATGGGACGCGTACCAAGAGGCCAAGGGAGCGGAGTTTGAAGAGATGGCGGCGGAACTGCTGTTGCGCGGCGCGGCGGGCGGACCGCGAGGCGCCGCATCAACCCAAGCGGATGTCCGCAGCCAGGGAGAGACGACGGGATGATACACATCGAGCGATGCGACATGGGACCTGTGGTGGTCCTGCGGATTGAAGGCGATATTGACGACGACGGCGTCAAAGCCCTTCGGCTGAGTTTTTTGGGCTGTCTGAAAGAAAAACGCTGCAAGGTAGTGGCGAATCTTTCCGGCGTGCGACATATCAGTTTCATGGGACTCGGCGTATTGGTCGAGCGGTTGCGCCATCTTCGGCTGGGCGGCGGCGACCTCAAGCTGGTCGGCGTGAACATGTACGCGGATCGCGTTTTTCGCATGGCGGGCGTATCGGCGTTGTTCGACATTCACGAAACCGAAAGCCAGGCCATTCAGCAATTCCGGGAAGCCGCGTAGCGGGCCGAGGGCCATGGGCTGGGGTCCGGGCACGCGTCCGACAGCCCGAAAGGAGCCTGAAAGCCATGCATGGGCATGTGCCGGTTTTGGCCCAGGCCGTCGTGGATGGGTTGTGCATCCGGAAAGACGGCATTTATGTGGATGGAACGGTCGGCGCGGGCGGACACGCCGCGTTGATCGCCGAACGATTGCGAGGGGGACGGTTGATCGCGATGGATTGCGATCCGGAAAGCGTGGCGTGCGCGCACGCGCGGCTGGCCCCGTTTCCGTGGGTGACCCTCCTGCATCGCAATTATGGTGAATTGGCCCAAGTCCTCGCCGAGTTGGACATTGGGCGCGTGGACGGCATCCTGATTGACGCGGGTGTGTCGAGCGTGCAACTGGACGACCCGCGCCGGGGATTCACGTTTCAGCAGGAAGGACCGTTGGACATGCGATTGGACACGTCGAAAGGCGTGACGGCGGCACAATGGCTCGCCCGCATCCGCGAGGACGAACTGGCGCAAATTCTGCGCGCCTACGGGGATGTCGGCCCGGCTCGTCGCATCGCCCGAGCCATCCTGAAACGCGCAAGGCGCGACGCCATGAAAACATCGGGCGATTTGGCCGGGGCGGTATCGGAGGCCCTTGATTTTGTCCACGGGATGCCGGAAGAAACCCGGACGGTTTTCCAAGCCATTCGGATTGCCGTAAACGAGGAATATCGTTGGCTCGAAGCGGGTCTTCGGCAAGGCGTCGAGGTCTTGGCGCCCGGCGGACGGATCGTGGTCATTTCGTTCCATTCGGGGGAGGACCGCATAGTCAAAAGGGTTTTTCAGGAATTTTCGCGCAAAAGAGAAATTCGCTGGCCCGACGGACGGGTCCGCGATTGCATTCCGCCTCGCATGCGGATATTGACGCCCAAGCCGATCCAACCCGACGAGGAAGAAATTCGGCGCAATCCACGGGCGCACAGCGCACGGTTGCGCATGGCGGAAAAATTGGCGCCGTAGGACAGGCAAAAGCGACGGATGAAGAAAATGGATTCACGTAAAACAACGCCAAAGAGAAAGGCACACATTCTTGCCTTTACGCGATACAGGAGGCGGGCATGATTCGACGCGCGCTTCCAGTTCGCCGGTGGGATGCGATTCTGGGCTGGATGAGATGGACCCTTATTCTTATGGCGCCCATGCTGGCCTTGGCATTCGACACGTGGCTCAACACCGAAATGCTCCGGAATGACTATGAGATCGCGTTGATCAATGCGCGAATCAAGACACTCTCGGACACCCTGGATGAACTGCGGGTGGAAGAGGCCCGCCTGCAGACCTTCGATCGCATCGAAATCGAGGCGCCCGATCTCGGATTGATCAATCCACAACCGGATCAAATCCAAGTCATCCATTGCACCGACGAGGAATTACGCGCGCTCGAGGAACCGTTTTCCTTGGCCGTGCGGCAAGATCATTCCGGATCGTCCGCGTCGCTCAATCGGCCGGAATCCGTTCATCGCATCGCATCGTTGCCGTTCAGGCTGCCAGGAAGCGAGGGAGTCAAATGGGAGGATACCGAATCTTTCACGAAGCGCATGAGTGCGACCCCCATGGGGGACCTCCTGCGCAAGGCCATTTATTCCGCGTGCGCATCGTCACTCGGGGATTTCTAGCGGCCTTTTTGGTGGTGGCGGTACGCCTGGCCATTGTCCACACGGATCCCAGTTCGGAACTCACCGCGGAGGAAAGCGCACACATCGGCGAGGTCGAACTCCGTGTGCCCCGAGGCGAAATCCGTGATCGCGACGGGGGACTGCTCGCCAAGGATCGCCGCGTGTATTCACTATGGGCCGACCCGCGGGCCATGGCGGATCCGGAGATGGGCGCGCTGACTCTTGCCGCGCGATTCGGATTGAACGAAACCGAACTGGTATCGCGTCTGACCCGGCGCGACGCAAACGGCCGCCCCCGCAAATTCGTATGGATCAAGCGCTGGCTTTCCGAACAGGATCTAAAAATTTATGAAAATCTCGATCCCATGCTGCAATACGGGCTTTCGCTCAAGAATGAATGGGTGCGCTATTATCCGGAAGGGGAACTGGCCGCGCACCTGATCGGTTTCGTCAACCGCGAAGGCAACGGATGCGACGGCGTCGAGATGTCGTTTGACAAGCATCTGCGCTGCACAACGGGCAAACAGCGATCGCGCGTTGACGCCAACCGGCACATTTTGCGATCGCTGACCCTGGAATACATGGGCCCCGAGGGCGGAGACACCGTTCATCTCACGATTGACAAAAATATTCAACGGATGCTTGAACGCGCGTTGGACAAGCGAATGGTTGAGGCCAACGCGCCGCGGGCGATGGGCATCATCGTGGACGTCAAAACCGGCGCGATTCTTGCCATGGCCACCCGGCCTGCCTACGATCCCAATGAACGCGGAGACGTGTCCGCCGAAAATTTCCGGAATCGCGCGGCCGAATTCGTCTTCGAGCCCGGTTCTTCGTTCAAAATAGTCACCGCCGCCGCCGCGATCGAAGAAGGACTCATCACCACGGAAACCCGCATTTTCTGTGAAAACGGCGCATTCAATCCCTATGGGCACCGCATTCGCGATTTTCACAAACTCGGCGTGGAGCCCTTTACGACATGCTTTGCCGAGTCGAGCAACATCGCCATCATCAAAGTGGGCGCAATGCTTGGCGCGGATCGGTTGGAGCAGTGGATTCGGCGTTTTGGATTCGGAACACGCGCATGCCCGGATCTCCCGATTGAAAGCAAAGGCATTTTCCGCCCCCGTTCCCAATGGTCGAAACTCACGATGGGGTCCCTGCCCATGGGCCAGGAAATCGCCGTGACGATGCCGCAACTGGCCCGCGCGTTTTCCGTCATTGCCAGCGGGGGATATCTGCGCAATCTGTATTTTGTGGATCGTGTGGTGGCGCGTGACGGTTCCGTGGTCTACGAACACCCCCATGAGGAGCCTGTCCGAATTCTGTCCGAATCTACGGCACAAACCATGAAGGATCTTTGCCATCTGGTCGTACTGCATGGAACGGGCAAGCCGGCCAACATTCCCGAATACCGGGCCGGCGGGAAAACCGGCACCGCGCAAATCGCCAATCCATCCGGCCGCGGCTTTCTTCCCGACAAATATACGGCGATTTTCGCCGGATTCGCCCCGGTCGCCGATCCGCGTCTGTGCGTGGTTATTGTCGTGCAGGAACCAAATATCAAGCTGCATTATGGCGGCAGCGTTTGTGGCCCCGTGTTCAAGGAAGTCATGCGCGATGCCCTCATCCGCTTGAATGTGCCGCCCGATCCCATTCAGGATATGCCCGCCACGCCCAACGCCTTCCCCGAAACCGGCGATGAAGACACCATCGTCGCCCGGGAAACAGACGAGCCGCCCCTTCTTGCCTCGCAACCCTTGGATGATTTGTCCTTGATGGCCGCGCACACGATAACCAGCGACGGCGAACCGGCTCTGCCCAATTTCATCGGGATGACCAAGATACAGGCCAAGGCGTTGATTGACCAATTGGGAATCCGGTGGGATCCGCGCGGGGCAGGACGGGTCGTCATGCAGGATCCGCCGGCGGGCGTTGCGTTGCGCGACGTCTCCCTGTGCAGTTTGATTTTCTCGAACGAAACACAAGACAAGATGGAATCGAATGAGGCTAAACGAACTCCCAAAGTGGCTCGGCTCTGACTGCGCCGGGCTGCCGGATAGTCCAATCGCGGCCATAACCGAGGACTCGCGCCGCGTCGTTCCGGGGACCGTGTTCGTGGCGGCTCCGGGTGTTCGGACCGACGGCCATGCCTTCGCGCAACAGGCGGTCAACGCGGGCGCCATCGCGATCATCGGATCACGGATCGGTATTGCATCCCTTCATGGCGTGCCCTATCTTTTTGCGGAACACCCCCGGCGCGCGCTGGGCATCATCGCACACGCGATCGCGGGCGATCCGTCGCGATCACTGACCGTGATCGGCATTACGGGAACGAACGGGAAATCCAGTTCGGTTCTGCTCGCGCAACGTATGCTCGAACAGTGCGGCCACCGCACCGCCGCATTCGGCACGCTCGGCTACGACATCGCGGGCACGATTCATCCCGCCGCCCACACGACGCCCTTCGGCGAGGAACTGGTCGGCATGTTCCGCCGCGCACGCGACGCCGGCTTGACGCATGTCGTCATGGAGGCCAGTTCGCACGCACTCGATCAGGATCGTGTCGCGGGCATTGATTTCGACGTGGCGGCGTTCACCAATCTCACCCAGGATCATCTCGATTACCATCCCGATATGACCGCTTATCGGCGCGCCAAAATGCTGCTCTTTGAACGCATCCAAGGACCGGGCCGCTTTACCGTCGTCAACCGCGACGATCCCAGCGCGCCGCATTTCATCGCGGCATCGAAGGCGCCGTGCATCACCTTCGGAACGGACGCCGACGTGCGGCCGCGCGATATCCGCATGGGACTCGCCGGCACGTCGTTTACGGTCGAAACGCCGTGGGGACGGCAGAACATGCGGTCGCCTTTGCTGGGATTGCACAACGTGGCCAACATGCTCGGCGTCATCGCCATTGGAGGCGGACTTGGATTGCCGCTGGCCGGAATCGCGGAAGGGATCGCGTCGCTGGCGCATGTCCCGGGCCGTTTCGAACGCGTGGACGCTGGACAGGACTTTCTTGTCATCGTGGACTATGCCCACACCGAGGACGGCTTGCACAACGTTCTGGCGGCGGCGCGATCCGTTTGCGATGGCCGCGTAATCTGCGTGTTTGGATGCGGCGGCGATCGGGACAAAACCAAGCGCCCCCTCATGGCCGCCGTGGCCGCGCGGCAAGCCGATTTTTCCATCGTCACGTCCGACAATCCCCGCACCGAAGACCCGTTGCGGATTATCGCGGATATCGAACCCGGCCTGATTGCAAGCGGCAAACGGCGCGGCCCGGACTACGAGATCATTCCCGATCGCGCCGAGGCCATCCGCCGCGCCATCGGACTGGCCCGGCCCGGCGATCTCGTCCTGATCGCCGGCAAGGGGCATGAAGACTATCAAATCATCGGCACGGACAAGATTCACTTCGACGATCGCGAAGTGGCACGCGCCATCCTGGAGGAACACCCGTAGTCATGGCATGGTCCTATACCCTACGCCAACTTGCCGAGGCCATCGGATCGGATACAAATCGCGGTGATGTGACGTTCCGGCGCGCATCCACCGACACGCGGACCCTCATGCCGGGCGACGTGTTTTTCGCCCTGCGCGGCGAACACTTCGACGGAAACCGTTTCGTGCGCGACGCGTTCATGAAGGGCGCGGCAGGCGCCGTCACCACCGAAACCAGCGAATACGGCCCTTGCCTCGTCGTGCGCGACCCCCTGGAGGCATTGCAGCGGTTTGCGTCGTTTCATCGCCGCCATTTTGATATTCCGCTGTTTGCATTGACGGGATCCTGCGGCAAAACGACGGCCAAGGACATGACGGCCCGCCTGCTCGCCACCCGGTATCGCGTGGTCAAGACACAGGGTAATCTCAACAACGAAATCGGTTGTCCACAATCGCTCCTGCAAATGGACGCGGAAACCGACATGGCCGTCATTGAAATGGGCGCGAACCACCCCGGCGAAATTGCCCGCCTGTGCGAACTCGCGCGGCCCACTGAATCGGCCATCACCATGATTGCCCCCGCGCATCTCGAAGGGTTCGGCAGCATCGAAAATGTCGCGAAGGCCAAAGCCGAAATAGTCGGGGGACTTTCCCCCGGCGGCGTTTTCTACGTCAATGTGGACGATCCCCGTTGCGTGCGCATCGCGGAATCGTTTTCCGGCGAAAAAATCCGTTTCGGGCAATCCGGCGATGTCGTGCTTGAATCCTGCGAAATAACAGGCCCCGGCGAAATGCGGCTGTGCATTCATCCCGTCGGCGCATTGCGGCTTCCGCTTGCCTGCCGGGCGCATGCCGTCAATGTTCTGCTGGCCGTCGCCGTGGCATTGCGGCACGGCGTAACGGAATTCGAGGGGCCGCTGCGCGAGGCGGCCGCGGCCACGTCGCGTTTTCGTTTGCTGCCGCTGGGTCCCCTTACGATCATGGACGACAGTTACAACGCCAACCCGGCCAGCATGTCCGCCGCTTTGCAGGCTTTGGCGGAATGGCCCACGCCGGGCGCGCGCTTTGCCGTGCTGGGCGAAATGCTCGAACTGGGCGAAACGGCCACGGCCCTGCATGCGGAAATCGGCGAACGCGCGGCCGCGTTGCGCACGGATCATCTCTTTGCGCTGGGCCCGCACGCGCATGATATGATCCATGCGGCCCGGGCGGCAGGCATGGCACACGCCGAAGTGTTCGACGATCCCAACGATATCGCAGACGCCATCCGTATGCTTGCGCGGCCCGGCGACGTGTGTCTGGTAAAAGGTTCACGCGGCATGCGCATGGAACGGGTTATCGAGGCGCTCCGCGAACGATACGCATAAGGAATCGGCATGCTCTACTATTTGGCCCAGTTTCTCACGCCCCACATGAGCGCGTTCAACGTCTTCACCTATCACACGGTTCGCGCGGGCGCGGCGGCGCTGACCGGGTTTCTCTTTTGCCTGATTATCGGCCCCTATGTCATCGAACGTCTGCGCATGCTGAAAATCGGCCAGCACATCAAGAAAGACTATGTCGCCGATCTCCACGAATTGCACAAGGGCAAGTCCGGCACGCCGACGATGGGCGGCGTCATGATTATCGCCTCGACCCTGTTTTCCCTGCTTCTGTGGAGCACCCTAATCAACCGCCTTCTGTTGATCGCCACCGGCGTCCTGGTCTTGCTCGGTATCGTGGGATTCATTGACGACTTCATCAAACTCAGGCGCAAGCGTAACGATGGCCTCACCGCGCGCGCGAAAATGGCCGGGCAAATCGTCACGGGTCTCGCGCTCGGACTCATCCTCTATTTCTTTCCCATCACGATCGGTTCCTCCTATATCAACGCCGATCACATACTTGACTGGCCGGGCTTGGCCAACGAGTTCAAGGCGCACGCCGACGATCCGTCCGCCGGACCCATCGGGCGTGTTTGGGATCGCCTCTCCCCCGCTCTTCAGCGCCGCCTGCTGGATTTGCCCGTGGACGGGGCCGTGGACAAGCGTTCACGCGGGCTTCTCATCGAGGAATTGAACGCCATTCTCGAAGAACGCGATCTGTGCGACGAGACGATCCGGCGCGAAATCCGCAAACGGCCGGAAGCGGCATCCCTTGTGCAAAAAGACATCGCGCGCCTGTCCGGACGCGAACTCACGCAACTCAACCGCCTCGCGATCGAACACATTTTCGCGGGGTATATCGCCCACGGCGGGCGGGATCTCCACACCCGCGTCGAAATTCCGGGATTCAAAGGCGTGGCGATACCCCTGGGCCCCCTTTACATCCTGTTCGTCATGTTCATCATCGTGGCCATGTCGAACGCGGTAAACGTCACCGACGGTCTCGACGGCCTCGCGGCGGGCGTATCGGTCATTTCGCTGCTTGCCTACACCGGCATCGCGTATGTCGTAAGCCGCGTGGACTGGTCCGACTATCTCTATGTCGTCTACGTGCCCGAAGCCAGCGAACTGGCCGTGTTCGGCGCCGCGCTGATGGGCACGGGCCTCGGATTCCTCTGGTTCAACGCACATCCCGCCGAAGTTTTCATGGGCGACACCGGATCGCTCGCCCTCGGCGGCGCCATCGGAACGATGGCCATTCTGACCAAACAGGAACTGCTCCTGCCCGTCGTGGCCGGATTGTTCGTCCTCGAAATCCTCAGCGTCACCATCCAGATCGCCTCGTTCAAAACCACCGGCAAGCGCGTATTCCGGATGGCGCCGCTGCATCACCATTTCGAACTGCAAGGCTGGTCGGAAACCAAAGTCACGATCCGTTTTTGGATCATCGCAATCTTGTTCGCCCTGATGAGTCTCGGCGCGCTCAAGTTGCGGTAGAAAGGCCGTCATTTACAACGTTAGCGGAAAAAAGGCAACCGTGGTGGGCATGGGCCGGACGGCGCTTGCCGTGGTTCGGCTGCTGCTGCGCGAAGGGGCGAGGCCTTTCGTGACCGAGGCGAAATCCGGCGCGACATTCGAGTCCGCCTGCGCCGAACTCGATGCGCTCGGCGTGCCATACGAATTGGGCGGCCACACCGCCGCCGCGTTCGCGAACGCCGACCTCGTTATTCCAAGCCCCGGCGTTGCGCCGGCGAAGATACCCATCCCGCCGTCATGCCGCGCGGAGATGATGAGCGAAATGGAATTCGCCTTCCCTTATTGCCGTTCGCGCATCATCGCCGTCACGGGCACGAACGGAAAAACCACGACGACGGAACTCTTGAAGACGCTCGTGGCCGGGTGCGGGCATTCCGTCACGCTCGCCGGCAACAACGACACGCCCCTCAGCGCGGCCGTATTGGAGTCCCCGGCGCCTGAATTCCTCGTGCTCGAAGTCAGCAGTTATCAACTGGAACTTGCAAACGCATTCCATCCATGGGCCGCCGCCGTGATCAACGTGACGCCCGATCATCTCGCCCGCCATGGCACAATCGAAACGTACGCGGATGTCAAGGCGCGCATCCACGCCCGGCAAGACGTCGGCGACATTGCCGTCGTCAATGAGGACGACCCGATCGTCCGGGTCATGGCCGCATGGACCCGCGCGCACGTTTATCCGTTCAGCCTCGAAAAACGTCTCGACAACGGTCTTTGGCTTGACGGCCGCGCAATCCGATTCGGCCGCGAACAGGTGGCGGATGTGTCTGACACGATACTGCCGGGCCGCCATAACCTGCAGAATGTCCTTTGTGCGCTGTCGTTCATGCGCGCGGGCGGATTCGATTGGGATCGGACGCTGGCCGCCTTGCGCACGTTCGGCGGCGTCGAACACCGCATTGAATTCGTGACGCGCGTGTCCGGCGTGGATTTTTACAACGACTCGAAGGCCACCAACGTGGACAGCCTCAAAGTGGCGCTGGAAAGTTTTTCGGTTCCGGTCGTGTTGATTGCCGGCGGGGAAGGGAAAAACACCGATTATCGAGTCTTGCGGGATCTGGTGCGCGCGAAGGTCCGCCACATGGTCCTCATCGGGGAAGACGCCCCGAAAATCGAAGCGGCCTTTGGCGATCTCGTCCCCGTCGAACAAGCCGCCGCCATGGACGACGCCGTCCGGCGGGCGGCCGCTGCCGCTATGCCCGGCGACGCGGTTCTGCTTTCGCCCGCGTGCGCCAGTTTCGACATGTACACCAGTTTCGAACACCGGGGCCGCGTGTTCAAACAGGCGGTTGCGGACTTTGCGCGACACGCGCGGGAGATATTGCCATGAGACGTGAGACCACGGCGATTTTGCTCATCGTATTGGCGTTGCTGAGCATCGGGCTGATCACCATTTACAGCGTGGCCGCGGTCAAAACCAACGGCATGAGCCTGTTCTGGCGCCAGGCGGCATGCGTCGCGGTTGGCCTTGGCCTCATGCTCTATCTCGCCACCTTCTTCGACTACCACCGGTTCGGCGAACCGCTGTTTTTCCGCGGCATCGTCGGACTTGCCCTGTTGTTGCTTGTCGCGGTGCTCATTCCGGGCATCGGCGTAGAGGTAAACGGCGCCACGCGCTGGATCCGGCTGCCGATCATTCATCAATTCCAGCCGTCCGAGATTGCCAAGTTCGCGCTGATTCTCCTGCTGGCCCGCAAACTGGCCGAAAACCGCGATCGCATTGCGACCCTGCGGGGCGGGTTTCTGCCCATGGCCGCCATTACCGGGGCATTTGTCCTGCTGGTGCTCATGGAACGCGACCTCGGCATCCCCGCCGTGATGGGCAGCGTGGCTTTTCTCATGATTTTCATGGGCGGCGCGCGCTGGTTTTACGTGTTCGGCAGCGCAATCGCGGGCAGCGCGTTTATTGTCGCCATGATCAAAACAAGCCCCTATCGCTGGCAACGGCTAATCTCCTTCCTGGACCCGTTCGCGCACCGCAACGACGGCGGGTTCCACCTCATACAAAGCCTCGCCGCCTTTGCGCGGGGATCCTACGGCGGCGTCGGCCCCGGCGCCGGCGAGCAAAAACTCTTCTACCTGCCCGCGGCGCATACCGACTTCATCTTCGCGGTCTGGGGCGAGGAAATGGGACTGCTGGGCACGGCCCCGGTCGTGGCGATGTTCGTGGCCTTCCTTTTTCTGGGCATGCGGATCGCCAACGCCGCCCCCGACCTGTTCGGTTCGCTCCTCGCCGCCGGCATCACCATGCTGATCAGCCTGCAGGCTGCATTCAATATGGGCGTGACGATCGGATTGCTGCCCACAAAAGGCTTGACGCTGCCCTTCGTCAGTTACGGCGGCACGGCGCAGATCGTTTTCCTCGCCATGGCCGGCATTCTCATGAACATCGGCCTGCAAGCCGGCGCCTATTACGAAGTCAGGCAGGAATTCGCCGTGGCGCATTAGCCGCGCATCATGCGGCGCCGCGGCCCGCCACCACCGCGTGGAATGTCTTCAAGAGTATCTTGAAATCGAGCCACAAGGACCAATGGTCAATGTAGGCGAGGTCGAGCCCGACCCATTGCTCGAAGCCCACGTCGCTGCGCCCACTGACCTGCCACAATCCGGTCATGCCGGGCTTGACGCTCAATCTCCGCCGTTGATCCCAGGTATATTTTTCGACTTCGGCGGGAATGGGCGGCCGGGGGCCGACAAGCGTCATCTGGCCGAGCCACACGTTGATGAGTTGGGGAAATTCGTCAAGGCTGTACTTGCGGATAAAGGCGCCCACGCGGGTAATGCGTGGGTCGCGTCGAATCTTGAACACGGGCCCGTCGGCCTCGTTGAGGGCCTCAAGCGCCTTGCGGCGCGCTTCGGCATCCTGCACCATCGAACGGAACTTGATCATCTTGAAACGGCGCCCGTTCAACCCGACGCGCTCTTGCAGGAAAAAAACAGGCCCCGGTGAATCGGCCTTGATGATAATCGCCATGATGACGAAAAACGGCGCCAGCCCCATCAGCATAACGGTCGAAACGAACAAATCGAGCACGCGTTTCAAAAACAATTCGCCGCGCGCCTCCGGGATAGCCGAAAGCGACAGCAGCGGCACATCTTCGATGTAGAGAAGACGGCTTCGCGCAATGCGTAGCGGGAAGAGATCCGCGAGGAAATGCACCGGAACGCCTCGTTTTTCACAAATTCTCCCCATGCGATACACGAGTTCATAATAGGATCGCACCGGCAGCGCGATGTGCACTTCCTGAATCCCGTGCCGGTCAATCACGTCTTCCAGGTCGTCAAAATCGCCGCAATGCAGAACGGACAACGATTGCATGAAATGAAACCGGCTCGCGTCGTCCTCGATGAAGCCATCCACCCGGTAACCGTGGTGCGGATTGGAAAGCAGGAACTCGGCCAGGCGCGCGCTGCGCGGATTCGCGCCGACAATGAGCACCGAGCGCAGGTCGTGTCCGCGTGAATGGACCACCATGGCCGCCCCATGGGCAAGCATGCGGAATGTAACCAGCGACACCAGGCCGCCGATACTGAACGCGGCCAGAAAATCTCGCTTCAATTCCTGGTTGGCGATGGGCACGGCGATAAAGACGCCGAAGGCTATCGCCCCCACCGCCGCGCGGATCATCGAAAGCAAATAGGATCCCAGATCCTCGTTGCGCCCGGGTTCCCACAGCCCGCGATCAATGGCCACCCAACTCCAGACCAGCAGGAAAATGAAATAGAAACCGGCATGGTGCAACATGCCGCCAACAAGACCGGCCTGTTCCGGCAAGGTCACGTAAACCGCCGCGACATACCCTACGAACGTATAGGCGGCATCCAGTCCCGCGCGAAACAGGATATTCGAACGATGCGCATGCAGCGCCTGTAAAATCATCGTCGAAAGGTCCTTGTCATGGTTTGAATGCGCTTCGGACGACACGCTCAAGACCGAGCGCGCTGTCGTCCAATCCAACGGCAATCGGCGGTTTCGGTTCGGACGCGCTCATGTGGCCCAGCCACACATTGAACAATACCGGCAGTTCGTCGAGATCGTAACGGAACAGGAATTCGCCCAGCCGGGTGAAACGGCGTTCCGCGGCCGGGTCCGCCGCGCCGGACGCCGCCTCCTTACAGCGGAAACGGTACATGCGAAAACGCCGCCCGTCCCTGCGAACCCGGTGTTGCGGTTCGAGGAGCGGACCACGCGATTCCATCTTGACAAGCGCCGCGATGACAAGCATCGGCAGCGCCAGCATCGCGATGAGCAGGGAGGAAATGGCCAAATCCTCGAGGCGCTGGATCAGGTGGCGCGGCTCGATGCGGGGCACCCCGGTCAACGACAGAAGCGGCATGTTGTCCAGGCGCCACATGCGGTTCGGCGCCACCCGAAACGGGAACAGGTCCGCCACGAAACGCACCGGCACGCCGACGCCTTCGCACAAATGGGCGATTTGTTGAATCGTTTCATAAAACGACCGAACCGGCAGCGCGATGAATACCGCATCCACGACACGATCCACCAGTATCCGTTCGAGCGAATCGATCGGGCCCAAATAGGGAACCTGCAATTGTTTCATGATGCCCAGCCGGCTCGTGTCGTTTTCCACAAACCCGTCCACGTGGAATCCGTATTGTTCGTGCGCACGAAGCAGTTTGACCAGATAGACCGCCGTGTCGTTTGCACCAACGATGACGGCATTCGACATGCCCCGGCCATGGACACGCAGACGCCAGATATTCAGGCGAAACGCCGTGCGGTAGAACAGAATCAGGCCAAGCGTCGTCATCCCAAACACAAACAGGAAATCCCGCCCCAACCGTTCGCGGTCGAACACGGCCATCAACAGTACGCTGCCCACAAGGGCCGTCAGGAAGGCCTTGGCGATCGAAGAGAGTTGGGGAAGCAGATCGTCGCTGCGCCGGGAAGCAAGCAGCCGCTGATCCAAGGCGGCCACCAGCCACGACGCAAGAAACGCGGCCAGATAACTCGAACGGTTCCCCAAAGCGTCGCAAAACGACGCATCCGCCCGCAATGTCGCAAACACGGCCACATACAGCGCGCCGATGATGCACACCGTATCCAGCAGGAACCACGCCAGGCCAATCAGCCACGGGAAACGTTGCCGAACAGGCATGGAACCGCCGCCACGGCCCGGCAACGATGGGGTTCCGCTTCCGTCCGAATCGATTCCCGCGTTTTCTTGTTGAGTTTCCGGCGCGATCGAATCGTGCGCGCCGCCGGAACTTGCAGCCATGACAATGCTCCGTTTCCGCTAGAATGTACCGCAAGAAGCCACGCCTGTCAATTCCCGATTTTCCGCCTTGTCGTTTCTTGCAGTTTTTCACTGAAGTTCGTATGCTGTGGCGAAGCCGGACATGGCTCGTTCCGGCGCCGGTTTTGGCCGTTTCAAGGCCGCGAGTACACATTGGAAAACCGTGACAAAATACGTGATATGACAGCAAATGACGAGGCAGATTCACTCCGTTCGCGCCTTGCGCGGATGGAAGCAGAAGTGGTCCGGCTGCGGGAGAGTCTCGAAAACCAGCGGCAGGCCGCCGAACGAACCGAGACGGCGCGGCAGGATATCGAGCAGCGTTTCCGGATGTCGTTCCAAGCGATGGATTCCGGTTTTGTCCTGCTTGAAATTCTCCGTGACGCCGGCGGCCAGCCGCGCGATTACCGATTTCTCGAAGTAAATCCCGCTTTCGGAAGATTGACGGGCGTGCAGGCGGAGGATACTGTTGGGCGAACGGTGCTCGAAACGTTGCCGGAAATCGATCCCTACTGGATGGAGTGTCTTGAACGTGTCGCCATCACAGGGGAAACGGCGCATTTTGAACGGTTCAGCGTTGCACGCGGCATGCATTACAGTGCGACGGTGTATCGTCCGGCTCCCGATCGAATAGCCGTCCTGTTTACTGATATCACCAGCCATAAACACACCCAGGAAGCCCTGCAGGCCGCACTGGCCGAATTGACAGCCATCCACGACAGCGCTCCGCTCGCGATGATGCTCCTCGACAACGACCGGCGCGTCATCAAGGCCAATGCCGCCGCCGCGCAATTCGCCGACCGGACCGGCGAGGACATGGCCGGCCGTCGGGGCGGCGAAGCGCTCCGATGTCTACATGCGCTTGACAATCCGGCAGGCTGTGGTTTTGGGCAGTCATGCGCCGACTGCCGAATCCGCCAAGCCGTTCTCGACACGTTTGCCACCGGCGCCTGTTGCAAAGGCCTCGAAACCTGGATGACGTTTCAGAAAGACGGCGCGGCCGTCGAAAAATGCCTGTTGGTCTCCGTGGATCGCATTCAGATGGACGGCGGCTTTCGCGTTCTGGTATGCGCCGAGGACATCACGGAGCGCAAACGGGCCGAGGACGCCTTGCGCAATTCGCGGGAACTGTACCGTTCGCTGGTCGAAAACCTGCCGCAGAGCGTCTTTCGCAAGGATCGCGAGGGGCGTTTTGTGTTCTGCAACCGCCGCTTCAGCGAAACGGTAAAGCGGCCCATCGAGGAAATCCTGGGCAAGACCGATTTCGATTTGTTTCCACGCGAGATGGCCGAGGCCTACCGCGCGGACGACCGGCGCGTCATGGAACTGTACGAAACGCTGGACCAGATCGAAAAACATATTGGCGCCGACGGCAACCTGATGTACGTTCAGGTGGTCAAGACGCTCCTGCGCGATCGGGAAGGCAACATCGCCGGCATTCAGGGGATCTTCTGGGATGTGACGGAGCGCTGCCGGAAAGACGAGGAACTTCGGGCGCTGGCCCGTTTCAACGAGGAAGTAATTTCCGGTGCCGGCGAAGGGATAATCGTCTACGACCGCGAACTGCGCTACCGCGTCTGGAATCCGTTCATGGAAAAACTGACGGGTTTATCGGCGGCGTTTGTGCTGAACAAGCATGCCTTGGACCTGTTTCCGCACCTCCAGGAACAGGGCGTGGACAAACTGTTGCAAGCGGCCCTAAACGGGCAAACGGTCCGCTCCGGCGACGTGCCGTTTACGAGTCCCGACACAGGAAAATCGGGGTGGGTCGTGGGCGTTTACGCGCCCCATCGCAACGCCGATGGGGAAATCGTCGGGGTGATCGCCAACATTCGGGACATTTCCGAGCGCAAACGGATGGAAGCCGAACGCCTGGAAGTGGAGCGGCGGTTGTTGCAGGCCCAGAAACTCGAAAGTTTGGGCGTGCTCGCGGGGGGCATCGCGCACGATTTCAATAATCTGCTGATGGCCATCATGGGCAATCTCGATTTGGCGCTCATGGAACTCGCTCCCGATTCCCGCGCGCGCCAAGACATAGAAAAGGCGATGACGGCCGCTTCGCGCGCGGCGGATCTTACCCGGCAAATGCTGGCCTATTCGGGCAAGGGCGCGTTTATCATGCGCCCGATTGATCTAAGCGAACTGGTCGGGGAAAATGCCGGCCGGCTTCAGGCATCCGTTCCGAAAAACGTGCGGGTAACACTCAACCTTGCCGCGAACCTTCCATCCGTTCGTGCCGATTCGGGGCAACTCCTCCACGTGCTGGTGAGCCTGTTCACCAACGCGGCGGAAGCCATCGGCGATGCGCCGGGCACGATACGCATAACCACCGGCACAACGACCTGCAACGAGCAGAACCTGCGGGACAATTGTGTTGATACGACGCCCGCGTGCGCCTGTTGCGTCTTTCTCGAAGTGGCCGATACGGGTTGCGGCATGGATGAGGAAACGAAACGCCGTTTGTTCGAGCCATTCTTCTCGACCAAGTTCACAGGACGGGGCCTGGGCATGTCCGCCGTGCAGGGAATAGTCCGCGGACACAACGGAGCGATATATGTGGAAAGCGAACCGGGCAAGGGGACGACGGTTCGCGTCCTGTTTCCCATAATGGAGGAGGCCGGGGAAAAGAAAGAAGGCTCCGGGTGATGGGTGAATGTGGACACCAGTGAAAAAAACTATTCGTCCATGTTCGCCGGATGATGGAATTCGGCGGGATGCCGCGACAACTCGCCCCGATCCAGCAGCCTGCGAAGGGCGTTCATGTCAACGGTGCGCGGCGTCCCCTTGATGCCGGTGGATGCCGGAAACACGGCCGCGGCTTCCGGTCCGCGCAGGCTCTGTATACCGTTGGCCGCCACAAATAAAACCCCCCCTGCCGCCACGGCGAACAACACCATCCCGGCGGTTCGCCGGGCAAGGAGCGACTTGGCCCGCCCGCCCACCCGACGGTTCGCCGCGCAACGGTCGCAGTGCAGGCAATCAAGTTCGCGAACGGAACGCACGCCGAGATCGCAGTGCAGGGGATATCTCGGCGGCATCCATCGCGCCGCCATCCGTACGCCGTTGAACAACGACAGAAAGGCGCCCGCCGGACACAACGCACGGCACCAGAACCGCGGCATGAACAGCCCGGCCGCCGCCATGCAAACGATGAAGAGGGTAAACGAAGCGCTCCAGTTTCCCGCAAAAAGGGCGGCCAGCGGGTCCGCCTGCGCCACGCGATAGTCGCGAACAAGCGCAAATTCGCAGACCAGCAGGAACAAGAGGACATATTTGAATGGGCGAACGAGCCGCCAGACGCGGGCATGCGGGGCAACCCGCCACCGGCGCGGCCACAGGTCGCCCACGAGATCCTGCAAGGCTCCCGCGGGGCATACATGGCCGCAATAGGCATTGCCGAACAGGGCCGCCGCCGCGGGCAACACGACCACCAGCCAGAAAACCCCGCCCCAGGGCAGTTCGCGCACGCCGCCATCCAGCAACAGCAAAACATGCTGTACACTGTATTGCAGATTGAGCGCGAAGCCGAGCACAAGGGCCGAGACGGCCAGCACGGCCCAGCGGAGCCGGAACGGGGAAGAAAACCGCAGGGCATAGGCGGCCATCAGCATCACGGTCAGGATCCCCGCGTCGCGAACCGGCTGCCAAGGGACGGTTTTTGGCACGCCGGCCCCGGCCGCTTGCGCCCGGCCCAGTATTTCCTTGGCAAATCCATGGCCCGCGCGTTCGAGTCCCAGTTGGATGGCCCTGTCGCTGACCGTAGCGCCGGAAATGATCGCCACGTCCCGGAAGGGTTGGGGATCGAAAAGGTTCCTGCCTTGCAGGCGGTCTTTTCGCACTTCGACGAGCGACAAATAGGACCGCGTTTCCCGCGATTTCACGACGGCGTAGTCAATCAAGCGTCCATCGGCGTCCACATGGGCGGCCAAAAGAATCGGTCCCGCGTAGCCCTTGATATCCGCCGCCCAGGGTTTCGTGGGAAAGATGTAGCCACCCTGGGCCGTCCGCGCATATTCAACAGCCGGGCCGCCGGGCCGTTCCGCCTGCTCGCGCATGGGTTCCTCTTCTCCCGACAATCGGCGCACCGCATCCCAAAACAGATGTTCCTCGGACGCGCCCTGTCGCAAGGCCGCGAATCCCGAAACGAACAACGCATACACGGCAACGCCCGCCATCGCGTACCCTGCCGCGCGCAACGGAAATCGTCCCGTATTCCCGGGCAACCGGCGCAAACCGACGAATTCGGGGAGGTTGAGTGCGATCAATCCCAACAGGATCAGCGCCGCATCGGCGCCGATCATCGGCGCCAGCAAGGTGGGCAATAAAACAGCGGCCGACGCCCCGCCCAAATTGTCCGCCGCCTGAAGTTGGGCCGCCACGGATGCCGCCTCGCGCCCCATGCGTTGCAACGCCGCCGCCAGCGGGAAGTAGCCGCCCGTCGTGACGCCGGCCGCGAAAAACATGAACGCGAAGCCCGCTTGCGCGCCCACCGTATCCTGCGCGAGCAGCAGGAGGAATGCGGCGTGGATCGCGAGGAGCGCGGCAAGGAGCATTCCCTTGGGCGCATTTCGCTCCAACCGCCATTCGATGAAACGTCCGCCGGCGAACGCGCCCGCCATAAACAAGGCCGAAATAAGGCCGATGTGAAGATACAGCGAGCCGTGCCGCGTCTGGTATTGAAACATGAGCAGCTCGCTGGCCGCCATGCCGGCCGCGCCGGTGGATGCGGCCAGGAACATCGCGCCATACCGGGAAGCATCCGCGGGCGGCGCGTGCCGGCTACCCCGGCGGTACAACAAACGCAACAGCAGATAGATGACAAGCGGCGCGGCCAACAACGGAGCGCCGTCCCGCGTTGCGAGCGGCAGGAAGCCCGTGGGAACGGCCCAGCCCGCCTGTTTGATCGCGAGCATCAGCGTGAAGAGCAACGCGCGCGGCCGCCGGTCTTCGATGCGCAACGCGTCCGTGCCGATTTCCCGCGCGGCCTTGTCGTATTTTTCTTGTTGAAAAACGATGCGATCCGGCGGAAACAGGGCCGGAATGTTGGCGGGGGGATAGATGGCGGCCGCACCGGGAATGTCCTCGAACCGTTTTCGCAATGTGGCCGGAAATACCGACAGGATATCGGCGTCCGACGCGAAAAACCACGTTTCCTCGCCGGGTTTCATCGCAACATGCTTGAAGACCGATTGCAGCGTTGCCAGCAGCGACGCGCCGAGGAAGGCGCGCTCGGCGCCCAAAAAGTTTTCGCCGCCCGCCACGCAAACCGACACCATCGCTTCCGGATTGAGCAAGGGGCGAAGCCCTTGAAAGGCCTCCACGCTGGCAAAACGGTTCATGGCCAACGTCGAAAGGCCGGGCAGGTTCAGTATTACGGCGTCGTACCGGCTTGACGTCGCCTTGGCATGGGCGCGCAGATCGGTTCGGGGCGCGTCCTCCGGCAGGAAATCAGGCATTCCACCCATCTTCAAGATCGCGCGCAAGCGGTCCGGATAGGCGGGATCGGTATGAAGCCACGTCACCCGTTCGATGCCTGGAACGGCCCGCAGCCGGTCGCACAGGCCGAGCGCGTCCGGTCCGATGACGAGTGCGTTGCGCATGTCCGGTTTCTGGGCAAGATGGATGGCCGCGACCTCGGCGGCGTGTTCGCCCGGAGGCCACGTGTCGCACACGGCGCCGTTGGAAACGACGATGAACTGTCCGCCTCGGTTGCCGTACAAATAGCGACCCTGCGGGGTCGTGAAATAGCCCCGGTACGATTCCGCGGTCAGGAGACGAGACCATTCCGCGCGCGCGTTTGCCGCGGCCCAGCGCATCGGCAACGCGCCCTGCACAGCCGCCGCAAGGAGGGCGCAGGCGAAAAGACCCACAGCCAACCGTGGCCGCCCGCGCAGCGACCCTGCCGCCGCGCCCAACAAGGGAACCGCGGCCAAGAGGATAACTTTTTCGCCCGGCATGCCGAAGGCCAGCGCAAGGGTCGTGAACACGCCGCCCAGACATCCGCCAAAGGTTTCAACGATATAGACGCGCGCGGCGGGCAGAGATGCGCGGCGCGCGGCTTCCCGCGAGGCCATTGTGAAAAGCAGGCCCGTCAGGAAACTGAAGGGCGCGTTCACCACGAATGCGGCGGCGAACATCCGCGCAAAGGGAAATTGCGCGAAGGCATGGACGCCGGCCAATTCACGCGCATGGAGAATCAGCGCCTGCTGCACAACAAATGCAACGGCATACGCAACGGCCGGCAACCCCAGCGGCAGGCCCCATCCGGAAATCCATCGTCCCGCCGCGGCCCCCAGCGCAATCCAGACCAGCCATGCGCCAAAGAACGCGCCCACCCCCAGTTCGTTGCCCTCGAATACCGTGAAGAAGTCGCGAAACAGCAATGTCTGTGCCGCCATCGCAAACAGGCCAAGCGACGCAATCAATACGAAATTCCCCCCTTGAAGGGGGGAATTAACAGAAGCACCGCCCGGCTGCGCCAATTCATCCTTCATCCTTCATCCTTTAGCCTTTGGCCTTCCGCGCCCCATCATTCTCCTTCATGAAACACAATCGCCTCGAATACCGTATATTTGGTTCCTTCTTTCCATGCGTCGCCCGGAAGCCCCGCCTTCATGGACAAATGCGTCAGCGTCGTCGGTAGATCCCAGCCCTGCTCCGGCGCAACCTGTGGCAGAAACACCGCGCTGCGTCCGTTTTTTTCGATCACGATGCCATGCTTGCCGAGGACAATTTCGCTGTAGCCGCCGATCGGACGCGGCTGTGTCAGCGCGGAGATTTCGTAGCGCAGCAGCGGCAGTTCCGCCGCCGTCACGGCCCCGAAACGATAATCATTGATGCCGGCATCCACCGCGCGTTCGATAACGGCCTTGTACAACTCGCGGCGCGGAAAGATCTCGCCGATGCAGCCGCGCAACTGTCCGTTTATCTTAAGCGTCACGAAGGCGCCCATGATCTGCTTCATGCCGGGCGTGACGGGAATGCCGAGTTCTTCCGGGGACGGCGATCGTCCATTCTTGATCTTTCCTTCGAGCGAGGCGCGGGCAAGCGCCAGGAGGTTTGCCTTTTCTTCTTCCGTCAGGGACGGCTGCGCCGGGGATGTTTCGATGGATGCGGATGCGGTCGGTTCCATGGGTTTTCCTTTCTTCCACGCGCCCGTGAACGCGATGGACAGATAACTCACCGAATTCGTCGTGTCGTTCATCATGCGGCCCGACGTGTCGTAGTGGAGCAGTCGCGCCTCCGATTCGGAGGGCAGCATGGACAGCAGTATCCGAATGGGGCATTCCCCGCAGATCGTGTCGCCCGTGCTTTCGATGTGCTTCTCGAAACCGGCGATGTCCTTGCGCTGAATGCAATCCCATGCGGCCATGTTCAATTTCTTGAGGTTGTCGAAGACGTTGTCCGTAAAGGGGACATAGTCGTAATTGACACCGTAGTGCGTGAAATCGCTACTGGCGACAACCAGTGTTTCCGGATCGATCAACCCCGACAGGATACGGGCCATGGTCCGCGCCGTTTCGCGATCGATCCGCCCCACGACGATCGGCACGAAGGTAAAATCGCCAAGGACCTTCTGCAGGAACGGCAACTGGATTTGCACGCTGTGCTCCTGGTCGTCCGCGCCGGGAACCGTGCCGAAGGGCGAATATTTTTTCAGCGCCGCGATGAAGTCCACGTCGAGCGGCGTCTCGCCAAGAGGCGTGGCGTAATGGGTGACATCCGGCACGCTGGCCGCATTGCGCATGGCCATGCGGTGCGACGGTCCCATCACAATGACGCGGCTGAACTTCTTCCCGGCCAGCTGCTTGTAGGCATACGCCGCCACCGGCCCCGAATACCGATAGCCGGCATGCGGCACAATCAGGGCGTGAATGTTGTCAACGGGGGCCGCGTCCGCTTTCGCAAGAAATCCGTCCAATTGCTCCGAGAGCCGATCCTTGTCCGCATCGTACCATTGCCCGGCCAGCGGCGATTGGAAAACGGCCTTCTTTTCCGGTGTACTTGGCGATACAACGGTCGCGCCTGCATGATTCTGTGCCTGGGCGGCTGCGCGAACCGATGAAACGCGCGCGCGCATTATTCCAAGCGGGACCAGGAACATCAGGAGTAGAAGCAGCCCAATCACAGGCGCGCCTGGCCCCAGAAATCGCCTCCAAGCGCCCCAACTTTCAAGACGATTCGTTCGCATATCCGAACCTCCATCAACCGGCCCAGTCGCAGGGTTCCTTGATCGCATCACGGCCCAAAGCCCGGGTGTGCCCCGGATATCTCAATGTGCGCAATGCTTCGGTGACGCGCCTGGGCGCCCAATACGCCGCGGCCGCCAACAGCGGCGCGCCAACCAATGTCCGCAACAGAATACTCAAGAAAGAACGCCGTTTTAGCGCCATAGGCCGGGTATCTCCGTTTGACAGCCGGGGCATCGGCCGTTCTGCAGCAGGTTCTGCAGCACGGTGTATCCCCGGCGTTCGATGAGCAGTTTCTTGCAGCCCGGACAGAACGTGTTTTCGGCATCCGGACGCGACACATTGCCGATATAGACGTATTGCAACCCTTCGCTTTGCGCGATGTCGCGGGCGCGATCAAGCGTTTCGGCAGGCGTCGGAGGCAGATTTCGCATCTGATAGTTCGGAAAGAAGCGCGAGAAATGGAGCGGGGTGTCCTTACCGAGATTTTCGGCGATCCACTTCGCCAGTTTACGAAAATCGTCGTCCGAATCGTTGAGGGTCGGAATGACCAGATTGGTCGGCTCCACGAACACGCCGAGCGATTTCGCCACGACACAGGCATCCAGCACCGGTTTCAGCGTTGCTTGGCAGACGTCGCGGTAGAACTGATCCGACATGGATTTCAGATCGATCTTCGCGCCGTCCACATACCGGCACAATTTCTCCCACGGCGGACGGTTGATGTAGGCGGCCGTGACCAGCACATTGCGCAGTCCGGCCTCGCGCACCGAAATGCAACCGTCCAGCGCGTATTCGTAATAGACGGTCGGGTCGGTGTAAGTGTACGCCACGGACTGGCAGCCGTTCTCCTGCGCGATACGGGGAAGGTCGCGCGGCGGGAGCCTATGGGCCGGAACCGTCTCCGGATCGCCCTGCGAAATCTCCCAGTTCTGGCAGTTCTTGCAGTGAAGATTGCAGCCGACCGTCGCGAGCGAGAGAATAGCCGTTCCCGGAAGGAAATGAAACATCGGTTTCTTCTCCATCGGGTCTATATGGACAGTACACGGATGCCCATACGTGACCGCGAGCAACTGTCCGTCCACGTTCACGCGAATGCGGCACTCGCCGCTCTGCCCCGGTTGAATCTCGCACCCTTTCGGGCACAATTCGCAGATAATCGCGCCTGCCACGGCGGTCTCCCGCTTTGGTTATCGGATGGATTTTATCATAAAAAATGATCTTGATGATTTGTTTGAAGTTCGCTATCATAAAATAAAGTGTTTGGTTTCTAACAAAACACGCGGTGTCGGAGATAGGACGCTTATGGAACTGATTTGTTTCTTGAAAGAGTATTTGGCGTCCCCGAAATTCGTCGGCGGCGTGGCGCCCAGTTCACAACGCCTGGCGGAACTGATCACCGAGGCGGCGGGGGTTCGGGAAGCCGGATCGGTGCTCGAATTGGGTCCGGGCACCGGCGTTTTCACGGAAGTCATCGCCCGAAAACTCCGTCCGGACGCCCTTTTTCTGGCTATCGAGATCAGCGAGGAATTCGTGAAACAGACGCGGGAACGTTGTCCAAACGTCGAGGTGATTCACGATTCCGCCGCGAACGCCGGCCGGCACCTCGCGGCGCACGGATTGGACGCGTGCGATTGCATCGTGTCGGGCTTGCCGTTTGCCATATTCGGGGCGGACCTCCAGGACGAATTGCTGAACGCGGCCTACAACGCGCTTCGTCCCGGGGGTGTGTTTGTGACGTTCACCTATTTCTTCAGCCCGTGGACGCCGCGGGGTTATCGCTTTCAACGCCGTCTTCGCGGGCGATTTCCGAATACCGAAAAAACGCCGATAATATGGCGCAATCTGTTTCCGGCTTTTGCGTACCGCTGCATCAAGGAGACGGAAAAAGCATGAAGTCCGCGTTGATGGTATGGGGTGGTTGGGAGGGCCACGAACCGAAACAGTGCGTGGATGTCTTCGCGCCCCTTCTTGAAGCGGAAGGGTTTTCGGTCGCCCTCTCGGACACGCTCGACGCCTATCTCGACCGGGATCGCATGCAATCGCTGGATCTGATCGTGCAATGCTGGACAATGGGCACGATTACCGGCGAGCAGGAAAAGGGGTTGCTCGATGCGGTCCGCGGGGGCGCCGGCATGGCGGGATGGCACGGCGGCATGTGCGACGCGTTCCGCAACAACACGGATTATCAATGGATGACGGGCGGGAACTGGGTGGCCCATCCCGGCGGCTGCCGCGAATATACCGTGAACATCGTCAATCGTTCGGATCCGATCACCGAGGGCATCGCGGACTTCAAAATGAATTCGGAGCAGTACTATCTCCACGTGGATCCTTCCAACGAAGTACTCGCAACCACCGTGTTCGACGGGGCCGAAGCGCCGTGGACCGCGGGATGCGTCATGCCGGTCGCATGGAAACGAAGGTGGGGCAGCGGCCGCGTGTTCTATTCGTCGCTGGGCCATGCCGCCAGGGATTTCGACGTGCCCGAATGCCGCGAAATCATGCGGCGCGGCATGATCTGGGCCGGCCGGTAATCCATCGAAGAGGATACGCCTTGAGGCAACAACACGATAACGGTCTAGCGCCGTCGCAGGCATTTCGCGACATTGCCGTTTATTACGATATGCTGGCGGGAGGCCGGAAACGGATCGATCGCGAAGGACCGCTTCTGATGGACTGTTTCGGGCGGGCGCCGGGACGCCGGGTGGCCGATTTGGCCTGTGGCACGGGCCTGCATGCGCTCTTTATGGCCGAGGCGGGGGGAATCGTCACCGCGCTGGATGCAAGCCCCGGCATGATTGCCCATGCGCGCGCATATCGCACCCATCCATCCATTACTTACGGCGTGGCCGACATGCGCTGTCTTCCGGTGGACACGTGGGATTTGGCGCTTTGCCTTGGCAACAGCCTGTCGCTATTGCCTTCGGAAGACGATCTGGCGTCCTTCTTTCGGGGTGTGGCCGCCGCCCTTGCGCCCGGCGGACTCTTCCTCGCCCAACTGCTGAATTACAATGCGCCGTCCGCGCAGGAACCTCGGCACCGCGTCGAACGGCATCGCGTGGCAGGCGAGGAAACCGTTGCCGTAAAGAGCCTGATACCCGACGGAAACCGCACGCTGTTGTCCATTGTCTTTCACATAACGGACGAAAACGGGACCCGTTCATTGGCCGACACGGCCGTGCTGCGGCATTGGACGTCCGGGGATTTGCGCCGAGCCGCCGAATCGGCCGGACTTTGTATCGCGGCGGAATACGGCGGGTTCGACCGCACGCCATTCGATTCGTCCACGTCGGCCGATTTGATTGTGCTGGCCGAAAAACCGATTGTGGCCTGACCCGTTTCGGCTGTGATACCATGCCGCCCGAAACGAGGAGGCAGCGGTATGGCACAGTCAATCGCGGACGACAAGGCATGGGTTCGTTCGATTCGCAACACGGCGGGGGAACTCGAACGGGAGGCAAAATCGAGGCGTTTCAACGTCATTGAACCTTTTGCGACAATGGCGTATTGCCTCGTTCTGCTGTGGTGCGTGCAATATCCCTTTGGCGTGCTCATGAAGATTGATTTCGCCAACACGCTCACGACGGCCCTGCTGACAATCGGCGCGCTGTATCTGCTTTTTGTCAGTCCGCGCATCCATCGCGACACGCTAACCTCGTGGGGACTGGGTAATCCCGTGGCTCTCTGGCGGCTTGTAAGCCACGGGCCGGCCAAACGGCGCCTGGCCTATGGAGCGGCCGTGGCGCTGGTATGGGGCATGCTGGCCGTTTTCTTCTATTGGCAATGGCACGAGGTCGCGGATTTCCTGTTCGACATGAAACGCGAGAACGCGCTGGCATGGAAACAGAGTTTCGCGGGCAAGGCGGCCATCCTGGCCATGGGCATCGCAACGACCGGCGCCTTTGCGACCTGCGTGATTCGATACGACAATTTCGGAACCGCTTTCTGGACGGCCCTGAAGATTACGGCCGTTCTCGGCGCGGCGTTGTATTTATTGGCCGCCGTGGTAATCGGCGCCAAGGCGTTTGCCGATTTCCGTCCGACCAAGTTCGCGCTCGACGTGTTCGGCTACGTTTTCTGGGGGGCGCTCCAGCAACTGCTGTTCAGTTCCTATTTCGGCACACGGTTTCGCAAGGGATTCGGTCCCGCCGCCAATCCGTCCGACATCGCCAAAAAACGGTTTTGGGTGGCCGTCCTGAACGGCTCGTTCTTCGGCCTCATTCACATCAACAGCTGGTATCTCGTCGCGGTTACCTGGCTGCTGGGCATCGTGCTGTCGTGGGCCTTCATGGAAGACCGCAACCGAAATCTGATCGCGTTGGGTTTCATTCACGGGTTCCTCGGCAGTTCCGTGGGGTGGCTGTTCAGCGCGAAGAAGGCCGGCAAGGCCGCCATCAGCATGGGCGTGGGGCCTACCCACATGGACGGGTTCGACTGGCCCACCGTCCTCGTCGTCGTTCCGCTGATCCTCGGATGTATCGCCTTTATCGTCTACGCCTGGCGAAACTGGAATGAAGAGCGATAGACGGCGGGCACTCGTTATGCCAGATTCAAGACGCGGCGGGCGTTTTCCTCCTGAATGGCCCTGCGCCATTCCTCGCGGATGGGAACCGACCGTATCCATTCGATCTGCGGCGGATTGTCATGGACACCGACGATGTCGGTTCCCCATAGCAGCCGTTGCCAGTTCCGCTCGATGAATCCAAGCGTGAAATCCGGGTCGCGCGTCATGGCGTTGTGGCCCGATCCCGCCGAAAGGTCCGCGTACAAGTTGGGATAGGCGGCCATCAGGCGGTCCACCGCGCCGCCCGGCTTGATGGGGCCTTTCGGATAGCCTGAGCGCGGATCGTCCGCCGATATGGCGCTCCAGAATGCCGGGCCGTGTCCAACAAACGTGACATGCGGAAACTGCTTGAGACAGTTCTCCAATTTGGGAAGACCGGGATCGTCGAAACACAAGTCAGGACTTATCTCGAACACCAGCGGCAGCCGGTGCTCGTTGCACTTGGCGTAAATCCGCAGATTGCGCGGATCGTCGAAGGCCAGACCGTTGACGTGTTCGCCGAAGCCTTTGCAGCCGTGTTTTTCGACGAAATAATCAATGTGCGCCTCGGCCATCGGATACCGCGGATCCACGCACAGAAAGGCGATCAAACGCCGCGGATACGCATTGCGCGCCGCGACCGCCTCCTCGTTCAGGAAATAGCCCCACGATCCTTCCGGGCTTTCCAGCGGCAGCAGCACACCGATCTCGATGCCGGAGCGATTCATCCAGTCAATCAGTTGATCCACATTCAGCGGCGGCCTTGCCGGATACCCTTCCCGGTACAGATTGCCCATATGCACGTGAAAATCAATCATAGCCGGACTCCTCCCTGCGTTTTCCGTATTGTGAACCGGAACGCCGTCCGAATACAACGCGCACCAACCGAATCCCTCAGAGCGTCGCGTTGTGGATGTAGGCCATGTAGGGATTGACGGGGAATTCCTCCCCGGGCCAGCGAACGAACTCGACGTGTCCGTCCATGTACAGCACGTTGCATCCGCCGGGAACGTGGTTGAATCGCGTGGCATCGGAACTGAGATTGTCCCACATGACGGCAAGGGTGGACTGCGCGATGGCGGTCGAGGCGGGATTGTTGATGTCGGTGACAAAGAACCGTTCGATGCCCTCGCGCATGCGCATGAGCGGCAATTGTCCCAGCGTCGGATGGGCGATCACATGCTCGCTCGCCGGGTCGAGAAAGAGGGGCTGAATGGCCGCAATGACATCCGGGATTCCGCTCTGGTCCTGCGGGTCGAATCCCGGCCAGTCCAGCAGGAAACGGTTGTCCTTGGGCAGGGTGTAGCCCGTATAGGTATAGGATGCGTCGCCGTAAAGCGCGAAGTTGCCGCAACCGGTAAGCGGATCGAGGTCCACGGTTCCGTCGGCCTTGAACCATGCGTTCGCCTCGCCCGGTTTCAGGAACATGTGGACGCGCAGATCGCTTGGACAGGCCAGCACGTGGGCGTCGTTCAGATACTCGGGATAAATCGAAAGCGCGTCGGGCATCCACGAATAATTGCGGGCCATCGGATCGCTTCCGAAATCGCACAGGCGGACTTTCGGGGGAAAAAATCCGCGGGCTTCGTTGGCATAGGTCTTGAACGCGAGCCCCATCTGCTTGAGGTTGTTCTGGCATGAGGCGCGCCGCGCCGATTCGCGCGCGCGGGCAAGGGCGGGCAGCAGAATCGCGGCCAGAATGCCGATGATTGCGATGACCACCAGAAGTTCGATGAGCGTAAAACCACACCTGTTGCGTTTCATGATCGGGTTCCTTTCGTTTGCGCCGCCGTCCGGTCAGATGCCCGGCGCGGCAGACGGTCTTTTGTTGTCTTGCGGCGACCATGGCCGGCCGCCGGGATCCTTGAGCAGGGAGTATGCCTGGCTTGCGGGATCGGCCATCCCTTCGATGGTTTTCCGGAACGCCGCCGGATCGAAAAATTCCGCCGGCTGCTCATTGAAATAGGACAATAGCACGTCAACGCTCCCGGCCCGGCCGGGATCCCAGAACAACACGCGCACCGGCAGGCGGCTTTCGCGCAGCGCCCATATCCGGACCCAGTCGCCCTGCGAGTCGCCGACCATGTCGAACACGGCGAGATCGCGGGCCACGCTGGCGTCCTGATTGGGAAGCGGCGGGGTTTGCGGCGTCTTGCCCGGCAAAGCCTTGACGAGCGTTTCAAACGAAAACGCGCCCGATGCGCCCAGTCCGGCGACAAACTCCTGCACCATCCGGCGGGCCTCGTCCACCCCGGCGCGGGGGGGCGTCGTGCCGGGCAATGTAAACGACTCGGCGATTTCCCCGTTCCTACCGAAAAGAATCTGGTTGCCGGCGCGCATGCGGAGCCGCCCGCCCTTGCTCATCCAGAGTTCCAGTTGAAGCGGTTCGTCGAGGACGCCATTCTTGATGTAGATGGTCGCGTTGACGAACGGCGCCGCGGCGAATCCCGCGTTCACTTGGGCCCATGTGGGTGCCGAACCGTTGTCGAAAAGCGATTGCAGCGCAATGATCAGCAGCGCCGCGCAGGCCATCGCCGCCGAGGCGCGCAGCAACCCGCGCGTCGTCCACCCTGTCCGCCACGACGGCGGGCGCGAACGGCTCACATCCTGCCGGAAAAGGGCCAAACGGCTTCGTAGCCGCGCCTCGACATCGGGCGGCAAATCATCGCGCATGGTCTTTTTCAAGAGTCTCTCCAATGGATCGCGTGACGGATCTTCCGGGGTCATAAAACAGCCTCCCCGCGGCAGGAAGCGACAAACGGCTCCAGCATCCGGCGCAGCCGCTCCCTTCCGCGTTCAATGTGCTTGCGCACCGTGGCGTCCTTGCAGCCCAGCGCCTGGGCTATATCGCCGTATGATCGGCCCTGCACCAGCCGCATCAACACGGCGGCGGCCTGGTTGTGCGAAAGGCGGCTGATGGCATGCAACACCGCCGATTCCTGTTCGCGCAAGACGGCCGCCTCGTCCGGGGCCGGCCCGGCGGCGGGTTGCGATTCAAGGAAGGCGCGATCGTTCGCATGGATGGATGCCTCATGCCGCCGCCGCCGGCTTTTGCCCCGGAGCACGTCATGGGAAGCATTGAGACAAATGCGGATGACCAGCGCTTCCGGATTGGCGTGGCCGGCGATACGGTTCCATCGGCGCCAGATCGTCGCAAGGGCAATGCGGAGCGCCTCTTCGGCATCCTCGCCATTGCGCGTCACCCGCCAGATTGCCTTGATCATTTTGTCCTCGATCGGCGCGATCAGGCGATCATATTCCGCATAAGCGTCCTGCAATGTCCTGACTCCCACGGATTCCTTCATCCATTAGTGTAAACGCCCCGGCGCGGGTTTTTGTGTACATCGTTTCGCCGCCGTTTTCGCGGCGCCGCCGGAATGCGCCTTTCTTTTCAACGGCATGGGGCGGATCCATTTTTTGGCAGGCAGGGCGCGATTTTCGTATGATGAAATTCATGCACACACATAAATTGTCACATTCACGCCGGACCTTTCTCAAAACCTTCGCCGCCGCGGGGACGGGGATGGCGGGCATGTCGGCCTTCGGATCCATACACTCACATCCGGAAAGGCGCGCTTTTCATCTGTCCATTTCGATCGAGGCGCTCGAAAACGACCCGGAATGGTTGAACATCGCCCGGAACGCCGGCATATCGGCTGCCTGGATTGCCGGTTTTTTCTACGGATACTGGCCGCATCCGATCGAAGCGTTGACGAAATGGCGCCGCCGCGCCGAGGCCATGGGCATGGGCGCGCATGCCATCAATGTCCCCCTCGGCCACCCGGGCGACTCGCTCGGCGCGAAATCGGGACATTTTCCGTTGACGCCGCCTACCCATTGGCGAATGGGCGTTCGTCCCGACGGCACGCCATACGCCGGCACCTCGCTCCACGCACCCGCCACGGAAGAAAACGCGGCGGCCATGCGCGCGCTGGCCGCAGCCGGTGTGCGCCGCGTCTTCGTGGACGACGATTTCCGGCTCGCACAGGCGCCGGGCGTGATCGGCGGCTGTTATTGCGGGGAACACAAGCGGGCGTTTCTGAAATCGCGCGGGTACGGCGAAAACAAATGGGATGAACTGCTTGGCGACGTTGCGCGCCGCAATTTGTCGAAAACGCTGCGCGAATGGATCGATTTCACGTGCGATGAATTGACTACCTGCTTCCGGGCCCAACAAGCCGCCGCGCCGGTTATCGAACTCGGCAACATGATCATGTTCATGGGATCGGAGTCCGCGGGAATCCGGCTCGACGACTACCGCAAGGTTCCGTTCCGCGTCGGCGAATTGATGTTCGACGACGCCTCTTTCGCGCCCATAAAGGGCAAGACGAACGAACTGTTCAGCGCGTTGTTCCATCGCCGGTTCGCCGGACCCGACCGGGCCTTCAGCGAGACCACCGCGTTTCCATCGGACAAATTGTCCGCCCAAAACATGGCCGCGAAACTGATCGTTTCGACGATAGCCGACGTGCGAAACACGATGTTCATGAGCGGCATCACGCCGTTTCCAAAGGCGCACTGGGACACTCTCGCGCCCGCAATGAAACGCCAGGCCGAACTGCATGCGCGCGTCGCGGGCCACACGCCGCGCGGACCGTTCAAGCATTTCTGGGGCGAACACGGCCGCAGGGTGGGCGACGCCAACCCGTACAGTCTTTTCCTGGCAACGGGGATGCCGTTCGAGGTGACCGCGAAACCCGAAGGCGGGTATGTCTTTCTGGGCAACGACGATGCGCGCGGACTTGCCTCCATTCCAGCCGGGAAAAACACCATCCGTATTGCGCGGCCTGGCGCGGGCGCATCCGGCGTGCGCGAGACAGCCGAGGAGTTGCCCGCCCTGTTTGAACTGAAACACGAAGCCGTTTCCCGTTTCAGGAATCTCCCCCATGTCGAAAACGATATTCCCGCCGTGTTTGCGTGGTATCCTTCGGCGCGTTGCGCGATAGCATGGAATTTGACGGAAACACGCGCGGAGGCTGTCGTGCGCGTGAACGACGCCCGACGCACGATACCCCTCGAACCGTTGGAATGTGTTCTCGTGGAAGACATGCCGGGCGGGACAGGTTGACGGCGGAAACAAAACATGTATTACGATCTTTTCGCAATCATTTGACCGGAAGGGAGAGACACCATGCAATACAGGGAATTGGGCCATTCGGGCATAAGCGCATCCATCGTGGGCTTGGGAACGTGGGTCATGGGCGGGGGCGAGATGTGGAACGGCGCGGACGACGCGGAGTCGCTCCGGGCCATTGACGCCGCGCTGGATCGCGGCATCAATCTCATTGATACCGCGCCGGCGTATGGATGGGGCCACAGCGAGACGCTCATCGGACGGGCGATTCGCAACCGGCGCGACAAGGTGGTCCTCGCGACCAAGTTCGGCATGTGGTGGGACGACCATCGCGGTTCGTTCCATTTTCACTTCGACGGAAAAGACACGTTCATCTGTCTGAAACCGGAAACCATCGCCATCGAAATCGAAAACAGCCTTCGCCGGTTGGAGACGGATTACATTGATTTGTACCAGGCGCATTGGCCATCGAAAGATCCTGATTTTACACCCATTGGGGAAACGATGGCCTTCCTGATGAAACTGAAAGATCAGGGCAAAATTCGCGCCATCGGCGTTTCCAACGTCAGCGTCGGACAATTGGACGAATACCGGTCCCATGGCGACATCGCCAGCAACCAGTTCCGGTACAGCATGCTGTACCGCGCGCCGGAGGCCGATATCCTGCCCTACTGCGCCCAAAACAACGTGGCCACGTTGACCTACATGTCGCTCGAACAAGGTCTGCTCACCGGCAAGGTCGGGATGGATCGCGTCTTCGATCCGAACGAATTCCGCAGCAACGAGGCATGGAATGCATGGTTCAAACTCGTGAACCGTCCGAAGGTGCTGGCGATGCTTGCGGGCTGGAAAGACTTGACGGACAAATACGCCTGTACGCTCGCGCAACTTACGCTGGCGTGGACGGCCGCCCAGCCGGGCGTCACGCATGTGCTCTGCGGCGCGCGCACGCCCGCCCAGGCCGAACAAAACGCCGCTGCGGGGACATTGGTTTTGGATGCGGTGGATATCGCGCGCATGCGCAACGATGCGCTTGCCCTCGGCGATCCCGAATAAGGCGCCGCGCATGATCCGGCGGACGGCGAGGTCTTTCCTGATTGCGTTGATGTCTCTTTCGTGCGCAACGGGCACGGCGCAACATGCGGATTTCGAGTCCGTTTTTCTGGCCGTGCGCGACCTGCGGCAGACGTTCGGCGCGGACTATCTCATGGATGACGCAGGAGAGACAGCCTTGCGCGAGGCCGCGGACGAAGCGGCCGCGTCGCAAAACGGCGATACATGGAAACGATGGGACGAATTGGCGCGCGCAGCGCTGTTGGCGAACCCCCTGCTGAACTTCGATTCGCTGATCGTCGTCAAACGTTCTGAAAAACAACTCGGCCTGTCGCAAAACTGGGAAAGCAACTCGACGTTGCCGATGTCGGGATTCGACAACGAAATAGCAATCTTGTCTCCCTTGAACGACGGCGCGCTAACCACCTTGTACCGGCCCGAAAAGGATGTTTTCGTGGGCGACGTGGACCTGCATTTCGACGCGGATCGCCTGCTTTTTTCGATGCCCGGCGACAACGGCCGCTGGCAAATCCATGAATTGAACATATCGGACAAATCCGTGCGGCAATTACCGCTAATCACCGAGGCGGACGTGGACAACTACGACGCCTGCTACCTGCCCGACGGCAACATCCTGTTCACGTCAACGGCGCCGTTCGTCGGCGTGCCGTGCGTCACGGGTTCGTCGCACGTTTCAAACATCTACCGCCACGACACGGCGAGCGGAAGGAGCCGCCCGAACGGTCATTTGGACATGAGCCTGTTCTCCCCGTACAATGCCCGGTGAGGGAGATACGGTGAACGCACGGATGATTCGATGGCTCGACGCCTGCGCCGGCGTGCCGGTGTGCGCGCTGGTGAGCCTTGCAAGCCGCATTTCGGGTTTCTTTCGCGGGCGCGGATCGGCAACGGACGGCCCGCGCCGCATTCTGTTCATCAAACTGATTGAACAGGGCGCAACCGTGCTCGCGGCAGACGCCATTCAACGGGCCGCGGACCGCGTCGGACGCGAAAACATCTTTTTCTGCGTTTTCGCTGAAAATCGTCCCATCCTCGACATCATGGACGCGCTGCCCGCTGAAAACGTGTTTTCGTTTCGGAACGACGGCCTTTGGGCATTTCTTTTGGATACTTGGCGCTTCATGCGTTTTATGCGCGCCCAAAAGATTGACACCGCCATTGACTTGGAGTTTTTCTCACGGGGTTCAGCGGTGCTGGCGCGGCTGTCCGGCGCCCGCATCCGCGTGGGACTGCACCGGTTTACGAGCGAAAATCCCTATCGCGGCCATTTGATGACGCATCGTGTCCAATACAACCCCTATCTTCATACAGCGGAATTCTATTCATTGCTGACGGAATGCGCATGGATGGATCCCGGGGACACGCCGATGCCGAAGACTGTGCTTCCGCCTTCCCGCCGGCCGCCGCCACGCTTCGAACCGGACCGGGCATCGCTTGATCGCGTATTGGCGCTTCTGGCGGAACGCGGCATTCATCCCGACGGACAACACATCGTGATTCTCAATCCGAATGCCGGCGACCTGATTCCTTTGCGCAAGTGGCCGCTGGACCGGTTTGAGGCCCTTGGACGGAAAATCATCGCGGACGATCCCCGCGCGGTCATCGTCGTCACGGGAACGGCCGGTGAAAGTGACGCCGCCGAAGCCTTGTGCAAGGGAATCGCGTCGCCGCGCGCCGTAAGCCTTGCCGGAAAGACGTCGCTGCGCGAATTGCTCGTCCTGTATGTCCTTTCGTCCGTCATCGTGACCAACGACAGCGGGCCGGGGCACTTCGCGGCACTGACGGATATCGCCGGCGTGGTCCTGTTCGGGCCGGAAACGCCGCTGCGGTACGGTCCGTTGGGACCCAACGCGCGCGCGCTATCCGCCGGACTGGCCTGTTCGCCGTGCGTGAACCCCTTCAATCACCGTTTCTCCCCCTGCACCCACGCCCGGTGCATGGAAGCCATCGCCGTGGACGAAGTCCTAAAGGCCGTGCAAGACGCATGCAGGATGAAAGAAAACGGCGGATATCCGCCCGGCGAAAAGTAGAAAGTTTCCCCGCCGGCATATTAGGATGAACGCGCAAAAAGGATTTTGCGATGGCAAAAGTCAAATGCCCGAAATGCGATTTTGTCAATCCCGACGGCCAGGATTCGTGTGTCCGGTGCAAAACACCCCTGCCGCGCATCAAAATCGAAATTGCGCCGCCCAGCGCGCCGCCGGTCCAGCAGGCGCAGTATGTGTTCCGCCCGGGGCAGATTGTCGCGTCGCGCTACTCGGTGATTGACGTCATAGGACGCGGCGGCATGGGTTGCATTTATCGTGTCCGCGACAACGTGTTGAAGGAGGATGTTGCGCTCAAGACGCTGCTGCCGCAGTTTGTGCGCGATCAGACCGTCGTCGAGCGTTTTTTCAACGAGGCGCGCATCGCCCGGGGGTTGTCCCATCCGAATATCGTCCGCGTGCACGACATCGGGATCACCGGCGACATCATTTACATTTCGATGGAACTCATCAAGGGCCGTTCGCTGCGCGACATGCTCGAAAAATTGCCGGCGGGCCAGCGGCTGCCCGTGCGCAACGCCCTGCGAATCATAGATGGCTTGTGTGCGGCGCTTGAATACGCCCATAGCCATACCGTCCACCGTGACATCAAGCCGGAAAACGTCATGATCTGCGAGGATGGCACGGTCAAACTGATGGATTTCGGCATCTCGAAACTCATGGACACGCGGCATCTCACCGGGCCGGCCATCGTCATGGGCACCCCCTTCTACATGTCGCCGGAGCAACTGCGCGACAGCGCGAGCGTGGATGCGCGCGCGGACATTTACAGCGTCGGCGTCGTGCTCTACGAAATCCTGACGGGCAACATGCCGACCGGCGTGCCGCGGCCCGCCTCGCATCTGACCCGTGAAGTGCCGCCGGCGCTTGATCCGATCGTTGCGAAATGCGTTGACCCGGATCCGGCCAAACGCTATCAAAGCGTAAGGGAACTCCGGGCGGCGCTTCTGCCCATTCGCAAACTCGTCGAAGGCGCCACCGGCCCGGCCCCGCAAGCCCTGCACCCCCCGAAACAACCGCCCCCTGCCAAGCGGGTGTCCATGCGGTTCCTCACGGGCGCGGCGCTAACAGCGGGCATCGTGCTGCTGGCGGGAGTGGGACTTTACCGCGCGGAACTGGGCCGCCGCGAGTCGTTGAAAACGCATGCCGAAACGCTGGCCGTGGCGCAACGGCTGGCGCCTCCGGAAGACGCTTCCATCGGTTTCGACGCCGAATTCAGGCAATGGAAGTCGCGCATCGAACAGGCCAGCCAGATCCATCCCGATGTCGAAAAAAACGAGGCCATGAAAAAGGTTCTCGAAGACGCCCGCAAACGCTGGGAAATGGCGCAGGAACTGGTTCACAAGAAAGATCCCATGGCCCTTGAACTGGCCCGGCAAGCGGTTCAGTGTTACTCCGCCTTGGCCGACTGGCCGTCGGACATGGTGTTTGTGCTTCCCGGAGATGTGACGATTCACGACGAAAACGCATCTTCCGTCGTGACGCTCGACGGCTTCTTCATTGACAAACACGAGGTCACCAACGGCGAGTACCTCCTGTTTTGCCGCGAGAAAAACTGGCGGTTCCCTCCCTACGATCTCGAAACCGCGCCGGCCGACCATCCCGTCATATCGGTGACATTCTATGACGCGCTGGCCTACGCGTCATGGGCCGGCAAGCAACTTCCGACCGAGGCCCAATGGGCGCGCGCGGCCTATGGCGGGCCCGCCGCATCGAAAAACTACCCATGGGGCGAATCGTGGAAGGACGGCGGTTGCAATTCGGGCAGCGACTCGCCGGACATGGAATATGCGCGGCCCGTCGGCGTCTTTACCGACGACCTTTCATGGGCCGGCTGTACCGACATGGCTGGAAACGTCGCCGAATGGACCCGATCACGTTTCATGCCCCTGCCCTACGAAGCCGGCGACGGCCGTGAAGACACCCGTCATTTTACGTTTGGCACGATCCTCGTGGTACGCGGCGGCCATTATCGCGACCAGCAGCACACCCCCATGTATATGCGGTTTTCCATGCCCTTTGAGTCCGCGTCCGACACGGTGGGGTTTCGCTGCGTCAAGTCCCTTCCGCCCCTCCCCGCCCAATAGTTCGGGGCGCGGCGGAAACCGGAAATCACTTCACGCCGGCGCATTGTTCCCGGAGTCTTCGCGCCTGTTCGTGCAAATTGCCCATCGGAACACGGCTCAAGAAGGCGTCCAGTTCGCGAATGGCTTCTTCATCGCGTCCAAGCGCATGAAGGACCGCGGCCGCGCTCAACGTCAATTGGCTGTCCGGCGCCAGCGCCGATCCCCTGCGGTAGTACGACAAGGCCTCCTCCAGGCGATTGGCCTCCTGGCAAATCCCGCCCAAGGTTCCACAGGCCCAGGATTCCTGCGTGGCATCCCCGGCCTCGCGGGCCATCTCCAGCCATTGCCGGCCCAGTCGTTCCGCCTCCGCGGGATTGCCCCCGCGCCACAAAGACGACACATAAGCAGTCAGATGCCCCGGTTTTGTTAGCGCCCCGGGAGGCAACGCGCGGTACGCATCCACCGCCTCGTCGTATCGTTCGAGCCGGTAAAGTGTTTCGCACAGGGAACGCCCGCACTCGTACTCGCGTTGTTTGTCCACGAACTGTCCATCCAACGCCCGGCGGAAACGGCGGATCGCGAGATCGTAATTGCCGAGGTCGAGGGCCTTCTGGCCGCCCTGAAACGACGCTTCCGCGCACGCATCGTCCACACCCGCCGTCAATGCATCGCCAAAAAGCCCAAAGATCACAATAAATATCAACAGTCCGACATAGCCGATGCCGGCCACGCCCAGAAACGAGAAATAGGCCCTTGGCCCCTCGTCGCCGTCCGTTTCGGATGGAACGGAACCACACGAGGCGCTTTCGTCCGTTGCCGTGTTTTTCATGTCGTCCACCATGGGGCTACGGTAGACCATCCCGGCGCGGAAATGCAACCCGATTCCTTTTCCTGAGGCCGGGTGTTATAATTCGACAAGTCTTTTCTTTGTTACAGGGAAATCAACGGGTGACGGCCGTCCGTGTTCAACGCATGTAGACAGATCATCGCGCGACTGGTTTGGCTGGCCTTGTCGGTGCCGATCTTTTTAAAGGTTCTGGGGATCGGATTTCTGGTGACGCTGCTGTTCGGAGGGGTTGCATTCCACCAAATCAGCGTTGGAATGTTTCACACGCACTATCAGGTCCACGGCGAAACGGCGCTCTCGATTGCCACGGCGCTGGCGGACCGCATCGCGCCCTTGCTGATCGAAAAACAAATTGCCGACGTGGATCGCGAACTGACCAACACGATGAACGCGTTCCCCGACGTGCGTTACATCATCGTCCAGGCGCCGGATCGCCAAATCGTCTCCCATGGCTTTGCCTTTCCGCAGGAAGCGCCGGCGGATCTGCTAATCAACAACAAGAACCTCTGCATGGGCTGCCACGCCGATCCCAAGTCGTTCGAGGTCACGACCGGCCTGATGGACGTCCCCGCCCGCAAGCTGAAGTTGGGGACGAGACGCATCCGGGCCTATCAACGGCGGGAGGGATTGATTCTCGAAGCGTGGGCATCGGTCAACGACACGCGACAAGACATCATCCGGCTGGGCGTTGGGGATCGGATTATCGCAAAAGAAATCACGTCCATCAGCCGCTCGTTGTTCTGGAGCCTGGCGCTGTGCGTGGCGGTGGGATTGTCGCTGGCGCTTATTCTGACCTATGCGATCGTTCGTCCCGTCCACAATCTGCTTCAAGCGACCAATCAGATCCGGGAAGGCAATTTTCAGGCCCGCGCGGATGTGTTCAGCCAGGATGAGATCGGGCAATTGTCCCTGGCCTTCAATCAGATGGCGGAGGGTCTCGAATCCTACCGGGAAAAGGTGCGCGAGAAAGAGGCCATCCGCCAGTCGCTGCTGGCCCGGATTGTGGAAGTGCAGGAAGAGGAACGCAAGAGCATCGCGCGCGAACTGCACGATCAACTGGGGCAGTCCCTCTCCACGACGCTGTTGTCCATCGAGGCCGCGTGCAAGGAACTGCCCCTCCATGCCGACCGGTTCAACAACGTGAAAAACGGCATTCGCGAAATGATTGACGAAGTCCGGCGCATTGCATGGCATGCGCGCCCGTCCATCCTGGACGATTACGGTCTGGATCAGGCGCTGGCGCGGTATACCCAGGAAATCTCGAAATTGCTGCCCTTCAAGATTGACTATCAATATGTCGCGCGGGACGAGGCCGGGCGGTTGCCCAATCCCATCGAGGTGACGCTGTACCGGATTGCGCAGGAAGGCTGCACCAACATCATACGCCACGCGCGCGCCACCCAGGCCAGCCTCATTCTGTTGCGCCACGGCCATGAAGTGCATCTGGTGATCGAGGACGACGGATGCGGATTCGACGTGCCCGCGCTCGAAAAAGGATCGCGCCCCCCCTTGGGGCTGCTCGGCATCCGCGAGCGCGTCGCGTTGATCGGCGGCGAATTCACCGTGGATTCCGCGCCGGGAAAAGGAACGACGCTGAGGGTGCGGATATCGCTGGAAAACGAGAGGGATGGCGGATGAGGAACGCACAGCCTGGACTCGCTTCGCTGTTTGCGGACGCCGGTTTCCGCGTTTTTGCCGCCTTTTCTTTTCAAACTTCAGGAGAAACAGACGATGCCGGTTCGGGTCTTCATACTTGACGATCATGCCGTGTTCCGCAGCGGCCTCAAGGCCTTGCTGGAACGGGAGCGAGATTTCCAAATCGTCGGTGAAACGGGTTCGGGCGTGGATGCGCTCAATGCGCTGGACGAACACCCCGTAGACGTCCTGTTGCTCGACATTAGCATCCCCGGCCTGCCCGGCCCGCGCGTGGCCGAAGCCGCCTTGCGCAAGTTTCCGAAGCTGGGCATTGTCGTCCTGACCATGCACGAGGACGAATACTATCTGCAGGAACTTCTACGGATCGGCGTTCGCGGCTATGTGCTCAAGAAGTCGAGCGATCAGGAACTGGTGCATGCGATCAACGCCGTGGCGCGGGGCGAAAGTTACATCGATCCCACCCTGGCGCATCTGGTGATATCGCCCTACGTCGGCCGGACCACCCCCAAGAAATCCGACCGGGTTTCGCTGCTCACCCAACGCGAGCAGGAAGTCTGCCAGTTGCTCGCCTACGGCTATACCAACACACAAGTCGCCGAACGCCTGTTCATCTCCGAACGCACCGTCGAAACGCACCGCAACAACATCATGGGCAAGCTCGAACTCAAAACGCGCGCCGAGCTAGTCCGTTTTGCCATAGACAACGGCCTGTTCAAATTGTCCTGACGCTTGTTTCCCGGCCTGCCGGGAAAAATCGTTTGCTTCGCAATGACAGAGGGTTCGGAGATGATGTATTCGGCGTTTGTGTTCATGATTCTGGCGGCGCCCGCCGACGGCGGCCTGCATTACGACAAACCGGCGATGGTTTGGGACGAGGCCTTCCCGCTGGGCAACGGCAACCTGGGCGCATTGGTCTGGGGCGACGGCAATCCCGTCAAGATTTCGCTGGACCGGACGGATCTTTGGGACTTGCGGCCCGTGCCGGAATTCCATTCGGCGGACTACATGTATGCCCGGATGCGTGAATGGGAAAAGGCCGGCAAGTTCGAGGATTTGCTGAATCTCTATGACCGCCCCTACGAACGGCCCGCGCCGACCAAGATACCCGCGGGGCGCATCGAACTCACGATCGGCGGCGCACCGGCGTTCCAGAGCGCGGATTTGTCGCTCGACGATGCCACGGCGGCGATGGCCTTCAGAAATGGCGCACAGGCGCGCGTGTGGATTCATGCGACGCAATGCGTGGGCGTCATCGAGGCGGACGGGGCGGAATCCATTTCGGCGAAACTGGTTGCGCCGGCCTTTGGCGGCAAGGAAGCCGGCCCCGCGAAACCGGCGATCGTCGCGGGGGAACTGGCGCAACTCGGCTATCCGAAGCCTGTTTGCACGTCCGGCGAAACATGGTCGGCTTACGAGCAGGAAGGGTGGGGCGGATTTCGTTTCGCGGTGCATCTCGCATGGAAGGCGGAAGCGGGCGCATGGCGCGGCGCCTGGTCGGTTGTTTCGAGCCGCGAGAGCGCCGATCCGTTGAAAGAGGCCAAGGCAAATGTGGAGCGCGCGCTGGCCGATGCGTCGCGGGCGTCGCACGAAGCCTGGTGGAAAGCCTATTGGGAAAAGACATGGATTTCGGCGCCGAACAAGGCCATCGAACGCCAGTGGCGCCTTGACACCTACAAATTCGGCGCGGCCAGCCGGCGCGGCTCGCCGCCGATCACGCTGCAGGGGCCATGGACGGCGGACGACGGCAAACTCCCCCCCTGGAAAGGGGACTACCATCACGATCTGAACACGCAGTTGAGTTATTGGCCCTGTTACAGCGGCAACCGCCTCGACGAGGGACTGAGTTATCTCGATTGGCTGTGGGAGACGCGCGGAAATTGCCGGGAATGGACGCAACGGTTCTTCGGCATGCCGGGTATGAATGTCCCAATGACGGCGGACTTGAACAACAATCAGATCGGCGGATGGCGGCAGTACACGCATTCCGCCACGACCGGCGCATGGCTCGCCCACCATTTCTATCTGCACTGGAAATTCAGCATGGACCGCGCCTTTCTCGAACAACGCGCCTATCCCTACCTGCGCGATTGCGCGACGTTCCTCGAGGCGGTCACGAACGAGCGCGACGCAACGGGCAAACGGACCCTTCCCCTGAGTTCATCGCCCGAAATCAACGACAACCGGCCCAACGCATGGTTTCCCACGATAACCAACTACGACCTTGCGCTGATTCGCTGGCTGTTCACAGCCACCGCCGAAATGGCCAGCACGCTCGATAACAACGACGACGCGGCCCATTGGCGCGCGGTGTGCGGGGAAATGCCCGAGCTGAGTCTCGGCGATGACGGACGCCTGCTTGTCGCAAAGAACTATCCGCTGCCGGAATCCCATCGGCATTTTTCACATCTGATGGCCATCCATCCCCTCGGCCTGATTGATCGATCGCAAGGACCCGAATCCGAGCGCATAATTCGCGCCTCGCTCGATGAACTCGAACGGCTCGGCTCAAAGCACTGGTGCGGGTACAGTTTTGCATGGCTCGCGAACCTCGCCGCGCGGGCCGGCGACGGCGCCAAGGCCGAACAAGCGCTTGAAACCTTTGCGACGGCCTTCGTATTGCGCAACGGTTTCCACTGCAACGGCGATCAATCCGGCAAGGGATACAGCCGGTTCACGTATCGTCCCTTCACGCTCGAGGGCAATTTCGCGGCAGCCGCGGGGCTTCAGGAAATGCTGCTCCAAAGCCATACCGGCGTCATCGAAGTATTCCCCGCGATTCCCGAAACATGGCGCGACGCGGCCTTTCACGCGCTGCGCGCACAGGGCGCGTTTCTCGTTTCCGCGGCTCGGAAAGAAGGCAAAACGCGGCGCGTCGAAATTGTGGCCGAACGAGGCGGGACATGCCGGTTACGGTCGCCTTTCAGCGACCGGACGCTTGAATTCGCCATGGCTCCCGGACAATGCATTGTCCTTGAAAACGATCCCGCGTAACCTACGGACCCGCCCTTCGATGAATAGACGGCGTTTCATGGGTCTTGCAGCCGGCGCGGTTTTGGAAACAGGAGGCATCCGCACCATGCCCGAACGCGAAAAATCCTTCGTGACCACGCGGGGCGTCGTGATTTTGCCGTCGGATACCGAGACCTTTCCATGGCCGGAACGGGCCAAACGGGCCGGACTCACCACCATCGGCCTGCACCTCGATCCGGTGTTGCGTGAAGCGTTCGTGAAATCGGGAAAAGGACATGCGTTCATGGCCTCGTGCAAGCGCCTCGGCCTGGAGGTCGAGTACGAATCGCATGCCCTAAACAACCTGCTGCCCCGCGATCTGTTCGCGAAATATCCCGAAATGTTCCGCATGAACGACGAAGGGCGACGCGTGCCCGACGCCAACCTCTGCGTGAGCAACCCGGACGGGGTCAATCGGGTGTGCGAAAACGCCGCCTCGTATGCGCGGCGCTACCCTCCCACAACGCATCGCCACTTCTTCTGGACCGACGACGGCCAGCCCATGTGCCGGTGTCCAAAATGCCGCGGTCTGTCGGACAGCGATCAGGCGCTGTTGCTCGAAAACGAAATGTTGAAGGCCATCCGGCGCAATGACGCAATGGCCACGCTGGCCCATCTCGTCTACCACGGCACGCTGGACCCCCCGTCGCAGGTCAAGCCCCTTCCCGGCATTTTCCTCGAATTCGCGCCGATCCAGCGCAACTACCGACAGCCGATTCGCAACCGCGATGCGCCCGAATACGCGCGGCTGCAGGATGCGCTCGACGCGAACCTGGCGGTATTCGGCGCGGACAACGCGCAAGTGCTCGAATATTGGCTGGACGTGTCCTTCCACTCGAACTGGAAGCGCGACGCCTTGGCCCGCATCCCGTGGGAGCGATCAATTACAGAAGACGATGCGGCCTACTATACGGGCCGCGGCATTCGCCGCATCACGACATTTGCCGTCTGGCTCGACGGCGCCTATGTGGAACGGTTCGGCGACCCACCCCTGGATGAATACGGCCGCATTCTCCGCGACATACGGAAAAAGCGCAAATAGCGGCGACAAGGGAGTACCGAATTATTGGGCCTTGTTTCAGTCTGCAATCCCCCGAAAAATGGCCTTATGGAATTGCATTGATGCGTTGATCGTGGAGTCCCGACATGGCAGAAATTGGGGCGAATGTGTGGGACTGGCTGTCCAGCCTGTCCGTCCACGGACATGGCGTGACTTCGAAAAAGACAGACTGGACAGTCTGTCCCACGTTCCTCACCCGAAGGATTCCCCATACGCGTTCAGAGCAGATGAATACATGCAAGAACTCGCTACTCTCAAGTCGGTGAGAAATGCCTTGAAAACGCCGTGTTTTTGTGCCCTTGTGTGCTTTGCCCGGGGAACGGTAGAATGGCGCACATGATGTGTTTTCTTTTTCATACGATGCCGCAGCGCCGCCTGTTTGGCCTGTTGACGGTTCTTTTTCTCGCGTTTCAAAGCGCTGCGACGGCGGACTTTAGCGGGACAGTGGATTGGGTAGCCGCCGTAAACCGGATTGGCGTAAAGCACGATGGAATCATGGAGGTCGTGGAACTGTTCGGCGTGAAAGCCCCCCAGGCGCCGCCCGAGTTGACGGCCCGCGCCTTGGCGGCCACCAAACGGCTTTGCCTGAAAAAGGAAGTGACCGTCCGCGTCATGGGAAGCATCAAATACGGGGAAGTATGGGGGCAGGTGACGCTGCCGGATCAGCGCCGCCTCGATCTAATCCTGCTGTCGGACGGATACGTTCGATGGGACCGCTTCGCCGCGCCGGACGATGTGCTTATCCGGAATCGGGAAGCCGGCGCCCGCAAGGCATCGAAGGGGCTTTGGGCGGCGGAATACCGCGAAATCGAGGATTCCGCCGATGAACCAAGCACCTTGGGCGTGAAAGCCTTGATTCATGCGGTGCCGGGAGACGCCGAACAGGTCTATCTGGTCGCCTTCAATAGACATTTCCACAGACCGCGATGCGTGTATCTCAATCAGCCGGGCGTTTCGATTACGAAGGGGGAAGCCGTAAAAAAGGGCTACTCGCCCTGTCCGGTATGCGGACGCTATCGAATCCCTCAAACTCTCAAGAACAGGAAATGGCTGCCACCCTCGACGCTGCCGCACCGGGATTCCGTCTCCATGCCGTTGCCCATTCCCCGGCTCGAGATTGCGCCTTCCGCGCCGTTTCCCCGCGTTCAAACGCCCGATTGACGCCTCGCAATCAGTCGCGGCTTCTGGCAATCAACAGCATGCGGATCAGTTGCATGATAGCCATGGCGGCGGCGGCGATATAGGTCATCGCGGCGGCGCTTAGAACCTTGCGCGCGCCGTATAATTCATCCGCGGTAAGATAACCGCCGTTTTCGAGCGCGAGCAGCGCGCGCCGGCTGGCGTTGAACTCGACCGGCAGCGTCAATACCGTGAAGAACACCGCCAGCGTGAACAACAGGATGGCCACCTGCATCAACACGCCGAAATTCGCTATCAACCCGATAAAAAACAGCGGGAACGCCAACGTCGAACCAAGTCCGCACACCGGATAGATGATATTTCGCAGCGCGAGCGGACCGTACAATTGGGCGTGCTGAATGGCATGGCCGACTTCATGGGCCGCGATGCCCAGCGCCGCGATACTGCGGCCGTAATAAATGTCTTCCGACAAGTTCAACATCCGGGTCCGCGGATCGTAATGATCCGTCAGTTCGCCGGGAATCGCCGCCAGCCCGCAAGCGACTCCGCCCGGGAACCGGCTGGGATCGTTCGACAACGGGATATTGGCATCCTGCAAAATCAGTTTGGCGACATCCGCGCCGGTCAGTCCCGATCGCGTGGCGACCTGGCTGAACTTCGCATACGTGCTTTTGACTTTGATTTGCGCCCATACCGCCAGGATCATCGCCGGAATGAGCAGGATCATGGTCGGATCGAACAGCGGAAAATACATCTTACGTCTCAGTCCTCTGTGCCGGCGTGCGCATGATGCAACGCCCGTTGAACGTTGAACCTTCTTCAATAACCAATTGCCGCGCCTGGATATTTCCTTCCACGCGGCCCGTGGCGGCCAGCCGCAAAAGGCCGCCCGTACTGACATTGCCGAAAATCTGTCCGGCTATGGCAATGCGTTTGCCCGCCAGCGCGTCGGCATTCAGGCGGCCTGTTTTGCCCACGTCCACCTCCTGCGAACATTCGAGTTTGCCTTCCACAAGCCCCTCGACCCGGCACGAGGTTGCCCGGACGTTGCCCGAAATGAGCGCGGTCTGCCCAAGAAACAGCTTGCCGTCCACAATGACATCCCCGTCAACGCGCCCGCAGATTTCGGTCTCGGACCCGCTGGTCATCGATCCGCCGATGATCACGCCTTCGGGCACGATCATGCGCTTGGGCGTCACGTTTTTCGCGCGCCGGATAGCGATATCGTCGGCCGACACCGTGGTGGAATCGGACAACTCCAGTTCGCCGGTCTGCGAGGAATCTCCGCCCCGGCTTGTCTGGAGCATTTCCTGAAACGACGTGCTGATTCGGTGAAAAAACGAATCACTTTTCGCGGCCTTTTCCAGTTCCGCATAGGAATCGCCGCTGCCGCCCGCATCGGGTAAATCCGCATCCAGCGCCAAGGGTTTTCGGCGTGCCACATCCGTCATATCGTCACCTGCCATGTTTTTTGCCATAGTCAGACATATCCCAGCCGGTTCGCCAAATCCGCCACGCAGGCCGATACTTTCTGGGCCGGATGGCTCACGACGAACGGCGTTCCCGCGTTGACGCTATCTGAAACGAGTTTGTCGAAATAGATGAAACCGAGATTAGACGGCTCGATGCGCAGATACTGCCGCGCATATTTGGCCAGTATGTTGGCCGCGATTTGCGCCTCGTAGGCATTGTGCGCCTTGTTGACCACGATCTTCGGGCGTAGCGATTGCGCAAGCGCCGTCATTTCGCCGCATACCTGCTCGCGCACTTCGGGTTCGAAGACGTCCGACACCTGAATCGCGTCCAGGAAGTCTGTCAAGGTCTCGTTGCGCTTGAGCAACAACGCCACCTCCGGCGACTGGTAGAACCGCTCGATCCGGCGAAACAACGCCGCCCGAAGAAACTTGAACGCGTTGTCAATGCTCGTCTTTTCCGGCGTAATTACGAGAATCCCGTTGTTTTCCGTCAAGAGGAAAAAATCGAGCGTGTTCAAATGCGCGCCGGCGTCCAAATCCACGATGATCAAATCCGCCTCGATCTGGCGAAGTTCCCGAATCAGGGCCAGTTTCTGCTGGTATTTCGGATTGGCGACATCGAGCAGGCCTGTGGTGCCCGGCACAAGACGCAAATTTTCGAACGGCGTGTCGCACACCACCGCCCCCAGATTTTTCCCGCCTTTCTGATGGAAAAAATCGTCGAGACGGCGGTCTGATCGCGTGCCGAGAAAAGTCTCGATGTTCGCGCAACTCAAATCCGCATCCACCAAGACGACCCGATAACCTTTTCGCGCAATCTCGACCGCTGTGTTGACGGCAAAACAACTCTTGCCCACACCGCCTTTTCCCCCGCCAACAGCAACGATTTCCGGGGTCTTCCTGGGGACGTTCTGTTCCGCACAGAGATACACCGCCCAAGATCTCCGATTCCGTTGGATGCAGCCCTGCATCATTTTCGGATACCAGCCGTCACGCTACCACACTAATCGCCGGTGTGTCAAGAAAAAATAGACCCAAACAACCCATTCTCTCCTCCTCTTTTTTCTCGTTCTCGTCATCGGCATCGTCATGCCAGCCCCCGGCGATCCGGAAATTTCTGAAACTTTTCCGAGTACGCGGGAATAATGTAACGAAAACAGGCGTCCTACGGTATCAATGATATACCGGGCGGTTTCCTGAAGCCCGAAGCGTTTTGGCGTGGATGACAAGGAGGTGTTGAAAGATGCGGTTCTTTTCATGGAACCCATGGCATACGCCGATGCCGTCGAGCATTGCCTATGGGCAATCGTTCCCGGTGGTGTTAGGCCCGGCCGGTTCCCATGAAGAAATAGATGCGGCTGCCCAAGAAAACGGCGACAAGGTGGTCTACATCCCGATCTACATGGGCTGGCTGTAACGTTTTTACCCGATATTCGAAACCCCACGCCGCTGCAAGCCTAGTGCTTGCAGCGGTTTGCGTTTTTTCTTCTCCTGTGCCGCCGCGGATGGGGCGGCCAAGGATTTTTCCCCAAAAGTCCATCCGCTTGGATTGAAGTGCGAAGAACAGGGCGGCCGGTGTACAATCGCGGCATGGTTGCGCGATGTTGAACCATCAGAAAAACGCTGCATGACTATACGACAAGGAACCGTTCTTCCCGAAAAAGAGATCGCGATGCCGATCGCCCTTTCGGTTGTCTATCTTTTCCTGGCATTGGCGGGAACGGGCTTGAATCTGGTCCATTTGGAGATCGGCGCGGGCATCGTCAAATCCCTGCCCGCCATCTTCCTTGCCGCATGCGCATGGGCCTACTCGCGCCCACGGTTCGGACCCTGGGTCGCGCTGGGCGTCGCGCTCGGTTCTGTAGGCGATTACAGCCTGTCGAACGCCGAACGTTCGTGGTTTATGGCGGGACTTGGCGCATTCCTCGCCGGACACGTCGCCTATTCCATCGCCTTCGCGAAAGATCTGCGATGGACTCCGGCACGAGCATGGATCGTCGGCGTGTGTACGCTGGCGATGGCCGCCTTGACGGCCGCCGTGTCCATTCGCATGGCGCACGCAAATGCGTTCGCCGAAATTCCGCCCGTGTGCGTGTACGTGACGGTTATGGGCGTCATGATGGCGCTGGCCGTGTTTCACGAAAGTCCGACGCGGCTTATTGCGGCCGGCGCCGTCGTCTTCGTCATTTCCGACGCCCACATCGCCGTCAACCACATGCTGCTCGATACCGCCCGCCTCGGCCTCGCCCTCTCCGGCTACGCAACCTACTACCTCGCGCAATATCTCATTGTGGCCGGCGCGATCGCCGAAGCAAGGCAATGGGCGGCGGTTTCCACAAATACGATGGAATAGCGCCGACCGCAATACCAATGACATCACATCGCCATATAATATTCATGGCCTTCAATATCCAAGAAATCCGGTTATCCTATTCAAGGAATGTCCAACCGCGATGTGCGCATGTGCCCCGTGCCGGTGTACAATCGTTCTGTAAATGACCCGGTACGGGACAAACCACGAGGAGTACGGCGCATGAAAGAGCACAGGGGATTCTGCGCGATGCTGGCGCTGTTGGCGGCACCGGTGGTACTGGCGACGGCGGGCGCGGCGCAGGGCGCGGGGTTGTCGGGCAACGTGGTGGACGGGCAGGGCAAACCGGCCACCGGCGTCTTCCTGATGCTCATGACGCCGCAGTGGCAGCCAAAGACCTTCACTAATTCCGGATCGGACGGGACCTTCAAACTGGACGGCGCGGCCAAGGGCGACCTGATCATCTGCCAACCGCCGACGATCAAGAACGCCGAGGGCCTCGAACTCTTCAGTCTCCAACCGCGCATTTACCAGATGGGCGACAAGTCCGCGGCGACCTTCAAATTGCCCGCGGCGGGATGCCTGATCCTCCGCGGATACGATGCAAGCGGCCAATTGATGCGTTTCGAGGATTACGAGAAAAGGGGGAAGTTCGCCGGGCAATTCTGCGGCGTAACGGGCATGGGCGGCGAACTCAAACCGCCGTGCTGCTGGTGGGTGCACGACAAGGAATCGGGCGGATTCGGCGCGAAACGCGAAAAGGGCCTGCCCGCCTTCATGGTCGAACCGAAAGAGCGTTTCATCATTCAGATGCTCTATTGGGAAGTCCCCGGCTATGGCAAATTGCTTCTGCGCGCCGACAACGGCGGACAAGGCTTCGCCGTCAATGCGCCGGGCGAACACGCCATTATCCAGGTGGCCGTCGAATTGGCGCGCACGGCCGTGGACGACCTCGTCAAGCGCGCCGACGCCTATCCGGCGGATGCCAAGACAAAAATAGAAGAGGTAAAGACAAAACTGGCGGACGCCATGAAACTGACCGACGAGCCGCAGCGCAACCAGGCATCGAACGGGGTGCTTTCCGCCGCGTTGAAATTGCGGGACGACCTCGAACTGGCGGCGGCGGAAGCGGCGATCCCGTCGGTGCGCAAGGGCAAACTCCAGATCCAAGTCGCCGATGCGAAAGGCGCGCCCGCAGCGAAGTGCAAGGTGCATATCAGGCAGACAAGCCGCGATTTCTCGTTCGGCGTGCTTGAAGGCAGTCCCTATAACGCCAAGGCCTATGAGCAGGCGCGGCAAGAGGGATTCGATCTGGCCACGGTCTTGCTCGGCTGGAACTGGACGAAACCGGACGGCGACGACTGGAGCGGTGTGGACCGCACCTTTGGCGTCAGCGCGCTCAAGAAACTCGGCTACGCCGTCAAGGGCCACGGCGTCATTTTCCTGCAAGGCTACGGCATCATGCCGGATGCCGCCAAGACAATGAAGACCTCCGACCTGCCCAAGGCGATTCTCGATCACGAGCAAGTGCTGATGGAAGGGGCCATCGGCAAACAGATTGACATCTGGGAGGTCATCAACGAACCCGGATACACGAATGTCGTGAATTTGCCGCGCAAGGACGTTGTCGAACTGGCAAAGGCCTCCGCCAGACTTGCCAAGGAACGGACCGGCAAGCCGACGCTCATCAACAGCGGCCACGACATCAATTTCGGATCGAAATACCTGATGTACGACACGGACGGCAATCCGTGGGACAATTATTCGACCACCTACCATGAATTCCTCTTGGAACTGCAACAAGCGGACGGCCTAAAGGACATTGATATCGTCGGGCTTCAGATTTATCCCGGTTCGCATCTCAGCGCCCTGTTCGGCGGCATCGAAACGCCGGCCTTCACGCCGTCATGGGTATTGGACACCGTCGAACGCTATGCGAAAGATTTCGGAAAACCGATCCACATCACGGAATTTTCGCTTCCGTCGTATTACGGCCCGACGTGGAAATGCGGCTACTGGAAGGACAAGTGGAGTCCGCAGGTCCAGGCCGACTATGCCGACATGGTGTATACGTTCGCGTTCGCCCATCCGAGCGTGCAATCGGTGACATGGTGGGGTATCTCGGCGCTCAAGCCCGATGTCGAGACGGGCTGTCTGTATGACCGCATGTACAAGGCCAAGCCCGTCCTCGAACGCATCCGGCAGCGCATGGCCGCATGGACGACGGAACTGGACGCCGAGACGGACGCTTCGGGCGCGGCTTTGCTGGAGGGATTCGGCGGCGAGTACGAAATCACCGTCACAATGCCCGATGGCAAGACAACCACCGCCACGGCGCATATCAAGGAAAGAGACACGGCAACGGTCACGATCAAGCCGGGGAGCGACAAGTGAAACGACTGAACGTTCTTTATCTGATCCGCACATGGGCCTTTGGCGGTTCGCATACGATCATTCTCCTGTTGATGCGGCATCTGCCGAAGGACCTGTTCAACATCACGGTCGTGCCGTACGACACGTGGACGGGGACCGACCAGCAATTCGTCAACGCCGCGGAAAAGGAGGGGTTTACCGTCGCCCCGGATCGTATTCCATGGCGGTCGCGCACGGCGTGGTTCGCGGCGCGCAACAAGATTGACGAGTTGATCAAGAAATACGACATAGACCTGATCCACGCGCACGACACGAATTCGATTGTGTTGACCGGCGTCGGATACAAGCGATGGCCGTGCGCGCTCGTAGGCAGTCCCTACGGCTGGTGGCAACCGAAGTTCCACATCCGCGCGCATATCAACCATTGGATGGAGCGCAACCTCGGCCTGCCGAACATGGACCGCGTGATCACCGTCTCGAACGACATGAAAGCAAAGATTCTCTGGGGCCGCACGCCGGAAGAAAAGATCCGCGTCATCAACACCGGCCTCGATCTGTCGAAGTTCGACAAGGGCGCGCCGCGGGAGGAAGTCCGGAAGGCGTTTGGAATCCCCGACGGGGATTGCGTCGTCGGCGCCGTGAGCCGCCTGTTCGCCGAAAAGGGCCACAAGTATTTGCTTGACGCGTTGAAACTGGCGCGCAAGGACGCGCCGCACCTGCGCGTGATGATTGTCGGCACGGGCGACCTGCGCCAGCCGCTCGAAGCGTATGCCCAGGAGATCGGTGTGGCCGATCGGGTCATCTTCACGGGATTCTACGAGGATCTGCCCGGCGCGTTGCGCGCCATGGACGTGTTCGCGCAACCTTCGATTCTCGAAGAGGGATTTCCGACTTCGGTGCTCGAAGCACAAGTCGCTGGGTTGCCCGTGGTGGCCTCGCACATCGGCGGCACGCACGAAACCCTCGACGTGGGCAAAACGGGCCTGCTCGTGCCGCCGAAGGACGCGCCCGCGCTGGCTTCCGCCTTGACGGAACTCGCCAATGATCCCGAACGCCGCCGCGTCATGGGCCGGGCCGCGCGCCAATGGATCGAACGGTCGTTCACGCTCGAGGACATGGTGCGCAAAGTCAAGGATACCTATCTCGAAGCATGGGACGAATACCAGAAACGACGCAAATGAACCGCTATTTCGCATACGTTGCATGGCCGTTCTTGCTCGTGCTCATGCTCGAAATCGAAAGATCGAAAAACCGAGCGTCGTCTTGCTGCGTGAACGCTCTTGTGGATTCCGCCGTCTTATCCATTTGGCATCAAATTGGGCGGCAGAGTACGAGTACGAGCATGAACACGAGCACGAGATGTAGTCATGTCCGCTTGCTTCAAGCATGGGCAGAGAGCGGGGGCGCCCACGCATGAGAATCGGAATTGACGCACACGCCATCGGAACGCAAATCGGCGGAAACGAGACCTACATCCGCCAACTGTTGCGCGGACTTCACATGGTCGCGCCCGAAACGGGGATTCTGGCGTTGGTCCACGCGGATCAACACGGCAAGCCAGACGCCGGGGAAGGTTTTCCGACGTACCCGTTGCCTGTGCGTTCCTCATGGTTGCGCGTGCCGTTCGCCTTGCCCTGGATTGCCCGAAAGGAAAAACTCGACCTCATTCAAGTCCAGTACAGCGCGCCGCCGTACAGCCCATGCCCGTATATCGTCGCGCTGCACGACATGGTCTGGATACGCTTTCCGGAAACCTTGCCAATCATTGACCGGTACCGTTTGGCGTGGCTCGGCACGGGGACGGTCCGGCGCGCCCGCCGCGTGTTTGTCCTGACCGAGGCCATGAAACGCGAAGCGCAGGAATTCTACGGCGCGCCCGCGGAAAAGATTGACGTCGTGTCGCCTGCCGTGGATTTCATCTATCATCCCATCGCCGACCGCGAAGAACTGGATGCCGCTCGCGCGAAATACAATCTGCCGCCCGAATTCATCCTTTACGTCGGCGCGTTGCAGCCGCGCAAGAACCTCGTCCGGCTCGCGCAGGCCTTCGCGCGCCTGAAAGATCGCGGCCTGCCGCATAAACTCGTCTTTACCGGTAAACGGACGTTTTTCGGTCCCATCGCCGAGTCCATCGAAGCGTTGAACTTGGGCGACCGGCTCGTTTTCACCGGATATGTCGCCACGGAGGATCTCCCGCGCCTCATGTGCGCTTCGAGCGCTTTCGCCTACGTCTCGCTCTATGAAGGATTCGGCATACCTGTCGTCGAGGCACTGGCTTGCGGCGTCCCGGTCGTTACCTCGACCGACCCGACGATGATGGAAGTTTCCGGCGGAATTGCAGAAACCTGCGATCCATTGAGCGTGGACGCCATCGAGGCGGGACTGATCAAGGCCCTGACCGACGACGCTTTCCGCCGGCGCTGCCGCGAAGAAGGCCCGAAATGGGCCGGCCGCTACTCCCTCGAAAACATGGGCAAAGCCGCCTTGGATGGATACCGGAAGGCTTTGCAATAAGAGGCCATCTTGAAGCGTTGGACAATTTTTTACCGAAGACTGCCAAGCATGAGAGTACCGTGTTCTCGGAGTCGTAAACGTTTCGGAATGTAACGCCGATTTCCAAATTGGCTTGATAAAATACGAAATCCCGATTTGGAAATCGGCGCTGCAAGGCAGCCATTTTCATTTTTCCCACAAGATCTCGTTGCCTGCTCCGACATGAAATTGCCCAGAACGGCTATCTTCGTGGAACTTCTCATCCTGTTGCCTCAAGAACGCGGTACGCTCAAGCGCCAAGGGGAGCCGGTTGCATTGTTTCCTCTTCTTCCCGCATGCTGTCGCCTGTATGAATTCAGATTCCGAAACCGTAATGTCGTTCCAAAGCGAGATGGAAGCCTGCTTGGCTCAATCGAAACTCGCATCCATGGGCATTCGCGCGCGCGTGCACCGTTTCAGCCGGTATCGCTCCCTGGCGTCGGGGGGATATCAGTTGAAAGTCGCGCGATCGGATCTGGACAGGGCGCGGCACATATTGAACGAAACCGCCGGAGCCGAAATCGATCTCGACGAATATATCAGCAGCGACGACGAATCCTGCCCGCGATGCCCCGCCTGTCGTTCAGCCAACGTAGATGTTCAACCGCTGCCGCTCGGGGTGTCCCTGTTTGCGATTGCCCTGCTGGGTCTTCCGTTTCTGTTCATTCACCGGGACTGGTCATGCCGGAAATGCCATGCTCATTGGCGAACCTAACACGGTTTGCGGGCCAACCTAAAACTTCCATTTGGGAACGATCTCACCCCCTGCGGGACTGGCCGGCAGGGGCGGCTCCGCCTGATCCGTGGAGCGGTCGGCCGGATGTTCCTTCAAGTACTTCTCGATCTTGGGATCCTTGATCTTGACATCCTGCGCGTAGATGGGACTCGACATGGCCAGCATCTCGAAGGGACCGAATCCCGCGTCTTTTTTGCCCGGCGCGGCGATTACGCGGACACGGTACACACTGTAGTTTTGCGGGGTGTGATCGAAACGCACCGTGAACGGGTTCCCTTCGATCTTCTTCGAGATGAGGGGACGTCCGTTCAACAAGATTTGGATTTCGCCGGTCTTGGCGCCGTCCACCGTCGCCTCGAAGGAAATGGGAATGTTGAGCGGCACGATGCCACCGATGGACGTGTCGAACGAACCGTCCTTGAGGATATCGGCCACAAACCGCAGCCGTGGTCCTTTGGGGCTTGCGGCCACGTAAGTGCGGCCCCGGCGCATCCCGTCAAGGATGCCTTTCACGGATTTTTCCGGGGCTTGGACAAACGTCGCGGGCGATCCCATGGGCACGCCGGGACTGCCCGTTCCGCTACCGCCGATCACCGCGGCCTTCAAGCCGCGCACCAGTTCGGCGTCGTAGAAAATCGAAGCCTGTCCGTTGGCAGACAACCCGTTGGTCGCCGCGGCAAGGGCCATCGAATGCACGAACAATCCGTCCTTGCGTTCCTTGAGATCCTCGCCCAATTGGTGAAGCGAAAGAGGCGGCACGGAGCGCCAGCCGCGATTCCAGACTTCCATGCCGTTGACGAAGGACAATCCCCATTGCCACGGCGCGGTCGGGAAACAGGGATGCGCAATCGCGAAGAAACCGCCCTGCGCCTGAATGAGATCCACCAGCGCCTGGGCCTGCGGGATATCATCAACGAATTCGGGAAAGGTCCGCGGCCCGTACAACAGCGCCACCCCGCGTTGATCGCTGCCCCATTCCAGCGCGGGAATCAGCACCACGGAATCGGATCGAAACCCGGGATCCGAACAGGCATCCATCGTGTTGCGATCCGTGATGGCCAGAAAATCCAACCCGGCGCTTTCAGCGCGCCGCACCAGTTGCGCGGGCGATTCCTTGCCACCGCCGAAGGTCGATCGGGCATGTAATTCGCCGCAATACCAGGCTTCTTTCTTGTCGAAAACGCGATCGTCGAAAACGAGGGTCGGACGTCCGGGAATGCTGGCGGCATTGTAGGGATCGGTGCCGCATGCCTTTTCGACACGGTCTATCACAAAATCGCGATCCTGGTCGAAATCGAGGAGGGCAAGACTCCCCGCGGCGCCCTCGAGCAGATTCGTCAGCAGGTATGCGGTTTTTCCCTCCTGAACGGACAGATCCTTGGTATCCACCATGACGGGGATTTTTTGCCACCAGATATACACGTAGGCGCGATAATTGCCGGCGGGCACATCCGCCGTGAGCCGGCCCATGGGCGCTTCGATCCGCAACGGTTTGGGCAGCGTCGTGGGATTCTGCAACTCGACGCGCGCGGGAATGTCGTTGCCGAGCACGTCCGTGATGTTGATTTCGAGACAGCCCTTGGCGCCCGGCGCAACCGGCGCGGCGCTTGGCGGGTTTGAAGGCGGGGAAGGCGGCGTCTCCTTGGCCGGAGACCGCGCATCGGCGAAAAAACACGCCGCAAAAACCGCCAGCGCCGCCCAAGCCGACAGACGCCATCCGCGGCCTCGCGGCTTGGCTGCCTTAGGGACACCCCATAAATGCGTCATGGGAGTAAACGGGTCTTGATATTTTCCCATAGAAGATATATTCTAGGAATCTGATGGGCGTTGTCTTTGTTCCCTCGATGGCACTGGGAATCTGATCGAATTGTTTTCATGGCCGCTATTATACATGGCGTTGCCGAAAACTGAAACCCGTCGAGGGCGTTGCGTGGAAGGGCTGAGCGGATCGAGCCGGGCGGAGTGCGCCCGCGAACATAACGGAAAAGGAGCCAAATCATGTTATCCAGCATTGACATCCACAGCAGTGTAGCCGTGTACGTACAGATCGAAAACCATGTCCAGTTCGCGATATCATCCGGCCGTCTCAAGGCCGGCGATCAACTGCCGTCCGTCCGTGAACTTTCGGAACGGTTGGGAGTCAACCCCAACACCGTGGCCAAGGCCTACCGCGATCTCGAAGTGATGGGCCTGTTGTATACGCGGCGGGGCATGGGCGTGTTCGTCAACAAGAATATCGAACTCAAGTGCCGCGAAGATTGCCGCCGCCGAATCATTGGGCGCCTTCATGAAGTCGTCGCGGAAGCCAAGGCCGCCGGCATGGTGCGCCGCGAAATCCTCGATGTCGTCGAAGCCAGTCTGGCCATGGACGCCACCCCCTACGGCGAAACACCGGCCGTTTTGACCGCCATGGCCAAGCCCAAGAAGGCAGCCAAGTAACTTCAGTCCAATGCGCGGGCGGCAACCGGTGCGAAATATCCACACAAGGTATAGTTCCGACAGTTTTTAGTGACCGATTGCGCATTTTTGAAAAACCAACCCGGCTTGTTCATTCATTCCAGACCTTTAGGCCCATTCCGGGGGGAATGGGCTTTTTTCCTTCTTGCACGGATTCCGCTTTTCTCATAATCCGTCCGGCAAGACAAGAAAGAAGGGGTAAAATAACTATTGACATTTTCCGGCATCTGTCATATACTTCGATGTGTAGGGCCAGCATCTTGGGCGATGCTGCACGGAAACAAGCATCTTTAGACGTGGTAAATTCTTGACGAAGGCACCAAGGCGGTGGTGGATACAAGAATAAAAGACGGCGCAATGGTGGAACGGCAAACCGGCACGGCGGAAACAAGTCATTCGGAAAATGAACCCGATTTTGCCGGACGTGTCACCCATGGCGCGAAAGTGAAACGCGGACAGCTCGGCGCCGTGCAACAAGGCCGTTATGGGACCGGTCCGGCGCCCTACGGCTACCGCCGCGGGCACGAAGGCGAAAAGCCGCTGGTGGTGGATGATCGGGAAGCCGAAGTGGTGCGCATGATTTTCCGCGAATACCTCCGTCACCGCAGCACGGGCAAGGTCGTCGCCTACCTGCATTCCCGGCAGGTGTTCACCCGCAAGGGCAACAAATGGTCGCGGCAGGCCATCGCCATTATCCTCTCCAACCGCACTTACCGCGGGCGGGTCACCTACGGCGACGTGGAGACGGAAGGCATCCACGATCCCATCATCGAACCGGCATTGTTCTACAAGGCCAACGCCCTCAAGGAAATGAAGCGCCGCCGCAGACAATTCAAGAACGACGAGGAACTCGGGGCCGAAGCGTAGCCGGACGCCTCTTCCGTGTCAGGCAATACCGCTCTTGGCCACAGCGGTTGGTCGGCCTAGAATAGAGGAGAGTTCGACGTTGGGCAAGGCGGGCGTCCGCGTGACAATTTCCTTGGCGCCGTCGGGCAGCATGATAAAAGTGTCTTCGGATTTCACGCCAGGGGCGCTGGGGTTCCATGCAAACGCGTGACCGAACGGGGTGTCCATGTCGAGAATGCCCTTGACGGCCTCGCGCCATTGGGGATCGAGAATGGGGAAGGGTTCGCCGGGCGCGGCTTTGCAGGTGCGGCCCGCGTAGCCGGTCGCGCCGCCCTGGTGATGGCGATGCCATTCATCCGGATCGAAGCCGAGGTCCACGTAGGCCCTTTGGCAATCCGCAAACACATCGCCCAGAGTCCGGCCCGGCTCGGTCGCCTCGTGGAGAAGGGCGTCCACCGCACAGATGCGCGCATGGGCGCCTTGAATTCCCTTGGGCAGGTCACCCACTCGCTTGAACCGCGTCATGGACACGACGAGTCCCTCGCGCATAAACCCACCCACGACCATCACATAGCCCTTGACCGGGCATTCATCCGGGCCGCCGGGCAGCAGGGACGAAACAACGGGCAGCGGGTGGCGATAGCGCATGATACGTTCGTCGGCGGCGACAAGAATGACCGGTGTCAGGCAGCGACGCCTGGCGCCTTCGGCGGCAAGCAGGGCCGCAATGTCGGCTTCGGTCTGTCCCGGCTTGATGGCATTGATCGTGGCCGTCATCGCATCTGCGGCGAGTTTCCCCAGGCGGCGGTATTTCTCCAGTTCCTCAAAGGTCAGCAGCGCGCGCAAATATGCCAATTTGCCGTTGACATTTTCGCCCAGCGATCCGTCGTCCGAAACGAAAGACCCGGAAAATTCCTTTTTCACCAGTGCAGCCGGCGACCCGTCGAACCAGAAGAAATCGCGCGACTCGCATTCGAGACAGGAGAGTTCCTCCGCCATCACGCGCGTCGCCTCGATGTTGTTGCCCATAAAAAAGGCTTTTCCGTCTTTCGTGACGAAAAGGCTGCATGCGCCCATGTCGGTGGCCGTGGAAACATAATTGCGCTTGCCGCCCGTAGCCATCGCGAAATTGTCCACGCGCGACAACAGGATGCCGTCATGCTTCTGCTGGCGTAGAAACGCCTGAATCAATGCGAGCCGCGCATGAAAAAGCCGAAGTTCGGTCACGATTATTCCTCCCGGTTGGAGCGGTTGTTCATGATCATTGAAAAGGACGGGGCCATGCTCATGTGTTGAAAAGACGCTCCGTCTCGATGATCTTTTTCACCATTTATTTTGAAATTCCGGAAACGGCATCCCATTCCTGCTGTACCTCCGGCGGAAGGGCAATGCCGCGATCGCGGCACCGTTCAGCCTCGGCGCGGGCCTCGTCGAGTTTGCCGCATTTGATCAGGGCGCGGAGAAGCAACGGGCGGAAATGCGCAATGTCAGGGTTGATTTGAAGCGCCTGTTGCAGCGGCGGAACGGCCTCCAGCCATTTCCCGCTTTTCAACAGCGCATGGCCCAGTGCGCCCTGCATGGCCGGATCGAATCCCTCAAGTCCGCACGCCGTCCGGTAGTGTTCAATGGCGTTCGGCAAATCGTTCACGCTTTCCAGGGCCAGTCCCAATTGGAAATGCGCCCTTGCCGAATCCGGGACTTGGTTCACCAACGCGGCCCAGCCCTTGGCGCGTGCGGCCGCGCCGCCCTCTTTTTCGAAAAGGGCATTCAATGGATCGTAAGACTCGAAGTTGCGCGGATTGATCAAAATGGCTGCGATATAGGCATCTTTTGCCTCCGAAAAACGTTCCAGTTTCTCCAGCAACCGGCCGCGTTCATACTGGGTCTTGGCGTCGGCGTCGCACAGGGACAGCGCGGTTTCCAGTTCCCGCAAGGCTTCCTCCGTCTGGCCGGCCTGGGTCAACGCCGCTCCGAGCAGGCGGTGCGTGGCCGGGCGGTAGGGGTATTGTTCAGCCAGCACCCGCGCCTGCTGTATCGCCTCCTCGGTGCGGCCGCCCTCCAGAAGCGTTTCGGCGTAACGTGTCCGCAGCAGGCGATCGTTTTTCCGATATTCCAGGGCCTTCCGGTAGCCTTCCGTAATCCCCGGCAAGATATCCGGGCCCAATGCCGCTTCAAGGGCGGTGATTTGTTGATCCAGTTCCGGCGTGGGTCTCTTCCACCACATCCGGTATCCCATGACAACGCCGCGCAGATGCTTGAGCAACACGCCGGGCGACAACCCCAAACGTTGTTCGCATTCGCTCATGGCCGGCGGAATCGGCCCGCCTTGGATTTCACCCCGCGCGGAGGACGGCAGCAATGCGGCTATCTGGACGAACAACTCGCGTGCAATGACGTAATTTCCGGGAAAGGTCAGATGCACATTATCGTAAAAAAACTCGCTGCCGGGAATTCCGCCGGGGCTTTCATTCGCAAGGACGCGCGCCATGTCGAGAAGATGCACGCGTTCCGATGCCCAAGCCGCCGCTTCCTCGCGCACAATTTCATTCATGCGCGGCATTACGCGGGAGTGGAATCCGTCGAGATTCCATGCGGACTTAAAATGGACGGCGGCCTCCCCGGTTTGTCCGAGCGCCAAGAGGCACTGGCCAAGCCGGAACTGCAATTCCGCGTGCGTTGAATCGATGGCCTCGGCGGCCCGGTACGCCCTTGCCGCCTCGTCCCATTGCTCCCGCGATTGGCTGGCGATGCCCGCCGAATAATTATCTTGCCATTGCTGAAACCGTTCGGGGGGCAGGTCCGTCCGGTTTGTGCTGGTTTGCGGCGGCCATTGGCGCTGGTTGCATCCCACGGTGCAGAGCAACACATGGGCGCCCGCGTCGCGTCCCGCCCGGATAATGTCTTGCAAATTGGAGCGAAAATGGCGGCTGGATCGCTCCATGCGCGGATCGTCGGGCGAGGCGATCTGTTCCGGGTTCTCCGGGGGCGCATGCCACGGAACCCGGCCATGGGCGGTCAGCAGTTGAACCAGCCGCAAGTCCCGCAGGAAAAAACGCACCCGAATCGCATACAGGGACGACAGGAACGAATCACGCGGCGTGGCCAGCGCGCCAAACGGTCCGTTGATTTCGTTGTTGCCCATGTAGACTGCCAGAAAATCCGGTTGGATACGGCGGCAATCCCGCGCAATTTCGCGCAATGCATAGGAATTGATGCCCGGTTGCGCGAGGATGTACAGGTCGAAACGGGCCTTGGGAAATTGTGCTTCGAGCATCGCCTCCAAAATACGGCCGAAACTGAACGCAAAGTCCGGCGGCACACCCAACGCCGCCGATTCACCCAAAATGACTATCCGGATCGAATTTTCCGGTTTTTTGCATGGAATGTAGGTTTCGGCATCCTGCCACATGGTATCGATCGGCAACGCGAAGAACTGTTGAAAAAAGGCCCCGTTCGTCACATGGTAATCCGTGCCGCCGAGATGTTCCCGCGTAAACACCCGTATGGAACGGCCCTGTCCGGCTAGGCGAAGAATCACCTCGATGCCGGCGAGCAAAAGGGCCGCCAAAGCCAGCATTGCCAGCGCCTGCATCACAATCCGGAACAGGCGCATGCCCCCCCGCGTCCCCGGCTTTTTCGAGGCAGGAAAAATTGAATGATCTCCTAATTCGGTCATGGATTCAATGTTCTCAGGCGAAAGAACCGTGTAGCGCGCAGACTTACCGGCTCCGCGGCAACCGAATCTGCGGATCGTCTCCTCAATAATCGTTCGGCAACCGGCCGAGTTGCGCGAGCGAGAATACCGGACCTTCCTTGCACACATAGACAGGGCCGCAGTTGCAACGTCCGCACTTGCCGATGCCGCATTTCATGCGGTTTTCAAGGCTCGTGTAAATATCTTCTTGGCCGATGCCCATCTTGTCCAGCACGGGCAGCGTGAACTTGATCATAATCGGCGGACCGACGACTAGCGCGACGGTGTTGTCGGCGGGAATTGCGGACCGTTCGATGACGTGCGGAATCAAACCCACTTCATGCTTCCATTCGGGCGTTTCGCCGCCGGGATCCACGCACCGGATCACGCGCGTCCGTTCGCGCTGCTCCCACTCGTCCAATTCGTTTGCGAACACCATGTCGCCGACCGTCCGCGCGCCGTAGACAATCGTGATGTTACCATATTTGGCCCGGTTTTCGAGCGCGTACCAGATTGCGCAGCGGATCGGCGGCATGGCAATGCCGCCGCCGATGAAGATCAGGTTCCGGCCTTCCCATTGCTCGACGGGATAACTGTTGCCGTAAGGCCCGCGAAACCCAATCGTGTCGCCCTCGTCCAAGCGCCACAGCACATCCGTCACTTTGCCGGTCCGGCGAAAGCAGAACTCGATGAAATCTTTCCAGGTCGAACTCGAACAGATGTTAAAGGTTGATTCGCCCGTACCAAAGGCGGAAAACATGCCGAACTGCCCCACACGAAACGTGAATTTCTCCGCGACCGCCGGATCGCGGAACCGGATGCGTACGGACTTCACATCGGCGGTATGCTGGGTGACTTGGAGCACTTCCATCAATTCGGGTTTGTACACATTTTCCATGACCTACCCTTCCACCGGCACGAACGCGCGCAGTTGCTCGATCGTGTTGAGCACGCCCAGCCCGACCGGGCAGTTCCGCGTGCAGTTGCCGCAACCGGTGCATAAGACTTCATTGAATTTTTCGGGATAGATGCGAAACTTGTGCTGGATGCGCTGGCGCTGGCGTTGGCCCTGCGTCGCGCGCGGATTGTGGCCCGACGCATGCATCGTAAACATGCCGAACTGGCAACTGTCCCAGTTCTTGACGCGCACCCCGCCCAATGCCGTGCCTTCGTCCACGATGTCGAAACAATGGCAGGTCGGGCACACGTACGCGCAGGCGCCGCAGCCGAGGCAGCGCAACACAATCTCACGCCACGCCGGGTCTTCGTAGTTGCCCTCCAGCCGTGCGCGAATTTCGGCAATGTCGAATTTGACCGCCGGACCCGCCGGTACGGGCGCCAACTTGTCGGAAGTCTGCGTCTTGCCCGCGAAGATCGCTTCGCCCTTCGGTGTTAGACACCGCACCTCGAAGCCGCCGTCCATCGGAATTAACAGCGCATCCGCGCCTTTCTCCGCAATGGGTCCCAATCCCACGGACGTGCAAAAACACTCGTCGTCGAAATCCATGCAGCCCACCGCGACAATCGTCGTCGTCGCGCGGCGCACGTTGTAGAACTCGTCTTTGTAGTCCCAGTTGAACACGTGGTCGAGAATCGCGACCGATGCGGCATCGCACGGCCGTGCCCCGATAATCACCTGTTCGACGGGGTCGGATTTGCAGTCATCCAGTTCGATGGCTTGACCTTTGAACCGGTAGGTAAAGATTGGCTCCGTGCGCGGAAAGAAAAATTCCTTGATTGAATTAGCGGGATGCACGAAACCGCCGAACAAAAGCGCCTCGACATCCGTCAGCGGCGCATAGTGAACGAGATCGTCCTTTACGCGGACCGGGCCGACGGCTCGCTTGCCCTGCGCAATCCATTCGTTCACAAGCCGTTTCAGGGCGTCGAGTGTAATCGTCTGGCTCACAGAATAAAGTTCTCCTTGTCTTCCAGGGCGTACGAACCGATAACCGGCGGCGTGTCCTTGTCCATACCGGCGCGGTAGGCGAAATGTTCTTCGGCGGCACGAACCAGCGACAGGTTCAACAGCGATAGATCAATGCCCGCCGGGCACACCCGCGCGCATTCCCCGCAACTCACACACCGCCCGGCCTGATGGAACGCCCGCGTAATCTGCCACGCAAAATTGCCTTTCAACGTCGCGGACGTGTCGAGCACCGTCGGGCGGTTCTTGTCAACGATGCACCGATTGCAGTAACACATGGGGCAGACTTCGCGGCATGCGTAACACTTGACACACCGCGACAGCTCGTTCATCCAATATTCAAGCCGTTCCGCAAGTGGTTTCTGAAGGAAAGCGTCCAGTTCGGCGAACAGCCCCTCGCCATCGGCCTGAACGTTCGACACGCCAATCGTCTCGTCGGCAAACCGGGGCACATGGACACTGCACGCGGCGCATTTCGCCAGGCGTGGCGAGCCGACGCCGTCGCACGCCATGCCGATGACGTAAATGTCTTCACGCTTGAACTGCGATTCCTGTTCGAGCACGACGACGGCGCGTTCATCGCAGCCCTTGACGACAATGGCGGGTTTTCCGAGCGCCTTGATGTCCCGCCGCGTCAGGTACGTGGCCAGATTGTTGAAACACCGGTCGTTCCAGACCAGCCGATTCACCTGGTCCGGACGTGTCACGAATACCGGATGGACCGGTCCCTTCGGGGCGTCCTGTCCGTAGCCGATGACGACGTTAACCGTGCCTTCTTCAAGCAGGCGTTTGCACGTCTCGCGCAGTTGTTCAATCATACGCCGGCCTCGCAAACGCGGCGGTAGCCCTGATAAGGCCCCATCTGGCGCGTCTTCTCGGTAATCTCCGTGATGGTCTGCTGGAATTTCTTCGCCTCGGCGGCGGAAATCCACGCAAAGTGGATGCGTTCGAGGTCAATGCCCATCGTTTCAAGCAGCGATCGGAACAAGATCCAGCGCCGCCGCGCGTGATAATTGCCCGCCGTGTAGTGGCAGTCGCCCGGATGGCAGCCTGAAACAAGGACGGCGTCCGCGCCCATTTCGAGCGCCTTGACGATCAGGTTGAAGTCAATCCGCCCCGTGCATGGCAGGCGCACGATCCGCACGTTGCTCGGATATTCGAGACGGTTCGTGCCCGCCTGATCCGCGCCCAGATACGTGCACCAGTTGCAGACGTAGGCGACGATTTTCGGTTCAAATGCGTTTGTGTCGCTCATATCAGGTTCTTCACCATTTCATAGATTTGCTGTTCGCTGAAACCGTCCAAATCCACGCTCTTGGACGGACACACCGCCACACACGTGCCGCATCCCATGCAAAGGCCGGGATTGACGCGCGCGGTATACTTCACCAGGTTGCCCTTGCGATCACGAATCTCGGCCTTCTCGATAGCCTGATAGGGACAGGTTCTGACACAGGCATAACAGGCCGCGCATGTAATTTCGTTGACTTGGGCGATTTCGGGTTCACGCGTCAATTCGCCCTTGCCGAACATCACAAGCACTTTGGCCGCCGCCGCGGACGCTTGTGCGACCGATTCGGGTATGTCTTTCGGCGCCTGACACGCCCCCGCGACATACACGCCCGCCGTGTTCGTTTCAACGGGGCGCAATTTGGGGTGTGACTCGGACAGGAATCCAAACTCGTCGTATCCGATCTTGAGTTTCTGGGCCAAATCGAGGATGCCGTCGGCCGGGCGCATCGCCGCCGCGAGCACGACCATATCCGCCTCGATCGTCACCGGCGTGCCCGCGAGCGTGTCCGCCCCGCGCACGATCAGTTTGCCGTTTTCTTCCGTAATCTTCGAGACGCGCCCGCGATAATAGTTCGCGCCGTCCTGCTCGATGGCGCGCCGGACGAATTCGTCATAATTTTTTCCACCCGCCCGGATGTCCATGTAAAAGACGTGCGCCTGGCCTTCGTGGACTTTGTGCTTGAAGAGCATCGTATGCTTCGCGGTGTACATGCAGCAGATCTTCGAGCAATACGAGAGGCCCTTCGCGCAATCGCGCGAACCGACACACTGAATGAAGACGACATTCTTCGGCGTTTCGCCGTCGGAAGGCCGCTTGAGTTCGCCGCCGGTCGGCCCGGATGCTGAAATGAGGCGCTCGAACTGAAGCGCGTCGATCACATCCTTGTACTTACCGTAGCCGTACTCGCCATAGCCGGCGAGTTTCTCGTTTGGCTGATCTTTTGAAATCGTATAGAGTTGATAGCCCGTTGCCACAATGATCGCGCCGACATCCTCCGTGACAATCTGATCCTGATCCTCAAAATTGATCGCTCCGGCGGCGCATTTCCGCTTGCACGTCCCGCAGGCGTCGCGCAGGAAATGGAAACACGCGTCGCGGTCAATAACCGGACGTGCCGGCACCGCTTGCGGGAACGGGATGTAGATGGCCTTGCGCGTCGAGAGGTTATAGTCGAAACTGCTCAACGATTTGCGGGAAGGACACCTGTTCCAGCAGTCGCCGCAACCGGTGCATTTGTCCATGTCTACATAGCGTGCCTTCTTGCGGATATTGACCTTGAAGTTGCCGACATACCCGTCAACCGACTCGACTTCGGAATAGCTGTACAGTTTGATGTTCGGATGCTGGCCGACTTCGACCATGCGCGGCGTCAGGATGCACTGCGAGCAATCGAGCGTGGGAAACGTTTCGGACAGTCCGGCCATCTTGCCACCGACGGAAGGCTCGCGCTCGACGAGCACAACCTCGAAGCCCGCGTCCGCGATGTCGAGCGAGGCCTGAATACCGGCCACGCCCGCGCCGATTACCAGCACGCGCCGGGTCAAGGGCACCTTGATCGGTTCGAGCGCGCGGTTGCGAAGCACCTTCCCAACGGACATGCGGATCAGGTCCACGGCTTTCGCCGTCGCTTCTTCCCGGTCGTGATGCACCCATGAACAGTGCTCGCGAATGTTGGCCATCTCGACCAGATACGGGTTCAGTCCGGCAGCCTTCGCGGCAGCGCGGAAGGTCTTCATGTGCATATGCGGCGAACAGGAAGCCACCACAAGTCCGTCGAGTTTTTCGTCGCGGATCATGTCGCGGATCATGCCCTGTCCCGGATCCGAACACATGTACTTGTAGTTGACCGCGCGGCGCACGCCGGGGATTTCGGAAATCTCCCGCGTGGCGCGCTCGACGTCAACCGTCCGCGCGATATTCTCGCCGCACCAGCAAACAAAAACGCCTATTCGTGCCATTCGTGCATGTCCTCAAGAGAGTAGTCGGCAGTCAGTAGCCAGTAGCCAGTAATCGCGAAGGCGACAGCAGAACGACGAGAGTCGAGTGGGAACGATCCACTGCGTACACCATGTCTATCGCATCCACGTTGCACTTCGCACTCCGTTCAGTCTTCCGCCACAACTGGCTGCGGAACCGGTTTGGGTTCCAACACAACGAAATGGCGGTCAATGCCGATCGCGCTCTTGTCGAGCCCCAGCGCCAAGCCCACCAAATCGGAAAGGTAATAAATCATCATGCCGTGCTCGACGCCAAACGCGCGCTCGATGTCCGGCTGTTTCATGTCGAGGTTCACATGGCACATCGGACATGCCACGGCGATGCAGTTCGCGCCGTGATCGGCGGCGTTGCGCAGGATCTTGTTCGACAAATCGAGCACGGTTGCCTCCGCCGCCATCGTCATGCCCGCGCCGCAGCATTCTGTCGCATAATTCCATTCAACCGTCCTCGCGCCCAGCGCCTCGACAATCGTTTCCATCGAACGTGGACGCTCGCAGTCGTCGAATTGCACGACCTTCGGCGGACGCGTCAACAGGCAACCGTAATAACAGGCCACGCTCAGGTCTTTGAGCGGGTTCTTCACCGCTTCCGCAATGCGTTCCACGCCGGCCCTCATCAACAACTGGATGAGATTGATGACCTCAGCGCGGCCGTCCACCTTGACTTCAACGATATCCGAAATTTCTTTCCGCAACGCCGCGTCGTCACCGAGACATTTCCGCGCCTTCAGCAACTCCATCGAGCACATCGGACACGGCGCGAACACTTCGTCGAACCCGTCGCGCTCGGCGATGCCAAGGTTTCGCGCGGGCAATGCCACCGCCAAGGTATGGTTCAGCGAATGCGCCGCCGTTGCCCCGCAACAGATCCAGTCGTCCAATTCCTTGAGTTGCACGTCCAGCACGTTCAGACACGCGCGGATCGATTTCTCGTAGTCGTTCGACGAGCCGTGCAATGCACAACCGGGATAGTAACCAACTTGCGCCATCAAGCCGTTCCTCCAGCGGCATGTGCCTTCGCGGCCGCTTCGCACCGATCGAAAATACGCTGGACGACGCCCCTGTCGCGCACCTTCTCGCCCACCAAATGGAACTTGCCCCGCTGCATGAGTTTCGGCGCCAATAGCGCGTCTTTCATCGCCAACGGCACGTTGAAATCCTTGAAAAACGCCTGCCGCTTGAACTGCGCAATCAATTCGACCTCGCTCACGCGGCCATTCTTGCGGATATTGTCGAGGAACGCCCGTTGGAACAGGAAGATGCGCTGCTGTTTCTCCGGGACAATCCCCCTGGCCACCGCCTGGTGCCGCACCGCGTCAATCACGCCTGCGCAATCCACGTCCTGCGGACACCTCGCCGTGCAGGTTTGGCAGGCAAGGCAGGTCCAGATGGCGAGGCAGTTCCGGGCTTTGTCCAGCAGATTCGCCTGGACAAGCCGCAGGATCTGGTTCGGCACGACATCCATTTTGTCGGCAACCGGACATCCTGCCGTACATTTCCCGCACTGATAACAATTCTCGACCTTGGTTCCTTCAAACCCAGGTACACGCTGAGACGCCGTCTCCGTCATTGGGGTAATTCCTTGCTCCAGTGAGATGCAGGCTACCTGCGGAATGTCCCAATTGTAGCAGAGGTCCGCATATTCGTCAAAAAATAGGTCAAAATGAGGAGTATTTTATTCCTTCCATGCCCGGAAGGTGCCCGGATATGCATGCCGGCGTACGATTGTGATATATTCGGCCATTCCCTTTTTTACATCTTTGGAAGCATTGCAGTTGGGAGGCCAATCGAATGTCCAGCGGAGCGTATGATCATCGCGCCATCGAAACGAAATGGCAGCGGTATTGGTTGGAGAACAAGACTTTCAAATCGGAAGTTGACCGGTCAAAACCGAAGTACTACGTTCTGGACATGTTTCCGTATCCGAGCGGAGACGGACTGCACGTCGGTCATCCGGAAGGGTATACGGCGACGGACATCGTCGCGCGATTCAAGCGCATGCGGGGATTCAATGTGCTGCATCCGATGGGCTGGGATGCCTTTGGCCTGCCGGCGGAACGCCACGCCGTGCGCACCGGCGAGCATCCCGCCATCATCACGAACAAGAATTGCGAGACATTCAAACGTCAGATTCAGGCGCTCGGCCTTTCCTACGACTGGGACCGCGAAATCAACACAACGGACCCGGCGTACTACAAGTGGACGCAGTGGATTTTCGAGGTGCTTTTCGAGCGCGGACTCGCCTACCAAACGGAAGCCGCCGTAAATTGGTGCCCGGCCCTCGGTACGGTGCTCGCCAATGAAGAGGTCAAGGACGGCAAGTACGTCGAGACAGGCGATCCGGTCGAAAAGCGGATGATGAAGCAGTGGATGCTCCGGATCACCGCGTACGCGGAGCGCCTGCTCGAAGACCTCGAAGACCTCGATTGGCCGGAAGGCATCAAGGCCATGCAGCGCGAATGGATTGGCCGCAGCGAGGGCGCGGATGTCGTCTTTGGCATTGACGGGTCGGATAAGACGTTTACCGTCTTCACGACGCGCCCCGATACGCTGTTCGGCGCAACATATTGCGTGTTCGCGCCGGAGCATCCGCTCGTCATGGAAGTGACGACGCCGGAACAGCGCGCCGCGGTGCAGGCGTATGTCGAGGCGGCGTCGAAACGCAGCGCGCAGGACCGTATGAAGGACGAACGCGAGAAGACGGGCGTGTTCACGGGCGGCTACGCGATCGACCCGGTCAACGATGCACGCATCCCCATCTGGATCGCGGACTACGTCCTCGCCGAATACGGCTACGGGGCAATCATGGCCGTGCCGGCGCACGACACACGCGACTATGAGTTCGCGAAGAAATTCAATCTGCCGATCATCGAAGTCATTTCGGGCGGCGATATCGAAAAGGAAGCCTTTACGGGCGATGGCGTGCTCGTCAATTCGCCGCTCATCAACGGGCTGCGCGTGCCCGATGCGAAAAAGAAGATCACGGCGTGGCTCGAAGAACGCGGACTCGGCAAAGGCACGATCAACTACCGGCTTCGCGACTGGCTCTTCTCGCGGCAACGTTATTGGGGCGAGCCGTTTCCGCTTGTGACGCTCGAAGACGGAACGGTGCGCGCGATTCCGATGAAAGACCTCCCGCTCGTATTGCCGGAACTTACGGATTACAAACCGACGCCCGACGGCCAGCCGCCGCTCGCCCGAGCCACGGAATGGGTCAACACAACCGATCCCGTTACCGGCAAACCGGCTGTCCGCGAGACGAACACGATGCCGCAATGGGCCGGTTCCTGCTGGTATTTCCTGCGTTTCTGCGATCCGCAAAACGATAATGAGGCATGGTCGAAAGAAGCTGAGTCATACTGGATGCCCGTTGACCTTTACGTCGGCGGCGCGGAACACGCGGTGCTGCATCTCCTCTACTCGCGGTTTTGGCATAAGGTGCTCTACGACGCCGGGTACGTCTCGACGAGGGAGCCGTTCATCAAGCTCTTCAATCAGGGCATGATTCTGGCCTACTCGTATCAGGACGACAACGGCAAGTACTACTATCCGCACCAAATCGAGAAACGCGACGACGGCTATTTCGTCAAGGAAACCGGCGTGCCCGTCAAGGCCCAAGTCGAGAAGATGAGCAAGTCGCGGTACAACGTCGTAAATCCCGACACGGTCGTGCAGGAATACGGCGCGGACGCGATGCGCCTGTACGAAATGTTCATGGGACCGCTCGATCGCGAAAAGCCGTGGACCGACGAAGGCATCCAGGGCGTATTCCGCTTCCTCAAGCGCGTCTGGTCGCTGTTCGTTACCGAAGACGGATCGCTCCATCCGCGCATCGTCGAACAGGGCGGCGACCCGGCGATGATTCGCGTGTTGCACCATACGATCAAGGAAGTCACGCAGAACATCGAAAGCCTGCTGTTCAATACCGCCATCGCCCGCATGATGGAATTTGTCAACGCGGCATTGAAGGCGCCGTCCATTGACCGCGCAGTTATGGAAACGTTTGTGCTTGTCCTTTCCCCCTTCGCGCCGCACATGGCCGAGGAACTCTGGGAACGGTTCGGCCATGCAAACACGCTCGCCTACGAACCATGGCCGGTCCACGACGAGGCACTGCTCGTTGAGGACACCATCGAAGTGCCCATCCAAGTCAACGGCAAACTCCGCGCCGTCATTACCGTGCCCAAAGACGCGGACAAGGACGCGATCCTTGCCGCCGCGAAGGCCGACCCCAAAGTCGCCCAACACCTCGCCGGCAAGACCATCGTCAAGGAAGTCTTCGTCCCCGGCAAACTTGCAGGTTTCGTCGTGAAGTAGAATAATCGTCGTGAACCCGTTGGGAGACTGGATATCCAATGGATACAGTCACACCTGAGGTCGTGGACAAGATCGCCGATGCGATCCGCCGCGCGGTCTCGCCTGTACGCATCATTTTGTTCGGCTCCTACACGCGCGGAGAGGCAGGGCCCGACTCGGACCTCGACTTCCTCGTCATCGAGGACGAGCCGTTCGGCCCCGGGCGTTCGCGCTATCGGGAAATGGACCGTTTGCGGCGCGCCACCGACGTTGCCACCGTTCCCATGGATATCCTCGTGTTCAGTTCCGACGAAGTCGAGAAATGGAAAGACACGGTGAATCATGTCGTCCGGGAAGCGCTTCACGAGGGAAAAATCCTCTATGAACGATCCTGATCGCGCAGCCGCGATGTTCATCATGGCAAAGAAGGATTACGACGCGCCGAAGCTCATGGTGAAGAAGCCGGGCTTTGCTGATGAGGTATTCGGTTTCCACGCACAAGAAGCGGTCGAAAAGGCGCTCAAGACTTGGCTGATCTCGATTCAGCATCAGTACCCGAAGATTCATGATCTTCGCACACTTGCCCGTTTGTTGCGAGAATCGGGAGAGGAACTTCCTGAACATTTTGAAGGACTGCTCGAATTGTCCACATTCGGCACCGTGTTTCGTTACCAATCATACGAACCCTTTGACGACTACCTGGATCGCGCCGGCGTCGTGAAGAAGATTGGAGATTTCATGTCCCTTGTTCGGGACCGTTGCGGACTGCCCGAATAATGCCAGTCTCAGGAGCCGCCGCGAGTGTGGCCGCCTGAAACGAAGGGAGAAATGATGAGCGGCGGAATCTACCTCATTCAAGATGGAGGCAAATTGGTCAAGATGATGGAGGCGCGGTTCCCCTCGGAGGATGTTTTCCAGGAACTGCTCGCATCGTATCCGGATTTGCTGCCGGGTGAACAAGTCGATCCTGAGAACCCCCGCAAGTGGCTGTTGATTGCCCGTGAAATGGGCATTCCCGCCGCGGAAAACGAATCCGATCGGTGGTCGGTGGACCACCTTTTCTTGGATCAGGACGGGATTCCTACACTGGTCGAAGTCAAACGGAGCACCGACTCGCGAATCAGGCGTGAAGTTGTCGGACAGATGCTCGATTATGCAGCAAACGTAGTCGTGCATTGGCCGATGGAAACCATTCGGGCCAAGTTTGAGGAACAATGCGACCAAGAAGGATCCAGCCCGTCACAGAAGCTCCAAGACTGTTTCGGCATGGAAACCGACGAAGACGTGTACTGGAGCAATGTCAAGAAGAACCTTCAAGCAGGCTGCATCCGTATGATCTTTGTAGCGGATGAGATCCCATCCGAATTGCGGAGAATCGTCGAATTTCTGAACGAACAACTTGATCCCGCTGAAGTCCTGGCCGTTGAAATCAAACACTTTGCGGGAGAGAAGATCCAGACGCTGGTTCCGAGGGTTTTTGGCCTCACGGCAGAAGCGCAAGGTAAAAAGACGCAATCGGTTCAACGAGAACCCTGGGACGCCGATTCCTTCATGATGCAGCTACAGAACACGCAGCCGAGAAACGCACAGGTCGCAGGTAAGATCATGGAATGGGCCAGAAAACACAACTTAAGATTTCGCGGGGGACGGGGAGCAAAACAGGCCACCTTACACATACTTGTCTCCACGACCAGACCTATGTGTCTTGACCAATGGGGAGGGATATCGGCACGCCTTTCCCTCTACACAGAAGACATACGCAATGGCGCTCAAGATCCGAACCTTGTGGACCGAGTGTACGGTGTGCTGAATCGCATTGACGGCATTCAATTCACGCCAACAGACAAGTATCCCGGCATCCCGTTGATGAAATTGGAGAGTCAGGAGAACTGGGAGATATTCACAGAAGCCATGTCCGTTCTACTGAATGGGCTCGCCGCTTCCAATTCAACTTGACGATGTGCATCAACGCGGACACTTTCTTCGTGCGCGGCTTCGTCATCTGTGTATCTGCCGTGCTATATTCTGGACGTTCAAAGGCGATGAACCGCCCGGAAAAGGTAGAAGCGATGCACACATTCACGGCGATTGTCGAACGATGCCTCGACACGGGTCTGTACGTGGGACATGTGCCTGGTTTTCCGGGGGCACACAGCCAGGGCGAAACGCTGGACGAACTACGGCGCAATCTCGAAGAAGTCGTGGCAATGCTGGTCGAGGATGGCGAACCGAGTCTCGAGACCAAGTTTGCCGGTTTACAGACGATCACCGTACCGTAATCATGGCAAAGACTCCCATCTTGAAGCCGCGCGAAGTGGAAAGCCTCATCGAGTCGCTCGGATTCGTTCAGGTTCGCCCGCGTGGATCGCATTGTCAATACCGTCATCCGGACGAACGCGGCACTACCATTCCATTTCAGGGAAACCGCGACATTTCGCCGATCTTGCTTCATGAGATTACAAAAGACATTGGACTTACCCTGGAGGAGTTCGTGTCGCGAAGGCGCTGACCGGCAACTTCAGGAATCGCTATGGATAGGACGGGTGAATGTTACCGGCTTCACAATGTTATCTTGATTTTCGCATGATCGGTTCGCAACGAATTCACAGTGTCGTCGGATTTGTCTCCGCGACAATTCTCCTTCTGGGCAGTCTGGTGGCGGGTGCGGACAGAATCAAGCCCTGTGTACAGAACGCTTCGGCATGCGGGGCCAAGGGGAACGGCATCGAAGACGACACCGCCGCGTTACAGCAAGCGCTCGATACCACGTCCGCGGCGGGCGGAGGCATCGTCTCGCTGCCTGCGGGGAAGTATCTTATCAAGGGCCATCTGACGATTCCGGAGAACGTGACGTTGGAAGGGATCTGGCGCGCGCCGGTGAACGGCAACCCGTTCGACTCGGGTTCGGTGTAGTTGGCAACGGAAGGGCGATCCGCTGGCCGTCATCGGTTTGCGACAACAAGTCCGGCACAAGTATATTATCGCTAGAGTTCGCGCCCACGGGCAACGGAAGCGACCGTAATGGTAACGATCACTGAGGACATCATCCACGAGATCACGACACGGATTGTCGAACAAGCCGATCCCGACAAAGTCGTTCTCTTCGGATCCTGTGCGGTGGGCAAGATTGGCAGGGATTCCGATGTGGACCTGCTTATCGTTGAGGATCGCCCCTTCGGGCGCGAGCATTCCCGATACAAAGAGATTGGACGCCTGATGCACGCCTTGCGTGACGTGCCGGTTCCCGTCGACCTTCTTGTATTCAGTCGAGACGAGGTAGAGAAGTGGCGCGATACCACGAATCACATCGTGCGCATCGCCCTGAGAGAAGGCAGGACGCTATATGAACGAGCGTGATTCCGCCAAGTCCATGCTGGCCCTTGCCTGTGACGATCTCGGTACACTCGAACAAATGCTTCCAAACCCGAACTTTTCGGAGCGCGCATTCGGTTTTCACGCACAACCGGCCACCGAAAAGGCATTGAAAGCGCTACTCGTTTTCCATGACGTCGATTATCCGAGAACACACGACCTCCGCGCACTAGTAGCGCTTCTCACCAACAGCGGTGTGGAAGTCCCCGAGCAGGCAAATGACGTTCTCACGCTCACGGCTTTCGGTATAACGTTTCGGTACGACTAGGACGCGGACTTCAGCGAACCATTACCTCGCCAGAAGATTGTATCGCAAGTCAATGCGGTGATCGCGTTTGTTCGAGATCGCATCACCGAATAGCCCCGATTTGCGGTGGCCCGGGAGCTGCCGGAACCTGACGACGCCAGGAGGTGATTTTGGAATGGATATTCTTGCCGGGTCCCGCACTCACTGCCTGTTCCATTCGTTCGGATTCGTATTGGCTCTCACGCTCACTTTGATATTTGGCGCGCGGGCAAGTTCGGCGGATTTGTCGACGGCAACCGCTTCAGCTTCTTCGACCAACGTCGGACAAGCCGACCTGACGGTTGAACTCCAGAAATTACTAGACGCAGCCTGCGCGGCCGGTGGCGGTATCGTTTCACTTCCTGCGGGCAAGTACCTCATCAAGGGCCATCTGACGATTCCGGAGAACGTGACGCTGGAAGGAATCTGGCGCGCGCCGGTGAATGGGCGGCCGTTCGATTCGGGTTCGGTGTTGCTGGCGACGGAAGGCCAGGGCAATGCGGATGGCACGCCGTTCATCTCGATGTCCACGAACTCGGCGTTGTCCGGCTTGACGATCTTCTACCCGGAGCAGATCGTCGCGAATCCACCGCATGCGTATCCGTGGACGGTGCAATCCGTGGACGGCGCGGACAACTGCGCGATTCGCAACGTCACGATCGTCAACCCGTATCAGGCGGTGGATTTCGGCACGCACGTGACGGGACGGCACTTTATTGACGGCCTGTACGCGCATCCCTTGTTGAAAGGTCTGTACATCAACCAGTGCTACGACGTGGGGCGCATTCAAAACATCCATTTCTGGCCGTTCTGGGACCTCGATCCGAAGAGTCCGCTGTGGGTTTTCACGAAAGAGCAAGGCACGGCGTTCATCATCGGACGCACCGACGGCGAGATGGCCGTGAACCTGTTCAGCATCTTCTACCGCGTCGGCATGCACTTCATCGCCGGTCCCACCGCCGGACCGGGCGGGGAGGTCCGGAACCAGCCCGGCAGCGGCATCTACACGAACTGCTACATGGACGTTTCGCCGTGCGCCATCAAGGTGGACGCTGTCGCTCCCGACGCCGGCGTGTCGTTCGTAAACGGCATGTTCATGTCCGGCGTCGAGGTTGCGCCCACGAACCGCGGGCAGGTCAAGTTCACCGCGTGCGCGTTCTACGGCATGAAAGACATCGTTTCGCACGCGAAGATCGAAGGGCGCGGCGCGGTCTTCTTCGAGTCGTGCCATTTCGGTCCATGGGACGGACACGGCGACGGCGCGGCGTGCATTGACGCCAATGGAGCGCGCCTGCTCGTGAACGGTTGCGAGTTCAACGGCAGTCGCCGCGGGCAATACGCGGTTGCGCTTGGACCGCGCACGCGGTCGGCGGTCATCTCCTCGAATCTGATGCCTTGCGGCGTCCATATCCGCAACCACGCGCCCAAAAATGCAGGGGTTGAAATAGGGCTGAATGCCGCCGAACCCGACCCGGGATTTCTCAGGAAGTGGACCGCCATCGGCCCGTTCCCGAATCCGGACGTCCCCTCCCCCATGCCCGGCCATGCGTCGCGCGCGGGATTCGATACCGATTATCTCGCGGCCGTCGGCGGTGAAGCGGAAGCCGCCATCACACCGGCGACAACGGTGACGTATCGGGATGCACACGGCCAGACACGAACCGTCAAAGGAACGACGCTGGAGTCGAACGAACGGGGGACGGTTGATTTCAAGAGCCTGTTTCCCAAGGGAAAGCAGGTGGCGTATGCGTTCTGCCTTGTGTTCTCAAAACACGAGCAAAAGGCCCGTTTCGAGATGGGCGCGAACGATTGCCCAAAAGTCTGGGTAAACGGAAAACTCGCCTTTTCGCATTGGAGCGCCGAAGGCGATTACGGCATGCCCGGGGCCTTTTCCTTCGATGCCGATTTGAAAAAGGGACTGAATCCGATCCTTGTGAAGGTCGAGGATGCCGGTGGAAAGCGCTGGGAATTCACGCTGGAAGTCTATGGCGAAGACGGGAAACCCATGCGGCAAAGACAATAGGACCGATCCGCCCGATCCGACAGAGCGGTTCACCGAACAAAAACAGGAAAAATCGCAATGCTTATTCATGGTATTTTCTTGGCGGTCTGCGCGCTGGCGCAGGGGCCTGCCGTGGTCGAGACCATTGACGTTGCCCGGGTATGGGCCGGGCATCCGGTGGGCTTTGCGCTGCTGACCCACAAGGGCAAACAGTTCGTGGCCTATTACGACGCCGATCGCGACATGCGCGTCGCGTGGCGTAAACTGGACAACGCGCACTGGAATTTCACGACGCTGCCGGAAAAGGTCGTTTGGGATAGCCACAACTACATTACAATGGCAGTTGACCCGGCGGATTATCTCCATTTGAGCGGCAACATGCACTGCGTGCCGCTGGTCTATTTCCGCACCCGCGAACCGCTCGCGCCCGATACCTTCGATCGCGCGCCGATGGTGGGCGAATTGGAGCAGCGCGTGACGTATCCCCGTTTCATCGAGGGGCCGAAACATTCGTTTGTCTTCACCTACCGAGACGGACGCAGCGGCAACGGCGATCAAATTTTCAACACCTACGACGTCAAGACAAAGACGTGGCGCCGTCTGTTGGACCGGCCCCTGACGTCCGGCAAGGGCAAGATGAACGCGTATTTCGACGGACCGCACCGCGGACCGGACGGGCGTTTCCATGTGTGCTGGGTATGGCGGGACACACCCGATTGCGCGACGAATCACGACCCGTGTTATGCGCGCAGCAAGGACCTCGTCCATTGGGAAACAAGCGACGGCAAGCCGCTTGCGTTGCCCATCACCATTGACAAGGCGGAGATCGTTGACCCCATTCCGCCGGGCGGCGGGATCATCAACGGGAACGTCCGGCTTGGGTTCGACGCGAAAAAACGGGCCATCGTCAGTTATATCAAGTACGACGCCGACGGAAATACACAGGCGTTCAACGCGCGCTTCGAGGACGGCGCATGGAAGAGCCGGCAAGCCAGCGATTGGAATTACCGCTGGGCATTCGGCGGCGGCGGCGCGATACCTTTCGAGGTAAATGTTTCCGGCGTTCATCCCCACAAAAAAGGACAGTTGAAACAAACCTACCATCACATAAAACAGGGATCGGGCGCATGGATACTGGACGCGGAAACGCTGGAACCGCTCGGCAACCTGGAAGAACCCCCGGCAATCCCGCCGGCATTGGGAAAGCCCTCGGGTAGTTTTCCCGGACTCAAAGTCCGGTTTGCCGGCGATCTCGGCGCATGCGATGAACCAAGTGCTCGCTATGTGTTGCGATGGGAAACGCTCGATGCAAATCGCGACCGGCCGCGCGACGGCGAACTGCCGCCGCCATCCATGTTGCAGGTGATCAAGCTGGATGGGGGAGATCGATCGGATCGATCCGACTAATCCGTCGGCTCCGTCCGATCGGACGGATTGGCCTTCTCCCCAAAAACAGGAGTCTCGCAAATGACAACTCTCGTTTATTTGGCCATTCTGTGCGGGTTTGGCGCGGAAGCGCAACCGCCCGTGTTTGCGCTGCGCGAAATGGACATGCACCTGCACGCGGGACTGGAGCGCCAAGCGCCGCTGGACGAATGGATCGCGCTGGCCGTCGCGGATGGCCGGAAAGCGTTCCTCCTCCTTGACCACCTGGAACTGTACCGCATGAACAAAAAGGAAGCGGCCCGGTGGGCGCGCGAACATGGCGGCACAGTGCTGTATCCGATGGGCGCCGAGGGCCATCGGGCGCTCATGGCCGATTTCGACAAGGCCGCCGCCGCGCACCCGGAACTCACAATTTTCAAGGGCTGGGAAATCTCCGAATTCGATTTCGAGGAAGGACTGGAAGAACCGCCCATCGATCTGGCCGACGTGGTCGGCTGGCACATTTCGCCCAATCACGACGAAGGCCCGCCCGACGGCGCGTTGCTCATCAAACGCATCAAGCAGATCAAGGAGGTGCAGCAGCGCCATCCGATACCGATGATTCTCTTTCACCCGTTCACGATGCGAATCGAACGTATCCTGAAGGACGCGAAAAAGGCGGGAAAAGATCCGGCGTCGCTTACGGTGGCCGATTTCCGGTTCTTCAAGCCCGGCGAACAGGAAGAAGTCGTCCGGCTGATGAAGGATGCGCCGCTCTACATCGAGATGGCGCTCGAATCGGGCGACTGCTGGGAAATCCCCGCCATGCGTGAGGCGCTCATCGCCGACGTGAAACCCCTCGCCGATGCCGGCGTCAAGTTCACCGTTTCCACCGATAACCATTACCTGGCCCACGCCAAGAAACCGTTCCATCCGGAGAAATACTGCGAACCGTGCGGCATCACCGTCGAGAACGCCAACGCGCTGATCCGCGAGCTGCGCGCGCGCAAGGCGAAGACGAAGTAGTTTCCATGCTCCGGTTTACGGCGCCGCCATGCTATAATCGAGTCATGGAAAGAGAAATTGACAAGCTGCGCGTTGACCGAACCGCGCTTTCCGTCATCTCGGGGCACGATACAGACGATCGCGACTACTGGCTGAGCAAGTCCATTGCGGAACGCCTGCAGGCAGTCGAACTCATGCGCCAGATTGCATACGGCTATGATCCAACTACCGAGAGACTTCAAAGAGTTCTTGAAATTGCTCGAAGATGAAGGCGTCCGCTACCTGTTGATCGGCGGTTATGCGGTGGGATGCCACGGCTATCCGCGTCCAACCGGCGATATGGATATCTGGATCGAATCGAGCCCGGATAATGCCGCGCGGTGCGTAAGAGTGTTCAAACGCTTTGGCGTGGATGTCCCGGAATTGAGTGCAGAGTTGTTTCTGGCCGACCATGGCATTGTCCGCATCGGCGTACCCCCATTACGTATCGAAATTCATACCGGGATATCGGGTGTTGAATTCGAAGAGTGTTATCCGAGGCGCCAGAAAGACAATCTCGATGGACAACAGGTCAATCTGATCTCCTATAACGACCTGAAGGAGAACAAACGGGCCAGCGGACGTCTACGCGATCTCGATGACTTGGCGAACCTCAAGTGACGGGATAGGGTTGTTTCCCTGCTGCTGGTTCCTGTGGCGGCCACGTCGTCCGTCCCCACAGCGTGAAGAAGACGAGCGTGCCCACGCCGAATCCCAGCAGCCCGCCCATCAGGCAGTCGAACGGGAAGTGCGCGGCGGTATAGACGCGCGAGATCCCTTGCAAACAACCCCATCCTACTAGGGCGGCGCGGACTTTTCGGTTGCGCACATGCCAGAAGATCGGCGTCAGCAATCCGAATGTACCGGAAACGTGGCCTGAAGGATACGAGTTGCGGCCCTGAAGGTATTCATCCGGAATGCGCCGCACACTCTCGTTCCAAGGTTTGTTCGCGTCGTTGAACGGACGGGGCCGCGCGATGGCCTCCTTGATGCGGTTGGTCCCGAACGCGTCCGTCAAGTAAATGGAGATCAGCACGAGCCAGAACACGCGCGCGAACCGCCGCATCGCATCGTCGTCCATCGTGTGGAACAGATACGCCGCCAAGCCCAGGAAGAACGCGGACGACACGACGAGCAGGACGTTCGCGCCCATGTAGACGCTGTTGGGCCATAGCCGCCCCGTCGCCGCCAGACCGACCACAACAATGGCTTCGATTCCGAGCAGTCCGGTAACGTAGGTCTTGTAGCCGGGAATGATGCGCCGAAACACAGACACATGGAGGAGATGCGCCGCCAGCCCAATGACGGCACAAATGGACAGCAGAATCAGCAGTCCCGAACCGATACCGATCTTCTCCGGTACGACCCTGCCTTGGACGAGCGCAAAGACCGCTTCAACCGCCAGAAATCCCGCAACGTAGAATTTGTAGCGCGGTATCAGCGCGTAGACGGCATAAGCCACCATCCAAGAAATCAGCGGCAACGCAATAAGAAGGTTCGTATAGTCCGTCACCGCCCGGAAAAACTGATCGAATCCCGGTGCATACGTATCCGGATTGATCGCGGCCAGAATCGCCTTGTCGGTATTGCCGATCAGCGGCACAATCCACACGCCCGCCCCGTAAACCACGCCGAACATGGCTGAAAAAACCAACGCCAAAACAATCACGCGAATAACAGCATTCATAACAACCGTCTGGTTCATCGCTTTTCCCGTTTCTCGTTTGGTTTCAATCAAAATGGACAGAATAAAAGATTGTACCTGCTGCAACACGCGATTTGCCATTCGCCCGGAACCGAACTCGATGGAAATGTCCCCTGTAAAACTCTTTAGAAATGTCCCCTTACACTGGCACTCCGAAAGGAGGTCCCGTGGAAGAAGGACATTTGTTGATGAGCAAGAAAGAACGGTTGCGGAAATCGGTGGTAGAGAGGATAGCCTCAGGTGAATTATTGCAGACGGAGGCAGCGGTGCTTTTGGGAATAAGCGCGCGCCAGATGAAGCGGATTTACCGGCGGTATCGCTTGGAAGGGGACGCTGGATTGGTCCATCGGGGCCGGGGGCGCCGTTGCAGCCGGTCGAAACCGGCGGATATGCGCGCGCAGGTGCTTTCCCGTTACGCGCAGGCGTATCAAGGGATCGGCCCGACATTGGCGGCGGAAAAGCTGGCCGAAGAAGGGTTGGTGGTGGACCATGAGACGCTTCGGCGGTGGCTTATTGCGGACGGGCAGTGGCAGCGCTGGCGCAAGCGCAGCCAGCACCGGCAACGTCGTCCGCCCAAGGAGCATTTTGGCGAATTGCTCCAACTGGATGGCAGCCATCATGCCTGGTATGGCCAAGAACATCTCCAGACGTGTCTGATGGACTTGGTGGATGACGCCACGGGCCGTTCGATGGCACACATGGCTGAACAAGAGACCACTGAAGCGGCCATGACGATTTTGCATCGCTGGATTGAACGTTATGGCATTCCCAAGGCCCTCTATACCGACCGCAAGAACGTGTATCTTCCTGAGCGGCCCGCCACCTTGGAAGAACAATTGGCGGGCGAAGAGCCCATGACGGCCTTCGGCAAAGCGTGCAAAAAGCTGGGCATCCTGATTATTGCGGCCAATAGCCCCCAAGCCAAGGGCCGGGTTGAACGCAAGCATGGGGTTTACCAGGACCGCTTATGCCATGAACTGCGCCTGCAAAACATCACCACCATCGAAGAGACAAACCGCCTGTTGCAGGAGGGATTCGACGACTACTTAAATCAGAAATTCGCCCATGAGCCCCGCTCAAAACGCGATTTCCACCGCGCCCTGCCGCCACACACAGACCTGCGGGACATCTTCTGCTATGAACAAACCCGTGTGCTTGGAAACGACTGGACGATTCGCTACAACGGCATGACCCTGCAAGTGCTCAAACTCAATACTCCCCTGCCCAAGCCCAAAACCAAAATTACCGTCCGCACATGGCTCGACGGTTCAATTCACCTCATCTATCGCGATCGCCTCCTGGTCTTCGACGTTCTTCCTGAACCCCCGCCCAAAAAACCAGCGCCGCCCCCACCGCCCAAAGCCCCAAAAAACCAAACAAACCCCCGAGCGACCATCCTTGGCGGCGCCGGGCTTGGACCATGAAATCCAAATAATAGGGCTCATCCCAAATCTGTGGGGGCCAGCCCCCACACCCCCGGAGTTTAACGCCTTGCACAGGTTCCGGTATATATTAAGACCCCTTGAGGCAACATGGACAATTCGGGCGGAGCGGAATACATCGCCGCTCCGCCCTACCGTCTACCTGGCCGTTCAGGCGTTCGGGGCGCTCTCCAGCGTTGCCCTATCCTCCCGAACGACACATCCATGGTATCAGCCCCAGAACGGAATGGCAGGGGACATTTTCATTGAGTTAACACAGGGGACATTTCTAAAGAGTTTTGACATTCAAGTGGGAACGAAATCAGGGCAAAAGAGATTGCTTGAAGACCCAAAATCCGCACGCAAGGAATGCGGCATGGGTGCCGCATTCAAGGTGAAGCGGCGTCTTGCCGCTTTTCCGTTGCCTTGTTCGATCAAGAGCGACATGCCCCAACGTGCAGACGGTCGCCTTCCTCCAAGCGGCGCCTTTTGGGCTTTACGGCGCGTTGACAAGCGTGGGGCCCTTCTTGCGCGCGGATCGTGGGAAGCAATTCGGATTGACGGGATAAGGCGATCCTGCTAGGATGGAAAGGTACGGTTCCATATTCGGCCGGATTGGAGCAAAGGGGAAAAGGCCATGAAACGCGACGTAGCGGGAGGAGACGCCGACAGGAAGAATCCTGGAATCCGTCAGGATTCATGGCCCGAATCGGATGATGCGGTTCAACATTGCGGCCGGTTGTGCGAAGGGATTGCGCAAGCCACGCGCATCTTGGCCACCACGCCGGATTTGTGCATGGCCATGCGCGCCGCCCTCCGGCAGATTGGGGAGGCTGCGGGCGTGGATGGGGTTTATGTATTCGAAAATCACCACGACGTTTCAACGGGCGAATGGTTCACGAGTCTGCGATATAGTTGGATTGATCCCGGTGTTGTATTCGATCCTGAAACCCCGTCGCTTCAAAACATTTCCTACCAGTCCGCTTTGGCCCGGTGGCAGGACATGTTGGAATCGGGGAATCCGGTGACCGATTCCGACGTCACCTTGCCCGAAACCGAAAGTCCGATAATGGCGCTGCTGGGGGTGCGCAATGTCTTGGCGCTACCCATTTTTGCCGAGGGTTTGTCGGGCTTTATCGCCTTTGGATCTTGCCGGCCGGATCGGCCGTGGATGGCAAGCGAGCAGGCGGTGCTGGCCGCGATGGCGGCGGCCATCGGCGGATCTTTCCAGCGCACGAAGACCCGGGATGCGCTCCGGCAAAGTGAAGCGCGTTATCGCACGCTGGCCGCAAATTTGCCCGGCTGCGCCGTCATTATGTTCGACGCGGAGGCCCGAATCATGCTTGCGGAAGGGCCGGAATGGGAACTGCACGGTTTCAACCGGGAGGAATTGACCGGCAAACGGATTGCCGATTTGCCGGAAATGGGCGAGTTGTTGGCGTGGATTGAACCCCATCTGCGCAGCGTGCTGGCGGGGCGCCCGACATCCGGTGAAATTCCCTACAAGGACCATTTGTTTCTGTTGCGGGGCGCCCCGCTGCGAAACGACCGGGGGCACATTTATGGCGGTGTCGGGGTTTTTCAAAACATCACGGCGCGCAAACACGCCGAGGAAGCCCTGATCCGCATGTCGCGCATGGAGGCGACGGCAACGCTGGCGGGAGGCATCGCGCACGATTTCAACAATCTGATGGTGGGCGTGCTGGGCAACGCGGATCTCCTGCGCATGGACTTCAAGGGGGATCCGGAGGCCGCGGATATGCTTTCCGACATCATCGAAAGCGCGCGGCGGGCGGGGGAACTGGCCCAACTCATGCTCGCTTATGCGCGGGGCGGCAAGAACCAGGTGCGGGAAGTCGCGCTCAACGACGTGGTGCGTGAAGTGTTGCGGCTGCACGCGCATGCGTTTCGTTCTCATGTGTCCATCGAGGAACGCCTCCAACCCGGTTTGTGGCCCATCAAGGCAGACCCCACCCAGATGCACCAAGTCGCGGCCAATTTGTGCCTCAACGCCGCCGAAGCCCTTTCGGAGGGCGGCCGCATCATTGTGGCGACACGTAACGTGCAAATCACGGAACCGTTGGACGATCCGCCGGTGCGGATTCCGCCGGGCCGATATGTGACGCTCGGCGTGAAAGATACGGGCGCCGGGATTCCGCCGGATGTCCTTGCCCGAATTTTCGAGCCGTTTTTTACGACCAAATTCCATGGCCGCGGACTGGGTTTGTCGGCGGCTTATGGCATTGTGTCCAATCACGACGGATTCATCGCCGTGCAAAGCAAACCCGGCGAAGGCACGGAATTTCGGGTGTATTTGCCGGCCTGCGACCCTTCGGCGCGGGAACACGTTGTGGAATCGCCCGGAGATCGGCGCGGGACGGAAACCGTCCTTGTCGTTGACGACGAGGAGGCGGTGGTCCAGTTGATGCGGCGCACGCTGGAACGGCTGGGCTACCGTATTCTGGTCGCGCGCAATGGACTCGAGGCCGTTCAGGCGGCACGCACCCATGAAGGAGTCATCCACGTTGCGTTCCTTGATTTGGGCATGCCCGTCATGAGCGGGTTCGACGCATACCCTTTTCTGCGCGAGGCGCGCCCGGACATGAAAATCATCGTTTGCACGGGATACGATGTGGATGCGGCGGCGCGGGAGATGTTCGAGGAGTCGGCGTGCGCGTTTATGCGCAAGCCGTTTTCGCAGGAAACCCTTGGACTGTTCCTGCGACAAGCACTGGACAAACGGGAAAAGACGTAAAATCGTTGTCGTTGTTGTGCGTTCACTCCGATCCGATAACGATACCGGCAACGTTGAAGGGTGGGGGTGGGTATTTTCTATTCTTGGCAGAGAAGAGGGACGGTGTACGCGGCGGACGGCATGATGTAGCCGGTAATGGGCGAACGCGGGGCCAATTCGGACAGGGCGGTGGCGATGGCCTGTTCGAGCGTGGGCGATTTTCGCCCGCCGAGGGTATGGACATCTTCATCGGTCATGTCGGTGACGAAGAGGGCGATTGGCGCCTTTTCGACGGTCGAAAGGGCGGTCTGGCCGTTGATTTCGGAGTGACGGCGCAGGCCGGCGATGATGGCTTGGCGATCGCCCAGGCGAATCCATTTGGAAAAGGCCTCGCCGCCGAGTCCCTCTTCACAACGCGCGACAAACACGATTCGGCCGTCGGGTTTTACGGCCTGATAGGCGTTGTACAGGGCTTTGTGGCTTTGCACGAAATTCCGGCTCGGTCCCGCATTGGCAACGACCAAATCGGCGCGTTCGGTGATGGGCGCCGCGAAGAGACGCCGCGCGTAATCGGCTGCGGCGCGGTGGGCGGCGTCAAGTTCGCCCGCGAACACGGCGGCAATCTGCGCATGCCGGTTCAAGACGGTGTTGATTGTAAAGTCCACGCCAACGAGGCGCGCGGCTTCCAGCATGTCTTCGGCGACGGGATTGCCGTCGAGTATGCCAATGCGCACATCGGGATTCAGGCGGTCCTCGACGGGATCGAGATTCATCGAGTGATTGCGTGCGATGCTTTCAACGGAAGCCAGTCCCGGCAGGATGGACTTGCGCCCGCCGCCGAACCCGCCGAAATAATGGAATACGACCGCGCCGATTACGATGCGCCGGTCCGCTTCGACCGCGCGGCGGTTCACGATGACCGGCGTACCGCGTGAAGTCGTTCCGACGCTGACCAGATTCGACTCATCGCGGGGATTGTGCGGGAAGGCGCGATCCTTGAATCGCCGGAATATCGCGGGGCCAAGGATGCGCGCCTGTTCATCCCGCCGGGGCGCGCGATGAATGCCCGTCGCGAACAAAATCTGGATATCCGTGTCCGGAATGCCCGTGTCGGCGAGTTCGCCGATGAGGATGGGCAGCACCTGATCGGCGCGGGTTTGACGGAATGCGTCCGATACAATCACCGCGACCGTTTCGCCCGGTTTTACAATGCCGTCAAGGCCGTGTTTCAATCCGATGGGCCGCCGAAGCGCTTCTCGGATGGCCTCGTCGCGATGGTTCAATTCAGGGGCTTCGGCGATGTCCAGCGTGCCAAGCCATGTCACCACATCCGGCGGAATAAAATGAAGCGTCCGCGAGCCATACGCGATATCTATTGCCATGAACGAAACCGAATAACCGGGAAAACCCGGATAATCGCCCTGTTATGCCGTTAGTGTCAAAATGTTCAATAAAAAGTATTGTCATATTCCCGTCGCGTATTGTCAAACCGGTCACTGCCGAGATCGTCCATGGGCTTCCGGTTGTACGGAAAAAGGGTTTTCCCATGCCGGCCACTGCTCGTGATCATTCTCGCAATCGTGATGAAGTCCATTGAACCCCAAAAGCCCATCTTGTCCACTGCCCGTCCGAAAAAGCCGGGATTAGCCGACGGTTCCAGGTTGAAACGTTTCGCATGGGTGCAGGATTGGTCTTCAAGGGTCCGCCAGACCAGCCGCGCCGAATTCGGACAATTTCCACATTTTTCCTTGTTCGTCGAAGATTTTCCCTTGACATATCCTATGTGGTTGGTGTAGAACGGGTAAGGAGAGGAATGCTCAAACGGAAGGATGTGCATTCATTGCACGGGATTGTGCGTGTGCGCACAGTGAACGGGTGTTGTAGTTATATGTGCAGTTTTACGATTCGTCGTGGCGGGTGTGTGGGTCGCGGCGGGAGTGGGAAGTGTGTATCTGACGGCGCTATCGGACAGGCAACCGCCGGATGCGATTCGTTCGTGTCGAGTGCGGCGCAGGAGGCCATTGATGGGTGCTAACGGTTTTGATGCGGAGAATCGCCGGGGCCGGGGATTGAAAATCGCGGCGTTGTTGGCGGTGTGTCTGATGACCGCCTTCCTTGCGCAGGCCGCGGGGGTGAATCCCGAGGATCTCGACAGTCTTTTCAAGGCGCTGCGTGCCGGGCAGTCATCGGAACCGTTGCGCAAGTGGCAGTCGGACGACGGTTTCCTTCGGTTCGTGGGCGCGCCTCCCGGGACTTTCTTTGCCGTGTCGCAGGGCGCGAAGGCCGCCACGGCGGAATCGCTGGCTCATGCATTCGTTTCGGCGCATACCGGAGCATTCGCGACACGCAGTTCCCGGCAGACCTTTGAAACCGACCGGGTCAATGCACGGTTTACGGATCGGACCTATGTGCGATTGCAGCAGGTTTATCAGGGCATACCGGTTTTCGCCGGCCAGATGGTTGTACAGACCAATGGGACGTCCGGCGTGGCGTGCGTCATGAGCGATGTCTTGCGCGATCTGACCCCGCTCGACACCGGCACGCTTTCCCTGACGCCGTCGTTCGGCGACACCGCCGCGCAGGATGCCGCGACGCAATGGATGATCAAGGAGTACGGGGGCGCGATCAGCGAGTACGCCATCGAAACGCCGCAACGCGTCATCTTCGATCCGGCCATTGTGGATCAGGAGGGGCCCGTCACTGTCGCGTGGAAACTGACCATCGCCAGCACCGAGAACCCCTTGGCCGCCGAGGTCATCCTCGTGGACGGATTCACCGGGAAAGTGGTTTTCCATTACCCGCTGGCCCACGAGGCGAAAGTGCGTGTGATTTCCGATGCGGACAGCACGGCGTCGTTGGGTCGCGTCGTACGCAACGAGGGCGATCCGCCGTGCGGCATTCGCGACGCGGATCTGGCCTATGATTTCCTGGGCGACACCTACGATTTTTACTATCGCGTCCATAACCGCGACAGCATTGACAACAAAGGAATGGATTTGGCGGCGACGGTTCGTTACTGCAATTACTATTGCCCGTATCCCAATGCGTTTTGGGTGGGTGAGCCGTGGAATCGGATGATCTTCGGAGAAGGATATGCGGTGGACGACGTCACGGCCCATGAACTGACCCATGGCGTGACCGATTCCGAATCGAATCTCATCTATCAGGGCCAGTCGGGCGCCATGAACGAATCGTTTTCGGATATCTGGGGCGAGTTTGTGGACCTGACGAATGGCAAGGGCACAGACACGGCGGCCGTGCGTTGGCTGATGGGCGAGGATTTGCCGATAGGCGCGATTCGAAGCATGAAAGATCCGACGTTGTTCGGCGATCCGGACCGCCTGAACAGCCCGTTGTATTATACCGGCTTCGGCGACAATGGGGGCGTTCATTACAACAGCGGCATCCTGAACAAGTTGTGTTACCTTTTGACCGACGGGGACACGTTCAACGGACAAACCGTGGCCGGCATGGGCATCGAGCCGGTCGCGCGGCTGTTCTATGAAACACAGATTGCGCCCCTGCCGATGGCGGCGGGATTCAGCGATTTTTACATGTTCCTTGGCCAGGCCACCATCAATCAAGGGTTGGATTTCAACCAGCGGTTGAATGTGCGCGCCGCGGCGGAGGCGGTCGAAATTGCGCCCGCGACCAGTGAAGAAAAGATCCGTGGTTTTCGCGCGCTTCCGGCATTGGACAGGTATGGCCGTCCCGTCATCGCGATCACGTGGACCAATCCGTCCTCCGAGAATTTCCGCCGGGTAATCCTTGTCAGGAGCACGGCGGGATTCCCGCAGAATCCGTCCGACGGCATGCAACTTTACCAGGGCACAGAGGAGAAATTCCTCGATGTCGCAGTCGTGCGCGGGACCAAATATTATTACAGTCTGTTTTCCGACACGGCGTACGGTTTTCCGGATCGCGCCACCAGTTGCGCGACGGCCGGGGCGGAACCGCCCGATTTCCTGTCTCAGGCGTTTGAGGCGCAGCCTGCCAGTCCCTCGGTAACGCCCTCGCCTTTTGATCTTTCATACAGCCAGATTACGTTCTGGCCGGTGGGCGCGGCGACGGGCGGTCTCGGCGAGCCGTCGCTTCCCGACTATGCGAACTATGCGGCGACTCTCCGGCGGAATCTTTATGAATTGCCGGTGGCGCGGCAGGACGCGGACGGCGTGGCACAGACCGTTCCCTTCAACGCGGACATGGTTTACGGCTATACGTTTTCGTCCCCGTTCCAGTTCTTCGGAAAGAAGTATTCCACGCTTTACATCGCCGCGAATGGTTACATCGCTTTCGCGCCGGTGCAACAGGGAACCGTTGAGAACAGCGTTCCTTCGCTGGCCTCCCATTTTGCCGTGCCGCGGATTTCGTTCCTGTTCACGCATTTCATGCCCACGGCGGGCGGGCTGATTTGGGTCCGCGAATTGGACGATCGACTGGTGGTCACGTTCGAGAACATGATTTCCGTGGATGCGGTGGGCTCTCCGGGCGGCAATCTTCCCAATACGGTGCAGGCGGAACTCTATCACAGCGGCCATGTGCGGCTGTCCTATTTGTACGTGGGCGCCCGCACGGCGGTGGTCGGCCTTTCGGACGGGATGGGCGTGCCGGTTGACCCATCCACGATCTTCCCGAATGTCCGCAGCGTGAATGTGCGTTCGGACTTGTCCGAACTGCCGCGTTCCTTGACTGCATTGGCGATCGAGCCGATTGCGACCCAATCGGTCGAGCCGGGCGAATCGATACATTTCGACGTGCGGACTGTCGTGCCTGTGGGCACAACGGACACACCGGCCTTGCAGGCGGAATGGGATGGCGCCGGCGCCGTCCCGTTTGCGGACAACCATGACGGTACGGGGGCGTTCCGCTGGCAAACCGCCTATGAAGACATGAACAAGATGTTCACGGTCCGCGTTACCGCGACGCTCGGCACGGCGAGCGCCTATCAGGATGTGACGCTGATGGTGGGGGTGGATGTTCCGTTGCCCGATGCGATCGATCTTCGCCTGCATTCGGGCGATCCGGTCGAGGATCCGTCGCGCAGCCGCGTCGTCAGCATGGAATATCCGCTGACCGCCGAGTACACCTATACGCATCCGCTGGCCCTTTCGGACCCGTTGAATTTCGGCGAGGGCAGTTCCCTTGTCATGTGGTACAAAAACAATGTGTATGCGGGCGGGCTTACGAATCAGTTGACGGTGCCGCCGACAGCGTTCAAGGCGGAAGATCGCTGGTTCTTTGTCGTGACGCCGAAGACGGCCTACGGCCTGCCGGGCATGCCGCGCATGTCGCCGGTGGTGACGCTGATGCCGTTGCCGTTGGTGCAGACGGTGGCGTTGCGCGCGGACGTGCCTGCCGTTGTGTCGCCTTCGAGCCTGCCGTTGTCGGGCCTTCCGCTGGCGGTGGGTTCGAGTGCGGGTGGAACCGAGATCGTCCTGCTGGGCAAGAATCTCGGCCAACCCCTGTCAGTAACGGTCGGCGGCATCGAGGCGCGGTCGTTGCGCGGGATCAACGAAAACCGAATTGAATTGGTCACACCCGAACATGTGCCCAGCCCCGAAGTGGGCGGCGTGCGAATCGCCGAGGACATCCGGGTAACGACGCGCTTCGGTTCGGGCACAGCGCGCGAGGCATTTACCTATGTCCCGGCGGATGTGGCCATTGTAAAAGCGGATGTGAATCTGGACGGATTCGTGAACGCCGTGGACATCCAGTTGGTCATCAACGCCGTGTTGCAAAAATCCAGCCCCGTTGTTGATGCGGATGTCAACCGCGACGGACGGGTCAACTCGGCCGATATTCAAATCACCATCAATGAGGCGTTGCTGCGTTGAGAAGACGCACGGGCGGACGCGCCTGATGGCCGCGCGGGGAGACGGGCGGGCATGATCATGGCTTCATGGGTGTTGGCGTTCATCGCGGCGGCTTCACCGGCCGGGCAGATTGCCTATTTGTCCGGCGCCGATTCCGGCAGCCTGCGCGTGCACGTCCTCGATCTTGAAAGCCGGACGGCGGTACCCGTGGGTCCCGGCCAATCCGACGGCGCGCCGGCATGGTCGCCGGACGGCGCTTGGCTGGCCTTCGCCACGAAACGAACCGACGGAATGGGGATTGTTCTGGCAAGGCCGGACGCTTCCGAAACACGCGCGATTGCCCATACCGCCGCGTGGAACGCGTTTCCGCAATGGTCGCCCGACGGGCGTCTGCTGGCCTATGAATCGGGGGAAGGCTTGACGCAACGTATTGTGGTTTACGACATCGAAGGCGGGAACGAAACCGTTTGGGGGGGAGGTGCGGAAGGTTTCATGCGGCCGGTGTGGCTGCCCAATCACAAATTATTGTATGCGATCAACGCCGATCCCAATGTCAAAAGCGGAACGGCGGCAATCGATCGGCTCGGTTCCGGCCCGGCCCTCGTGGCCGCGGGTGTCGAAAAAACGCCCCATGGATTGAGCACGGGCCTGTTTTTCATGACGTCGGATTCGGTCGTTCCCGTTCCCCAGGAAACACTGCCGTCCGCGACCGGCGAATATGCGGAATGGTTCGCCGCGCCCAGTCCCAATGGTCTCCGTCTGGCCTTTGAGTCGAACGACGGTGGCGATCGTGAACTTTTCTGCTATACGCATGAGCGTGCGGTGGACCTGTCGAACCATCGGACGGCCGACTGGAATCCTGTATGGTCTCCCGACAGCCGCTGGCTGGCCTTTGAATCGTTTCGGGGAGGGCGGCGGGGCGTTTACTGTGTGTTTGTGGACACGGCGCGGGTGGCGCCCGTGGTGGCTTCGCCCGATTTTGACACATGGTCGCCTTCATGGTCGCCCGATGGAAAATGGATTGCCTATGTGTCCAACTGCACCGGCGATCCGGAAATCCACGTTTGCAATCTGTCCGGTAAAGACCTGATCCGCGTTACGGATCGCCTAGGACCCGATTACGCTCCCGTGTGGCGGCCAAAGGGACAGAAGAAATGAAGGGATTGCCATTGATCGTCGCGGGAAGGCGAATTCGAATCCATTGGAAGGCGCCCGTCGCCGCAGTTCGTTTTTTGTGCGGGTTGTCGGCGATGGGAGTGATGATCCTGCTTGCCGCGGAAACATGGGCGCGCGAACCGGACGGCACGCTCGGACTCATCCGCGCGCCGCACAACGGCCGGCCGGCGCTGGTGGGCAAGACATCCGAATTCGACGTTATGCTCCGCGAGAAAGCGGATCTCCGCATCGAGGTCGGGGGTTCCCCGGTTCCGCTGGCCGTCCAATGGCGCGAAATGCGCGGGATCTGGCACGGCCGCTGCCGGTTGCCCGATGGCGTCGCCGAAGGAGGTTACACACTGGAGGCGGTTGCCGGCGACAAGACGGACCGAAACGTCCGGTCCGTGTTCGTTTACGCCTCGTTTCCCGAGAGTTACCGGTTTGCGCTATTGACGGACATCCATATCGGCGCTCAACGCGAGTGGGGCAACGGAGCAGATATTTTCCGAAAGGCCGTCGAAACGGTCAATGCGTCGAACGCGGCGTTCGCGGCGCTGACGGGCGATCTCACGCACGACGCCACGCCGGAACAGTATGCCGCGTTCATCGAAGTCCTCGATACGTGCACGTTGCCGACCTTCCTGTGTCCGGGCAATCACGACCGCGGGGCGGGCGATTACGATCGCGTGTTCGGCGAAACGGTGTATACATTCAATTTCGGCCCGGACGCCTATTTGTCTTACGACACCAAGGATTATGTGATCGCGGACGAATGGGGCGCCCAGAACGGCGAACTCGAATTGCTTCGGCGTGCGATGCGGCCCGCGCGCTGGTCCATCGGACTGACGCACCGGTACGATGTTTCGATGGGCATGCGTGCGCAACTGGCTCTGTTTGTGGATTGCCCGCTCGATCATCTCGTTTTCGGCCATTGGCATCGCGAAAACAAGGAGGGGGAAAAGGCGGTGCCGTGGGGCGCGACGCCGTTTACCGTGACGCCTGCCGCCATTGACGGGTACTGGCGGTTGTTCGAAATTTCGGCCAATGGCATCAAACCCGAACCGCCCCGGCGATTTCTGGCGGTCCCGTAGCGGGCGCGCCGGCCATGCGATCGCCCGCCGCATTCCTGAACGCCCTTCCGGGCATTCGCGAGATGGATTGCGGCGATCGCGCGGCGATGTTCCGATGGGCGTGTTTTTTCGCGCTGATTGCCGCCGGCCTGCGCTTGTGTTTCTGGGCGTATACGGGGCGGGTCTGGGAAGACGCGCTCATTACGACGCTTCATTCGGAAAACTGCGTGCAGGGGCTTGGCCTTACGCATTATCGCCCCGGCGATCCCCCGTTGCACGGATTCACCAGTCCGTTGAGCGTGCTGATCCCGCTTGTGGGGGATGTCCTGCATTTGGGCTGGGGCATTCCGTTCCTGAAAGCCGTTTCCGTGATCGCGTCCATCCTCGCTGTTTTTTATGCGTTGGGGATCGCCCTTTACCGAAGCATCCGCCTGCCGGGGCCGCTCGCGGCGATGTGGATGGGCTACCTGGCCTGCGAGCACCACCAGATCCTCTGGGGCATGGCCGGCATGGAGACGCAGGTGACCACGCTGATCCTTCTTGCCTCGCTGTACTATGCGGTGACTTGGCGGCCCCTTCCCTTGGGCGCGAGCCTTGGTTTGTGCATGCTGGCCCGGCCCGATTTGGCCTTCTGGACCGTCATCGTGGGGGTATACGCCCTCTTCAGGGACAGGCGGCAATTGCCGCGCATCGTGGGTGCGGCGGCGATCGTCTACGCGCCTTGGCTCGCGTTCGCATGGTGGTACTACGGATCGCCGATTCCCCATACGATGGTGGCCAAGTGGCTGGGCGTGCCGCATTGGTGGCAGGAATCCAACATGACCTGTTCCACCGTGAAACGGGAAATCGTCGAACGCATCCGCGACTGGATTTTTTCACCGCTCGGCCTCACGTTCGGCGGCCACGGCCTGCACCTCCGGCATCCCTTTTGGGACCGTGGTTATCTGTCGGGTCTGATGCTGTGCCTTGCGCTGGCCGGAACCTTTTTTGCCTTCTGGCGCCGCCAGTGGGCGATGTTTCTTCCCGCGTTCTTCGTTTTCGTCTACACGTTGTACTATGCCTTCCTCGTTCCCTTCATTCATGGGTGGTATCTTGTGCCGTTCTCCGCTGTCGCGGTCTTGTTGAGTCTTCGCGGCCTGCACGGGCTTGCCTACCCATTGGAAGGCCGCATGCGGACCGCCGTGCTGGGCCTTGTGGCCGCGGCCTATCTGGCGTGCATCGCGGGTATCTTGCCGTTGACGTTCAAGACAGAAAAGCAGATTCAGGAAAACATCGAAAATGCCGTGCGCAAGCAGGCGGGACTTTACCTTGGGCGCGTCATGCGGCCGGACGAAACCGTCGGATGCGAACCGCTCGGTTACGTCGGCTATTACTCGCGGCGGATCGTCTACGATTGGCCCGGACTCTGCAACCGCCGTGTCACCTGCTACTTGCGGGACGCGCCGGGCCGCCAGACCCTGTACGACATGCTCGAACATTTTCGTCCGGACTACATCCTCTTGCGCGGACAGGAATACAAATATCTGACCGAATACCTCTCGAGGACATGGATTGACACCGACTACGATCTGGTCAAGGCATTCACCGCGTCTTGGGATCGGACGAGGTCCATTTTTCTGCTTCACGTCAACGTGGATTGCGGTTTCCTGTTGTTTCGCAAGAAAGCGTTGCATGGACCTTTCACCGATACACAATCAGCAACGAACCAAGACGAGTGACATCCGAAAGGCTCGTTTTGAATCGGTTTCACTTGAAAAAATGGACAGGCAGCAGGGAAACTATCGCCTGGGAGGAGAGGTTTCATGGATATCGTGACATTCGGCGAGGCCATGGTGCGGCTGTCGCCGCCGGACTTTCATCGGCTTGAACAGACGAACCGTCTCGATGTGCGCATCGGCGGCGCCGAATTGAATGTGGCCGTCGCGGCGAGCCGCCTGGGATTGAAGACGCGGTGGGTGTCGCGGCTCACGCGGAATCCGCTGGGCCGCATGATTGCCAACGAGGCGCGCAAACACGGCGTGGACACGCAACATGTCGTTTGGACGCCCGACGATCGCGTTGGGCTGTATTTCGTCGAGTTCGGCGCGTCGCCGCGGCCCAGTTCGGTTCTGTACGACCGGGCGGGTTCGGCCATCAGCCGGATCGCGCCGGGCATGGTGGATTGGGATGCCGCGCTGGCGGGCGCGCGGCTGTTCCATTGCTCCGGAATTACGCCCGCGCTGGGCGAGTTGGCCGCCGCCGTCACGCTTGAGGCCTTGCAGACGGCGAAACGGGCGGGATGCATAATCTCCTACGATCTCAACTATCGCGCCAAATTGTGGAGCGCCGAAAAGGCTCGCGCCGTGCAGGAACCGATGATGGAGTTCGTGGATATCTTGATCTCGACCGAGGAAGACACAAAGAAAGTCTTCGGCATTCAGGGGGACGTATCGGTGGACGATGATTCGTTTCGCGCGATCTCGTCGGAGACGTATGCGGCGGTTGCGAAAAAACTGGCCGAACGGTTCGCGTTCAAGGCGGTGGCGATTACGCTGCGCGAGGACATCAGCGTCTGGCGCAACACATGGGGCGCGGTGGCCTATGCGGACGGTCGCATCTACGAGGGGCCGCGGTTCGAGGTCGAAATCGTGGATCGCGTGGGCGGCGGCGATTCCTTCAGCGCCGGCTTTCTCTACGGCATACTGACGGAAGGGGTCGAATACGGCCTGCGGTTCGGCAATGCCTTCAGCGCGCTGGCCCACTCGATTCCCGGCGATTTCAACTACAGCACGAAAGAGGAGGCCGAAGCGTTGATCAAGGGCGGCAACATGCGGATTCGTAGATAAAAATCGCTTCCGCACGCGGAGGGCCCGTAAGCGTAAAGCCACGGAAACGACCAGGGACGATCGCATTCAATGGAAACATTCCATGCACAAACACGGCAATGCTTATGATATGCTAGATGTTCCGAAGGGAGGTTGCTCTGACCGTTTCCTGTCGGGCCCGTTATCTTTTTTGCTTGACAATCGTATCCGGTTATGCGAACATAGGGCGGATAGTGAATAAATATTCAGTAATCAAAAAAGAGGAGAGTGGATATGGAACCCCGAAAGGGCGATGAGCGCGGCAAGGCGTTGTCGGTGGCGGTAGCGCAGTTGGAGAAGCAGTTCGGGCGGGGAACGCTGGTTCGTCTGGGCGACGATCATTTTGTGCAGGCCGGGAAGACCATTTCGACCGGCAGTCTTTCGCTGGACATCGCGACGGGACTGGGCGGATTGCCGACGGGCCGGGTGGTCGAGGTGTTTGGTCCGGAATCGTCGGGCAAGACGACGCTGGCGCTGCATGTGGTGGCGAACGCCCAGCGGGAAGGGGGCATTGCATGCTACATAGACGCCGAACATGCCTTGGATCCGACATTCGCGACGAAGATCGGCGTGGACATAGACAATCTCCTGGTTTCGCAGCCGGACACGGCGGAACAGGCGCTTGAAATTTGCGAAACGCTGGTGCGCAGCAATGCGGTGGACGTGATCGTGATAGACTCGGTGGCGGCCCTTGTGCCGAAGGCGGAAGTCGAGGGCGAAATGGGTGACGCGCATGTCGGTTTGCAGGCGCGGCTGATGTCGCAGGCGCTGCGGAAATTGACGGCGGCCATCAGCCGGTCGAAGACACTCGTCATCTTTATCAACCAGTTGCGCGAAAAAATCGGGGTGATGTTCGGTAATCCCGAAACGACGACCGGCGGCCGCGCATTGAAGTTCTACGCCAGCATGCGCATAGACGTGCGCCGCATTTCAAGCATCAAGGAGCACGAGCAGGACGTCGGCAACCGCGTCAAAGCCAAGGTGGTGAAGAACAAACTGGGCCCGCCCTTCAAGGTTTCGGAATTTGATATTCTCTTCGACGAGGGCATTTCGAAAGAAGGCGATATTCTCGATTTGGCCGTGGCGGAGAAACTGGTGCAGAAAAGTGGATCCTGGTTTTCGTACAACGGCGAGAATCTGGGCCAAGGCCGCGAAGCCACCCGGCAATATTTGAAGGCCAATCCGGATGTGACCGCCAAGTTGCGCCAGCAAATTCTTGCGGCAAAAGGCATTACCTGGATCGTTTCGGATGCCGTCGCGCCGGAAGAGGCCAAATCCGGAGCCAAATAACGATCCATTTGATATTTTGGCCAAGCCAGAACCCGGGTGCGGGCCCTATTCGATGTATCTTGGGCTTTTTTTGAAACGACGATCCCGTGTGGCGGGATGTTGGGAAAACATGAAAACAGGATTGTGCCGCGGACTGCGAGGCGCAAAATTCTTTCCGTTGATCCTGTTTGCCGCCATGGCGCCCTTTCTGGCCTTCGAGGGGTACTTGCGGCTTACCGAGGAATCCGGCAGCGACGATTACCTTCCCCGCGCGCCGGTCTTCGAGGAGCAAGAGGACGTTGTCGTTATCCATCATCCCGCGGGATGGGTGATGGAATCCAGCATGGAATTGAGGAATCCCAAGCCGGCGGACACGGTCCGAATTTTCGTGTTTGGCGGATCGGCGGCGGCCGGTCTTATCGGCAAGCGCCAGGATGAAACAAAAGCCATAGAATCGCCCTTTGTCGAGGAATCCTATTCGGAGGTTCTTGAGAAAGCCCTTCCGGAAAGGGATCGATCCCGCCGATTCGAGGTGATGAATTTCAGCGTTCCGGGTTGGGGAAGTTACCGCATATTACCATTGCTCCGGGAGAGCCTGCGCCATGCGCCCGACTATGTGATCGTAGAGGCCGGCAATAACGAGGTGGCTGAGGGAATGATGTACGAACGTTGGAAACGTTCGCGGGCGCTCCGGGGTTTCCGGACGCTGGTCTATTTGGCCAAGATGACTCGTGCAAATACCGGTCCTTTGGCGGGAAACTGGCAAGGCGCCGCCGCGTCGGATTTTACAATCACGGAAGAGGACGCGCGGAAATTGCTGGATGAATCCCGGAACAACATGCGTACAATGGCCGAAGCATGCCAGCAGGCGGGGATCCCTCTCCTCTTTGTCGTCGAAGGATCGAATCTGAGGTATACGGATGTGGAGTGCACCGGTTTTGGGGATCGCCGGTTCGGCGCCTGGAACAGGATCCTCAACCGTCGCGGCGGGGGAATGGGGCACGTGGATCCGTTGGAATTTCGGAAAGCCCTCGGGGAAATAAACGCGCAATTGGCCATGAAAACGAACGATATCTGGGAAAAATCCTACCTTCATTTTTTGAAGGGCAAAGCGCACGATGGGTTGGGTGAATTCGCCGCCGCGCGCGAGGCATACAAGGCATCGCGCGATCTGGCCACGTTCAGCGTGCGCGCTCCGGGGCCTTTCAACGACTTTGTTCGGGATTTGGGCAAGCGTTCGGATGTGTTTGTGGTCGATGCGGAAGCGGCCTTTCAGGATGTGATGCCCGACGGCATTCCCGATGGCCGGATCTTTTACGACAACTGCCACCCGAAATCCGAGGGACACCGCATCATTGCGGAATTGCTGCTGTCGGTCATCGAACGACACATGGGGCTTGAACCGAAGGCGGACCCGCCCGGGGTTATCGCCGCCCTGCGGGAAACCCTGAGGGATGCGCCGATCCTCTACGACACCAAGCCGGTTCCGTGAAGTTTGCGGCTTTCGGCGTTTGGAAACGGCCGGATGCCGGCCTCGCTGAAATGAGGCATTTTGCGGAAGCCTTTTATATACTGCTTTCGGAGGGCCGTGGTTTGTATGTAAGCAAGTCGCACAGGAGATGACGCCATGTTGCAGGATGTGCTTTTGACCAATGAAGAACGGGCGCTGAAGCAGGAAGTGCGGGAGTTCGTGAAGAACGAGGTGCCGCCGGACCTGCTTAAAAAGATGGATCGCGACGAAATCGAGTATCCCGCGGACTATGTCCGGGCCTTAGGCAGGCGCAATCTGCTCGGCCTTCGGTTTTCGCCGAAATACGGAGGTCGCGGCCTCGGTTGGACGGCGGAAATTGCGGCGCTCGAGGAAATCGGCGTGTTGGGCATGGCGCTGGGATGCGCGTTTTCGATGCCGTCCATCGTGGGCGAGGCGCTGCATACCTTTGGGACCGAAGAACAGAAGGAACGCTATCTGCGGCCATTGCTGAAAGGGGAAATTATCTCGGCGGAGGCATTGACGGAACCGCGCGGCGGTACGGATTTCTTCGGCGCGACGACGAAGGCGGAACTTAAAGACGGCCATTTTACGGTGCGCGGGCAGAAACGATTTGTCGTGGGCGCGGCTTGCGCGGATTTCTTCTTGGTCTACTGCAACACGAATCCGACCGGCAGGCAGCACGAGCGGATCAGTCTCCTGCTTATCGAGAAAGACCGCCCCGGTGTGGAAACGAAATACCTGTATCGTCTGATGGGCACGCGGGGCGGAGGCACCGGCCGCATTATCTTCAAGGATGTCGTGGTGCCGGAAGCGAACCTCATCGGTGGACTGAATCAAGGCGCGGAAATCTTCAACACGATGATGGTGCCCGAACGACTGACCTCGGCGGGCGGCGCGTTGGGTCTGGCCCGCGCGGCGTTGACGGTCGCGACGCATTACACCGACCGCCGGTATGCGTTCGGCAAGAAAATTCGCACCTTCCAGGGCGTCAGTTTCAAGGTGGCCGAGGCCATCACGAAACTCGATGCCGCGCGCGCGTTGACCATCGCGGCGGGAAAGGCCGTTGACCAACGCGTTCCGAGCGCCCGACGGATGGTCAGCGAGGCCAAGAAATTCGCGACGGAGGCCTGTTGGGACGTGTGCAATCTGGCGATGCAGGTGGTGGGCGGCATCGGCTACACGAACATCTTTCCGATCGAGCGCATGGTGCGCGACGCGCGCCTTGCGCAAATCTGGACGGGCACGAACGAAATCATGAGCCTGCTCATTCAGCACGAGTTCTACCGCGAAGTGCTCGACGACCCGAATCCGGCGCGCGCCAGCGAACTCGACGCCGAAGCGGCGGATCTCGCCGACGAAAAAGTCTACGAGGACGAGGAGATGTGGACCAAGGGGTGGTAAAACTTGAAGTCTCTGGCCAACGTCAAACCTTTTCGAGGCGATCATCACATTTACTGTAGCGCCGATATCAGCGAAATCATCACTTTACAAGCGAAAGCAAAACCGTATCAGGTCAAGCAAGTAAGAGATTTAATCCTGAAATACCGCCTGGGCGGTGAACGCCGTGCCAAAATATGAACTTATCATCTATTGGAGCGACGAGGATAAAGCGTTTATTGTGGAAGTTCCCGAATTGCCGGGGTGCATGGCCGATGGCGCATCGTATCGGGAAGCGCTTGAAAATGTTGAAATTGTGATTGCGGAATGGATTGAAACGGCGAAGAAGCTCGGCCGCACAGTGCCTCGGCCCAAGGGACGCCTGCTTTACGCCTGATGTTTGCTTGGCCCCGTGTTGCGGAACGTTTTGCGAACGCGGGGTTTCCATGGGTTCTGTTCCCAATCTCCGAGGCAGAGTGCAGGAGGCAGGAGGAATGGCGCGAATTCTGTCCACGTTATGATCGTTATTCTTTGGATTCGCGCGCGAGCTTGAGCATGGTGTTCAGGAAGGTGGAGCGCAGCGGGCGGACGGCCATGGCGGCCTTCCACGGGGGTGATGTTTCGAGTAGGCGCAGCAGCCGGCCCAGTGCGCGGTGGCTCAGGCGTTCGGGATCGTCGAAGAGCATCTCGGCGACCTTGCCGCGCTCGATGGCCATGTGGCCGATCATGTCGAAGGTCGTTTCCGGCGTGAAGACGCGGCGGTCGCGCGCTTTCATGCGGAGCGCGTCTGAACGGCACATCGTATAGCACACACCGCACCCGAGACATGCCGCCGCGTTCAGCGTCGTTTTCCCGCCCTTTTCGGGCGTCGCCAAGGCGTGCATGGGACACGAGGCTACGCATCGTCCACAGCCGGTGCATTTCTCGGTGTCGAGTTCGGCCATCCAGTTGGAGGTCACGATGGCATGGCCGATGCCGAGCGTGCGCGCGCCGTTGAACAGGGTGCAGCAGCAACTACAGCAATTGCAGACGAACGAACTGTTGCGCTGGACATTGTCCCCGACCTGGACCAGGCCCGCCGTCTTGCATTCGTCCACGATGCGAAGGGCTTCCCGCTTGTCAATGCGCTCCGAAATGCCGCTGTGCAGGACCGACTCCGCGCCCTTGTTGAGCGAGATGCAGGTCCGTTGCGGCCGGTCGCAGGCCGTGCCAAGATGACTCTTCGTGTGCCGGCAAGGGCACAAGGCGATGGTAAGCAAGGAGGCCGACTCGATCATCCGGCTTACGCGCTCATAGTCGAGGATCTCGGAGTGGTCCTCTTCCGGCAGCGCCTCTTCGCGGACGAATGCCCGCGCGAATTGCGTTTCCCCGGAATACACCGCCTCGAGATGCTTGCGATCGGCGTTCATGTACTCGTCGAACAGGCGCGACAACTCTTCCATCGGGAGGTCGTCCCGCGCGCGCATCATGACGTATTCGTAGATGCCGCCGAGCACGGGCGGCAGCGAATAGTACCGTTCACCCTTGCGCTCGAAATCGAACACGAGTCCGCGTTCGGCCAGATCGGTCAATTTCCCGCGCAATTCGTCTTCCGGCATGGCGAACTTCGGGACAAGTTTCCCGATGCGCGTGGGTTTGATGGGTAGTTTGGCTGCAAAGGCCGCCTCGTCCGGCGAATAGAGAATCCGCAGAATGCCGAGTATGGCCGGCGAATCCGGAACGGGGCAGACGTTGCGGTCCATTTGTTGGCGCAGCAACCGGTACTCGCGTTCAACGTTGACGTGATGTCCCATCGTGCCGTCTTCCTCCGTTTCGGTCGCTTGGCCGGTAGCACGGTCTTTCCTGCGATCATTGGACCATCCGATGTCCGCGCAAGTTTTCCCCCGGAATTGGATTCCCTAGGGTCTCCATGCGTTCAGACGAAGGGAAATCAGTGTTTGGCAAAGGCCTCGACGATCGGCTGTTGGGTCCATGCGGCCGGGCATTTGACGCGCAGGAGCCGGGCGATGGTGGGCGCAGTCTGGGCAATGGAGATGGGTTCGGCAAGCGTCTTGCCGGCTGCAAGTCCGGGGCCGGCGGCCATCCACGGGACGGTCGTTTCTTCGGGACTCGAACCGCCGTGTCTCTTGTCTTTGCCTCCGTGATCGGAGAGCACGAATACGGCCGTCTTGTCCGTGATGCCGGCATCCGCGACGGCCTGAAGGATTTGGCCCAGCAATCGGTCGGCCTCGGAGACGGCCGCGAGATATTCCGGCGATCCGTATCCGGAGGCGTGGCCGGCGTGGTCAACGAGGTCGAGGTGCAGGAATGTGAAAAGCGGCTTGTTGATCTTGATGACTTCCGCGGCCTTGGTTGTCATTCGTAGTGCGGGCGAAATATTTGGATCGGGCTTGACGGCGTCCATAATCGCCGAAGCGCAAAAGTCAACGGAGACATGATTGAAAAGCCGGCCAAATCCGGCCCATTCGTAGATCGCGGCCATGTGCGCTTTCTTGTATCGGTTCCGGAGCACATCGAAAAGGGTCGGAAACGGCGGCGTTTGTCCGGGCTGCCAGTCGTTGGACAAGACCTTGTGCGTGTCGGGAAGGGCGCCCATCAGCACGGAGGCCCAATTCGGGCTGCTCACGGTGGGCAGGACCGCCGCGGCCTTCATCGTGGAGACGCCACGGGCCATCAATGCGCGCATGTTCGGTGTTTGCGCCTGTTCGACCGAATCGCCCCGCATTCCGTCAATGCCGACCACAACCACATGCCCGGGGCGCCTGTCTGCCGCCTGCGCAAAGACTGTTGTCATGATTGCCGCCATGAGAATTGCCACGCGAAAACATTTTTTGGATTTCATGGGGAATGCTCCTCCAACGGCGCAAGTATACGCGGGAACTAGCGGCGCTTTCACGCTGGAAAATTCGGTTCCGGGCATTCCCACTTGAATTGGGTAGCCGGTTCAAGTACATTATGTTGTGCGTGACATGGAATGGCGCGCATGGTATAGTAAACGAAGTGAAGGCTATGGGAGCCTTCGCGCGGCAAGGCCAATATTCACCGCATGGGAGCGGTGTGAACGGAGGTTACAGCGGAATGAAACACGTGGCGATGATTTCAAAGAAACCGTGCATGGCAAGCACCACCGGCACCGTTGACGTGGAAACGAAAATCACCTTCATCGTAAACGTATTGAATGCCTTCAAGCCGTTGCTCCAGGCCAAGGAAGACGCCCTGACCCCGGCGAGTTGATCGCGCCGATCAGCGGGTCGGGTGGCCCATCATATCCACGAACGCGCGGAAGAGTTCGGGATCGAGGTCGGCGGCAAGCCTTGTCCGCATGATGGACAGGGCAGTGAATGTTTTTTGCGCCTGCTGAAACGGCCGGTTCGTGGTAAGCGCGTCGAACACATCCGCGATGGATACGATTCGCACGAAGGGGGAAATCGAGTCGCCAGACAAGTTGTCGGGGTATCCTCCCCCGCGCCGCTTTTCGTGGTGGTGAAGCACGATGTCCAGCGCAATCTCGCCCACGGCGCCCGTCGCAGACAAAATTTCATGTCCGTAAACGGGATGTTGCCGCATTTCCTCCCACTGGCGCTCGGACAGGGCCGCATTGGAAGCGAGAATCTCCGGGCTGATGCGGCTCTTGCCCACGTCGTGCAACAATGCGCCGATGGCCAGTTCGCGCAAGGTGGCGGAGGACGCGTGGCCGCTGCGCTGCGCAAGGGACACCGAATAGGTGACCACGTTCACGCTATGCGTGTAGATCTTGTAATCGAGTGAAACCTGCTTGAGCAACGTCGCGAACGAATCGCGTTCGGTCAGCATGAAATTCACCGTGCTCTTGATGATGTCCTTGCTGCGCTTGACATTGTCCGCCGATTCGGGTTCCTCCAGGATGTCCTCAATCAACCCGCTGGACGCCGCATAAAGCGCCTCGGATTTCTCCTCGACGGGAATGGCATCGTCTTCCAGGATGGCCGCGAGATTTTCCTCAATGTAGCGGCCATAGGCGCCCTGATGACTGGACCGGATATAGACTGTGTCCAGGTTGCTGTCAAGCAGGCGCTGCCGGACCGCGTCGGTAAAACGAACGTTCCGTTCGCTGTACAAAACAAACGGCTGACCCGGCGCCGGCTGAAAATAAATGTCGAAATTGGTCACGGTGTCGAGCCGGAGCGAGGCCAGTTTGATCGGCATGAACGATCCGGAATCCCGTTGATCTGCTTCCTGCATTGCGGCTGCCTGGGGCATTTCCTGCGCGCCTCGTCGTTTATGTTGTTATCCTACCATCCCGAACATTATCCTTCAAGACGGCCTGAACACACACAACTTCGGACATTTGGGAGGGAACGATCATGGACGATGGCTTCGACATTCGGTTGTTCAATCTCACGGATCGCCGCGGGGAAGATTATTCCGAACACAATGCGGAAGTCGCGGCCTTGTGGACGGCCTTCGAAGCGCGAAGGCCGTCGCGTACGCCGGTGCGCTTCACCTGCAATCCGCGCATCTTGATGCTTGATCCCTCGTACAACGTGCGCGGCATCACCTACAGGGAGTATATGAACGATCCGGAGGTAATGGGACAAGCCGTCCTCGAATTCCGGTACTGGCTGCGGCATTATCTTCCCGGCGACGCCGAACGCGGCCTGCCGGAACAATGGAATGTGTCGGTGGATTTCGAGAACCATTACGACGCGGCATGGTTCGGATGTCCGGTGCATTATCGCGACGGCCAAGTGCCCGACACCACGCCCATCCTAAATGATGACAATAAGCGCATGCTGTTCGATCGCGGCATGCCGGATCCCTTTGCGGGCGAATGGGCCGAACGATGCCTGCAATTCCTCGATCATTTCCATCGCAAGAGCGCGCAAGGGTGGACGTTCATGGGGCGGCCCGTTATCGCGGACAAATGGGCGCCGTTCTGCGGATGCGACGGCCTGTTCACGATAGCCACGTCGCTGCGCGGTTCGACGGCGATCTGTCTCGACCTGCTCACCGATCCCGATTATGCGGCCGAATTGATCGAATTCATCCATGCCGCCGTCGCCAATCGCATGAAGGCCTGGCGCGAACACTTTGGAAGCCCCATTCCAACGGACGGATTCGGCGCGGCGGACGACGCCATCGAAATGCTGTCGGAAGAACAATACCAAACGTTCGTACTGCCGCTTCACCGTCGGCTGTTCGATCAGTTCGCGACGCCCAAAAACCGCGCCATGCACCTGTGCGGCAATGCACAGCGTCATTTCAAAACAATCCGCGACGAACTCGGCGTGAGCGCGTTCGACACCGGTTTCCCGATCGATTTCGGCGCGTTGCGCAAAGACCTTGGCCCGGATGTCCTGGTGTCGGGCGGCGCGCCCATTTCCTTCTTTCTGCAGGACGACCTCGCGCCGCTGATTCGCGAAACGGAACGCATCCTGAATTCCGGCATACGCGACGGGGGTCGCTTCATCCTCCAAGAGGCGAACAATCTTCCGCCGTGCGCGCGCCTCGCCGCCTGCCAAGCCTACTGGGAAATGGGCCGCAAGAGCACGGTTGTTTCGTGACGCATCTTCCCCGCCAAACCTGCGGCTTGCCACAGGTCGCCAAACATTGCTTTTCCCATAACGGCGCCAAGGGATATTTGCGCGGTCCGGCCCTTTTCGGATATGCTGTGCATCTGCCGCCGTACCGATGACGGTACGGCGGTTTTTCGTGTAACGACCTTTCGAGGAGAATATCGGATGAATACCAAGTATACAGTCGCGGCCATTTTGTTGGCGGCCATGGCAGCCGCCGGTTGCGGCCAGAGCACTCCGCCTGCGCCCCAATCCCCTGCGGGCGGCGCAACGGCGTCGGCGCCGGTTACGACCGGCGAAGGCGACGCAGCCCAAGACAGCGGCTCACAGGCCGAAAACACGCCCGTGGTCATCGGCGACGCTCTGGCCGAAGAAGCCAAAAAGGAACCGGAACTGCCCGAAATCGTCGCCAAGGTGAACGACGAACCCATCATGGGAAAGCAATTCGCCCGGCAGTTGGCCGCCCACGAGCAAATGATGGGCGCCCATGGCATGACCGGCAAGCCCGGCGCGGATCAACGCAGGGAAGTGCTCAACGCGGTGATAGACGAGAAAGTGCTCTCGATACTGGCGAAGCAGGCCGGCATCGCCACGTCGGACGAGGAAGCCAAGGCCGAATTGGAAAAGGCCAAGGCCCAGATGCCCTCCGAAGACTTTTACAAGCAATACCTTGAAAGCCAGGGCATGACCGAAGACGATTTGCTGGCCCTCATCCGAAATAAACTCGACAATCAGAAATTCATGGAGGCCAAGACGGCGGATCTAACGATATCCGACGAAGAATTGAAGGCCGAATATGAAAAGTACAAGGCCGCCGGCCAGATGGAACGTCCCGAGGCAACCACCGATGTTGCCCATATCCTGGTAAAAGTTGACGGCAAGGACGAAGCCGCATGGGCCGCCGGCAAAGAAAAAATTGACGCCGCGCGAGCGCGAATCGTGGGCGGGGAAAGTTTCGCGGCGGTCGCCAAAGACGTCTCGGACGATCCCGGATCGAAAGATCGCGGAGGCGCCTATCCCAATACCCCTAAGGGGAAAATGGTCCCCGAGTTCGAGGAAAAGATGGCGTCCACGCCCATCGGCGAAATCAGCGATCCATTCAAGACCACCTATGGATGGCATATTTTGACGGTTACCGGCAAACATGAAGCCGGCACCGTGGCCCTCGAAGAAATCAAGGACGACCTTCAAAAATACATGCTCAGCAAAAAGCGTTACGAAGCCGTAAAGCAGATTGTGGCGGACGCCCGGCCCACCATGAAAATCGAAATTTTCCTCGATGGCGAAACCCCACCCGCCGAAACGCCTCCGGCCGAAGCCACGCCGGAGACGCCGGATGGCGAAAACAAGCCGGGGGACGCCGCCCCTCCGCCCGAGGTCCCCGAGGCGCCGACTGCACAAGACAAGCCGGACGGCGTATAATCGAGTTTCGATAGGTGTTCGTGAAGAGCCCGCCCCGGCGGGCTCTTCGTTATATACAACCGGGAGATGATCCATGAAGGCCATTGACGTGACGATCGTCGGCGGCGGAATGATTACGCATGATTTGCTCCTGCCGTCCATCTATCATCTGCAGCGCACCGGTGTGGTTGCGGAAATCGCCGTGTGTGCGCTGAACAGTCCGCCGCTGTGCGCATTGCGGGATAGCAAGGATCTTCAAGGCGCTTTTCCGGGACAGTCCTTCACGCCGCATCCGGCCTTCGATACCGACCCGGGCACAATGTTTCCCGACCTTTACAAGCAGGTCTTGGCCGGCATGAAACCGCGCCAAGCCGTCGTGGTCGCCATGCCCGATCCGCTGCACTATCCGGTCATCATGGAAGCCTTCAAGCACAATCAGCACGTGCTGTGCGTCAAACCGCTGGTGCTTGAATACAAACATGCGCTCGAAATCGAGCGGATCGGCAAGGAAAAGGGCCTCTTCGTCGGCGTTGAATACCACAAGCGCTTCGATACCCGTGCGTTGATGGCGAAACGGCATTACGAACAGGGGCATTTCGGCCAGTTCATCATGGGCGAAGCCAAGATGATCGAACCGTATTACTACCGGCACTCGAATTTTCAGAACTGGTTTACGTGCGACCAGACCGACCCGTTCGTATACGTCGGCTGCCATTATGTTGATTTGGTGTGCTTTATTACGGGCCTGAAACCCGCCGCGGTTTCCGTCAACGGCATCAAGGGCCGCTTTCCGAACGGCAACGAGGGTTACCTGTGGGCAAACGGCCGCGTCATCTTCGAGAACGGCGCGATCCTCTCCGTCACGGACGGCCTCGGCTATCCCGACGACGGCGCGGGCAGCAACGAGCAATGCCTGAGCATGTTCTTCGAGGGCGACGGCAAGACGGGCTGTCTCAAGCACGACGATCAGTTCCGCGGCGTGTCGCACAGTTATCTCGAAGGCATCGGCTGCGCCGGCTCGACATTCAACTTCGTCAGTCCCGATTTCTACCAGTTGGTTCCCTGGGAAGGGCCCGGATACAAGCCCGTCGGGTATGGATTCCTTTCGGTGGCGGCAACCATTGAAACAATCCGGCGCATCGAGAACGAAACCGATGGCTTGCCTGAATCGGATGCGATTGCCCGGCGCCGCGCGATCATTCGCGAAGTGGATGAAAAAGGCATCATCGCCACGCCCGCCAATTCCAGCGTCAACGAACTCGTCATGGAAGCCGCGCGGCTATCCATCCTCAACGACGGCGCGATGGTGGATATCACTCACGGCCATCAGCCGCGGGTTGCCTTGCGCGCGAGATAGGCTACCCCTTCACCGCGCCCAATTGAATGCCTTGGACAAGGTATTTCTGCATCAGGATGAACAGGACGACAAGCGGCAGGATGTTCATGACGGACGCGGCCATGATGAGGTTGGTTTGGCGGCCGTACACCGTGTCGAAGTAAAGCATGCCGATGGGCAGCGTGCGCAGGTGTTCGCTCTTGATGAGCACGAGCGGCCAGAAGAAACTCCCGTAATTCCCCATGAACGTGAAAATGGACAACACGATCAGTCCGGGTCTTGCCAACGGCAGAATCACATCCCAATAGACCTGCCATGCCGACGCGCCGTCAATGGTGGCCGCCTCGTCGAGCGACGACGGAATCGTCAACATGAATTGACGCAACAGGAAGGTGCCAAAGGCGCTGAAGGCCGCGGGCACGATCAGTCCGATGTACGAATCGAGCAGGTGCATCTTCACCATCAGCGTGTAGTTCGGGATCATCGTGACGACGCCGGGGATCATCATCGTCGCGAGATACAATTTGAACACGTGGTCGCGGCCGGGCCAACGCAGCCGCGCAAACGCGAACGCCGCGAGCGAACTTGTGAAACACGTCAGCAGCGTCACCCACCCCGCGACGAAAATGCTGTTGAAATAGTAGCGCTTGAACGAAATGTCCTTGTTGTTGAGCACATCCGTATAATTCGACGGCTGCCATGTCTCCGGCCATGGATTGAGATTGAACTGCTGGATCTCGCTCAGCGGCTTGAAACTCGCGAAAACCATCCAGAGAAACGGAAGCAGCATCGTAAGCGCCACCACGATCAGGAATGCATGCGACGCGATGTAGCGCCCCGTCCGGAACCACCATTCGGAAAATGTGCGATTACTCGTTGACATAGCGACTCCCGAATCGCCAGTTGACCAAGGTAATGGCGAACACAATGGTAAACAGCACCCACGCCACGGCGGAGGCGTAACCGATCTGAAATTCCTCGAAGGCCTTGGTATAGATGTAGTACGACAACGTTGTTGTCGTGCCGGCGGGACCGCCGAGCGTCATGACCCGCGCTTGCTCGAATCCGCCCTGTAATCCGCCGATTACGCTCATGATTACGATGAAGAATGTCGTGGGCGCCAGTTGCGGCCATGTCACGTGGCGAAACTGCGCCCAGCGTCCCGCGCCGTCAATCGCCGCCGCCTCGTACAGTTCCGGCGGGATGTTCGATATCCCTGCCAGATACAACAGCATGTTGCCGCCGCCCGCAGCCGTCCAGATGCCCATGATAATGATGGCGTCGCGCGCTCCGAGCCCGAACTGGCTCGCGACAATCCCGACCCGTTCCGCGCTGAGCGCCAGCAGGTTCTTGGTCGAGGAAAGCCATGTCGGCGGCTCGATGTGGCCCAGATGAAGCCATTGCAGGACCGATTCGATGATGACGTTGATGGGACCGAAATTCGGGTTGTAAAGCGCCTTCCACAAGATCAGCAGCGCGACGCCGGACGTGAAACTGGGCAAATAGAACAGGGTGCGGTAGGCGACCATTCCGCGCAGGCGTTGGCTCAGGATAATCGCGAGAAACAACGAGGCCGCGATGGCGACGGGCATGCCGAGCATGAAATAAATCGTATTGATGAAATAAAGCCAGAACTCGTGATCCGTGAAGAGCTTCATGAAATTGCCCATGCCCACCCACTGGAAAGAAACCGTTTTCATCAGATTCCAGTTGGTGAACGCCGCGCCGAGCGAAAACAACACGGGGAAAAACGTAAAGACGAGAAAGCCGAGAAAATTCGGCAGCAGAAAGCACAGCGCCGTCGCAAGCACAAGACGGTTGCGCCGCATCATGGCGCATCCTCCGGGCGATCCCATGCCGGCCGCGCCCCCCCCGCAACCGCTTGAAAGTAACGCTCCTTCAATTCAGGATCGCTTCGAAGTTGTTCAATGATGGCTTCATTGATGGCGCGCGCCGCGTCGCGCATCGCCTCCGCGCCCGTCTTGATGCGCTCGCGCAGGAAATCGCCCTGCTTGAGGAAAACGCGGTCCACGAACTGCCCGTTGACATACGGCGACACTTCGAAAGGCACGGCATCCTCCAGGGCCGCGCGCCATACCGCGTTGTAGTCTTCTTCGGGATATTCCGGGTTGTGCAGAAATTCATCGGTATAATTGTATTGCATCACAGGCGCAAGTGCGTCCGCCTGCCGGTTGATGAGATTGTTCCAGTCGGGACCGTGAAGATATTCGAGGAACGCGAGCGCTCCTTCGCGGTTTGGGCTTTTGGCGTTGATCAATGAAGCGCGCCCGTAGCCGAACAGGCGGCGTGACGGCCCTGCGGGCATTTCGACCGCGCCAAGACGCAAATGCGCATAATCCTTCCCCCGCAGCATGCAAAGCCACCAACGGCCCCCGACGGCCATCGCGCCGCGTCCCGCGCCGAACAGCGAAATCGTGCCGGAACCCCAGCCCCCCGCCGTGGCCATGGCCAGTTCCTCGGTCGGCGAAGGCAGCACGCGATGCACATGGATAAGATCCTGGTAAAACTGCGCCGCCGCGCACGCCTCGGGCGAATCAAGGACGCAGCGCGTGCCTTCGGGCGTATAGATCGTCGCATTCCATTGGCCGAGAAACACGCCAATCCAGTCCCATGTACCCATCATGAGACCAAACTGGATAGGCCGCCCTCTTGCATCGAATCGGGTAAGCCGTTTCGCAATCGGAAGGAACTCCTGCCATGTCCAATCGCTTCGGGGATACGGCTCGCCCGCCGCGTCGAACAGCGCCTTGTTGAACCAAAGCGCCGGGCCGCCCCCGTTACCGGGATGACCATACACCCGATCTTCATATCGGACCAGCGGCAGCAGGCACGGCCACACTTTGTTGATGTCAATCCCGCGATCACGGAACGCCTCCGTGCAGTCGTACGCGATGCCGGACCGCACGAAAGCCGTCAACTGAAAACCGCTGTAACAATCGAAAATATCCGGCCCGACACCGGCCAGACACTGCACAATGGTCTTTTCCATTCCCATGTTCTGCGGATCGAGACGGAGATAATATTTCGGATTCAGTTTATTGAAAAGATCGATCTGTTCGCGGCGCACGGGATTGTCGTCGCAGACCCAGACGATTTCAACACGATCGTCGTCCCGGCCGCCCGGCCGCCACATCCATGCCGCCACGGACAGCAATGTCATTACAATAAAACTGCCCAAAAAAACATACTTCATGCCTGATCCCCGGCTTTACCACCTCCAGTGTAGCCGCACCCACGCTTCCGAGTCCATCTTTCCCGTTGCGAGGAGTTGCATCTTCAGAACCTGCCGCCACAGGTCAGCGCCTGTTCGGAAACGCTTCGGATCGGTGGCGTCGGGAACATCGCCGTGCTTGGGCAGGTCAAGATGAGGAAGATTTTTTCTGAATTGCCTTGCGAAAGGAGTCATTAGCCACTTGGCGATTTTGGGGAACTCCATCCCCTTGGTTTTCAAGAGACCATGTTTGCAGAAATACACCCACTTCGGCTCCGGCGGATTCAGGCATAAACTATTCAAGTTGGGCCTATTTCTTCTTCCCCTGGGCTTCCGAAATGACCAAAACAGGGGAATCTTGCGATGCTTCAAGGACAAGGCCGTTTTTTCCCCGCATCACAAATTTTTGCGTCTCGCCCGGTTTCGCGGCCACGCCACATCCCGATGATGTGAAAGTCGCAATCCTTTTCCGCCTGTGATAAGATCACCCGTTTGTTGGTGTCTGTTTCCTCGGTCATGTTAACGTTGGTCACGGAACAGATTGTCCGATCGGTCCAGCGCGGATGAGAAACAGGCTCCGTGGGAGAACTCCGCGGGATGAACAAGTCCTTGAAGCGCCTTGTCATGGAGGCGCTCGAAGAAGACATAGGCCACGAGGACATTACGACCAACCGGACGGTTCCAGCGCATACCCGCTGCCGGGCGCGTCTGGTGGCCAAGCAGGACGGCGTATTGAGCGGCATGGGTGTGTTTCGCCTGGCGTTCGACTGTATGAAAGCGCGCATCGAGGATTGGCAGGCGGTTTCGGACGGCGCGCGCTTTACACGGGGGGATGAATTGGCTTCTTTCAAGGGTGACGCCCGCGCGGTGCTGACGGCTGAGCGCACAGCGCTCAATTTCCTCCAGCGGCTTTCCGGCATCGCCACGCTGACGGCCCGCTACGTCGCGGCGGTCGAGGATCTCAACGTGCGCATTTGCGACACACGCAAGACGACGCCATTGATGCGCCGGCTTGAAAAGGAGGCCGTGGTGCATGGCGGCGGATCAAATCACCGGTTCAACCTGTTCAACGGCATTCTAATCAAGGAAAACCATATTCGCGCGGCGGGAGGCATCGGGGCGGCCGTTTACAACGCCTCCGGCGGTGCGCACCATCTCATGAAAATCGAGGTGGAAGTGTCGAACTTGGACGAATTTGACGAGGCGATCCGGGCCGGCGCCGACGCAATCATGCTTGACAACATGAGCCTCAACGACATGCGCGAGGCGGTCCGCCGCGCCCGGGATCATCATGTCGTGATCGAAGCCAGCGGCAACGCGTCGCTGGAAAACATCCGCGCCATCGCGGAAACCGGCGTGCACATCATTTCCGTGGGCGCGTTGACGCACTCGGCGCCCGCGGCGGATCTGTCGCTCCTGTTCTGTTGAGGAAAACATGCCATGCTGCTCGTAATGGACGTAGGCAACTCGAACACGGTCATGGGCCTTTACAAGGGGGATGATCTGCTGGGGCATTGGCGGGTTTGCACCGACAATTACCGCACGCTGGACGAACTCCGCTTTCTGCTCGGAATGCTCCTCGATCACGAGGGCGTAAGCCTTCAATCCATCAAGGGTTGTTGCATTTCGAGCGTCGTACCGCAATTGAATTTCGATCTGATGCGCGTCAGCGAGCAGGTCTTCGGCGTCGAGGCCGTCATGGTCGGTCCCGGAACCAAGACCGGGCTGATCATCCAAGTCGAAAACCCGAAGGAAGTCGGCGCGGACCGCATCGTGAACGCCGTGGCCGCCATCGAGGAATACCGGGGCGCCATCATTGTCATAGATTTCGGCACGGCCACCACCCTCGACGCAATAACCGCAAAGGCGGAATATCGCGGCGGGGTCATTCTGCCCGGCGTTCAGACCTCCGCCGACGCCTTGGCTGAAAAATGCGCCAAATTGCCCCGTGTTGAAATATCCGTACCGGGCTGCGTTATCGGCCGCAACACCGAGGATCACATCCGATCAGGTCTTACCTTCGGATACGCGGACATGATTGACGGGCTGGTGGATCGTTTTGAAACGGAAATGGGCGCCGAACCGGTGGTCGTGGCCACGGGCGGCCTTGCCCACACAATTGCGGCGATTTCGCGGCGAATCCAGCATGTGGATTCGCTGCTGACGCTCAAGGGACTCAAGGCCGTGTACCGCAGGAACGAAAAGGGCGCCGCGTGAAACGCTGGGCAATAGCCGCTCTGGCGGCGATCCTGCCGGGATGCGGACCGATGATGACGCCGCCTCCTCCCAAGGCCGCTGCCTCGGACCTGCCCGGCGCCACGAATTCCCCCATTCGGGACAACACCGCCCGCCTGGAAGGCGTGGACCTTTGGCTGTATGGCACCGATCCCACAGCCGGAGCGGACCGAAAGCCCACCTGCTGGGTGCATGCAGACGCCTTCACGCTTGAGCACGACAATGCATGGTCCTTGGAAAGCGCCAAGGCCGTCATCTATGCGCGCGACGGCGATGCGCCGGACATTCGCATCGAGGCGCGTCATGGCCGTTTCGAGGAGTCGAAAATGGCCAGCCTGCGCAATGGCGTCACCGCGCAGATCGGCGACATCTGGCTCAAAATGGAAGAAGTCCTGTGGTTGAATGACGAACGCGAACTCCGGACGGATCGTCCGGTCAGCATCACGGCCCGGCACATGCAATTGCATGCGGAGACGCTCCGGCTGTATCCTGACAAACAGGAAATTAGCATGACCCGGGTGACGGGAACCATTGAATTGGAGGGGAACCAGCCATGAGACAATGGATTGGACTTGCCGTTTTCCTTGCCGCGGCAACCGGCTGGGCGGCGGACAAGCCGCCCACGGGCAATCTGAGCGGATACACCGCGATGTCCGTGGATGCCGGCTATGTTTCGAGTTCCCTTTCGGGCCGGTTCGAGGTTATGCGGGATGGCGTGCGCATCACCCTGCTCTCCAACGATCCCGCACGCAAGCCGGTGCCCATTTCCGCCGCCGAAGTGCGATTCGTCTGGCCCGACAAGTCCAACTCCAATCAGCCCTCGCGGATTTTATTGCAGGGCCGAGTCGTCATCGAACATCCCGACGCCACCGTCCGCGCCGAAAAAGCGGAATGGGACTTTGATCAGGGTCTTCTCACCTTCACCGGCAGCCCCACCATAGACTCCCCGCAAATGCAGGGATTGCGCGGCGATAAAATTGTTTTGAACTTCAAGGAAGATCGCTTTGAAGTATTCGGCGGTAAAATGACCCATTACCCCTTGTCCGGCATGGGCGGATCGGAAAAGGCAAACAAGCCCACGCCCCAATTACGCCCCGAGGACATCCAGGACTGGCCGGGTTTGGCGGCCGCCTTGAAGGGACAAGCAAAGGCGGAAAAACCGTCTCCCGGAAAACGTATCGTCGAATTGATGGACGGGAAGGCGCAACAAATGCTTGCTTCGGCGGCGGCAACGCCTTCGGCGGAGGATCAAGAGGCGATCCTAAACCAGTTGAATCGGATACTGGCCAATCCCAAAATGTATGCTGAAGAGGCGTGGGCCGGCGTTCAACTCCCGAAGGCCGTCGTGGAAATGCTTGGAAAAACATCAAGGCCGGCACAGGAGCAAATGATGTTGAACCGTCTCTTGATCGATGCGGCCTTCTCCGGCATGATTTCCCCATTGAAGCAACCCTAAGCCGGTCTGGATGCAATCGGCAAACCGTGGAAATTGACACATTGAACGACGCCAGCGAACCCCTGTTGCGGGCCGAGCATTTGACTAAACAGTTCAAGCGGCGGACCGTCGTGCATGATGTGTCGCTGGAAATCGGCGAAGGACACATTGTGGGTCTTCTGGGGCCCAACGGCGCCGGCAAAACCACCACGTTCCGGATGATTGTCGGGATGCTCCGTCCAAACCAGGGCCGGATCTGGTTTCGCGGACGCGACATCACCCCTATGCCCATGTACCAACGCGCGCGGCAAGGTATAGCCTATCTTCCCCAGGAACCATCCATATTCCGTCAACTCACCGTGAGGCAGAATCTTTTGGCCGTGCTCGAATACCAGCCGTTGACGGCCGAGGAACGCAACCGTCGCGCGGACGCCTTGTTGGAGGAACTCGGCATCGCCCATCTGGCCGCCAACCCCGCCTACACGCTTTCCGGCGGCGAACGGCGGCGCACCGAAATCTGCCGCGCACTCGTCACAGAACCCAAAATTTTCCTCCTGGATGAACCCTTCGCGGGCATTGACCCCATCGCCGTCGCGGACCTCCAAACCACCGTCACCACACTGAAAAACAAAGGCATCGGGGTCATCATCACCGATCACAACGTCCGCGAAACCCTCCAAATTATTGATTATGCGTTCATTCTCAGTGAAGGCCGGATAAGCGTCATGGGCACGCCCGGGGAAATTGCGGAAAATCCCCTCGCCCGCAAGACGTATCTCGGCGAAAATTTCAGGTTATAGCCGGAGGGAGGAATCGCCCATGGCAACCATGCAAAGACGTGCGTTTCTCGGCGCGGCCGCGGCGGCGGCAACCGCCCTCGCAGCGGAAGCGAAAACATCCCCCAAGGGAGGAACCGTCTCGATGACAAAAAAAAGACGGCCCAATGTCCTGTTTGTAATGACCGATCAACAACGGGCCGACACGATTGCGGCGCTCGGCAATCCGCATATTTACACGCCGAACTTCGACCGGCTCGTCGCGCGCGGGGTAACCTTCACAAACGCCTATTCCGAATGTCCGGTTTGCGTTCCCGCGCGCATGACCGTATATACCGGTTGCACGGGAGCGACAACCGGCCTATACGGCAATGCGGCCCCGGATCTCGTCGAAGGCCAGCCCCCGGACATGGAGGATCGCTGCGGCGCGTATCTGCCCCGAACGATGGCCCGCCTCGGATACCGCACGTTCGGCATCGGCAAATTCCACACGCATCCCTGGGACGCGGATCTGGGCTTCGAGGTCCATCTCCACAGCGAGGAACTGTACGGGTCGCCCGATCAGCGCCGGCGAGACAGTTACGCGGCATTCATCCGAACCGAACATCCCGCCTACGACTTCATCGAAGGGCTGATGGGCGAACGCACCGAAATGTACTACATGCCGCAGATGAGCCCGATTCCCGCCGAATTCGGCGTCGAGGCATGGGCGGCGGACCGGGCCGTCGAACAAATCGCCATGAAGGACGACCGCCCCTATTTCGGTTATGTGTCGTTTATCGGGCCGCACCCGCCCCTTGCGCCGCCGATCCCCTTCAACCGGATGTACGACCCGGATCGCATGCCCAATCCGGTGCGGGGCGACAAGACGGTTGACTTCATGGACGAGCAAATACGTTGGATGAACCACGCCATCTGGGCCGAAGACATCAACGACGCGCATGCGCGCGTCCTCAAGGCGCGCTACTACGGCGAAATTTCTTACATTGACCAGTGCCTCGGGCGCATTCTCGACGCGGTCGAGGCGCGCGGCGACGCGGAAAACACGCTGATTTGCTTCTATTCCGATCACGGCGATCACCTGGGGGACCATGGCGCATGGCAAAAGGAAAGCTACTTCGAGGCGGCATGCCATGTCCCGTTTTTGTTGAGTTGGCCTGAATGCCTCCCGGCCGGCGAGCGCAATGCCGCCTTGGCGGGACTGGCCGATCTGTTCGGTATCGCGACGTCGGCGGCCGGCAAGCGCGAACTCCGCGAAGGCGCCGACATCCTCGCCGTCGCCCAGGGGAAAAAGCGCGCCCGCGAACATTTCATCGGAATGTACGGTTCGCCCGGTTCGCCCTTGTTCAAGATCATGGTCCGGCAGGGCGACTGGAAATACATCTACATGGCGAACGGCGGGAAGCAACAACTCTTCAACCTTCAAGCGGATCCGGATGAACTCCACGAGCGATCCAAGGAAGAACCGGCCCGAGTCGAACGGATGCGTCAGATGGCCATCCATGCGCTTGACCATCCCAACGCGGGCCGCGCGCTCCACCACGGCGACTTCCTCGCCCTGCCGGAATCGAACCGCCCGTTGCGCCGCATCTATCAGTTCGACGGCTCCCGCGGAATCAAAGGCTTCCCCGTCCATCCCGGAGACGTTTTGCGAAAATCCTGACAGCCCGCCAAGCAGGCAAAGGCACTCGTTTTCCCGGGGTTTCCCCAACGCGTGTTTGAATTCGGACACGGACAAAGGATAAAATAAAGCGTTATTTTGGGGCGTAGCGAGCCGTGCTAGAAAGATAGGGTTCTGCTTCGGCTGTGGCGCGCAAAATACGTTTGAATCGCGGCGGGCGGTGTTCCTTGTCGGAACGAGGCCGCCGGGCCGCGGGCAGGTTGGCCGGAACGTCCCCCGCGGGGCGTTTCGACGCAGGCGGCGCCGGATGGAAGGTTCCTTCCGAAGAATCCGGCACGAGAGTGGAGTAATCGCGCAATGAAAGAGGAGAAGGCAAAGGTCAAATATCCGGGGATTCGCGACGCGATGGACGGCAACACGGCCGTAATTATGTGCGAGCGGGAATCCACGGACGCGGCGGGCGCGTATCCAATTACGCCCTCGACGCAGATGGGCGAGTATTGGGCGCAGGAAACCGCAAAGGGTCACGTGAACGTGTCGGGGCGTCCGTTGATTTTTGTGGAGCCGGAAGGCGAACACGCGGCGGCGGCGGTGACGGCGGGCATGTCCATGACGGGTCTGCGCGCGGCGAACTTTTCGTCCGGCCAAGGCATCGCGTACATGCACGAATCGTTGTATTGCGACGTCGGCAAGCGCCTGACCTACATCCTCAACATCGGCTGCCGCGCGATCACGAAGCACTCGCTCAATGTGCACGCGGGCCACGATGATTACCACTGCATAGACGACACGGGCATGTTCCAGGTGTTCGGCAAAAGCGCGCAGGAAACCTGTGATCTCAACATCATCGCGCACAAAATCGCGGAGTTGTCGCTGAATCCGGGCGCGGTCGGCCAGGACGGGTTCCTGACCACGCACCTGATCGAATCGCTGATGGTTCCCGAGCGCGAACTCATCGCGGAATATCTCGGCAGTCCGGAGGACATCATTGACACGCCGACGCCCGCGCAGCGGCTCATGTTCGGCGACAAGCGCCGCCGCATCCCGGAGCTGTGGGACGTGGACAATCCCGTCATGGCCGGCGTGGTCCAGAACCAGGACTCGTACATGCAGGGTGTTGCCGCGCAACGCCCGTTCTTCTTCGATCACATCGCCGAAATCGCCGATCAATGCTTCGACGAGTTCCACGCCTTGACGGGCCGCCGTTACTACCGGGTGACGCCGTATGCCATTGACGACGCGGATTATCTCATCATTGCCCAGGGCAGCGTGGTCAGCAGCGCCGAAGTCGTGGCCGATTACTTGCGCGAGACGCGCGGCCTGAAAATCGGCGTGCTCAACATGACCATGTTTCGTCCCTTCCCGGCCGATTTGATCGGCAAATATATCAAAGGCCGCAAGGGCATTGTGCTGCTCGAACGGACGGATCAACCGCTGTCGGTTGAATTGCCGCTGGCGCGCGAGGTGCGCGCGACCATCAGCAAGTGCCTTGAAAATGGCGCGGCGGGCAAAGGCGCGAAACCGTATCCGAATCTGGCCAGTTTCGCGGCAAAGGACGTTCCGCCGCTGTATTCGGGCTGTTTCGGCATGGGCAGCCGCGACCTGCAGGCCGAAGGGATCATCGGCGCAATCGAGAACATGCTGCCGGACGGTCCCAAGAAAAAATTTTTCTACCTCGGCATAGATTTCATTCGCGACAATCCCTTCAGCGAACAACAGGCCGAATATCAGAAACAAATTCTCGCGGGCTACCCGAATGTCAAGGAACTCGCCGTCCACGGAAGCGAGAACCCCAATCTCATGCCGAAGGGCGCGATTACGGTCCGTTTCCATTCGATTGGCGGCTGGGGCGCCATCACGACAGGCAAGAATCTGGCGGTGACCCTGTTCGAATTGTTGAATTACCACATCAAGGCGAATCCGAAATACGGTTCCGAAAAGAAGGGCCAGCCAACCACCTATTATCTGTCGGCGGCGCCGGAACCCATCCGGATCAATTGCGAGTATTTCTATGTGGATGTTGTGCTGTCGCCCGATCCGAATGTCTTCAGCCACTCGAATCCGCTGGCCGGTCTCAAGAAGGGCGGCGTTTTCGTCATTCAGAGCGATCTGCCGACGCCCGACGACGTATGGGGCCGCATTCCGCCGCGTTTCCAGAAGATCATCGTGGACAACGACATCCGGGTCTTCTACCTCGACGCGTTCAAGATCGCGCGGGAAGAAGCCAGCGATCCCGAACTCCAGTTCCGCATGCAGGGCAACGCGTTCCAAGGCGCCTTCTTTGCGGCTTCGCCCGTAATGGAAAACAACAAATTGGACGAAGAAACGCTGTTCAAGGCGATTACGGATCAGTTGCAGCACAAGTTCGGCGCGAAAGGCGCGCGGATCGTCGAGGACAACGTCCGCGTCGTGCGCCGCGGCTACATGGAAGTGAAGGAAATCAAGAATAAGGTCGTCGGCAAATCCACGGTGGCGGATCCGCCGCTTATCGCCGAACCGCCGCTGCCGCTCCGGATTCAGCCTTCGAGCCTCGAGCCCAACACGAATCTTCAACGTTTTTGGGAGCAGACAGGCAACTTTTATCTTACCGGAAAAGGCGGCGACAATCTGGCCGATCCATTCATCGGCCTGAGTTGCATGCCGGCGCTCAGCGGCCTGATTCGCGACATGACCCAGATTCGCTTCGAACATCCCGAATGGGATGCCGAAAAGTGCATCGGCTGCGCGGCCTGCTGGACCGTCTGCCCGGATAGCGCCCTTCCCGGACTTGTCAATACCATTGACGAAATCTTTGAAACGACGACAAAACGCCTAGCCAACGCCGGACACGAACCGGTCCATTTACGGTCGTTCCTCAAACAGGTCGAACCGGCCTTCCGTGCGCTGATTGCCGCCGGCAAGGAACGGGACAGCGTCATGGCGGCGCTCGACAAAGCCCTCGCCGACACATTCGCGGCATGCACGCTGCCCGAAGCGGACAAAGCGGCGCTGGCCAAGGAAATCGCCCTGTTCCAAGCGGAAATCGGCTGTTTCAAATGGTCCAACGTCAAACCGTATTTCAAAGTCAAAGAAAAGCGATCGCCCGGCAGCGGCGGCCTGCTGTCCATCACCGTCAATCCCTATGCGTGCAAGGGCTGCATGGAATGCGTCCGCGTATGCCCCGAATACGCCTTGCGCCCGGTCACGCAGACGCCGGAAACCATCGAGAAAATGCGGAAAGCGTGGGAATACTGGCTGTCCCTGCCAACCACGAGGCCGGAATACATGCTGTTCGAGGATCTGAATGCCGGCATCGGCGCGCTCGAAACACTTTTGCTCGACAAGAAAAATTACACGGCCATGACCGGCGGCGACGGCGCATGCGTGGGTTGTGGTGAAAAAACCGCCTTGCACCTGTTCACCGCGACGGTTGAGGCGCTCATGCAACCGCGCATTGCGGCGCATGTCGCCAAAATTGACGAACTGACCACCCGCCTTGAAGCGCATATCCGCGAGAAACTCGCGCACATGATGGATACGGCCGATACCCCCGCCTTCGAGCAGGCCATGCAATCGCTCGAAGGCAAAGACCTGACGCTGGCCAATCTCCAGGCCGCACTGGCCGCCGCAAATATCGAACATCCGATTGATTCGGCGTGGCTTGCGCGGGTAACGAAGACGCTCGCCAAATTGAAGCATCTGAAATGGTGTTACACGTCGGGCGTTTCGACCACCGGCCGCGCCCGAATGGGCATGGTCAATTCGACCGGCTGCACCTCGGTTTGGGGATCAACCTGGCCCTTCAACCCCTATCCGTTCCCATGGACCAACCATTTGTTCCAGGACAGTTCCTCGGTGGCCATCGGCATTTTCGAGGGGCACATGGTCAAAATGGCCGAAGGATTCAAGGCCCTGCGCATCGCCGAACTCGAAATCGAGGACCAATACGACCCGAAAACGCACGACGCCTTTTTCACGTATTTCAACTGGCGGAACTTCTCCGACGAGGAATTTCTGCTGTGTCCGCCGGTGGTGGCGGTGGGCGGCGACGGCGCCATGTTCGACATCGGCTTCCAGAATGTGTCGCGCGCGCTGATGACGGGCAAGCCGATCCGCATTTTCATCGTGGACACGCAAGTCTACTCGAACACGGGCGGCCAAGCCTGCACTTCCGGCTGGACCGGCCAGATTTCGGACATGGCCGAGTACGGAAAGGCCTTCCAGGGCAAGGAAGAAATCCGCAAGGAAATGGGCCTTATCGCGATGGCGCACCGGACCAGTTATGTCATGAACGGCAGCATCAGCAATCCCTCGCACCTTATCGAGGGGTTCATTCGCGGCCTGAACGCACGACGCCCAGCCATCTTCACGGTCTACACGCCCTGCATGCCGGAACACGGCATCGCGGACGACATCGGACGACAGCAGGCCAAACTGGCGGTCGAAGGCCGCGCCTTCCCGTTGTACCGTTTCAACCCCGACAAAGGCACAACCTTCGCCGAATGCATCGAACTCGACGGCAATCCCGCCATCAAGCAAAAATGGCCCACCTATACGCTCAATTACGTGGACGCGGACAAGAAACCGGCGAAGATGACACTCCCCATGACCTTCGCGGACTTCGCGGTTACCGAAGGTCGCTTCCGCAAGCAATTCAAAAAGGCCCCGGCAAGCACATGGAACGAAAACATGGTTCCCATCGCCGATTTTCTGGACCTGTCGCCCGAAGATCGCAAGGGCAAGTTCCCGTTTGTATGGGTGGTAAACAAGGATCACACCCTGGGGCGGTTGATCGTGGCGGAACCGTTGGTCAAGGCCTGCGAGGAGCGCCTGATGTTCTGGACGCAGCTCAAGGCCCTGGCCGAAGTGGACAAGGAAACCATTGATGTCGAAAAAATTGCCAGCGACGCGCGGGCACAGGCTCGTGCCGAAATCATGAACAATCTCACGGCCAACCTGCTGGCGCTGGCCGGAGATGAACCAACGAAAGGGAAAAACATGAAAGTGACTCCTGCAAACGAATTGAAGGCTCCGGCGGATTGCGGTTGCGGTTGTGGCGGATTTACTCCGGCAACCATTGACAGCGAAGATTGCACCGCCTGCGGCGAATGCATCGAAGTCAATCCGAAGATTTTCGGATGGAACGACGAGAAACTGGCCACCGTGATCGATCCGAAGGGCGGCCCCTTCAAGGATATCGTCAAGGCGGCCGAGAAATGCCCGGCGCGCGTCATTCATCCCGGCACCCCCGCGGATCCCGGCGAGGCGGATCTCGACGCCCTCATCGCGCGCGCCCAGAAGTACAACTAAACCGTCCGCGATAGACGCATCCATCCGAGGCGCGGCCATGTCACGGCCGCGCCTCGGCGTTTATTCATGCAACCAATGCGTGCTTGTACAAAACGGAACTGCCCGCTTCCGTTTTGCCCAACAGGCTGTTCCGCGTTTCTTGTATGTTTGCAACAGGCAAAACGAATCGGCGCCCCCAAAAAATCACTATAATTCAAACGTCTTTTTCACAAGCGTCACGTTGCTCTTGAGCCAACCCTTGTTGAAATCGGGCGTGTTGGGTTTCACAATCAAATGCGGAGGGCGCGACGGCTGTTCCAGTTCCGGCAATTCCGGCGAATGCTCGATGACGGTGAGGCGCAGGGGATCGGCGCCTTCGATTTCCAGTGTCAACTTGATGCCGCGCGGCAGGAAAATGTCATAGTTCAAATACCACGGCCCCTCGACGAGCGTCAACGTTTTCTCATCCACAGCCGCCGATCGAATGCGCGCGCCGGGATCGGCAAGCAGCACGACGCGCGGCGCGTGCCGGGGAGACGTTACCCACAATTTCAGCCGCCGACCGTGTTCGACGGGCGCATCTTCCAACACTTCGATGGAAGCGGGCGCCAAGTCGGCAACCGGGGCGGGCGCCTTCAATACCTTTTGCCTATCGCCGCCCAGCAATTCCGGAAAGGATTCAGGCCGGACATTTGTCGGTATCATGGACGAGGTCCATTCGTCCGGTTTTTCGTCGCAACTCAGCCAATACGCCTGATTGGCATCGGCGTCGAGGGCGTACGACAGGCTGGTGAATTGGGGTTGCAAAGGACTAAAGCCTGGCCAGAAGACAACCGCCAGCAGCAAGGCGAGGCCGAACGTCAGCGCCGTTATGGAAAACAGCCGCCGGTCGGCCGACGCAAGCCAGTATATCGGCGCGGCGGCCAGTCCCAGAAGCAATATAAGCAACGCAATGGTCACAGGCGCGAACAGCACCGTCGCCGCCAGATGGATATCGTAAAGAATGGGCGCCATGATCGCCACGCCGGGAAGAGCCGCCAAGCCCGGCGCAACGCAAATCCACCACGGCGGATTGTGCATGGCATCCTGGCAAATGATGATCAAGGCAAATCCCGCCATGGCAAATGCCAGCGGCCAGAAGAACATAAAACCGGCGCCGGGGTATCCGATGGCCGTGGCCATCAAAAGCGCCGCCCAGACCACCAAGACGCCCGCCGACAATCCCGGCAGGGAAACCAGCCTTCGGAATCGTCCCACTGCCGAGAAAAAGGCCCAGAAGGCCAGGCCCATCAAGGCCAGCGCCAGCCGGTCGCCGCTGTAAATCAGGTAATAGCCGCGCTGTGCATATCCCACGGCAACGACGGCCAACGCCCCGAATACCGCGGCGATCGCGAAACCCATGAAGAAAGCCGTTCCGCGTACAAGGTCCGCTCCACCGAGCGCGCCGCGCCTGATACCCAGACCGATCAACGCGGCCAGACCGATCAAAACCGCGAGGCTCATGGGCAACGCCCACGCAATCGGATATACCGCCATCCCCGTGCCAAGCGTGTTGAAGAACACGGCGGGAGGGGCTTCCGGATTGTCGAGCGGCAGATTGCCAAAATGGCGCGCAAGCCGGAGCGCATATTCGCCATGATGCTGCAACGAGCGCGGATCCAGGTTGCCCGGCGAATCCAGACTCGTGTGATATCGCATGAGGTTGCCGGTGAAGGCAAAGTCGAGGCCGGGGATGCCGGCCTCCAGAAACGCTGTAAGGTCGCTGTCCGTCGGCATGCGATCCGAAATCGCCCCCATGCACGAATTCGCAATGATGGGACAGCCCGCGGCAACTACTTGGCGGATCAACCATCCATTGTTCGGACTGGCCCGGTACAGATAAGAAGGCCCCGCCGTGCCGCGTGCATCGAAGTTGAGCGCAAGGCCAATCCCGTGTGCCCACGGATGCTGTTGGACAAATGCATAGGCCCCCCGCAGGCCCTTGCCCGGCTGTACGCCCTCTTCACCATCGGTAAAGATGAACAATATATCGTTTCGCAACGGCGGCCCGGCTTTCAACGCCCGCAGCGTTTCGATCAGCGCCGCGACGCCCGATCCGTCGTCCGCCGCGCCCGGTCCGTACAACACGCTGTCGTAATGCGCCACCAGCGCTACGGCCTTTGTGTTTGCCGTGCCCGGCACGCGCGCGAGGATGTTGCGCACCGTTGCCGCCGTGCCCGGCGCACGGCAAACCATCGTTTCCTGCAATTCCGGATTGATGCCGCACTGCCGGATTTCACGCATGATTTCCTGCCGTACCGCATCGTTGGCCGCCGATCCCGCCGGATGCGGCTTCTGCGCGATGGCCTGAACGATTTTCATCGCGCGCGCGGCGGAAAAAACGGCCGGGGAAGCCTTTTCCGAAACCACGCGGGGCGGTTGATGAAGATAAACCGACAAGCCGGCAAAACCGGCCAGAAGAATGACAACGCCTTTGACCCACACCACTTGCCGGGAAATCATGCAAAACCTCCAGCATGCGCCGCTATCCAAATACCGGCATGATACCCATGCACGCCGCGCAAGGCAACGGGCGGGCCGACGGACTATCAAGACATTCAACGCTGAAATGACCTTGCCGAACCGTAATTTAGACAAGGTGGGATCAGGGTCCTAAATACTTTTTGCCGTAGCCGCGACAGGTTCGCGGTGGAAGGACCGACGGATCGGGGCAATGCCATTGGACGCTTGGAGGCCGGTTTCCAGCGCGCAGGTATACCGGACGGGCATGGCCGCCTGGGGTATGGACTCTTGAACGGGCGGCGCGGTTCAGGCGGTTCGGGAAGCGGCACAGGCGGCAGAATATTGAACACGACCATGCCCCGCAACCATGGCCAACGACAGGAAACTCCTCGTAAACATGCCCCGCCTTCCCTTCGTTTTACCGGCACGACAACGCAACACAGATAGCATGAACACTCTCGGCCCATCAAACGGCAGCGCCGCATTCAGATTCGGCACAAACTTTGGCAACCCGGCCGAAGGAGTATTCGGTATTACATTTTTGATTGCGCGATTAAATTCACACGATCTCGTTCGACGCCGATTTTCAACTTCATTTTACCTCAGAGGACAACTTGCATCTACTTGGCCGTAATGATCGCCGGATCCTGTCGGCGGGATAGACCCGCGCCAAAGTCCGCGGGCTGCCCGCCTTGCAGATTTTACCCTGGTGTGCCACAATCCACGCATGCCGTACGCATCGCCTGAAATTACAAGCCCCGTGGATTTATGCTTGAAGGGCGGGGTATTGAATCCCGCCGCTGTGGGATGGTCGCGCCATCCGCTGCACCGGTGCAATTTGTCGGGACGTTGGCCGCGCAAGAAGCGGTGGGATTACTGGTGCGTGATGTCGCCGGCCTTCGCGTTTTCCGTGACGGTGGCCTCGATAGACTACCTGGGAATTGTCGGCGTGTATTTGCTGGATTTTCAGGAGAACCGCTGTTTCGAGGCGGTGAGGGCAACGCCCGCGGGCCGCGGTATTCATCCGGGCGAACGGGTGGGCGAACCGGTCCGGTTTTCGGCACGGGCCATTCGCGTCGAAATCGAGGATACCGGCGCCGAGGTGCGGATGGATGTCCGCTGGCCTGGATTGGCCCGGCAGGGATTGGAGGCCGGTATTATCGTCCGCCGTCCGCCCGGCCACGAGACGCTCAATGTGGTCGTGCCGTGGGACACGCGCCGTTTCCAGTTCACATCGAAACAGACGGCCCTGCCTGCCGCCGGACGCATTAGGCTGGGCGCACGCGACTACGACCTGCCGGAAACGGAATCGTTTGCCGTATTGGATTTTGGGCGCGGCATTTGGCCCTGGCGGACTGTGTGGAACTGGGCGGCATGCACCGCGCGATCCGATGCCAGCGTCATTGGCCTGAACTTCGGCGGCCAATGGACCGATCGAACCGGCGCAACCGAAAACGGCATCTGCCGCGACGGACGCCTGTCGAAGATTCAGGAACCCGTCCGGTTCGATTACGATAGCGCGGATTTCATGAAGCCGTGGCGGATTCGGACGGAGGATTCCGAAGACGTTGACCTCTCGTTTGTGCCGTTTTACGAACGCAAACTCAAGACCCATCTGCTCGTGGCCGCATCGTCGGTGCATCAGATGTTCGGGCGTTTCAATGGCCGCGTTCGCGCGGAGGGGGTGGAGACCATCATCGTGGACGGCCTCGGCTGGGCCGAGGAACATGTCGCACGGTGGTAGTAACGGCCGCATGCCACAAACGAAGACGGCGCATGCGGGAGAAGAAAAAGCGCGGTTACGACAACAAGCATGAAACCCGGGACTTAGAGGCTCCTCTTCCCAAAAATCCCTTGGGATCATGGAAGCCAAGAGCGGTAATGGTTGCCGGTCTGGCCGGCGCTTGAAAAGTCGCAGACGCGGTACGACGCGCCTTTGGCGTCTTTCAACGTTGCCAGCGCCCACGGTTCGATAGGGCCGTCCCATTCGATATCCTCGAATTGCACCGAAGCCCAATCCATCGCGGGAAGTTCGTCCGGGTTCAGTTCGTTGTACCGCGCGTCATAGGCATAGAGGAGCGGGCCGCGGTAAATGGATGTCTTCCCGTCGCATTCCTGCTCGCCTTTCCAGAATCGTGGCGTGAAATCGAAGGCCATTTCGATAAGATCGCCTTCCTGCCATGCGCGTTCGATGCGTAAATACGTTCCGGCCACGGCGTCGAAAACCTGTCCGGCCACGCGCACCTCCGTCCGCTTCGACCATTCGGGAATGCGCAACCGCAACGGAAACGACTCCTTGCGGTTCGGTTGCACGCGTATCGTAACCCGGTTTCCGACGGGATAGTTCGTGTCCTGCGAAAGGACGACGGAATTGCCCGACGGCAACAGCGCGCGGAGATCCGAGGGGCCGTAGAAGTTCAGCGTCAGCCCGTCCGCGCCATCCATGAGCGCCCATTCCGCGATCATGCCCATCGGACGGTAGGCGTTGACCGCGCAGCAGTTGAGGTCGGGCCCCGCCTTGGGCGATTGCCACGGCAGTTCGACGCCGAATACGCGCGTCCCGTCCATGGGGACATTGTACGCGCAGACACGGCCGCTGTACGGGACCGCGCCGAGCGCGCTGTTGAGGGTGCTCCATTCGATCTCGTCGGCCACACGGCTGTCGCCGGTCATGCGCAGCACATCCACCGACATGGCAATCCACGCGACGGTGCAGCATGTTTCTATCGCGCCCAAATTGTACGGCGATCCGCAGAACCCTTCGCCCGAAGTAACGCCGCCGGTGTTGTGTCGATCGCCCGCGAGACCGGTCTTGAACATGTGCTCGAACGCCTTACGGTATTTTTCGTCGCCGGTCAGCCAGTAGAGTTCGGGCAGGGCTTGGTAGTCGTGCAGCGCTTCCCAGCGGTGTTGCGGGAACTCGTGCATGGGCACGCCGGCCAACGCCGAATCTAGGTATTTGCCCGCGCCGTCCTCGTTCCATGCCTCGTGAACGATATATTTCGCCAGTTCAAGATAGCGCGGCACGCCGGTCTTTTCGTACAGCAGCATCATGGCATGGCAAACGGCCATGTTCATCTGGCCGCCGGCCCCGTCGCAAGTCAATGTCGGGCCGCCCGGTCCAAACGTTTCGAACAAAAGATCCGCCGCCTTCCGGCAGGTTTCGAGTGCGGGTTCGTAGGCCGTGTTTTCGTGGTGCAGGAGCAGGCCGAGCATGCAATGGTAATGCCCCCACACGTCCCAGTTGCCGCCAGTCAAGCGCGAAGACGCCGGAAACGGGCCGAGATAACCGTCCGGCCCCTGGCACGCGATGAGATCGCGAACGAACCCATCGAGCGTTGCACGCAGGGCCGCGTCGTGCGTGACGCGCCAGACGAGTTCACCGCCGGTCAGGTACTTGCCCGCGAACTCGCCCGCCCACGGCACGAGCGGATCGCGCACGGGCGTTCGATCACGGTCCCGCAGGACCTGCAGGATGGCCGGGCTCGATTCGGGGGTTTCCAGGAAATACCGCTGGATGGATTTGTCAATGCGTTTGCGCAGATAGCCGCGCAAATCGCCAAATGCGCCGCGCACGGGCTGCAACGCGGGCCGAACCGTCTTCTCCGGCTTGACTATGGGCATATTCCAATCATAAAAGGTCATTTTTCGCCGCTCCTTTGCATGGGTTTCCCCGGTTTCGGATCGCGCCGTCACGCTCCAATAAAAAGTTCTTCCATTCACGAGTTCCAACGGGATGGCGCCTTGCGTTTTGGCGCCTACCTCGATGGTTGCAAAGGGCGAGGGGGCGTCCGCCGCATCATATAGAAGAATGGCATAGCCCGTTGCGCCCGCGGACGGCCGCCATTGCACCGAGATGGCCTTTCGGGCGCGCGACGCCATGCCGTCCGGCGGCGCAACCAAGTCGAAGGGCGGCGGCGCGGGTTTCGGCTTGCCGAATGCCTCCGGCGCGCCTATGGCCAAGAAACTGTTCACGCCCCCGGCGAGACACGCCGCCTCGGCGCGAATCCACGAATCGGAACGGGCGATGTCGCTCAGCCGGACCTCGTCCATCGCGCCGCTGAATTGCCACGGGTCGAAATGCAGCACACCGCGTCCAATCCGCATTTCCTGGATTTCGAGCGGGCCGGGCAACGCGCTGTCGCGCTGCAAGACCGTGCCGTCAATGCAGATCGTCCGCGAGTTGTTGCGCGCATCGTACACGACGATGGCCGAATGCCACGCGCCCGCGGAAATGCCTTCGGGATTCAACTCCGGCGCTTGCCGGTCGCGGCTGACCGCGTTCGTGTGAACGATGCGCGGCGTTTTCAATCCGAAGTTGAACCAGTCCTGCGGTTCCTGGAAACGTTTCCCCGACGCGAGCGTCTGCACGCTTGGGCCGCCGTCCACGCGAAAGCGCACCACTACCGTAATCTGTTCGCCCAGCCCCGCGATCTTTTCCGGCACGACCCGCAGAAACGCCGGATCGCCCTGGAAACGCGCCGCCTCGCCGATGGCGACGTTGCCTTCGGCGGTCGCGGCTACGCCGCCGCGCGCGGCATCGTCGAGATCGCCGTTCAGGTGCATGACCAGACGGTAGCGCGAATCCCATCGTGGAGCCGAAGGCAGCGCGGCGGCCGTCGGATTGCCGTAGTAGAGGTCGAAATACTGGCCGGAGACGCCCGCGGCAATTCTCGGCACAAAGACATGTATTTCGGCTTTGTCGGACGACCACTTGACCATCTCGAAATCGAGCAGCGATCCGTCCGAAGAGACAACGCGCAGGTCGCGGCCGTCAGCCTGTGCGCGTGAAAAGGCAAACAGCCCATCGTCCAGAAGGATTGTCACGGGAAAATCAACGAGGTCTTCCGTCAGTTCGGCGGCGGCAAGCGACACACGCTGCCGGAACGCCCACTCCGGATTCCACCACGCATCCGCGCCCGCCGCGCACGCCATCATGCACACCAACCCGATTCCGCCCATGTCCGTTTCCTCCATTGTCGTTCACCCGGAATTTCGGCAAGCAAACATCATCGCCATGCCGCAAGATCCTTATTTCAACGATTCGATGGCGGCGTAGGAAATGCGCCAGTCGTCGCCGCGCTTGACGCACACCAGCCGGACGCGCTCCCACACCGCGCCTATCGGCACGCGATTGTTGAGCACGCCAATCACGGGAAAACTCCGTCCCGACCCATCGTCCACCTGCGCCCGGAACCGAATCTCGAACTCCATGTTCGCGCGGGCGGCTCCGGGATCGACCTGAACCGAGACGTTCCGAATCCCCAGCCGCACATCGCGCACATGATCCAATTCGCGCAGCGCATGGCGCTGTACGGTCTTGTAGTCATTGCGCTGGTTGTCGGTGTAGGTTTCATCCAACAGTGACATGCACGTGGCGACGTCCTTGGCCTCGACGGCCTTCTGCGCCACGCGGACAAGCTGCCGGAGCCGTTTCTCGTCGGAATTTTCAGTCAGGCGCCCATAGCCGATGTACGCGGCAAGCAGCAACACCCCAAGTCCAATCAGCAGATAGTAGAGCCGTCCGCCGCCGCCCAATGAAACGGGCATGATGCGGCGCTTGGCATGCGGTCTGCGCTTCCTATACCATTCTTTCTTTCGTCTGTGGCGGTGCACGCGCATGGGACACAGTGTATACCGGAACCACCGCCCCGGAACAAACAGGACACCCGAACCGTGAACGAATCCGCCTCGAACCGCCGCGCGCTGGCCCTCTGTTACGGGGGCATGATGTGCATCGCCATCGGCACGAGCCTGATCCCGGTCTTCCTCACGAGTTTCAGCGACGCCTTCGGCGGCGGGGCCGGCCTGACGGACGAGCAACTCGGCCGGATCTCGGCCATCATGTTCGCGGGGTTCACGGCGGGCATTTTGGGCGGCGGCCCGCTGGCCGACCGATGGGGCGCAAAGGGATTCGCCTTGCTGGGCGCCGCATTGACCATGGGCGGACTCGCCGTCACGGCGGCGGCCCACAGTTACGGAGCATTGCTGGCTGCATCCGTGCTGCTTGGACTCGGCGCGGGCGTGCTCGATATGGTGATGAGTCCGATCGTGTCCGCCTTGCGGCCCGACCGGCGCACGGAAGCGCTCAACTGGCTTCATGCATTCTACTGCGTCGGATCCGTCGCAACGGTCTTGTTCTGCTCGGCGGGGCTGCATTTTGGCATGACGTGGCGAACGATTACGCTGCTCATGATCGCGGCGCCCGCCATCGTATTTGCCGGCTTCCTCCCCTTGCACGTGCCCGCGCTCGTGCATGAGGACGCCGAGCGAACGCCGCTACGCCGCCTGTTCTCATCGGCGGGATTCGTGGCCGGCCTTGCGATCATTTTCCTCGCGGGCGCCGCCGAACAGGGAATCGTCCAATGGCTCCCCGCCTACGCCGAACGCGGTCTCGGCTTCAGTAAAACCGTGGGCGGCGTGACATTGGCCGCCTATTCCGTCCTGATGATCGCCGGGCGCATGCTGGCGGCCGTCGCGGCGCGCCGCATCCGCGCCGTGCCCCTCATGCGCGGGGCCTGCGCGCTCCTTGCCGCCTGCATTCTGGTTGCCTGCTTCGCGCCGCGCGGCGTTGCATTGGCGGCATGCATCCTCACGGGATGGGCGGTCAGTTGCCTCTGGCCCACCACCCTCGGACTCGTCGCCGACCGTTTCCCGCACGGTGGCGCATCCATGTTCGCGCTCTTGGCGGGTCTGGGAAACAGCGGCTGCATCGTGATGCCCTGGGTCATCGGCTTCGTCGCCGAACACAGTCAACTGCGCCTCGGTCTCGCCACAACCGTCCTCTGCCCGCTTGCAATCATCGTCCTCCTCGCCGCCATACGCCGCTGACGGACCTCGCTTTCGCTTTATCCCCTTTGTATCCCTCTATCTCCCCGTCCCCTTATTCCACGTCACACGCCGTCATTTCACGGCATTACGGAGCGATTCGATGGCTTCGAGATAGGACTCGCTTCGGAAAATGTAGGAGCCGGCAACGAGTATGTTCGCGCCGGCCTCGATGACCATCGGCGCGGTGGTCTCGTCAATGCCGCCGTCCACTTCGATGTCCCGATCGCCAATCATCGCGCGGACGTTCTGGATTTTCCGGACGGCTTCCGGGATGAAAGCCTGGCCGCCGAACCCCGGATTGACGGACATGATCAATACCATGTCCACCGCATCGGCAAGAAATTCGATGTCGTCTTCCGAGGTGCCGGGATTGAGCACGATCCCCGCCTTGCAGCCCATCTCCCGAATGGAATCGATCAGGCGGTGGGGATGCCGCGCCGCCTCGACATGGAAACTGATGATGTCCGCGCCGGCGTTGGCGAAATCCTCGACGAACCGATCCGGTTCGTCCAGCATGAGATGGACGTCCATCGGCACAGGACAATACTGTCGCAACGCGGCAATCACGGGCGGGCCGATCGTGATGTTCGGGACGAAATGGCCGTCCATGACGTCAATATGGATGAGGTCCGCGCCGGCATCGGCCACCGCGCGGACTTCCTCGGCCAGCCGCCCGAAGTCGCTCGCCAGAATCGAGGGGGCTATCTTGATGTTCATTTCAGAATCCTTGCGTTCCATTCCGGGGCCGGGTTCGGCGTCGTGGCGCGCATGCCGCCTGCCTGCCGCCGATTGCCGTATTCCGGTTCAGACATCCACGCCGCGTTCGCGGGCGACAAGTATGTTCGATCGCAGCAGGGCCTCGAAACTGCCGCAATCGGCCCACCAGCCTTCGATGACCTCGTAGGTCATGACGCCGCGGCGGATATACTCGTTGTTCACATCGGTAATTTCAAGTTCGCCGCGGTCGCTGGGAACAAGCGTCTCGCAGATCTCAAAGACGGAGGCGTCGTAGAGGTAGATGCCGATGACGGCCAGATTGGACGGCGGCACCGGGGGCTTTTCAATGACACGCACGACCTTTTCGCCTTCGAGGACGGCCACGCCGAAATCCTGCGGGTTGGACACTTCCTTCAGGAAGATTTTGGCGCCGCGCGGCTGCTTCATAAAATCCTGCACGGCCTTGCGCACGCTGCCCTGCACGAAATTGTCGCCCAGTATCACAGCGACCTTGTCGTCGCCGACAAAATGCCGCGCCAGCCGGAGCGCGTCCGCAATGCCGCCTTCCGTTTTCTGATAGGCGTAATTCATGTGCTTGAGGCCGAATTCCTCGCCGTTGCCAATCAAGCGCAGGAAATCGCCGGCATTGTTGCCTCCGGTAACCAGCATGATTTCCGTGATACCCGCTTCGACGAGGGTCTGGATCGGGTAAAACACCATCGGCTTGTCGTATACGGGCAACAGATGCTTGTTCGTGACGCGCGTCAAAGGACGCAGCCGCGTCCCCATGCCGCCTGCCAATACCACACCTTTCATACGCCGCACTCCCCGGTCGTTGTTTGCCGTTGCGTTCCCATTATGCCCGCGCCGCCGGCGTTTCGCAACCCATTATCCAGTTTTTGACTGCAACGGGCGGCCGTGCTACGCTGGCGCATGGGCATGGACGTTCGCGTACGCGTGTCCTAACGCGGCTCAGCCGCAATGCCTCAATCAAGGATATGATTTCTTTGTCCGCAACTTCTGTGTACCATGCACAGCAGTTGCGGACAAAGAAACTAACGCGGCTCAGCCGCAATGCTTCAATCAAGGATATGATTTCTTTGTCCGCAACTTCTGTGTACCATGCACAGCAGT